>Ga0209048_10006208_pt1 | contig 11207 bp, 7 predicted proteins | sample FrelakmetCRP12CR_FD_187146 | JGI IMG/M metagenome (GOLD analysis project Ga0209048, IMG submission 187146) | Freshwater lake sediment microbial communities from the University of Notre Dame, USA, for methane emissions studies - CRP12 CR (SPAdes)... | ecosystem: Environmental > Aquatic >... | reverse complement strand
CGGACGACGGTGAGCGGCTTGCCGTCCGGCGTCTCGCGATAGCCGTCGCCGTCGCGGTCCTTGAACCCGAAGCGATCGAGCAGCGCGCGCGCGGCGGCCGGGTCATGCATCGACCTCGCAGGCAGCGAGGCATCGTGGCCGTCGTTACCGGGCGGGAGCAGCTGGTTCGCGGGCAGCGCCTGGCCCGCGTAGAGCACCTTGATCAGCTCGTCGACGTTGTACCCCATGGCGATCGCGCGCCGCAACGCGATCTGCGCGTTCGAGTACCCGCCTACCTGCGGGTCCTTCATGTTGAAATAGGCGAACGTGATCTGCGGCGCCGCGTAGCGCATGCGCGCGATCCCCTTCTTCGCGAGGTCGGGCTTGAGTGCGTCGCCGGCAAGCACGGTCTGCACGTCGTTGCCGCCGAGCACGACGTAATCGAGATCGCCCTGCTGAAAGGCGAGCAGGTACGACTGCGACTCCTCGATGATGCTGATCTCGACGCGGCCGATCTGCGGCAGCGCCTTGCCGCGCATCGACGCGACCAGCGCGCGGTGCCGCGGCTCGCTGCTCTCGGGGAACCTGAGCCCGCGGTAATGCGGATTGGCCTCGAGGACGACGCGCGACGCGCGCTTCCATTCCTTCAGCATATACGGCCCGGTTCCGACCGGCTGGCTCTTGATGTCGTCGCCGGCCGCCTCGACGACCTCGCGCGCGACCGCCATCGACTGCAATCCGGCGAGCCATTCCTGCAGCGTGTAGTTGACGCTGGTGAGGCGGATCTGAAGGGTGTGGCGGTCGAGCGCGCGCAGGCCGCTCACCGGGGCGTCGTAGTTGAATTTCGCTCCCGCCTTGCTCGCCGCGTCGACAACGGAACGCATCCCCTCGATGAGGTCGGCGATCGCCGGCTCGCCGCCGCCCAGGAGGTTCGGATCGAGCGCGCGCTTGATCGAGTACACGTAGTCTTCGGCGACCAGCTCGCGCGGTTTGCCCTTGAACGCCGGCGCATCGGCGAAGCGGATCCCGGGCATGAGCTTGATGGTCCAGGTCTTGCCGCCGTCGGTGATCACAGGCATCGCCGTGGCGGTGCAGGGGATGACGCTCGCCGGCTCCGCCAGGTAGTCGAATTGGTACAGGGCCTCGAAGATCGCCGAGGCCACGCGTGTCGAATAGAGGTCGGTGCCCTGCTGCGGATCGAGGCTCGTGATGTCGTCCGAATAGATGCGCAATACTTTGTTCGAATCCGCCGCGACTGCGCTCACCGGAATCAGCGCGACGGCAGCGGCAACGACGAATCCGGAAAGGCGGCGGGCGACGAAGGGCAGCAACATTCCTGTTCCTTGCGGCATCGTGGGCGCGGGCCGGAGGCGGGGTCCCGGACGCGCGGCAGCGTTGCAGATTCCGGCGGGTTTGGCAACCGCTCCGGCGCCGCGGGTTGCGCAACGGCGAAACGGCCCTGATACTCCGACCGCATGAAGTCCGACGATTCGACGACGTCACCGGAACATTCCGTGCTTTTCGTCTGCATGGGCAATATATGCCGGTCGCCGACCGCGGAAGGCGTCTTTCGCGCCGCCGTTCTGCAGCAGGACCTCAGTGCGCGCATACACGCCGACTCGGCCGGAACCGGGGACTGGCACGTGGGGTCGCCGCCCGACCGGCGCGCGATCCAGGCGGCGCGCCGGCGCGGCTACGATCTCGCGAACCTGCGCGCACGCCAGGTCGAGGTCGCCGATTTCGCGCGCTTCGGCTGGATTCTGGCGATGGACCGCGTCAACCTGCGCGAGCTCGACGCGCTGCGGCCGCGCGCTTTCGCCGGGCATCTCGGCCTGTTCCTCGATCTCGCGCCGGAGCTCGGCGTTCGCGAGGTGCCCGACCCGTATTACGGAGGCCCCGACGGATTCGAGCGCGTGCTCGACCTGGTCGAGACGGCGAGCGCCGCGCTGATCGAGCGGCTGCGGGCCTAGACGCGATGGCGCCGTTCGATTCCTTCGTCACCTCCGGGGCGCGGCAATTCGACGCAGGACTTCGCTCAAGATCCGCGTCGCGATTTGCCCGGCGCTGCCGGCACGTTAAATGACCGGCTCGAGCGCGCCTTCGCGACAACGGGTTCCGCCCAATCGTACAATGCGAACTGGGGTATTGCCGTTCCGTCACATCCGCGCATTCCTGCGCGACGCCCCGATCGCCCGCTCTGACAAGAAGAGGAAGCGTCGATGAAGTGCACATTGGTAGGTTCCCGCTATTTCGGAGCGCTGGTGTTCGAGGCGCTGCGCAAGGACGGCGTGCAATTCGCCGGCGTCGTCGCGCCGGCAGCCGACGATCGGCTGGCGCTGGCCGCGAAGGCCGCCCGAGTTCCCGTTCACGTGCTCGAGAACCCCAAGGTCGTTCCCGGCGAGGCGATTCCGGAGGGCACCGACCTCATTGTCGCGGCGCACACGCACGCGCGCGTCAGCAACGAGGCGCTCGCGCGGACGCGCCTCGGCGGCATCGGCTACCACCCGTCGCTGCTGCCGCGGCATCGCGGCATCGCCGCGGTAGAGTGGACGATCCTCGAAGGCGACCCGATCGCCGGCGGAAGCGTCTATCACCTGGCCGACGGCTGGGACGCCGGCGCGGTCGCGGCGCAGGACTGGTGTTTCGTCGCCAAGGGCGAGACGGCGCGCGAGCTGTGGGAGCGCGCGCTGGCACCGATGGGGTTGAAGCTGCTGGCGCAGGTGGTGCGCCATGCCGCGCAACACGGTGCGCTTCCCGCGTTCAGGCAGGACGAGCGCTTCGCCACCAGGGCGCCGATGATCAAGCGCAGCGTTTCGCTTTCCGAAGAGCACGCGCCGGCGACGGCGTCGCTGGTGGTGACGGCGATCGGATCCGATCGCCCGGGCATCGTCCGGCAGCTCTCGGAGCGCGCCCAGGGCTTCGGCGCGAATTGGGCGGGCAGCCGGATGACCAATCTCGCCGGACAGTTTGCCGGCATGGTGCATTTCGAGGTGCCCGCGGAAAACGCCGACCGGCTGGCCGCTGCATTGCAGGCACTCGAGTCCGCGGGACTGCGCGTCGTCATCGAAAAGACCGCTGCGCCGCAGATTCCGGCGGACCGGCGGTTGATCACGCTGGAGCTCGCCGGGCCCGATCGTCCGGGCATCGTGCGAGATCTCTCGCGCCGGCTCGCCGAGCGCGGCGTCAGCATCGAGGACCTGCACACGGAAATCGTCGACGGCGACGCCGGGCACCAGTTCAAGGTGAAGGCGTTGCTGGTCGTGCCGAAGGCGCTCGCGAACGACGCGTTGCGCGCCGAGCTCGATGCGCTGGCGAACGAGATGATGCTCGATGTCGCGCTGGGAGAGCGCACCGCGGGCACGGTCGCCGGCTGAATCGGCGCGGTCGCTGCCGGCAGGGCGTGCGCACCGACGCGGCATCGCCTGCGCGCCATCGCAATGGGAAAGGAAAAGGGCGGGCCCGCAGGCCCGCCCCGTGTGAACGCGCGCGTGCGCTGCGTCAGGCTGCGGGCGGCTGATTCTCCTTCTGCGTTTCCACCAGTTGCAGCGGCTCCTCGGCGATCTGCACCTTGGGCGGACGCACGCGGCGCGGCCCTGCGGGAACCTCGAGCGCCTCGTCGGACGACGGAGCGGCGGCATGCTTCGTCTCGACGAGCTCGAGTCCCGACTCCGGCGGAAGCGTCAGCGCGATGGGTGGCAGCTCGGGAATCTCATGGAACACCGGCGCCGGACGCGGCCTGGGGGCCTTCTCGACCCGGGGCTGCGGCGGTGCGCTGACAACCGGAGCCGGCGCGAGCGCCGACACGACCGGCGCCACCGGCAGGTGGCGTTCCGGCATCGCTTGCGGAACCTCGCGGAGCGGCTCGATTGATTCGACCAAGCGTTCGGTCGGCGCGGGCGCTTCCATGGGGGCCGTCGCTTCGACGGTTTCCGGCCACGTCTCCCATGGCGCCTCCGGCGCCGGGGGCGCGGACGAGCCGGCGGCGGCTGCGGCGACACCGGTCGATGCCGTGGTCAGCGCATCCAGCGCTTCAGGTTGTCCTTCCGGCTGCTCGGCACGGTCCGGCCGGTCGCCACCGCGACGACGCCGGTCGCGCCGGCGGCGGTTGCCTTCGCGCGCTCCAGCGGGCGCGGCGTCGTCGCCTGCGCGTGCCATCCGCGGTTCCGCGGCCTCGATCGCGGGCAGCGATGCATCCGCATTGGGGGTCGTCGCCGCCGGGCGCTGCTCGCGTGGCGGACGCGGTGCCTGTCCTTCGCGCGGCTCACGCGGCGGACGGGGCTCACGCGGCGGACGCGGCTCGCGCGGCGGCTGACCATCGCGTGGTGCCTGCCCTTCGCGCGGCGGCTGGCCGTCGCGGCGTTGCGCATTGCGCGGCGGCTGCTCGCGTTGCGCTGCTCCCTGCGCCTGCTCGCCGCGGGCTCCGCGGATGTTCTTGCCTTCGCCGCGGCGCTCGTCGCGGCGGCCATCGCGGCGGTCCTGTTGTCCTCCGCGCGGACGATCGCGGTCGCCGCGCTGGTCGCGGCGTCCGTCGCGCGCTTCGCGCGGCTTGTCGGCGCGTTGCACGGGCGCGGCCAGCGCCGGCTTCGGACGGAACCAAGCGAGCATGCGCTCGAGCCAGCCGCCGCCGTTCGGGCGCAGGGCCGGAACGTCGGAGGGGAGCGGCTCGGCGCGCACCGGCGCGGGCTGCGCCGGGGTTATGCCCTTGACCACGGCTTCCTGCCGCGGCTCCTTCGCCTCTTCCTTGAGCTGCTTGGCAGGATCCAGCTGCTCGGGCTGCACGACCATGTCGAACGACGGCGGCAACGGCTCGCCCTGGTTGAGCTCGTCGTGCTTCAGCCGTTCGACCGTGTAGTTCGGCGTCTCGAGATGCCGGTTCGGCACGAGCAGGACGTTGACCTTGAACCGCGTCTCGACCGAGAGCACCTCGTTGCGCTTCTCGTTCAGCAGATACGTGGCGACGTCGATAGGCACCTGCGCGACGATCTGCGCGGTGTTCTCCTTCATCGCTTCCTCCTGCAGGATGCGCAGGATGTGCAGCGCCGACGACTCGGTGCCGCGGATGTGGCCGATGCCGTGGCAGCGCGGGCAGGCGATGTACGCCGACTCGGCGAGCGCCGGGCGCAGCCGCTGGCGCGAAAGCTCCATCAGGCCGAAGCGCGAGATCTTGCCGAGCTGGACGCGGGCACGGTCGTACTTGAGCGCATCCTTCACGCGGCCCTCGACATCGCGCTGGTTCTTGGTGCTCTCCATGTCGATGAAGTCGATGACGATGAGGCCGCCCAGGTCGCGCAGCCGGAGCTGGCGGGCGATCTCGTCGGCGGCTTCCATGTTGGTGTTGAACGCCGTCGTCTCGATGTCGCCGCCGCGCGTCGCCCGGGCCGAGTTGACGTCGACCGACACCAGCGCCTCGGTATGGTCAATCACGATCGCGCCGCCCGAGGGCAGCGGCACCTGACGCGCATAGGCGGTCTCGATCTGGTGCTCGATCTGGAAGCGCGAGAACAGCGGAACGTCGTCCTTGTAGAGCTTCACGCGGTTGACGTTGCCGGGCATCACGTGGCTCATGAATTGCTGCGCCTGCTCGTAGATCGCCTCGGTGTCGATCAGGATCTCGCCGATGTCCGGGTGGAAATAGTCGCGGATCGCGCGGATGACGAGGCTCGACTCCTGGTAGATGAGGAACGCGCCGGACTGGAGCTTCGATGCGTCCTCAACGGCGCGCCAGAGCTGGAGCAGGTAGTTGAGGTCCCACTGCAGCTCTTCGGTCGTGCGGCCGATCCCCGCGGTGCGGGCGATGACGCTCATGCCCGCCGGCACGTCGAGGCCGTTGATGGCGTCGCGCAGCTCGTTGCGCTCCTCGCCCTCGATGCGGCGCGAGACGCCGCCGCCGCGCGGATTGTTCGGCATCAGCACGAGATACCGTCCGGCCAGCGAGATGTAGGTGGTGAGGGCGGCGCCCTTGTTGCCGCGCTCGTCCTTGTCGACCTGGACGATCAGCTCCATGCCTTCGCGGAGCTGGTCCTGGATCCGCCCGCCGCCTTCGCCGTCGCCATCGCGGCCGCCCTTGACGTACTGGCGCGCGATCTCCTTGACCGGAAGGAAGCCGTGGCGCTCGGCGCCGTAGTCGACAAAGCAGGCCTCGAGACTGGGCTCGACGCGGGTGATGATCGCCTTGTAGATGTTGCTCTTGCGTTGTTCCTTGCTGGCGGACTCGATGTCGAGGTCGACGAGCTTCTGGCCGTCGACGATTGCCACCCGGAGCTCCTCCGCCTGGGTGGCGTTGAACAGCATGCGTTTCATGATTTTTCCCGGCGCGAGTCCGGCCGGGCGTGCGGTGGGGCGAAACGGGCGCCGCGCGATGCGCGCGGCGTGACGCTATCGTGCGGCGGGTGCGGGCGAAGACCGCTGTGTCCGCAGCGGTGGCTGCGGACGGACGAGAACGTGATGGACGCGAGGTCGGGTCATCAGGGTTGCGGCCCCGGCATCGCCGAGGCAGTGGTTTCTCGTTTTGCGGTCCAACGTATCGCGTTGAAGCGATCGAGCCCTCGTCCCCTGCGCCGCGACGTTGGTCGCCGGCATGGAGCCGAAAGCGGAATTCTTCGCCAGGTGCGCCGCGCAATGCGCCGCTTCGAACCGGCCGCAAGCCGGGTGCGGAGACTGCGCTCTTCCATTACCATCGCTACTTCTCCGGGGTGCAACGCCCGGACGGTGAAGCGAAAAAACCGGCGGCCGATCGATTCTGGATGCCACGGCCGGCTTGTGCCCCGACCATCGGGGCCCCCGCAAGGCGCGGAATTGCCTGCGCCGGATTATTCGGCGGGGGCATTCCCGGCGCATCGAAAAACTCTCCCGCGCGCCTCGGCCAATGCGTGTTGCAGTCCATAATTATAGACAAATGAAGGATTTGCGCAAGGATGCCGTCAACTGGCTTGATCTCGGGGACGAGGTGCAGGGGCAAAGGATCGACAATTACCTGCTGAAAATCCTGAAGGGCGTCCCCAAAAGCCACGTCTACCGGATCCTGCGCAGCGGAGAGGTGCGGCTCAACGGACGCCGGGTCGGTCCGGAGGCCCGTCTTGCCGCCGGCGACCGCGTGCGGGTTCCGCCGGTGCGCGCCGCCGCGCCGTCCCGAGTCCCTCGCCATGCGCCCGCAGGTTCTGCAGTGGCGCTGCCGCCGATCCTTTACGAGGACGATGCGCTGATCGCGCTCGACAAGCCGTCCGGGCTTGCCGTGCACGGCGGCAGCGGCATTCAATTCGGCGTGATAGAACGGCTGCGGCACGCGCGCCCCGACGCAGGATTCCTGGAACTCGTGCACCGGCTCGACCGCGATACCTCCGGTGTGCTGCTCGTTGCAAAGAAGCGCACGGCGCTGACCGGATTGCATGCCCAGTTGCGCGACGGGCAGGTCGACAAGCGCTACTACGTGCTCGTGCGCGGCAAGTGGCGCGACGCGATGCGCCGGGTCGAGCTGTCGCTCGAGCGCTTCGTGACCGGGGAAGGCGAGCGGCGCGTGCGCGTCGACCGCGAGGGGCGCGTTGCGCAAACGGTGTTCCGGCGCATCGAGACCTGGCCGCGGCACGATCCGCCGCTGGCGCTCCTCGAGGCCGAGCTCATGACCGGCCGCACGCACCAGATACGCGTGCACCTCACGCACATCGGATTTCCGCTGGCCGGCGACGACAAGTACGGCGATTTCGCGTGGAACAGGCTGCTGGCGAAGCAGGGATTGAAGCGGATGTTCCTGCACGCGCATCGGATCGGCTTCGCGCACCCGGATGACGGGCGCGCCGTCGTCGTCGAATCACCGCTGCCGCAGGACCTCGCCGGATTCGTCGCGACCCTCGACGTGCCCGGGGAGGAGATCGATGCCCGCTGACATGGCGCTGCGCCGATTCCGGCTCATCGTGTTCGACTGGGACGGAACGCTCGTCGACTCGACGGCGGTCATCGCCCGCGCGATTCAGGAGGCGTGCCGCGACGTGGGCATGCCGGTGCCGGACGATACGCGCGCGCGCCACGTGATCGGGCTGGGGCTGGCCGATGCGCTGCGTCACGTGGCTCCGGGCCTGCCGCAGGAACGCCAGGGCGAGCTTGCGTCGGCCTACCGGACGCACTACCTCGGGCGGGAGGATGCGATTCCGCTGTTCGCCGGCGCGGCCGAGCTCCTGGGCGAGTTGCAGTCCGCGGGACACCTGCTCGCCGTCGCGACCGGCAAGACCCGCAAGGGGCTCGACCGCGCGCTCGCGCAACAGGGCGTCGCGCATCGGTTCGTCGCGACACGCTGCGCGGACGAGGGGCCGCCGAAACCCGATCCGGCGATGTTGCTCCACCTGATGGAGCGGGTCGGTGCTGCGCGCGGCGAGACGCTGATGGTCGGCGACACGACGCACGATCTCCTGCTCGCGCGGCGCGCCGGCGCCTGCTCGGTGGCGGTCGCCTACGGCGCGCACGCGGCCGAGGAATTCATGCCTTTCGCGCCACTCGCGACCGTGCATTCGATGGCCGAGCTCGGGGGCTGGCTTCGCGCGAATGCCTGAGCGGAGCCGCCCGGCTCGCTGGCGTCAAGGCAGGGCCGCGATGATTCCGGTCGCGATCCCGCGGGCGATCGCCTGTTGCCGATTGATGACGCCGAGCTTCGCGTAGACATTGTTGAAATGGAATTGCACGGTGCGTGCCGTGACGTTGAGGCCGCGCCCGATTGCCGCGCTGGTGAGTCCTCCCGCGGCCAGCTGCAGGCATTGCCGTTCCCGCGCCGACAGCTCGTCGGCCTCGGACCCGAGCGCGCTGCCGGCAGGAAACACCGGTGCCATGAACACGTCGTGAAATCGCGTGGCGAGCAGCATGAATTCGCCCATGTTGCGGGCGATGCCTTCCTGCCGCTCGCGATCGACGGGACTCACGCCCGAATTGAGGGTGACGACGATGCGGGCGCGGCCCGCGTCGCGAAAGGACAGCGAGACGCCGCTGCGGATGCCGAAGCTTGCGGCGTCGTCTAGGAAGCGCGACAGGTGCGCGCGGCCGCGCAGCGCCGCGCTGTCCCACACGAACGGCGTCGCGCGGTCCAGCGTGTGCACTACACGCGGATCCACGTCGACGTAGGCCCGGCGGTCGTAGAGGTCGAGCCACGCGCGCGAGTGCGTCGCCCAGCACTGGCGTCGCGCATCGTGACGCGGACGGGCGTCGGGCAGCCGCTCGTACATGAAGTGGTCGAATCCGTGATGGCGCATCAGCGATTGCATCGCCGGGACGAGGGGCCGGCCGGACGAGGCCGCAGTGAGCAGCGGCAGGATGGGTCGGTCGAAGGGCGACGCGCGGACACGCGCCGGACGCGCGGGCGTCACGAAAGCGAGCATGGTCTCCTCCCTGGAAACGCGACGGCCTCAGCGAAGGCCATCCCGCCCCTGCCGCGGGTCGGTGCTCTCGAGGCTCCGATCCTGCGGCCGGCGTCAAACCGCTTTTCTGTAGGTAAACGTAAGGTATGCTACAAACGGCGTCAAGGCCGCTCGTCGGCAGGCGCGACGCGCTTCCCCGCGATGCCTCGCGGCGAACCAGCCCTTGCGCATCTCCAGCGCGTACTGCGCGCGGCCGCGCGACCAGTGCAGCGAATCGTCCTGCGGCGCCATGTCCTCGATGTTGAGGATGACGCCGCCGGTGTCGATGAACGCGATCGACAGCGGGATGTAGGTGTTGCGCATCCAGAAGCCCAACGGCTCGCTGGTCGGGAAGACGAACACCATCCCGCGGTCCGGCGCGAGGCTGAAGCGATGCATCAGGCCCATCTCGCGCTGCCCGGGGGTCGCGGCGACCTCGGCCTGCAGCTTTGCCGCGCCGATGGTGAGCGGAATCGCGGGCAATGACTGCGCGCGGTCGATGGCGGCACCCTGCGTGACGGAGCCCGTCGGCGCCGGTCTCGTCGCCTTCGCGGCATCGGAGGGTTGCGTTCCAGGCGGTTGCGCGCTCGCGCCCGCCATTGCGAGAGCGAGCGTCCATCCGAGCATTGCGACGATCGAGCGATGTTGCTTCACGGTTTCCATTCCTTGAGTTGGTACCCGGTGCGGCGCTGGTAGACGAGCCAGATCACGAAGCTCGCCGCGGTGAATCCGAGCATGCCAAGCGCAAGCGACTTCAACGAATGCGCGAGAACCGGGGAGATCGTGCCCGCATTGATCGCGGACAGCATGAAGGCGATGAACCCCTGCAGCGACGACGCCATGCCGCGCATCGTCGGAAAGAGGTCGAGCACCAGCAGCGTCACCGACGGCATCACGACGCTCGTGCCGATCGTGAACACGAAAATCGGAATGACGTTCCACGGCACGCCGGCCGGCGCGAGCCAGCAGACGGCGAGGTTGATCGCGACGCCGGCGAACATCAGTGCGTAGCCTAGGCGGATCGTCCGCAGCGGCGAGCGCAGGCCGGCGAGGCGCCCCGACAGCCACGCGCCGATCATGATGCCGGTGATCATCGGGATGAAAAGCCATGCGAAGCCGAGCGTGGTGACGCCGAGCAGATCGAGCAGGAACACCGGCGCGCTGGCGATGTAGAGGAAGAACGCCGCGAAATTGAGCGCGGGAATGAACGCCAGCAGCAGGAAGTCGACGCGCGACAGCACCGTCCGGTAGCTGTGCCAGAGCGCGCGCGGATGCATCGGCTGACGCAGCTCGCGCGGCAGCGTCTCCGGCAGGCTGACGACGGTCCAGGCGAGCAGCAGCACGACGACGACGAACAGCACCCAGAAGATCGAGCGCCAGCCGAGCAGCGTCAGCAGGACGCCGCCCAGCACCGGCGCGATCGCCGGCGCGATGCCGAACACAAGCGTCATCTGCGACATGAGGCGCTGGGCCTCGGCGCCGTGATAGCGGTCGCGGATGATCGCCCGCCCGATCACGAGCCCGGTGCCGGCGGAGACGCCCTGCAGCGCCCGGAACAGCCACAGCGAGGCGATGTTGCCGGCGATGGCGCAGCCCAGCGTCGCGATCGCGTAGATGACGAGGCCGGCGATGACGACCGGCCGGCGTCCCAGCGCGTCCGACAGCGCGCCGTGCCAGAGCATCATTCCCGCAAACGCGAAGAGATACGCCGACAGCGTCTGCTGCACGGCGATGGCCGGCGCCGAGAATTCGCGGGCGATCGCGGGAAATGCGGGCAGGTAGGTGTCGACCGAAAAAGGCCCGAGCATCGACAGCGACGCGAGCAGCGCGGCGAGCGCCCACGTCCGGTGCGGA
>Ga0209048_10006207_pt1 | contig 11207 bp, 10 predicted proteins | sample FrelakmetCRP12CR_FD_187146 | JGI IMG/M metagenome (GOLD analysis project Ga0209048, IMG submission 187146) | Freshwater lake sediment microbial communities from the University of Notre Dame, USA, for methane emissions studies - CRP12 CR (SPAdes)... | ecosystem: Environmental > Aquatic >... | reverse complement strand
CCATGCCATCAGCGCGTTTGACCGTCTGGAATGAAGAGGACTGCCGTCGAGTGCACGCGGCCACTCTGACCGTGCTCGATGAGTGTGGCGTGGAGGTGCGCAACTTCCCCCGGGCGCTGGAGCTGTTCTCCGGCGCCGGCGCCCGCGTCGCAGGTACTCGCGTACGCATCGGCCCGGACCTGGTGGAGCGCGCGCTGGCCGCGGCGCCGCGCAGCTGGCCGGTCTGTTCGCGCGGTGGCGAAGCGGACCGCGCCTGTGGCACTCTCGACCTGCGGGACGGCGAGTCCTACTTCGGCCCCGGATCAGACTGTATCTACATCCGCGATCCCCAGACCGCGGAGCTCCGCTCGGTCACCGTGGCGGACATCGAGGGCCTGGCCGGCCTCTGCGAGCGGCTGCCCAACATCGACTTCGTGATGTCCATGGGGCTGCCGGAGGACGCCCCCAGGATCGTCGACGACCTGGCCGCGGCGGCCGCCATGTTCTCGGCGACACGCAAGCCTCTCCTGGTGGCGCCCAAGGACGGAGTGGCGGTCGGCGTGCTGCGCGACATGGCCATCGTCTGCGGCGGCCGCGAAGCAGCCGCGTCGATCATGGTCTACGCCATGCCTTCACCGCCCCTGCAGCACGACGGCGACGCGCTCGGCAAGGTCATCGCCTGCGCCGACCTGCAGGTGCCGCTCATCTACGCATCCGCTCCGTCGTGCGGCACCACGGCACCTCGCTCCGTACCGGCGGCTGTCGTGGTCGGCAACGCCGACGTGCTCTCCGGCCTCGTTCTGCACCAGTTCGTGCGCCCGGGCGCGCCCTTCGTCTACGGCGCCGGGGTGGGCGCCACGGACATGCGCACCGGCTTCGACGGGCACGGCGCGCCCGAAGCCTGGCTGGGCCAACAGCTCGGCGCCGACCTGGCGCGCTTCTACGGCCTGCCGAGCTTCAACTACGCCGGCATGACCGACGCCAACGACCTCGACGAACAGTGGGCGGCCGAGGAGTTCGCCTTCACTGTGCTCGGCGCGCTGCAGCGTTCCACGCTCATCCACGACGTGGGCTACCTCCAGGTCGGCCTGCAGTCCTCCTACGAATCCCTCGTGTTCGGCGACGAGTGCGTCGCCTGGGCGCGGACCTACTTGCAGGAGATGCGCGTGGACGCCGAAGCGCTGGCGCTGGATGAGATCATCGCCGTGGGCCCCGGGGGACATCACCTGGGGCGCAAGTACACCCGGCATCACGACCGGGACTTCTGGATCCCCACGCTCTTCGACCGTATCGTGTACGACCGCTGGGCCGCGGAAGGCTCACGCACGCTCAAGGACCGCGTACGCGCCAAGGTCGCCGCGCTGCGCGCCGAAGAGCCGCGCTATCGCGCCGACGCTGCGACCCGGCAAGAGCTTGCTCAGCTGCTGAAGGCGGCCGCAGAGCAGCGGCTGGCCTGAACATGCAGCAGCCGGCCCCGGACGTGCGTGCGCGCGCGTCCTCGACCGGCGCGACGAAGTCTGGGGCAGCCGGCTCAGCGCGGCATCAGCGCGGCCGGCACTGCATCCGCTCGCAGCGGTCCAGCACGAACCGGCGGTACTTCTCGAGGTCGCGCTCCAGCGTCGCCTGAGCGCGCGCGATCTCCTCGTCGGCTGTGTCTTTGCTCCGCGGCGTGTAGTCGATCTCGACGGTCACGTTCACCAGCCGGTCTCCCTCGGTCGTGAACTCGACCTTGCCGGCTTTCATGTCCTCCTCGTCGATCAGCGGCTCCACGTCGGTAAGACCCCGCGTGTAGCCGCTCAGCAGCGACACAAGCATGAACTCGCTCCACTCGAGATCGGCGAACTCGAGCGGGACGTCTACCTTGACGGACCCAGTGATGGCTGCCATGGGGCCTCCCTCCATCTCGACTCGCTCCCGCACCTCGACTGGGGAGCCTCTGGCAGGAGTCTCCCCAGTCTGCCCGTTTCTCACGACTTCGGCCGCCGAGGTCTTGGAAGACGCGCGCGACGACTCTTCCGATATTCGACGATCGCCGCTCCTGACCGGGAGTCTCGTCGGCAGAATGGCGGCTCGGTGCCGTCGGCGTTGGCCGGGTCGGCGCCACAGGGGAGTACGAAAGCTGCCGAGGAGCCGGCCACGTACCTGTGGCCGGTCCTTTGCGGCAGCGCTGCACGCCGTATACTTGCAGGCATGTCCGACGTCGCTGAAGCGCTGTCGCCCCTGATCCACCACCTCTGCCGTGGCGAGCCTCCCTTGCGCATACGCTTCTGGGACGGAAGCGAAGTCGGGCCGGCGGCCGGCACGGGCGCCGCGAGTCCGGTCTGCGATCCGACGACGGATACCGTCGCAACGCTCGTGATCTCGTCGCCGAGAGCCGTGCGTCGGATCCTCTGGCAGCCCAACGAGCTCGGGTTGAGCAGGGCCTACGTGGCCGGTGAGATCGACGTCGAGGGGAGCATCTGGTCGCTCTTCGGGCCGCACGGTCTACTCTCTTCCGGGGGCCTCCCCAGGGGCTGGAGGGCGCGCCTGGAGGGCGGGCGGCGGCTGCTCGCGGCCGCCCGGGCCACCGGCGCGCTCGGCCGCCCGCTCGAGCCGCCGCCCGAGGAGGCGCGCCTGCGCGGCCCCCTCCACTCGCGCCGCCGCGACGCTCAGGCGATCGCGCATCACTACGACGTGTCCAACGAGTTCTACCGCCTCGTCCTTGGCGAGACCATGACCTACTCATGCGCCTACTTCTCAACACCGGAGACGCCCCTGGCCGAGGCACAGCGGGCGAAGTACGACCTGATCTGCCACAAGCTGGGTCTGCGGCCGGGGATGCGTCTGCTCGACGTCGGTTGCGGCTGGGGCGGCATGGCGCTGCACGCTGCCGAGCACTACGGCGTGCGCAGCGTCGGCGTGACGCTGTCAAAGCAGCAGGTCGAGTATGCGCGCGACGCAGTCGCCGCCGCCGGTCTCGACGACCGCGTCGAGATCCGTCTGCGGGACTACCGCGAAGTCGCCGACGGTCCCTTCGACGCCATCTCGAGCATCGGGATGGTGGAGCACGTGGGGAGGTCCCGGCTCGGGGAGTACTTCGGCCGCCTGTACGCGCTGCTGCGCCCGGGCGGCCGGCTGCTGAACCACGGCATCTGCCGGCCTCGCGGCAGCCACGGCCTCGGGCGCTCCTCGTTCGTCGGCCACTACGTGTTCCCCGACGGCGAACTGCACGAGGTCGGCATCATCGCGCAGGCGATGCAGGCACGCGGCCTCGAGGTGCGCGATACCCAGTCGCTGCGCGAGCACTACGCACTCACGCTGCGCCACTGGGTGCACAACCTGCAGGAAGGCCGGGACGAGGCCGTTCGCATCGCCGGCGCGGGGCGGGCGCGGGTGTGGCAGCTTTACATGGCCGGTTCAGCGGAGAACTTCGCGCGCGGCAAGATCACGGTGCATCAGGTGCTCGCCGTGCGACCAGATGCAGTCGGCCGCTCGGACATGCCCCTGACTCGCGCCGCCCTGCTCGGCTGACGCGGGACGCCAACCACCTGCCGCCGCAGGCCGCCACCGGGGCCTTGCGGGTGGGCACGCCTCAAGCAGTGTCGGCGTGCCGCGGCGCTGCCCGACCTCGTCCGCAGCCGGGCACGCCATACCCCCAGAGCGACTGGCAGAGTTGCTCAAGGTTCGCCGGCCTGCGTCCGATACTCGCGGCAGTGAATGCCAAGGCCACAGCGCCGCGCTGGTTGCGCGTGCAACAGGCAGCCGACCTCCTCGGGGTCAGCGCCAGCACGGTGCGCCGCTGGGTAGCCGACGGCAAGATAGCGTGCCAGCGCACTCCGAGCGGGCAGCGCCGTTTCCTTTCCGACGACCTCGAGCTGGTCCTGGGCAACGGAGCCCGACCGGCTCGTGAGCATCTCTCAGCCGAGAAGCGCGCCGAGCAACGCTACCGGCTCCTGTTTGGGACGAGCCTTGAACTCGCCTCAAGCCTCGAGCTTGGCGAGGTCCTGCAGTCGGCGGCGCGACGCCTGAGCGCCGTCCTGGAGATCCCCGACTGCGACATCTATCGGCTCGAGGCCGACGAGCGCATCGTCTGCGTGGCCTCCGCCGTGGGCGGCGTCTACGACGCCTCCTGGGTGGGTGAGCAGTTCCGCCTCGTCGACCGGCCCTGCGACCGGCTCGCCCTCGAGACGCGCAGCGCGGTCACCGTGAGTGGCCTCGACGACCCGCGGCTCAGCGAGGACGAGCGCCGGGCGATGCGCCGCGACGGCCAGTGCAGCTTCGTCGCGCTGCCCCTGGTGGCGCGCGACAAGGTCATCGGTGTGGTCGACCTCCTCGACCACGTCGGACGCGAGTTCACGGAAGAGGAGATCGCCATCGCCGAAGCGGTCGGCCAGCTGGTGGCCCTGGCGCTCGAGCGCGCCGAGCTCTACGAGGAGGTGAAGCGCCTCCACCTCGGCAACCTGCGCGCCCTCAGTTCGGCCCTCAGCGCCAAGGACTACTACACGCTCGGCCACGCCAGCCGCGTCGCCGCCTACATGGCCATGCTGGGGCGCGAGCTGGGCTGGCCCGGGGAGCGCCTCGAGGAGGTCGAGAACGCCGCCTTCCTCCACGATATCGGCAAGATCGGCGTCTCCGACCGCGTCCTGCTCAAGGCCGGCCCTCTGACCTCGGAGGAGTGGGAGCTCGTGCGCCAGCACCCCGGCATCAGCGCCGAGATCGTGCGTCCGCTCTTCGACGAGGAGCTGGTCGCCGGCGTGCGCCACCATCACGAGCGCTTTGACGGCGGCGGCTACCCCGACGGCCTCGCCGGCGAGGCGATCCCGACGATCGCCCGCGCCATGTGCGTCGTCGACTGCTACGACGCCATGTCCTGCCAGCGCCCCTATCGCCATGCGTTGAGCTACGGCGAATGCCTGGCTGAGCTCACGCGCTGCAGAGGCACGCAGTTCGACCCGGCCATGGTCAAGGCCTTCCGGCGCGTCTTGCAGCGCCTGAAGCGGCAGCGGGCACGTGTCTTGCAACTGGCCACGCAGGCCGCGCAGCTGATCGATCCGGGCACCCATGCTTTGCTGCGCTCGCACGCCGACGAGGCGCGCCCCGAGTACGCGCAGATGGTGAGCGCCCTTCGCGAATTGCGCGATGACAACCCGCCCGTGCGCTTCATCACGAGCTTCGCGGTGCACGGCGACCAGTGCGTCACCGTTCTCGACAGTGGCGAGGCGGAGAGCGACGCCTCACGTTGCGGCGACCCTTGGCTGCCCGAAGACGAACTGGCTCGCGTGCTCGCGGGGCAGAGCCTCCTCGCGAACGTCCTCAACGCTGACGACTACGGCGTCTGGGTGTCGGGCATCGCCCCGGTCCGTGATGCCGGGGGCTGCGTTGTCGCAGCGGTGACGGTGGACGCTCCTGCTGTTGAGTCGTTCGGGCGGGCGGTGCCGGGCGACCGCTCACAAACCTTGGCGGCCATGCTGCGGGCGGCGGCGATCCGCTTCAGTCGCGCCGAGGTCGAGGCCATCACCGACGGCCTCACCGGTCTCTACAACCACCGCTACCTGCACGAGCGCCTAGAGGAGGAGCTTGAGCGCACCCGGCGCCGCGAGAGCACCCTCTCGCTGCTCTTCTGCGACTGCGACCAGTTCAAGACCTACAACGATGACTACGGGCACAAGGCCGGCGATGCCGCCCTTGCGCGCATCGCCCGCATCATCGAGGCCAACAGCCGGCGCTCCGATCTGGCGGCGCGCTACGGCGGCGAGGAGTTCGTGCTCGCTCTCGTCGACACGGACGCAGCGGGAGCCTACACCGTTGCCGAGACTATCCGCTCCGAGATAGAGGCCGCCAGCCTCCGCCGCAGCCGCCCGCTGACGGCAAGCATCGGCATTGCCACCTCTCCCGACGATGCCGGAGCCCGGGACGAGCTCCTCGACAAGGCCGATTGGGCGATGTATGCGGCCAAGCGCGCCGGGCGCAACCGCGTGCTCGCCTTCTCCGACGGTCTCGTGCGCGACCAGACGTGGCTTTCGCGACGGGGGCGCTAGGTCGGACGTCGCGCACTGAGCGTGACGCAGCAGATCGACTTCTGCACGGGCGGTCACATCACACCCGTTTCTGTGCGGCACCACAACATGCTGCGCGGCGCGACCTTGCCGACCTGCGGCGGACGCCGCGCAGGTGAGCGGCGCCGAGCCTGATCGGGAGCGGCGTTCAGCCGCTGCGACCCCGAGGTCGACCGCGCGGGCGCTGCGCACCCGGCGGCCGCGCCTTGTCCCACTCGGCGGGGTGGCCGTGGCCGCGCTGCCGCAGGTGAGCAAACAGGTCGCCGCGGCGCGCGAAGGCCTCCCCGCAGGTGGCGCAGCGAAACGTGATCGGGCTGCCGAGGCGCGCCTCACCGCAATCGTCGTGAAGCAGGCACATGTGGTTATCGAGGTCCCGTTGGGACCTAAGGACCGCGCTGCAGATCTCACAGTCGAAGGTCTTGGGAGGGGTGAGCGTGCGCACCTGGCATCGTCCTCTCGACGACTGGCCGCTTGACCGAGCAACTATCTATTCCCCTAAGAGGCCAAAAAGGCACCCCCACCACCCAGGCAGTGGATCCCGCTCTCGATCCGTCGCGCAGCCCCGAGCCCGCGTCCGGCCCTGAATCGTCACGGACCCTGGCACGGTACACTCCCAGGTGATGAACTGCAGGAAGGACAGGTGGAGCCCATGGCCCGGGACGCCGCCCCGATGAGCCACGGCCCCGGATCAGGCTCCGCATGAGCGGTGCCGTGAGTCGCCGGCCTGCCTCCCGCGTCACCCTGCTCGCGCTATCCTTGGGGCACGGGTGCGCCGACCTCTGTTCGGGCGCCCTGTTCGCCCTGCTGCCCTTCCTCGTCGTGGAGCGCCACTACAGCTACGCGGCCGCCGGCGTGTTCGCGCTCACGATCAGCCTTGCGCATGCCGTGTTCCAACCCCTCATCGGCGCCCACGGGGACCGCAGCGAAGCTCACTGGCTGCTGCCCACCGGGCTCGTCCTCACTGGTCTCGGCATGGGCGCTGTCGGCCTCGTGACGAGCTACCCCCTCACGCTCATCGCCGTCGCCGTGTGCAGCGCCGGGGTGGCCGGCTACCATCCCGAGGGCGCCCGCTGGGCGCGCCACGCCTCAAGCAGCCGCGTGACCGCCGACATGAGCGTCTTCTCGGTGGGCGGCGGCGTGGGCTACGCCGTCGGCCCTCTCGTCGTGGCGGCCGTGCTCGCGCCTCTGGGCCTGCACGGAACGCTGGTCATCGCCCTGATCCCGATCTCCGCCGCCGCGCTCGTCGCTGTAGCCTTGCGACGATTCCGCCTGAAGCCGCTGGTCGATCACCTGCGGCACGGGCAGGCGCCGGCACTCGGCTCGGAGTGGCGCCCCTTCGCCTACCTCGTCGCGCTGTTCTGCGTCGCCAGCGGGGTCAGCACGGGATTGCTCACGTACGTTGCCCTGTTCCTGGTCCAGGCGCGGGCGACAAGCCCCGCGGCGAGCAATGTGATGACCAGCGTGCTGCTCGCCGCCGCCGCGGCCGGCACGCTGCTGGGCGGCATCGCCGCCCATCGCTTTGGGCGCCGCCTCGTCATGATCGCGCCACAGCTGATCCTCGTACCGGCCATCGCCCTCCTGCCCAGTCTGAGCTACGCGGCGATGATCCCGCTGGTGATCCTCATCGGGATCTGCGTGAACGCCAACGTGAGCGTCGCGCTCGTGCTGGCGCAGGAGTATCTGCCGGCGCACATGGGTCTCGCCACGGGCCTCACGATCGGCCTCTGCGGCGGCGTCGGCGGCCTCATCGTGGCCGCGCTCGGCCTGCTCGGCGACGCCGCGGGGCCGAGCTCGGTGCTCTATGCGCTCGCGGCGCTGCCGCTCGTCGTGGCCGTGCTCGCCGCCAGGTTGCCGCGGCCTGCGGCCGCCCCGCCCGGGACCGTGTGGAGCCTGCGCGTCGAAGCCGAGAGTTGAGGCCTTCGACTCCAAGTCCGATCTTGACTACAGGCTCTCCAGCGTGAACGTGGACTCGACCGGGACCCCCGCCCGCAGCGTGCTCAGAACGACGCAGTAGCGCTCGGCGCTCCGTAGCAGCCGCTGCGCGCGCTCTCCGCGTTCGTCCCCGCGCACGACCACGCGCGTGTGGGCCCGCACGGCAGTGATGCCGATCGGGAACTCCTTGCCCATCGCCAGCGTGCCACGCGGGTCCCAGTCTCCTTCTACCGAGACCTCCAGCTCCTCGAGGTCGATGCCCATGTTCGCGGCGACCATGCGCAGCGTGGTCTCCTGACAGGCCGCCAGGGCGGCGAGGAGCAGATCTCCGGAACACGGCACGTCGCCGTCGCCGCCGACGGCAGGGTGTGTCCCGGAGCGAAAGACGGCAGCGGGCACCGACCGCGGAGAAACGACGCAGTGCAGCGGGTCGGCGAGATCGCCGCTGCCGCCCGTCACGCGCAGGACCTCCGGGGCGCTGTCGGGATCGTCGAGATAACGCTGCCGGATCGGCGCCTGACGCGCCCTCACGTCTACCTTCGACTTGGGCATGTGGCCGCTCCTCTGTCAGGTCGATGGTCCTGGCCTGGACGCGCGCATCAGGCTACGTGGTGATCACGACATTCCCGGTCTTCTGCCCCGTCTCGACGTAACGGTAGGCCTCGACGATCCGCTCCAGGGGCAGGCGTCTGTCGATGACCGCTTTGTACTTGCCTGCCTCGACGAGCTCCTTGAAGAAGCACACGTCCTTCTTGCTCACTTTGGGGATGGGGAACTTGATACGCTTGCCGCCGATCCCCGGGGTCCACATTGCCAACAGGGGATTCTGCGCCAGGAAGCCGAGGTCTGAGGAGAGGTAGACGCCGCCCTTGTTCAGCAGCTTACTGCACTTCCGGAACGAGCTCTTGCCGACCGCGTCGAAGACGGCGTCGAACCTCTGACCGCACCTGGTGAAGTCCTCGCTCGTGTAGTCGATGACCGCATCGGCGCCCAGGGATCTCACCAGCTCCAGGTTCCTGGTGTTGCACACCGCCGTGACCTCCGCCCCGTAGTACTTGGCGAGCTGCACGGCGGCGGAACCGATGGATCCGGAGGCTCCGTTGACAAGGATCCGCCGTCCTTCCCCGGGATCTGTCCTTCTGATGAACGCGATGGCGAGCATCGCCCCATCGCAGACGGCCGCCGCTTCTTCGTAGTCCATGTTCACCGGCTTCGTGGCGATGGGAGCGTCTTCAGGCAGGCACACATACTCGGCATGAGCGCCAAAATGGAGGTCGGTCAATCCGAAGACCTGGTCGCCCTGCTTGAACGACGTGACGGCCTTGCCTGCTGCTTCCACTTCTCCGGCGAGCTCACTGCCCAGGATGGTCGCCTTGGGCCGGAGGAGACCGCCGAAAAACCTGACGATGAAGGGCTCACCGCGAAGAAAGCCGCAGTCGGTGCGGTTCACGGTCGTCGCACGGACTCGTATCAGTACCTCATCGTCCTTCGGAACAGGTCTGTCGACCTCCATGAGCCGAAGGACGTCCGGTGGGCCGTACTTGGTGTGCACGATCGCCTTCATGGGGTCTCCGTCCGCTTCCGCAGGAAGCGCACGGCCTCGAGCGCCGCGACCTGCCCCTCGCCCACGGCCTTGGCCGTCTGATATGGCTCTCCCGTGCAGTCCCCCGCCGCGAAGACTCCGGGCACGCCCGTCTCCATGTGTCGGCCGACGGTCACGTGGCGGCCGTCGGAGGCCAAGCCTTCGAGAAGGGTACGCGGAGAGACGCTGTTCTTGTAGATGAACACCGCATCGACCTCAAGATACTCGCCGGGCAGCGACACCCGCAGGTGGCCGTCCACTCGCGCCAGTAGCGTCGGTCGCGCTCCCGGCAGCACGCGCACGCCCTCCGGGAGGCGGTAGTCACCCTTGTACAGAGGTACGTAGGTGACTGCGACGCCGAAATCCTCCGCAAGAGCCGCTGCCTCCTCCTCACCCTCGGGGGCGTAGCTGATGAAGGCCGCACGGCGCCCCGCGAACAGCCTGCCGTCGCAGGTCACGCAGTAGCTCACCCCCTGACCCACGAGCTCCTCTTCACCCTCGATCTCGGCTTCGCGGTAGACGCCCGTGGCGAGCACCACAGCGCCGGCGTGGTAGACCTCCCGCTCGCCGAAGACGACGAGCTCGTCTTCGTCGCGGATGATCTTCGACACCTTCTCCCCGATGACGGGCACGTCGAACTCCTCGAGGTGGCGCACGAATGCCGCCGCGAGCTCCTCTCCGCTCGCGGCAGTGAACCCGGGGTAGTTCGCGATCGACGGCGCCTTGCGGATACGGCCGAACGGCGCCTGCCCACCCATCAAGGCGACGGTGCGTTTGCGGTTGGCCACATTTATGGCCGCCGAGACACCCGCCGGCCCCGATCCCACTACGATGACGTCGTACTCTGACGGTTCAGCCGCTGGCTCCCCCATGGGGTCCCTTCTTCCAGTAGTTCGAGCCCCGGTAAGTCGGGCTCGCCTCAACCGGGAATACCCTCCTCGGGCATCCGCGAAAACGGGTGCGTCGAGGGGAGGCGGGGAAGCCTCTCGGCGGGATCGGCCAGGAGCGGCCTGGATTCGGCGGTCAGGATCGCGGCGCGGCGCCGCTCAGGCCGGCACGACCACGGCCGCTACGACCACGGGCCGTGCCCGATGCGTTCATGGCCGCAGTTCAAGTGCCTCGACATGGGCCGGCCGCAGCGCTCGAAAGTGACGCTGGTCGAGCGTCGCGACCTTCGGCTCGGCCAAGCGCTCGGCGAGCGCCACGATGCTGGCATCGACGACCCCGAGCGCGAGGTCCGCGTACCGCGCCTGCAGTTCGCGGCAGCGGGCAAGATCGGCACCCGTCGGCGGCTCGGCGCTGTAGACCCCCGCGAGCAGATCGTCGAGGAAGATGAGCCAAGCCTCGGGTGGCAGCCGGCGGCCGCACCGCTCTAACGTCAGCCGTATGGCCTCCGCGAGACTCGCGCCGTCGAAAGCCAGCCCGGCCGCCAGCGCTTGCACATCGTAGATGTCCTTCATGCGGCTGTTCAGCAAGCCGTGCTGCACGATCGGATGAAGCTTCTCCGCCACGACCGCCTCAGCCGCATACGCGCGGAGGTGTGGCGCCGGGAAGTCGAGCAGAGTCGGCACTTGTGGGGATATGCCGACGTATTGTAACCACGATAGGCGGCGACGTCCGGCAATCTGCAGCATCGACCGGCAGGAGTTCGACAGGCCCGATGCCCGCTACCTGAGCCG
>Ga0209048_10006206_pt1 | contig 11208 bp, 6 predicted proteins | sample FrelakmetCRP12CR_FD_187146 | JGI IMG/M metagenome (GOLD analysis project Ga0209048, IMG submission 187146) | Freshwater lake sediment microbial communities from the University of Notre Dame, USA, for methane emissions studies - CRP12 CR (SPAdes)... | ecosystem: Environmental > Aquatic >... | reverse complement strand
GCGACCGGCGGGAGCCGCATCAGCCGGGGGTTCCGGCTGGCGAGGACGTCGTGGTCGGTGCTGATCGCGAACCCGACGCTTCTCGTGATCCCGCTCGTGGCCGTGGTCGCGTCGCTGGTCGTCCTCGGGCTGTGGGCGGGCGTCCTGGCCGCCGGCCGGCTGATCGGCCAGGGGGTGAGCCCGCTGGTCTGGTTGCCGGGTCTGGCCGCCGTCGGCTGCGTGGGGATCCTCGGACGGGCAGCCGTCGTCGCCACCGCCGACCGCCATCTCCGCGGTGAGCCGGCATCGGCCGGTGACGGGATCCGGGACGTCCTCGGCCGGCTCGGCCCGCTCCTCGCCTGGGCGCTGCTGACGATGACCGTCGGTACCGTCGTCCGAGTCCTGGGGAACCGTGGCGGGATCGTCGGCCGCCTCATCGCCAACCTGGCCGTCGCGGCGTGGGACATCGTGACCTTCATGGTCGTGCCGGTCATCCTCTTCGAGCCGGTGGGAGTGACCGACGCCGTCAAGCGCTCGGGTCGGCTGCTCAAGCAGGTCTGGGGGGAGCAGCTCGTCGGCAACGGATCGATCGGCATCGCCGTGCTCCTCGTCGGCCTGGTGGCGTTCCTGCCCTGCGCACTTGTGACCGCGGCGTTCCCACCCCTCGGGATCGCCATGTTCGCACTCGTCGCCGTCGGCCTCATCACGGTGTCCAACGCGCTGACCGGTGTGTTCAACGCCGCGCTCTACCGGTTCGCGACGACGGGCCAGGCCGTCGGCCCGTTCAGCACCGCCGACCTGCAAGGTGCCTTCGGCCGCCGCTCCCGACCCGCCGGGCGGGCATGGTGACCCGACGTCCCTGACGGAGCCGTCGGGGCCCGCGGTCAGAACTCGGCGAAGGGCGCGGGGGCGGGGATCTCGAAGACGTGGACGTCGGGGCTGGTGCGGGCCAGCGAGTGGTACAGCCGCTCGGCGAACCACCACTGTCCGTCGACCCGCTGGTACCGGTCCTCGTAGAGGCCGTACACGGTCGTCCACCGTCCACCGCCCTGGCGGAGCTCGGACATGAACATCCGGCCCGCAGCCCGGTCCGGATCGCCGCCGTGGCGCAGGCTGAGGTGCACGTTCAGGATCACGAACTCGAAGAACTCGAACTGCCCGATGTTCATCGCGATGAACTCGCCGAGCTCGACGGGGCCGGTCAATCGAACCGGCTCGATCGAGCGGCGGTCGATGACCACCGGTGCGTCGGCCAGGAACAGCTCGGCGAGCTCGGGCCAGGCCCGGCGCGTGACGACGTCGGCGTAGGCGGCCTGAAGCCGCCGGATGGTGACGTAGTCGACCGTCTCCTGCACCTCGATGGGCTCCATGTCGGCCGTGAGGCTACCGGAGGCGCGGACGCTCACCCCTCGGCCCCGACCGTGCGGCCCGGCCCGGTTCACCCCACGCCGGTACCCCGCCGAGACCGGCCCGGTTCACGCTACGCCGGAACCCCGCCGAGACCCGGTCGGTGACGGGGCAGCGGCCCGCCCACCGGGTGGGGTCGGGCCGGGGGTACTACGGTGCTCACGGGGAGGGGCGGCGTGACACACGAGATCGACGACTCCTTCCTCGAGTTGCCACGGGGCCGGCTCGCCGACGCTGCACTCGCCCGCGCCCGCGAGCTCGGTGCCGACCACGCCGACTTCCGCCTGGAGCGGATCCGCGACGCCGAGCTGCGGGTGCGTGACTGCGAGCTGGAGGGCTCCCGGGACGACGAGGACACCGGACTGGCGGTGCGGGTCGTGGTCGACGGCACGTGGGGCTTCGCCGCCGGCGTCGACCTCACGGTCGATGCCGCGGTGCGGGTCGCCGAGCTGGCCGTCGACGTGGCACGGGCCTCACGGGCGCTCAGCACCGAGCGTGTGGAGCTGGCCGACGAGCCCGTCCACGCGGGCGTGACGTGGATGTCGTCCTACGAGGTGAACCCGTTCGACGTCCCCGACGCCGAGCGGATCGCGCTGCTGGTGGGTTGGACCGACCGCCTGGTGTCGGCCCGGGGCGTCGACCACGCGGACGCCACCGTGCTGTACACCCAGGAGAACAAGCACTACGCCGACCTCGGGGGGACGGTCACGACCCAGCAGCGGGTCCGGGTCCACCCGGAGGTGACCGTGGTGTCCGCCGACCCGACCTCCGGGACGTTCGAAACGATGCGGACGCTCGCTCCGGCCGCCGGACGCGGGTGGGAGTACCTCACCGGGACGGGATGGGACCTCGAGGGCGAGCTCGACGAGCTCCCCGACCTGCTGGCCGAGAAGATGGCCGCGCCGTCGGTCGAACCCGGAGCCGTGGACCTGGTGATCGACCCGTCCAACCTGTGGCTGACGATCCACGAGTCCATCGGGCACGCCACCGAGCTGGACCGGGCGCTCGGTTACGAGGCGGCCTACGCCGGTACGTCCTTCGCGACCTTCGACCAGCTCGGGAAGCTCCGCTACGGATCGTCGGCCATGAACGTGACCGGCGACCGGACCATCGAGCACGGCCTCGCCACGATCGGCTACGACGACGACGGGGTGGGCGCCCAGTCCTGGGACCTCGTCCGGGAGGGCGTGCTCGTCGGCTACCAGCTCGACCGCCGCATGGCGAGGCTCATGGGCCTCGGCCGGTCGAACGGGTGCGCCTTCGCCGACTCCGCCGCGCACGTGCCTGTTCAGCGCATGGCCAACGTGTCCCTGGCCGCCGAGCCCGGCGGGCCGACCACCGAGGAGCTGATCAGCGGCGTCCGCCGCGGCATCTACGTCGTCGGCGACAGGAGTTGGTCGATCGACATGCAGCGCTACAACTTCCAGTTCACCGCCCAGCGCTTCTACCGGATCCGCGACGGCGCCCTCGACGGCCAGCTGCGCGACGTCGCCTACCAGGGAACCACGACCGACTTCTGGGGCTCGATGGAGGCGGTGGGCGGCGAGTCGACCTGGGTGCTCGGCGGATCCTTCAGCTGCGGCAAGGCCCAGCCCGCACAGGTGGCGGCAGTGAGCCACGGCTGCCCCGCGGCGCTGTTCCGCGGCATCCGGGTGCTCAACGTCGCGCAGGAGGCGGCACGGTGACCACCCCCCAGGAGGCCGTGGAGCGGGCGCTGTCGCTGTCGCGGGCCGACGGGTGCGTGGTGATCGCGGAGGAGTCGAGCAGCGCCAACCTCCGCTGGGCCAACAACACGCTCACCACCAACGGCGTGACCACCGGCCGGCGGCTGACCGTCATCGCCACCGTCGGGGGCTCCGCCGGCACGGCGGCGGGCGTGGTAAGCCGCAGCGGCGTGTCGTCGGATTCGCTGGAACCACTGGTCCGCTCGGCCGAGCACGCGGCCCGGGCCGGCGTGCCAGCCGAGGACGCCCAGCCGCTCGTCGCACCGGCGGTGACGACGACCGGCTGGGAGCGGCCCGTCGAGGAGACCTCGATCCGGGTCTTCTCGTCGTTCGGGCCCTCGCTCGGCGGGGCGTTCGAGGCCGCCCGCGCCGAGGACCGCCTGCTCTTCGGCTTCGCCCGGCACGAGCGATGCTCGACATTCGTCGGATCCTCGACCGGGCTCCGCGTCCGCCACGACCAGCCGACCGGACACGTCGAGATCACCGCCAAGTCCGCGGACCACGAGCGCTCGGCCTGGGCGGGGTCCACCACCAGCGACTTCACGGGCGTCGACGTCCCCGCCCTCGACGCCCATCTCACGCAGCGCCTGGACTGGGCACGGCGGCGCGTCGATCTCAAGCCCGGACGGTACGAGACGGTGCTGCCCCCGGCCGCCGTCGCCGACCTCATGATCTGCCTCTACCTGGCCGCGGGGGGCCGGGACGCCCGGGATGGCCGGACGGTCTTCAGCCGGGCGGGCGGAGGAACCCGGGTCGGCGAACGGCTGACGGACGTGGCGCTGACCCTCCGGAGCGACCCGGGGGCCGCGGGACTCGAATGCGCGCCGTTCGTCACCGCGCACGCTTCCGGGCCGACGTCATCGGTGTTCGACAACGGCTTGTCGCTCGAGCCGACGCGCTGGGTGTCCGACGGCGTGCTCACGGCGCTCCTCCAGACCCGGCACTCGGCCGGGATCACGGGGCTGGCGGTGACCCCGGCGATCGACAACCTGATCGGCGAGGGCCACGCCGGCGGCCCATCCCTCGCCGAGCTGGTGGCCGAGACCCGGCGCGGGCTGCTCCTGACCTGCCTGTGGTACATCCGGGAGGTCGACCCCGGAAGGCTCCTGCTCACCGGGCTCACCCGTGACGGGGTGTACGTCATCGACAAGGGCGAGGTCGTCGGGGCGGCGAACAACTTCCGCTTCAACGAGAGCCCGGTCGACCTGCTGGGCCGGATCGCCCAGGTGGGCGCGACGCAGCCGACGCTGGCCCGGGAGTGGGCCGAGGACTTCACCCGGACCGCGATGCCGGCGCTGCGCGTGGTCGATTTCAACATGTCGTCGGTGAGCCAGGCGTCCTGACCGGCCCGGTCCGGCACCCGCCCCGACCTCGGGGCCGGTGTCCGTCCCGGCACCTGGCGTTCACCTCATGATCATCGGCGCGTCAGCTGCCGTTCACGGACGGGAGCCGGATGGCGAAGGTGCCTGCCGCGTAGGGACATTCGCCTCTTTGCGCGCCGCCCCGAACGGCGGACACTGGAGCCCATGAGCTCCCGTGCCGGCACCATCGTCACCCCGCCGGCGACCGCGATGACCAAGGAGCAGGTCGTCCGGGAGCTCGGGGAGCTGAACCTGATCCTCCCGTCCCTCGTCAACCGGGGCCTCGAGGCCAACGACCGGGCCAAGTACCTGCTCACCCTGCTGCAGGGGGCACGCGCTCACGCCGACGCCCCGAGCGACCCGTTCTCGCCGCTGCGGGACGAGCGGCTGGCGGCCGGGGTCGCCGACGAGTTTCTGGACACGGTTGTCGAAGAGGCCCGGCGGACCGATCAGGACGCCTATCTCATCCCGGGCGCGGACGCGATCCACGGCGCCCTGGCCACCGCGGTCGCCGAGATGCTCGCGCCCCTGACGGCGGACGTGGCGCCCGACGCCGTCGACGTCTCCCGCCTCGACGCCCTCCTCAGCCGGGCTCCGGACCTGTCCGGGGATCGTCTCCCCGGCGCCTACCTCGACGCCATCGCCTCGGGCAGCCGGCAGCACGGCGACTCGCTCCATCTGCTCGTGATGGACGCGCACCGCGCCCTCAACCGCCTGCAGGCCCATGTGGCCACCGAGACCCTCGACGGGGCGTCGGTCTACTGGCTCCTGGAGGATCACCGGGACCTGGTGAGCGCCTTCATGGCGGGCCTGCGCGCCACCGCCCCGCTCAAGTTCGATCACCCCGGGCTCGGGACGACGGCGACGACCGTCGGATCTCGGCTGCTCATCCAGAACGACATCGGCCAGACGGAGGCCCACGTCGTCGTCATCGCCGTGGAGGACCTGGTGGCCACGGTGACCTACACCGACGTCCACCTCCAGCGGCTGAGGTTCTTCGAGCGGCTTCTCGACCAGTTCCCCGTGCGCTGGTCCGGGCCGCAGCGTCGCCGGGGCGCCACCGCGTTGGGTGAGCACCACCTGGCGACGGGCCGCTACGAGGCGCCCGACCGGGCGTCGCTCGAGGCCTACCTGCGGCACCTCGGCTCCCGCCTCGTCTTCCTCATCGACTGGAACCGGGCCCGAAAGCGCCTGTCGACCCTCGTGGGCAAGCGGGACGCCGTCGACCTCCTCCGCTGGGCCGCCGACGCCGGGTGCGGCCACATGGGCTTCCTCGTCCTCGGCGGCGAGCGCCTCGTCTACGACGCGGTCGAGCTCGCCGCGAGGATCCCGGCCCGGTACGGGGAGCCGCTCCGTGACGTCCTCGGGCCCGAGGCCACGCTCGAGGTTCTGCGGTTCGCCATTCGCGCCGCCGCCGACGGGCTCCTCAACAACAAGTCGCACCTTCTGATCCGCGACGAGCTCCGCGTCGAGTTGCTGAAGCACGTCGAGGCCGCCCACCGACGACTGCTCGACGCAGCGGCCGAGCACGGGAGCCTCGTCGTCGAGACCGCCCAGGTGCTTCGCGCCGCCCTCCTCCGCCTGGGCACGGCCGATGGCGACGCGTTCCTCCGACGGGCGTCGACACGGGCCGCAGCCTGGGAACACGCGGCCGACGAGATCCTCACCGCCGTCCGTCTCTCCACCCGTCGGGTCGACGGCGCCGAGTCCGTGGCCGACCTCCTGTCCACCGGCGACGACGCCATCGACGACCTCGAGGAGGCGCTCTTCCTGCTGACCCTCCTCCACCCGGACGCCACCCCCGCCGTGCGGCCCGTCCTCGACCCGCTGGCCGCCGTCGCGGTGGCGGCCGCACGCGAGCACCTCAAGGCGCTCGAGATCGCCCGCGAGGTCGTCGATGCCGCGGGACCCGATGATCTCGAGGACTTCCTCGTCGCCGTCGACCGGGTGGTGACGCTCGAGCACGAAGCTGACAACGCCGACCGCCTGGCGCGCGCCTCGCTCGTCGAGGAGTGTCCGGACTTCCGCAGCCTTCACGTCGCCGACAGCGTCTCGCGCGCGATCGAGGACTCCACGGACGCCCTGATGCGCTCGGCGCTGCGCCTGCGCGACCACCTCCTCGGTCCGGTGCTGGCGCGATGAGCAGGACCGCGCCGGTGACGAGTGACAACCTCCTCTTCGTCATCGGCGAGACAGGCGCCCGCGACGCCGGCCCCGAGGCCGTCGGTGCGAAGGCCTACAACCTGATGCGCATGAGCGAGGCCGGGCTCCGCGTCCCCCCCGGCTTCGTCCTCGGCACCCGCCTCTGCCGCGACTACCACGCGTCCGGCGGCGGGCTCGGGGCGGACGGCGGCGAGCTCCTGGCCCGGGGCGTGCGGGTCATCGAGCGGGCCACGGGCCTCCGCTTCGGCGCCGTCCGGCGACCGCTTCTGCTCGCCGTGCGGTCCGGCTCGGCCGTCTCGATGCCCGGCATGCTCGAGACCATCCTCAACGTCGGGCTGAGCGAAGCCACCCTCCCGGGGCTGCTGCGGGCCACCGGCGACCCGGTCTTCGTCTGGGACTCGTACCGACGGCTCGTCCAGTCCTATGCCGAGGTCGTCGAAGGCTGCCCAGCGGGCCCGTTCGACGCGGTCCTGCACGAGGCGATGGCCCGGAGCGCAGTTCCCGTCGCCGCCGAACTCGACGTCGGCGCCCTACGGGGCGTGGTGCAGGAGCTCCAGGCCGCCTTCCACGCCGTCGCCGGCCGCCCCTTCCCGCAGGACCCGATGGACCAGCTCCGCGGCGCGGTGGAGGCCGTGCTCCGCTCCTGGAACGGGCCGCGTGCCGTGTCGTACCGCGCCCTCGAGGGGCTCGACGACCTGGCCGGCACCGCGGTCACGGTTCAGGCAATGGTGTTCGGCAACATGGGCGTGACATCCGGCTCCGGCGTGGGCTTCACGCGGGATCCGGCGACGGGAGAGAACCGCCTCTATGTCGACTTCCTGCTGAACGCCCAGGGCGAGGACGTCGTCGCCGGCCGCCAGCTGGCCGGCGACCCCGAACCGCTGATCGCCGCCGTTCCGGGCCTCTCCCACGATCTGCAGACGGTCCGTCGTCGGCTCGAGGCGCTCTTCAGCGACGCCCAGGACTTCGAGTTCACCGTGGAGGAGGGGAGGCTGTGGTTGCTCCAGTCGCGCCCGGCCAAGCGCACGCCGTGGGCCGCGGTGCGCATCGCGTGCGACCTCGTCGACGAGGAGCTCATCGATCCGGGGACGGCGGTGCGGCGGCTCGAGGGCTACGACCTCGATGCCATCGGACGGGTGCGCCTCACCGACGGCGAGGATGCCCGCCCGATCGGACGGGGCATGCCGGCGGGTTCCGGGGTGGCATCGGGTCGGGTCGCCCTGACCATCGAGGCAGCCAGGCGATACGCCGACGCCGGCGACGCCGTGGTGCTCGTCCGCGAGGGTGCCTCGACCGACGACATCGCCGGACTCGCCGTCTGCGCGGGCCTCGTGACCGCGACCGGCGCACGCACCTCCCACGCCGCCGTCGTGGCCCGCCAGCTCGGCGTGGTCTGCACCGTCGGCTGCCCGGATCTGAGCGTCGACCCCGACCGCGCCTGCCTCCGCATCGGCGCCCACGAGCTCGCCCAGGGCGACACGGTCACCGTCGACGGCGGGAACGGCCTGGTCTACCGCGGGGAGCTCCCGGTCCGTGTCGAACGGCCCACGGAGCTGCTCGACCGCGTCCGGACCTGGCATCGATCCCCAGCGGGCTGAGGGGCCGGCGGGAGCCAGCATGACCGCGGGAGCTCAGCTGGTCCTTCGGGCGCTCGCTCCGCTCGTGGTGCTCTCGACCATCGCCGTGCTCGCGAGCGGCGTCTGGGTGGTCGCCGCCCGCCCCGGGCACGCCTCATGGGTCCTCGCCGCGCACAGGTTGAGCTTCATCGCGTGGTTCGGGGTCATGTCCCACGCCGGCGCCGACCGGTGATCGCCACGGGGAGTCTCACGGCCGGCAGCGGCACGTCCCCGGCCGGGACGGGGCGCAGAGCGAGGAGAACGAGCGGTGAACCTCCGGCCAGTTTCAGTCGGGTGACCCGGTGACGCTGTGACGTCCGGCCCTGGTTCCGGAGAGCGCCCCGCCGTAGGGTGGCCCGTGGCTCTGTCCCTGGGGGTGATGCCATGGCGACGAAGCAGGCCTCGGAGACGCTCGACGCCGGACGGGCGACGGAGCTCGACGAGCTCGTCGGGCGTGCCCGGCGGGCGGCGGACGCGTTCCGGTCGCTCGATCAGGAGGCCGTCGACCGGATCGTGTGGGCGATGGTGGTCGCTGGTCTGGAGGCGGCGGTGGACCTCGCGGAGCTGGCCGCCACCGAGACCGGGTTCGGGGTGTTCGAGGACAAGGTCGTCAAGAACTACGTGGCGACCGAGTTCCTGTACGACTACCTGAAGGACAAGCGGACCGTCGGCGTCATCGAGGAGGACCCGGAGCGCAACATCGCCTACGTCGCCGAGCCGATCGGGGTCGTTCTGGCGATCACGCCGGTCACGAACCCCACGTCCACGGTGCTGTTCAAAGCGATCGTCGCCGCCAAGACCCGCAACGCCATCATCTTCCGGCCCTCGCCGCGAGCGGTCCGCTGCGCGGAGCGGTCCGTCGAGATCCTGCGCGACGCCGCCGAGCTCGTCGGCCTCCCGCCCGGCGCCCTCCAGGTGGTCCCCGATCCCGGTCACGAAGCCACGACCCACCTGTTCCACCACCCGCAGGTCGACTTCGTCTGGACGACCGGGGGGCCGAAGGTGGTCCAAGCGACCAACGAGTCGGGCAAGCCGGCCCTCAGCGTGGGCCCGGGGAACGCGCCGGTGTACCTGCACCGCACGGCGGACCTGAAGATGGCGGTCGTCGACATCCTGATCTCGAAGACCTTCGACGCGTCGGTGATCTGCCCGGCGGAGCAGACCTGCGTCGTCGACGACGCCATCTACGGCGCCGTGGTCTCGGAGTTCGCGCGCATGGGGGCCCGCGTGCTCACCGCAGAGGAGACGGCCCTTCTCGCCGCCTGCGTCTTCGACGAGGACGGCGTCGTGAACCAGAAGGCGCTCGGCCGGCCCGCCGCCGAGCTGGCCCGGCTGGCGGGCATCGAGGCCGACGAGGGGACCAAGATCCTGCTGGCGCCGCTGCCCGCCGACCTCGACGAGCTGGCCGCGCACCCACTCGTGCGCGAGAAGCTCATGCCGATCCTCGGCCTGGTGCGGTCGCCGGACCAGGCCCATGCCCTGGACGCGTGCGCACTGGTCACCGAGCACGGCGGACTCGGGCACACCTCCGCCGTGTACGCGCGGGACCAGGCGGTGGTCGACGCCTACGCCATGGCCATCCGAACCGGGCGCATCCTCGTCAACGCCCCGACGGCGGTGGGCGCGCTGGGCGGGGTGTACAACTCGCTGACACCGACCTTCTCGCTCGGCTGCGGGACGTGGGGCGGCTCTGCCACGACCGACAACGTCAACTACCGGAACCTGCTCAACGTCAAGACGGTGTCCCGTCGCAGGACGCCCCCCCAGTGGTTCCGCGTCCCGTCGGACACGTACTTCAACGTGGGGGCCATCGAGAACCTGCGGGAAGTCGAGTCCCACCAGGCCGTCATCGTCACCGAAGCCGGCTGCGAGGCACGTGGCGTCGCCGACGAGATTCGCCGCCACCTGAGCGCGCCCAGCGTCCGGGTGTTCGCCGACGTGGTCCCCGAACCGGACGAGGGGGTCATCCGGGCGGGCCTGGACGTGCTGGAGCGGACCCGGCCCGACCTGATCGTGGCGGTCGGCGGAGGGTCGGTGATGGACACCGCCAAGGCCATGCGCCTGTTCTTCGAGCACCCGGAGCTGACCCTGCGGGAGCTCGCGCTCCCGTTCCTCGACGCCCGCAAGCGCGTCGCCCACTACCCCCGACCGGCCCACACCGTCAGGCTGGTGGCCATGCCCACCACCGCGGGCACCGGGTCCGAGGTATCCCCGGCCGCGGTGATCACCGTCGGCTCGCGGAAGGCCACCCTGGTCGACTACTCGCTCGTCCCCGACATGGCCATCGTCGACCCCACGCTGACGCTGACCATGCCGCCCGGTCTCACCGCCGATACCGGGATCGACGCTCTCACCCACGCCGTCGAGGCGGCCGTGTCGATCTTCGCGTCGCCGTACACCGACGCCTTCTGCGTACAGGCGGCCCGCCTCATCTTCGAGGCGCTCCCCGATGCCTGTGCCGACGGGGCCAACCTCGAGGCCCGCACCGCCATGGCCAACGCCGCGACCATCGCCGGGCTGGCCTTCTCGAACGCCTTCGTCGGCGTCAACCACGCCCTCGCCCACGCCGTCGGGGCCCGCTTCGGCATCCCCCACGGCCGGGCCAACGCGATCTTCCTGCCGCAGGTGATCCGGTACAACGCGTCGCTGCCGACGAAGTTCATGCCGGCCCCCGGCTACTCGGCCTACGTCGCACCGGACAAGTACGCCCAACTGGGCCGGATCCTGTTCGGCGGCCACAGCGACGGGGAGCGCCGCCAGCGGCTGCTCGACCATGCCGACGAGCTCCTGCACCGGGTGGGGATGCCGGCGACCCTGAAGGAGGCCGGCGTCGACGAGGCCGAGTTCCGGGCGGCGATGCCGGAGCTGGCCCGGGCCGCGTTCGCCGACCCGAGTCTTCGCACCAACCCGCGTATGCCCCTCCTCACGGAGATCCTCGCCCTGCTCGAGACCGCCTAC
>Ga0209048_10006205_pt1 | contig 11208 bp, 11 predicted proteins | sample FrelakmetCRP12CR_FD_187146 | JGI IMG/M metagenome (GOLD analysis project Ga0209048, IMG submission 187146) | Freshwater lake sediment microbial communities from the University of Notre Dame, USA, for methane emissions studies - CRP12 CR (SPAdes)... | ecosystem: Environmental > Aquatic >... | reverse complement strand
CACCTCGGCGAGGCGCACGGCCGTGCCGCTCGGCGCGTCCTTCTTCTTGCCGTGGTGCATCTCGACGATCTCGACGTCGTAGGCGTCGCCGAGCACGCGGGCCGCCTGAGCGACGAGCGCGAACATCGCGTTCACGCCCACGCTCATGTTGGGCGACAGGACGACGGGCACCCGCGCCGCAGCCTCCCGGACCCGCGCCTTCGCCTCGGGGGTGAATCCCGTCGACCCGATGACGATGGCGACGCCCCGCTGGGCACAGGCCGCGGCGCTCGCCGCCGAGGCCTCGAAGGAGGTGAAGTCGACGACCACCTGCGCCCTCACCTGCTCGAGCATGCGCGCCAGGTCGTCCCCGATCGGGACGCCGCTGTGCCCCATGCCGGCGGCCTCTCCGGCATCGGGAGGCCCCTTCCACCCCGGGCGCTCCACGGCGCCGACCGCCTTGAGCCCGTCGGCGTCCTTCAGCATGCGGAGGATCTGGCTGCCCATGCGCCCGGCAGCTCCGGTCACGACCACGTTCACCATCTCGCCTCCGGCGACGGCTCCCGTCCGCAGCCGCCGCGTGGGACCAGCTAGGCGGCGACCAGCAGGCCCGCTCGCACCATGGCGTCCCGGATCTTGGCCAGGCTCGCCTCCGAAACCATCCACAGCGGCAGCCGGATCTCCGGGCTCGCCTTGCCGAGGAGGGCGACGGCGGCCTTCACCGGACCCGGGTTCGTCTCGACGAACATCATCCGGTTGAGCTCGGCCAGCGCCACCTGCTTGTCGAGCGCGGTCGAGTAGTCGCCCTTCAGCGCGGCCGTCACGAGCTCCTTCATGGCTCTGGGCGCGACGTTGCCGACCACCGAAATGACGCCGTGACCGCCGCAGGCGATGTAGGGGAGCACGGTGAAGTCGTCCCCTGAGAGGAAGGCGATGCGGTCCCTGCCGATCTTCTCCACCAGCTGGACTTGGCGGTCCATGTTGGCCGTGGCTTCCTTGATGCCGGCGATGGCCCCTGCCTGGACGAGCCGGGCAACCGTGTCGGGCATCATGTCCACCGCCGTGCGCCCCGGGACGTTGTAGGCCACGACCGGGAAGCCCACCGCGTCCCAGATGGCCATGTAGTGGCGGTAGAGCCCCTCGGGGGTCGGCTTGTTGTAGTACGGCGTCACGACCAGGGCTGCGTCGGCCTTGAGCTCCCGCGCCAGCCGGACGCCCTCGATGGCCTCGGTGGTGGAGTTGGACCCGGCGCCCGCGATGACCTTCACGCGGCCCCTGGCTGCCTCCACCACCGTCCGGATCACGTCGGTGCGCTCCTTCACTGTGAGGGTAGCCCCCTCGCCGGTGGTCCCGCATGGCACGATGCCGTCGGTCCCCTCGACGACCTGCCATTCGGCGAGCTCGCGCAACGCCTTCAGGTCGGGCTTCCCTTCCTTGAGGGGCGTGACGATGGCGACCATTGAGCCCTGCAGCTTCATGACAGTCCTCCGAGTGGGAGGTTGACTCTAGCCGATCCGGCGCGTCGTCGTGAACCGCCGCCCCGGGGGGCTGGGCTTCTCGCCCCGCACGAGGTCCGGCCAGGCCTCCCGCTTGCGGGCCAGGCGGGCGACATCCCGGTCCACGAGCACCTCGGCGGCACGCGGGCGAGCGTTGTAGTTGGAGGCCATGGTGAAGCCGTAGGCTCCGGCCGACCGGACGCAGAAGAGGTCGCCGCGCTCCGGCAGGGTCATGCGCCGGCCCCTCGCCAGGAAGTCGGATGACTCGCACACCGGCCCGACCACGTCGAGGACCGCCCGCGGGCGCCCGGCCGGGTCCCCCACCGGATCGATGTCGTGGTGGGCGCCGTAGAGGCTCGGCCGAACCAGGTCGTTCATGGCCGCGTCGACCACCGCAAAGCGCTTGCGGCCGCTCTTCTTCACGTAGAGGACGCGGGTGACGAGCACGCCCGCGTTTCCGACCAGCACCCGACCCGGCTCCAGGATCACCTGGCCTCCGAAGCCGCGCAGCGCCCGCTTCACCCCGGCCCCGTATTCGTCCGGGTGGGGCGGGGCCTCGTCCCGGTACTGGATGCCGAGCCCCCCGCCGATGTCGAGGTGGCGGAAGTGGAGGCCCTGTCCTTCCAGCTCGCCCATCAGGGCCCGTACCCGGGCGATGGCGTCCAGGAACGGCCCCACCGTCGTGATCTGCGACCCGATGTGACAGGCGACGCCCCGGACGTCGAGCGCCGGGTCCTTCGCCGCGAGGAGGAACAGGCGCCTGGCGTCGTCCACCGAGACCCCGAACTTGGACTTCTTGAGCCCGGTGGCGATGTAGGGGTGCGTCCGCGGGTCCACGTCCGGGTTCACCCGCAGGGCAAGGGGAGCGCGCACGCCCAGCTTTCGCGCCACCACCGAGACGCGCGCCAGCTCCGGGCCGCTCTCGACGTTGAGGCATCGCACCTTCTGCGAGAGGGCGAAGGCGATCTCCTCGTCGCTCTTGCCCACCCCGCTGTAGACCACCTTGCGCGGGTCCCCGCCGGCCTTCAGCACCCGGTAGAGCTCGCCCCCCGAAACGATGTCGAACCCGGCGCCGAGGCGGACGAAGAGGTTCAGCACGGCCAGGTTGGAATTGGCCTTGATCGCGTAGCAGATGAGGTGGTCGAGCCCGCGGAGCGAGCCCTCGAGCACCTTCCAGTGCCGCTTCAGCGTCGCGGTCGAGTAGACGTAGAGGGGCGTCCCGTAGGCCCGGGCGAGGTCGGCGAGCGGGATCTTCTCGGCGTGGAGCACGCCCCGGCGGCGCTGGAAGTGGTTCATCGGTCGCAGGGCCCCCCGTCCACCCCGGCATCGCAAGGGGCACCCCCGTCCGGAGAGCTCGGGGCAGCGCCGGCGCCCTGCGCGGCCGGGGGGCGGGGCGGGGCCTTCACTCCGCAGGCGGCGGCGGCCGAGAGGGTCACCCAGAGGAGGAGGAGCAGCCGCTTCACCGAGCGAGATCCTTATCCCACCGCGCGATCTGGCGCGCGACCTGGCGCGGCCCCGGAGCACCCGGGATCTCGCGACGCCCGAGGCTGCGTGCCGGGTCGAAGCACCGCACCACGTCGCGGCCGAAGGCCTCGTGGAACCTCTTCCAGTCCGCCCAGGTGAGGCTCGAGAGCGCCCGCCCTTCCCGGCTGGCGAAGGCGGCTGCCTTTCCCACGGCCTCGTGGGCCTCCCGGAACGGCACGCCGCGGCTGACGAGGTGCTCGGCGACGTCCGTGGCGAGCGACTCTCCGCCCCCGAGCGTCTCCCGCATGCGGCCGGCGTCGAAGCGGCCAGTCTCGATGGCCCCGGCGAGGGCCTCGAGCGTCTCGACGAGCGTCTGGGGCGCCCCGAGGAGCGGTCGCTTGTCCTCCTGGAGGTCGCGGTTGTAGCTGAGGGGCAGGCTCTTCAAGACGGCGAGCAGCGCCACCAGATCGCCGATGGCGCGCCCGGCGCGGCCGCGCGCCAGCTCGGCCACGTCCGGGTTCTTCTTCTGCGGCATGAGGGAGCTGCCGGTGGCGAAGGAGTCGTCGAGCTCCAGGAACCCGAACTCCTTCGTGGTCCAGAGCACGACCTCCTCGCCGAGCCGCGACAGGTGGACCGCGGCGAGGGCGCAGTCGAAGACGAGCTCCACCGCGCTGTCCCGATCGCTCACCGCGTCGAGCGAGTTCGCCGTCACGCGCTCGAAGCCGAGGTCGCGGGCTGCCCGCTCCCGGTCGATCGCGAGCGTGGTGCCGGCGAGGGCCCCCGACCCGAGGGGCGACACCGAGGCCCGCCGGGCCGTCTCGGCAAAGCGCTCCCGGTCGCGCCCCAGCATCTCCAGGTAGGCGAGCAGGTGGTGCGCGAGGGACACGGGCTGTGCCCGCTGCAGGTGCGTGTAGCCCGCGAGGAGCGTCGCCTGGTGCCTCCTCGCCTGGGAGAGCAGCGCCCGCATAAGGGTCCGCAGCGCCGCGTCGCATCGGCGGCACGCCCCGACGATGAACAGCCGCTCGTCGAGGGCCACCTGGTCGTTCCGGCTGCGGCCGGCGTGGAGGTAGCCCGCGTCGCGGCCGACGATCTCGCCCAGGCGCCGCTCCACGTGGGTGTGGACATCCTCGAGGGCCGGATCGAGACGGACCTTTCCCGCGGCGAACTCGCGGCGGACCTGCTCGAGGCCGAGCCGGATCCGGCGAGCCGCAGCCCGGGGGACGATGCCCTGGGCGGCGAGCATGGCGACGTGGGCCTGGCTTCCGCGGATGTCCTCCGCGTAGAGGGCGACGTCGTCCTGGATGGAGACCGACATCCGGACCAGGCGCGGGTCGGCCTCCCCGGCGAGCGCGGCGCGGGAGACGGGCTGGGCCTTCCTTCGCTTCTTCATCGGGGCCGGCGAGGCTACCACGCTCCGCGGCGTCGTTGAACGGCCCCCCGCGTCCGGGCTCGGCCTAGTAGACGATTCCCAGTCCGGTGTGCAGGTACTGGGCGATGCCGGAGGGCGTGGAGACGCTCGTCACGTTGTTCACGGTGGTGCTCACGTCGAACGCCGACAGGGCCTTCAGGATGCCGTAGCTCAGGAAGAAGACGAACCCGTCGTCCGACTGGTACTTCACCCCGAGGTCCGCCTCCACCCCGAGCGGCCGGTTCTTCATCGAGGCGGTGGCCTGCGCGTTGATGGCCTGCGAATAGAGGACCTGCGCCCAGACGTTCAGCCCCTCCAGGATGTCCCACTTGAACGTGGGCTTCAGGTACCAGCCGTTCGTGACGGTGCCGATGAGCTCGTGCCACAGGATGAGGTCGACCTGGTAGGCCGGGTTGAACCTGTAGTTGTTCAGGCTGCCCGATCCAGTCGCCGGGTACTGCTGGCCGTCGAAGGTGCCCGGGACGGTCTTGCACACGGGATAGGGGGTGTGGGTGTAGTCGCAGCTTCGTCCCGGGTAGACGCCCATGCCGGGTCCGGCGCCGGGCGTGGCGATGCCGAACTCCCCGCCGAGCGTGACCTTGCCCGCCTCCCCCAGCTTGCCCTTGAAGCGCAGGGCGCCGCCGGCCTGGAGGATGTTCACCGGACCCACCGGATTCGACGGGTCGAACGACGCGTTTCCGATGCTGCCGAAGATCCCGATCGCCTCGGCCTCGAGCGTCAGGCGCTTCGTGAGCAGCCGTCCGAAGACGTCCACGGTCGCGCCGCTGGCGTTGCGCGACACCTGGGTGACGTTGTCCGGCAGCGGCGCCTGGAACGAGAGGGTCGTCAGCCCGACGCGCTGCGACCTGTAGTTGAACAGGAGCCCGTAGTTGATGCTGGCGAGCCCCTTCTCCAGCTTCCTCTTCAGCTGGTCCGGCGTGTCCTCGCGCACGACCCGAAGGCCGATCGCCCCCACGTCGTCGGCGTCGGCGTAGTTCACCGGCTGGCCGATCCCGGTCGGCATGCCGGCGTAGAGCAGGCCGGCGCTGTACCAGTCGTAGTAGGGGATGATGGCGATGCCCCCGAGGATCATTCCGATGGGGATGGCGAACTGGATGCGGTCGACGTTGTCCCCGTAGTCGCTGTCGAGGCCGTTGCCCGCGTTCTCGTAGATGCCCATGCCCCATTCGCCCGGCATCCGTCCGAACGAGAGGAGCCCCACCGGCGTCTGCACCTCGCCCCAGATGCGCTGGACGTCCACCGCGTTCGTGTACCAGTTGCGCCCGTTCGGGGAGACTTGCCCGTTGGCCGTGTACTCGATGCTGTTGTAGTCGGGCCCCACCGGGGTGGAGCCGAGCACCACGTTGTTCAGGAAGTCGATGGTGGAGCGGATGCGAACCTGCTCGGAGACGTTGAAGGTCGAGTCCACCCGCAGGCGCATGTTGCCGCTCGTCTGCGTGCCGTTGTGGTCGATCTGGGTCGAGCGGCCCAGCCACAGGTACCAGCCGGAGGGATCGGCGGGCAGACCGAGGTTCATGTTGTTGAAGAGGTCCCAGCGGAAGCGGAAGTAGCCGTTCAGCTCGAGGAACTGGAGCTTCTTCTTCTCCTCCTGCTCCCCGAGGAACTCCGAGGCGGACTGGGCCCCCTGGATCTCGGCCCGGACCTCGTCCCGGAGCTGCTCCTTCACCTTGGCGACCTCCCGCTGGACCGCCTCCTGGATCTGCCGGTCGACCTCGCTTTGGCCGGCGGCCGGCGTGGGCACGAGCGGAGCCGTGCCCTCCGTCGGTGCCTTCGCAGCCTCGGCCTTCTGCGGCTCGGCCGGCGGGGCGGTCTGCGCCTCGGCCACGCCCAGCAGGAGCCGGACGGCGAGGGCCAGAAGAAGGGGGCGCGTCATGGTGGCCTCACTAATCATGCGGCTCCTTCCGGGGTCAAGGACTCTTGGGCCCCTGGCGCAGCTCCACGAGCACACCGCGGCTGCCCTTCGGGTGAACGAAGGCGACCCTCGCTCCGCCCGCTCCGGCTCGCGGCTTCTCGTCGAGCAGGGGCGCTCCCTGGGCCTTGAGCGCCGCCATCGCCTTCTCGATGTCCTGCACCTCCAGGCAGACGTGGTGCAGGCCCTCGCCGCGCTTCTCGATCGCCTTCGCCATGGGGCTGTCCGGGCCGCTCGGGGAAACGAGCTCGATGCGGCCAGCCCCGTGGCCGAAGATGGCCACCCGCACCTTCTCCGTCGGCACGTCCTCGACCTCGGCCAGCTCGAGGCCGTAGACGTCGCGGTAGAGGCGGATGGCTGCTTCGAGGTCGGAGACGAGGATGGCGACGTGATCGAGGCCCTTCATGGCGACTCCGCAGGTCTTCGAGGAGACCCGGATCAAAGACGGGCCGCGCCGCGGAGTCAACCTCGATGTCGCCGACCTAGAGAGAGCGCGGCTCGGCCTTCTTGACGGTGAGCGATCCGATGAGCCCGACCGCATCCACCTTCGTGCCCCGACCGAGCGTGATGTGGGTGGCGTCGGCCACGTCCTGATCGAAGGTCGGGTCCACCGGGATCCACTCGTCGCCGATCTTCACCTCGCCCCATGCATGCCAGTAGAGCCCCGCCCCGCCATCGCCGTAGTTGGCGTACACGAGCCCGTACGCCTCGCGAGCGGGGATGCCCGCCGCCCGCGCCAGGGCGACGAAGAGGAGGGCGTGCTCGGTGCAGTCCCCCTTGCCGGTGTGAAGCACCTCGCTCGCCCGATCCCGGCTCTGGCCGTAGACCTTCTCGAGCCGCTGGTTCACTTCCTTCGACAGCTTGCGCGCCGTGGCCCAGCGGCCCCGGGTGTCCCCGGCCACCCGGCCGGCGAGGGCGCGGAGCTCCGGGTGGTCCCAATCGATCTCGGGAGTCGCCTCCAGGTCCTCTCCGCCGCTCGGGTCCGGCTTCAGCCGCTGCGGGTCCTTCGACGGATCGTCCGCCGCCGGCCGGCGGGCCGTGACGGTGAGGACCGTCTCGCCGGCCCCGCCCGCCTCGGCGACCTGGCGTCCGTCCTTTCCCAGGAAGGTCGGCGGCAGCCCCTGGAGCGTGTAGGTGATCGACATGGGCACCCCGCGCGGCAGAGGTCCCGGGAGCGTCACCCGCGAGAGGTTGAACAGGTCCACGACGTCGGTTCGACGCGCGATCTCCTCCGGCTCCGCCTTCGCCACCAGGGCTTCCCCGTAGCGGAACTCGAGCGTGCGTCCGTCGTCGGCGATGAAGACCTTGGCCGCGATGCGGTCGCCGTCCTCCAGTTCCTCCACCACCGAAACCGGCACGGCCACCCCGGCGCCCCCCAGCACGGTCCGCTCCACGTAGCGATCGACCATCTTCTTCTGCCGGAGCTGCTCGAGCTCCACCTGGGTGCCCGCGACCACGCCGCAGCGGGCGGCGGCGAGACGCGCGGCGTCGGCCTGCTCGGCGGTCTCCGCCGGCAGCTTGATGTCCCGTGTCTGCGTCCCGTCCTCGGCGACCAGCGTGGCCTTGCAGTTCTGCGCCCCGCAGACGAGCGTCGCCGTGCGGTCGCCGCCGTCACCGGTCCGTTCGCTGCGGTACGAGAGCAGGCGCCCGCCCGGGCTCGCCTCGTAGACCTTCTCGTCCACCTGGCCCCTGCGCACCGACCGCGGCCCCACCTTGGCCTCGATCGTCATCTCCTGGCGGGAGACGAGGACTTCCTTCCCGTCCCGCTTCTCCCTCACCACCTCGGTCCGAAGCCAGCCAGCCTTCTTGTTGAGGAGGTAGAGGCCAAACCACTCGGCGCCCTTCGGGCGCTTCACGGACAGGATGGAGGCCTCGGGCTTGCAGGCAGGACCGGACGGCGCGGCGCCCTTCGGGGCCGTCCGGGCGGCCGCCGGAGCGTCGGGAGCCGCCGGCGAAGGCGCGAGGAGCGCTGCGGCGAGGATCACGGCGGTGGCTTTCATCTTGCGGAGGCTCCTTCGGTTGGCAGGGGTTCTAACAGAAACTGGCGTTCCGCTCCCGGTGGGTCTCTGATCTCCCGCGATGAGCGTCGTCTGGGTGCTGCTCCTCGTCGCCTCGGTGGCGGTCGCCGCCGTGAAGGGTCGCGTCGGCGCCCTCCCGGGAGCGATCGCCGACTCCGCCTCCGCAGCCGTCACCCTCTCCTTCGGGCTCGTCGGCGTTCTCACGCTCTGGCTCGGGCTCATGAAGGTGGCCGAGCAGGCGGGGCTCGTGCAGGCGCTCGGCCGGGTGGCCCGACCGGTGCTCCGCCGCCTGTTCCCCGAGGTCCCGGCGGACTCGCCGGCCCTGGGCGCCATGGTGATGAACATCGCCGCGAACATGCTGGGCCTCGGCAACGCCGCCACGCCCTTCGGCGTGAAGGCCATGGAGGAGCTCGAAAGGGTGAATCCCCACCCGGGCACCGCCACGGACGCCCAGGCGTTGTTCTGCGCCTTGAACACCGCGAGCCTGCAGATCGTTCCTGCGAGCGTCATCGCGCTGCGGGCCGCGGCCGGCGCCCGACAGCCCGCGGACGTCCTCGGGGCGACGCTCGTCGCCTCGGCCTGCGCGACGGTCACCGCGATCGTGGCGGCCACGCTCCTGAGGAAGCTCTACCCTCCGCCGAGGGCCAGTCCTCCACCCGAGGAGAAGGCCGGTGCTTAGGACCGCTCTCCAGGTCGTCTCCGCCTGGACGGTTCCCGTTCTGGTGGCGGGCATTCCGCTCTACGCGCTGTGTCGCAAGGTGAAGGTGTACCCCGCCTTCGTCGAGGGTGCGAAGGAGGGCTTCCAGGTCGCCATCCGCATCATCCCTCCCGTGGTCGCGGTCTTCGTCGCCCTGGGGATGCTCCGCGCCTCGGGCGGGATGCAGGACCTGGCGGCGCTCCTCGCGCCCTTGACCGAGCGCCTCGGGATCCCCGCGAGCGTCCTCCCGGTCGCGCTCGTCCGCCCGCTCTCGGGCGGGGCCGCGCTGGGGGTCGTCGGCGACGTCCTGCGCAGCGAGGGGCCGGACAGCCGGGCCGGGCTGCTCGCCTCGGTGATGGCGGGCTCCACGGAGACGACCTTCTACGTGCTTGCGGTCTACTTCGGCGCGGTGGGCATCTCGCGCTACCGCCAGGCGCTCCCGGCCGGGCTCCTCGCCGACGCCGCCGGGTTCGTGGCGTCGGTGGTAGTGGTGAGGGCGCTCTTCGGGTAGCCGCCCTCCTCGCAGCGGACGAGCTCGCGCCGAACGGTGTCGAGCGCCTCCTCGAGATCCCTGGATAGCCAGCGCAGCCGTTCCACCGCGCCGCCGATCTCCAGCGCCCGCGCGGAGCTGAGCGCGCCCGAGTCGAGTGCGCGCTGCACCTGCGCATCGGCGCGGAGGAGAGCTGCGGAGAGGCTTCCGATGAGGACCGACAGCCCCTCGTCCTGCTCGACGAGCTCGAGCGCCGCCTCCCGGAGGCCACGCGCCTCGGCGGCCGGGATCACGCCCTCGGGCGCGTCCACGACGAGGCGCTGCTCGAGCTCCTTCGACACGGCCTCGAGCTCGGCGACCCGGAGCGGGACATCCCGGACCAGGCGCTCTGCCTCCTCGGCGAACGCGTCGAGGTCGAGCTCGGGGCTGGCGACGACGTGGCGTGGAGCGAGGAGGAGCGCGAGGAGGAGCGCCCGCTCCAGAGTTCCGGCTGATGACATGGTGGGCTTCTCCGTCGCTGCGAGGGCGCAAGGCTCGCTCTCGACGATAGGGAATCCTCTCTCCCCGGCCGACGCCATGAGCACGGGACAGCAGCGGCGCGTTCACGGAAGGAGGAAGCGCCGGGTAGGCGACCTCGGACGAAGGTGGGTCCTTGTCGGGAGCGGTATCCCGGCGGGCGCGGGAACGAAGCCGGCTAGGGAGCGATCGCCACCTCGACGAGCTTCGGGGCAAGCAGCCTCACCAGGTCGGCCGGGGCGATCCCGACGAGGAAGCCGCGAGAGCCTCCGTTCACGTAGATCCTGGGGAGGTCGAGCACCGTCCGCTCCAGGTAGACGGGCATCGCCCGGCGCGTGCCGAAGGGGCTCGTGCCCCCCACCTGGTAGCCGCTGTGCCGGTTCGCCACCTCGGGCTTGCACATGTCCACGGCGCGCGCCCCGATCTGGCGCGCGAGCGCCTTCGTCGAGACCTCGCGGTCGCCGTGCATGAGGACGAGCAGCGGCGAGCCGCCGTCGTCCGAGAGGACGAGCGTCTTCACGACGGCGTGCTCGTCCACCCCGAGCTCGCGGGCGGAGACCGCAGTTCCGCCGCGCTCCTCGTAGCGGTAGGGGTGCTCGCTGTACGGGACGCCGCTTGCCCTGAGGAGCCGCGTCGCCGGGGTCGAGGGCGCCTTTGCCACGGAGCCGATGATAGCGCACCCCTGGTCGAGTCCGGTCCGCTACGGGCCGGGGACGCGCCGCTCCCCTTCGTCTAAACGATCGATCGCGCTTCGGAAGCCATCATGGCTACATTCTCTCGGTTCAGCGCGGCTTCTGTGAAGTTGGCCGATCGGGAATCGTGCTCCTCCGTCCAGCATGCAGCCCGTCCCCGGGCCCGCGGCCCGATGGAGGTGCAACCGTGCGCTGGTTCGCGCGCGGAGACAAGGTGAAGTGCACAGTGAAGATCTCGGGCGAGGAAGAAGAGGTCCTGCGCGCGGCTACACTGCACGCCGTCGACCTGCATGGCCACGGCGACACGCCCGAATTCCGCGAACAACCTCGGAAGTCGCTGAAGGACGAACTTCCAGGGCGTTGAGCCTAGCGGTGTCGCTGAGGCCCCCGTCTCGGAGTGCGTCGATGCTCATCGGCGTGCCCCGAAAGGGAGCGCGGGCCATCGCGCGGCCCCAGTTTGCCGGAGGCGAGCAAACAACGTGACCTTCGGCATCCGTCCCAAAGCAGCTTTCCGCCAG
>Ga0209048_10006204_pt1 | contig 11211 bp, 10 predicted proteins | sample FrelakmetCRP12CR_FD_187146 | JGI IMG/M metagenome (GOLD analysis project Ga0209048, IMG submission 187146) | Freshwater lake sediment microbial communities from the University of Notre Dame, USA, for methane emissions studies - CRP12 CR (SPAdes)... | ecosystem: Environmental > Aquatic >... | reverse complement strand
GACAAAAGAGACTTCTGCGCTTTCTATGAGATAGGAGGGCAGAGGTCTCTTTAATTTATCCCTCTAAGAGGTTCGCAATTCGGCTTACATACCCTGGTTTGCGTATCTCTCAGCATAATCGCCAACGATGGGCAACTTGTAATACTTTCCCTGGAAGCCGTTGATCAACAGGATGATGTATCCAACCAGGCCAATAATTGCTACAGCAAGCCAGATCAGGCCTGTAAGTAAGCCCAGGAAAGGAATATCAAAAAAGCTAATAAAACTGAGAATAATTCGAATTACTGTCAGGCCACCAAAGAAGAGGAGCGATTGCATGGCGTGGAAACGCACAAACCGGTTCTGTTTCTCCATCAAGAAAAAGATGAGGCCTGTCACCCAGCCCAGTACATAGCTCAGTCCAGCTTCAATGTTGGGTTGCATGCCCATCGAGGTAGGACCTAAAGGACTCTGCGCCCCGCCTGGAGGAGTTCCATATGGTCCCTGCTGGTACCCGCCTGGCTGCTGGTACCCGCCGGGTTGCTGGCCATATCCGGGTTGTTGATACCCACCGGGTTGCTGGTATCCGCCGGGTTGCTGGCCATAGCCTGGCTGCTGCTGACTATAGGGATCTGTCGGCTGAGGTTGTGCTGGGGGTGCATACCCACCATACTGACCTGGTTGATTTGGGTCTTGACCCTGATTAGGATTCCAACTCATGTAGTAATTCCTCGTTTCTGCATGATATGAGTTCAAAATGGTAAAAGATATATCCTTCTACCTTTTTCAAGATATTAGCTTAGAAACCTGCATCTTCATATATAGGTCTCATAACTATCTCTTTTTCATAATACGTAGTATACTCTTAAAGGTTCTTGTTGTGAACTACCTGGTTCACATAAAAAACGGTAATAATACCGTTTCTTATGAGTTTTATATGGGTTTCTTAGTATGGATGCAGTTATTTTTGACATGGATGGTGTCATTGTAGATAGTGAGATTCACTGGAAAACGACCGAGGGATTTTTTCTACAATCGCTGATACCAGGCTGGAGCTTGAACGATCAAGATAGGATCATCGGACTTGGCGTTCTTGATTTGTACGCACTCCTTGTCGACACATACCATCTGCAAAAAACAAAAGATGAATTTCTAGAAATCTACCAGGAAATGGCTAACGAAATCTATGGGAAGAAAGTGTCACTCATAGAGGGTTTCATTGACCTACTTACTGCGTTGAATACCAATAACATTCCTGTTGCTTTAGCTTCCTCCTCCCCGACTGGCTGGATAAACATTATGTTGGAAAGGTTCAACTTACGTGATTCTTTTCAAGTGGTGGTAAGCGCGGATGCATTAGAAGGAGTGGGCAAACCATCTCCTGCAATCTATCTTCTAACAGCAACACTCCTGGGTGTTCGTCCAGAAAGCTGTGTCGCAATTGAAGATTCGAAGAATGGAGTTCTTTCCGCAAAGAATGCCGAGATGTTTTGCGTTGGCTTTCGCAATGGATTCAATGACGAACAAGACTTGTCACGGGCTGATATGATCATCCATCACTTTGCTCAATTTGACTGGAAAAATCTCCTCTCACTGCCAGGCTAGCTCGGCCCTGATCCGCTCCAAGCAAGGTTAGACAGGCTTATAACCCACATGCTATACTGCCAATACAGAGAATATTTGTCATTTCATGGATTGGGGAGATAGATATATGGCAATAAGTGAACAGACCCCACAAGAGACCCCTAAAATAAAAGCAACCAGTCAGAAGCTAGAAGAACTCCATCGTTTAAAAGAAGCCGCTATGCTAGGCGGAGGTATCGAACGCATTGAAGCTCAGCATAAAAAAGGCAAACTCACAGCACGAGAGCGACTTGATCTGCTGCTAGATCCCGACACATTCAATGAACTGGATATGTTTGTAACCCATCGTTCTACGGATTTTGGTTTGGAGGAACAGAAAATACCGGGCGATGGTGTCGTCACCGGTTATGGGCAGATCGATGGCCGCCTGGTTTATGTATTCTCACAGGATTTCACTGTATTTGGCGGTTCTCTTTCAGAAGCACACGCTGAAAAGATCTGCAAAGTTATGGATCTTGCCATGAAGAATGGCGCTCCTGTCATAGGTTTGAACGACTCAGGAGGCGCGCGTATTCAAGAAGGAGTTGTGAGCCTGGGTGCATATGCCGATATTTTTCTGCGTAATACTTTGGCTTCCGGCGTTGTACCGCAAATTTCAGCCATCATGGGACCATGCGCGGGAGGCGCAGTCTACTCTCCAGCCATTACAGATTTTATTTTTATGGTAGAGCAGACCAGCTACATGTTTGTAACGGGACCAAATGTGCTGAAGACAGTTACGCATGAAGACGTGACCTTTGAACAACTGGGCGGATCGATGGTACACAATAGCACAAGTGGAGTAGCACACTTCTCCTGTCCTGGCGAGCCTGATTGCATACGCATGATCCGGCAGCTTATGAGCTTTATCCCATCCAATAACCTTGAGGACCCCCCGAGATTTGTGCCTGTCGATGTACCTACACGAGCTGAGGAAGCCCTGAATAGGATTATTCCGGATAACCCGAACAAACCTTATAACATGCTGGAGGTCATAAAATATATTGTCGATGATGGAGACTTCTTCCAGGTGCAGGAGTACTTTGCTATTAATATCATTGTGGGCTTTGCTCGCTTGAACGGTTGCTCCGTCGGAATTGTAGCACAACAGCCTCACGCCTTAGCTGGAGTGCTCGACATAAATTCGGCGGATAAGGCTGCGCGCTTTGTGCGGTTCTGTGATTGCTTCAATATTCCGATTATTACATTTGAGGATGTACCAGGTTTCCTACCGGGGGTGAGCCAGGAACATAACGGCATTATTCGCCACGGGGCAAAACTACTGTATGCATACTGCGAAGCAACCGTGCCCAAAATTACGGTCATCACACGCAAAGCATATGGCGGAGCATATGACGTGATGAACAGCAAACATGTGCGCGGCGACATTAATTATGCCTGGCCGACTGCTGAAATTGCAGTAATGGGCGCGGAAGGCGCAGTGAATATCCTCTTCAAGGATGAAATCGATAAAGCGAAAAACCCCGAACAAAGACGCTCCGAGTTGATTGCAGATTATACCGAAAAGTTTGCTAATCCCTACATTGCTGCCAGCCGGGGATATATCGATGAAGTGATCGAGCCACGTTATACACGCGCAAAGCTGATTACTGCCCTGGAGATGCTGAAGAATAAAAGGGATACCAATCCCCCAAAAAAGCATGGCAACATCCCATTGTGATGAGAAATACCTCTCAGCCTGCTTGACACTATATACTGTAACGTATATACTTTTGTATATACGTTACTATACTAAAAGGAGAACTGCATGCAGATAGTAAAACTTCGCAAGGTGGGTAATTCGGCAACAGTCACACTACCAGCATCTGTAGTCGAAGCGCTACATTTACATGAAAATGATGAGATTGCCGTTGAAGTTGCAGGTGACCGTATAATGCTCACACGTGCCACTTCGGATTTTCAAGATGCCTGGAATGCGTATCAGAAAGTTGAACCGCGCTACCGCAATGCAAATCGCAAGCTGGCTGAGTAAGCCTGATGATTCGATTTATTCCTGAATCAGTCATTCTGGCTATACACGATGATCAAATTCGCTTATACGGTGGAGCTTATGGGGTACGCGATATTGCCGCTATCAATGCCGCTCTTCACATGCCACAGGCAACATTTGGTGGAGAATTTTTGCACTCAACAATCTTTGCAATGGCAGCAGCATATGGTTTTCATCTTTGCCAAAATCACCCCTTCATCGATGGCAACAAGCGCACTGCGGGTATGGTAATGTTTACATTCCTTCAATTGAACGGTATTGAACCAGGGGCATCAGAACCAGACTACTATGCCGTGATGATGTCAGTCGCAAGTGGACACATGAGCAAAGAGCACCTTGTAAAATGGCTACAAGAAATGGTGAGTTAATCTCTCTCTACCAATTCCAAAAGCACCCCATTTGCTGCCCTGGGATGGATAAAAATTGCGCGGCCTTCGGCGGCAATGCGCGGCTCTTTATCCAGTACTGGAGTGCCTTTTTCCTGCATTTCTGCCAGGGCCGTGTCGATATCGTCCACTTCCAGGCAGATGTGATGGAGACCCTCGCCGCGCTTTTCAAGGAATTTCGACAGGCTGGAATCGGCTGATGTTGGCTCAATCAGCTCAATTTCACTGCCACCGGGACCACCCATGGGCAGAAAAGCGATCCGTACCTGTTCAGTAGGGACTTCTTTTATTTCACCTGGTATTATGCCTAAGGTGTCTCGATAAAAGACAAGCGCTTGTTCAATATTACGCACAATGATCGCAATGTGATCGACGCGTTTGAGCATATTTGGCTCCCTGACTTACCTAGTCACGGCATGTTGCCAGGTGAAAATCTACCTGGCATAGCGTATGTGGGATTGTAGCAAAGAGACCAACCCCCAATTGAATGGAGTTGGTTAGTGTGCCCATTGCCATCAATGCCCCGATGCGTGTCTCCTCATCATAATGCAAAGTATCTGCCAGTTCGTCAAACTCCGCCTGGGTCAATACTTCATAGGTCAAATCCGGTTTCACTAAGACGCTCAGATCAAGATCTATATAGTAAAGTTGCTCAATTTCAAAGGTGGCAGGCTTAATGATTGATGCATACGTATGTATCAATGAACGATCATCATAAAATGAGCTGAGTGTATACCAGCGTTGCGGCCAATAATATTGCAAACAATTGTAGCGTAGTGGGCGTGTCCCATTCGTCCAATGCATTGGCGTTCCGGCAGGAAGCCAGAGACGCACGCAATCACTCGTTGTTTCTACAATATCTTCATCACTGAGTTTTGTTGTTACATCTAATCGATACCCACGCCACGATCCTCGCAGCAACTGGTCATAACTGCGACTCTCCACCTGGTATTCTGGTTGCATAATTTGCTCTCCCTTCAATTACCCCATAGTACGCAAATTTGACTACGTCGTCAAGCTTAAAAACCAATGGTCACATGTTGAACCTGTTACACATATCAGCAAACAGTGTTGTACAATAATATGAGACTTTTGACCTTCAAAAAGAGTATATCGGATTTTTATCTGAAATTGTAGCTACCTGAACAAATGCCTTAAAAGCTGGATCTACATGCGCTGCCCAAATTGTCTGTCTCAAAATCCACCAACTGCGAAGTTCTGTCTTGAATGTGGAAATCGACTGGTTATTTGTCCCCACTGCGGTACAATTAACTTGCCAATGGCAAAATTTTGTATTGAATGTGGATCGTCATTACCTTCAACAACAACCGCGAGCGGAAACACGCCTCCTCAACCTATCAAAGTCGGGAAAGCTCACGACTCGGCTGACCTGGATGGTAGCAGCAATATCAGGCTGTCCGCGCCCGACGAAAGGCGTGTTGTGACCATCATGTTCGCTGACATCACTGGCTCAACGCCTCTTGCTGATAAACTTGACCCCGAAGATTTGAGGGCCATTCTGGCGGGCTATTTTAACCTGATGACCGAGCAGATACGGCGCCATGGTGGCACCGTCGAGAAATATATCGGCGACGCGGTAATGGCTGTTTTCGGGGAGCCCATCGCTCATGAAGATGATCCAGATCGCGCCATTAGAGCTGCATTGGACATGCAAGTAGCGCTTGCCAGATTTAATCAAAAACGGCTGGCGCAAGATCCCGATGCGAATCGGCTGCAAATGCGCATTGGTATAAATACAGGAGAGGTTGCCGCGCCCGGTGCTCAATTCAGGAGACATGACTTCCTCATTACTGGTGATGCGGTTAACGTTGCCGCGCGGCTGCAGCAGGTTGCAATGCCCGATATGATCCTGGTGGGAGAGCGGACTTACCTTGCAACCCGTAACGTCTTTGAGTTCCGCCCGCTCGCGCCTTTAACGTTGAAAGGTAAACCTGAACCAATTCGGGCCTGGGTCGTACAGGATTTTCGTCATGGGCGTGACGCAAGACATACCTACGCTATTACCCAACATCCACGCGGTATCGAAGGATTAGAAGCCCCACTGGTGGGACGCGATCTAGAACTTACGTTAATACATGCAACCTTTGCGCGAGTTCAGGCCGAACGCCATTCCCACCTGATCACTCTGCTTGGCACACCAGGAATTGGCAAATCCCGTCTTGTGCGTGACTTTATTGCACGTGAACAGGAAGCTGCCAAATGTACTTCCTGCAATGAAGGTTTGAGCGCACTCAGAGTACTACAAGGCCGTTGTCCGCCTTATGGAGAAGGGATTACCTACTGGCCTCTTGTTGAAATACTACGCTCCTTGCTAAATGTAGAAGCTAACGAAAGCTGGGAGGGATTAAGACAGCGTCTGAATGAGTTCGTGCAGGATATTCTAAATAAGGCTAAGAGCAACGAGGACGCTACAGAAATTGCCGACGCACTTATCCGCAGCATAGGTAGTGGCAGTGGTGGAGATAGTAGCGAACCGGGTTTCTCTGAGAGACGCGAAATTAAACGCAGTGCTTATAGCAAAAGTACAGAGCAGGGAGGCACGCATGCAGTGCTTCTGCGAGCCTGGCGTGTCTTCCTGGAGGCGATTGCGCAACAAGAACCACTTATTCTTGTAATCGACGACCTCCAGTGGGCAGACGAAGCGCTACTTGATCTACTTGAATATTTAACAGATCGTATTGAAAATGTACCCATCCTGTTCCTATGCCCTGCACGTCCGGATTTCTACGAGCGACGACGCGATTGGGGCGGTGGACGGCGCAATTTTACAACGATCGTGCTGGAAGCACTCACCAATGAGGAAAGTCTTGACCTCATTACCGGACTCCTCGAAACACAAGATCTTCCTGAAGTGCTTTACCACACTATTCAGAATAGGGCCGAGGGAAACCCTTTCTTCATTGAAGAAATTGTCAGAATGTTGATCGATCAGGGTATGCTGGTCAATCAGCATGGCTGCTGGGTGATCAGCGAGCAGAATGAGACTATTATAAGTGAATTTGCCAGCCCGGCAACGCCACCTGATGATACCTTGATCGATCAGCACTATGTACTTCCTCTTCCCTTACCAGATACCATCCAGGGTGTACTTGCCGCACGTATTGATCTTTTAAGTCAGGTCGAAAAGCAGGTGCTTCAAATTGCCGCTATAATTGGCCGAACGTTCTGGTTACAGGCTATTGTCGAACTCGTCGCCGATCTTGATACAAGTATTGTACTTAAGACGCTCGATGTTTTAATTCAACGAGACTTCATTATTGAAACTCAGAAGCATGCTCGTATACCCATCGAGCATGATCGTGTATTCAGCTTCAAGCATGTCTTGATTCGCGATGTAGTCTACAACAATATCCCACGTATACGTCGCTCACAAAAGCATGCCCAACTTGCACTCTGGTTAGAAAATGCTGCTGCCGACAATACCGGAGCATTTGCGGAATTGCTCGCATACCATTATCAGCAAGCGCTGGCAACATGGTCAGCAACAATATTGATAAACTCAGCAAATACAAGTGAATTAAGTAGCAAGGATCCTGGTTCTCCGACAGAACCCATTCGATTAACGCGGCAGGAGCTATGCGAACGCGCCATCTTTTTCCAAACAATTGCAGGGGATCAGGCGTATCATAGCTATTACACTATACGCGCAATACAAGCCTATACTGAGGCACTCGATCTGCTACGGGATAGCAATGCTCCCCCATCTACTATTGCCAGGATGCATATGAAGTTGGGAGATGCTTATACACAACGTGCCAATGCTGACGAAGCGTTACATGAATATTCCCATGCTCTGCAACTGATGAAGAAAGAGCCTGAATTAGAAAGCAACATGCTGTTGTGCCTCTATATGCGGATGGCTGAGCTATCTACCCGCTGGTCAGGCTGGTTCACCACTTGCCCAAGTATGCAGGATGTGCGCTTATTTATTGATGCGGGTTTGAAGTTATTAAAGGGACATCCACCAGGTGGAGACCATGCATTATTCCTTACGTACCAGGCAATGTTGTACATACGGCAAATGAAGGATGCTAATCCGAATCAACGAGTCGAACTTGCAGAGAAAGCGATTCAGAGCGGACATGAAGCGCTATGGATCGCTGAAGAGGTCAACGATACAAGTTCTTTATGGGTCACGTTGGATGCATTAGGCTTCATTTATTATGAGCAACATAAGTATAGAGACACTCACAAGTTACACCATCGCCGCCAGGAACTTGTATCTTTGATCAAAGGCCGCGATGAACTATATGACCTGTACTGTTCCCTGGGTTGGATTCATCAACGTACCAGTAATTTCCCCACAGCGGCAATGTGGTTTGGTCGTTCCTGGCGCATAGCGCAAACCATGGAAAGCCCCTCAATGCTGATGCGAAGTTTGATCGGACGTATGTATACCTGGTATGATTGGAACCGCTGGAGCGAAGTACGCGAGGTAGCTTATCACATATTACAAATAAGTGAGCAATACCAACAGGACCCATACTGGCTTTTGGATACTCTTGAGACACTTGCAGATATTGCCTATCGAACGGGTAACACAGAAGAGAGTGACTCTCTTCTACGACAATATAAGCGATTGGCGGAACAACGAGGCGTGCAGCCTGAACCATCGCGTACTATTCATCTTGCTCGCGAGGATTGGGTACGCGCCTGCGCAGATTTCAAAGAAGCTCTCGAACGCAACGAACCATTCCCATCACCAGCAGTGGTAGCAATTCTTGCCGAACTGTATGTGATTACGGGTGAAGATCAGGAGTCGCAAAAGGCTATGTGTCAGCGGGCTATTGCGGTAGCGGAGCAATCGGGATCGCGTAAGTTTTTTGCAGTTGCCCTGCGAGCACGTGGGCGAATGTACCTGGAACAAATGGACTGGACCGCGGCTGAAAGCGATCTGCAGCAGTCTCTCGATCAATTCGAGCAGTTAGATTTACCGTGGGAGCGAGGTCAAACGCTGTATTGCCTTGGATTGCTATACCGGCGCAGAGCTGATGCAATCAATCATGGCGATCCAGTTGAACACTCTGCTGATCTCAATCGGGCTCACTTCAATTTTGAACAATCGCTGGGTTTCTTCGAGTCCCTCAATGCCGTTCATGATGCAGAACGCGCTCGTTTAGCCTTTAATGTGGATAGCAAAGCTCCAGTCTAAAGTGGATATTTATAGTTGCATTTCCCATAAAGACGGCGCATGCCATAATTGAGTGGAATCCCATATCGCACCTATAGTATGAGGTAATACCGAGATATGTAGCTGTCCAAGGTTAGCTTTAGCCTCCTGAACACGAGAACGCATGCTTTGTAGCGCAATTTTGGGTGTATTGTTTGTCCGACTCAGATGCGAAAGCCAGAGCCAGCGCACAGCATCTGTACGCCAGGTGCGCAACACAGCCTCCGCTGCCTGGTCGTTTGAAAGGTGCCCGGTAGAACTTAAAATGCGCTGTTTCAAAGCATAGGGATAGGGACCACGTAGCAAACGCTGGCGATCATGATTTGATTCCAGAATGAGCAAGTCGGCTTGATTCATCGCCTCAAACATAGTTGGTGTAACCTCTCCACTATCGATAACCACACATACGCGACATCCCCCCGCGCTCAGCAGGTAGCCGCATGGCGCCACAGCATCGTGTGAGACCGGGAATGATATCACCTCAATATCACCAAGCATGCAACGTGTACCTGCTGCGAGATGAATCGAGTGGTTGCGCACAGAATGATGGCTTGACATATCCTCAACAAAAACGTGTTCTGTTGGGTCAATTCTTTCTTCGGCTTCTAATGAAACCAGCGCACCAGTCTCAGAACGCAGGATGCCGGCAGTGAAGACATGTTCAATTGCAGCAAGTGTGCGAGGGTCAGCAACTACGGGAGTAGCGTACCGTTTTATAATCGTGGAAAGGCCAACTATATGATCAGCATGTTCATGGGTAATCAGAATACCTTGAATCTGTGATATCGAAACCCCCGCAGATCGCAGGCGCTCGCGCAGAATCCGTTCGCTAAAACCTGCATCCACCAATAATTTTGTGCGTCCGTTTGGCCCTGCTTCAACCAGGAGAGCATTTCCACTACTTCCGCTGCCTAATGAAACAACTCGCATAACTACAACCCCAACAGGCTCTGGGCATTTTCACCTAAGACCTTCTTCAGCGCATCTTCATTCAGGCCAGATTGCGCGATATGATCAATAATTCGTCGCTGGCGCAGAAGTCCATAATCACTGGCGAACAGAATACGATCAGCGCCAACCAGATTCGCCACTATCGGAAATATGTTCTGCCGGTAGAGATAGACTGTGGCAGCAGTATCATACCATACATTGGCTGTGATACGTTGTATCTCTGGCATAAGAGCATAAAAAGGCAATCCTCCACCCCAATGGGCAGCTACAAAACGTATATCGGGGAACGCTGTCAGAAATGTAACAATGTCTTGCAGCGATACATCACCCTTGCCCGGATACGTATGTCCAACAGGTTCGCTACAATGGGAGAGTACGAGCAATTGATAGTGGCGCACAACTTCCATAAGCGGTGTCAACAGCGAAATATCGCTCAGTTTATAACCCTGTCCATGAGGCATTAATTCACCAAGGCCAATCATACCAGCTTCCGCACAACGTTCCAGCTCATGAACTGCTTTCACACCAATTGTTGGCTGAAGCACTGACATGCCATAGATACGTCCGGGATAGCGACGCATTGTATCGATCACATAGCTATTTGTTTCCTCAATCAACCCGGTATCAGTCCAGCCGAACGAGAATGTGACCGAAATGTCTACCCCAGATATATTCATTTCCGCAATAAGATCTTCAGCGCTTGCTAAACCCACTTGAGGATTAGCATAGAGTGCATTGAACCAGGGATCACGTTCACAATAGTGCTCGCGGTATTTGAGAATATCTGGAGGAAAGAGATGCGTATGAAAATCAATAAGCATATCTGGCTACTCCCGCTCTGTTAGTGCCACCATCGATGTGACATATACTCCCTTTTAAGAAGTATTCGCTTATTTTAGCCGATTTACACATACATGCATAGCCCAAAAACACAAAGGGCGCATAATATGCGCCCCAAACTGAAAAACATTATTACCTCAATATTGCCAAGACCAAGCCGAATAAGAAAAGAGCAAGCAGGGTCTGCGAAATGCGCGTGTGTCCGCTGGTCAATCGCGTGAAGGATGCAA
>Ga0209048_10006203_pt1 | contig 11213 bp, 8 predicted proteins | sample FrelakmetCRP12CR_FD_187146 | JGI IMG/M metagenome (GOLD analysis project Ga0209048, IMG submission 187146) | Freshwater lake sediment microbial communities from the University of Notre Dame, USA, for methane emissions studies - CRP12 CR (SPAdes)... | ecosystem: Environmental > Aquatic >... | reverse complement strand
GCCGCAGAGATGCAGAATGCCGTGGACCAAGAGCACCGTCAACTCCTCGTCCAGCGATCGTTGGCCCTGTTTGGCTTGGCGGACTGCCGTCGGCACGGCAATCACTACGTCACCGAGCAGACCTGCGGAGGAATGAGGCGCCTCCCGCATGGCAAAGGCCAACACGTCGGTCGTGCGATCCTTGCCTCGATACCGGCGATTAAGGCCCCGCATCCGCCGATCGCCCACGAACAGGATGCCCAGCTCCGCCGACGATTCCCCGACATCGGAAAGAATCGCACCCGCCAGTCGGTCCAGACGCGCCTGGTCAAACGTCACACGTCGAACCTGACTCTGCATATGGATCGGCATTAATGCGACTGGCCCCAAGGGTCCGTGAGCGGTGAAGACGGGGTGGCAGGCTTCGGCTGCTTCTGATGCGGCACCGGCGACGGGCGACGTCCCGCCGCGCCGGATGAGGGGCCGGAAGACTGAGCGGGGTGCTGGTGCTGATCGTAGGCCTTGATAATGTCCTGCACCAACTTGTGGCGGACCACGTCGCGCTCGTCGAAGTAGACGAATTCGATGCCCTCGACGTCGCGCAGAATCTCCCGCACTTCAATCAGGCCGGAGGCCCGTTCGGGCGGCAGATCCACCTGAGTAATATCGCCGGTGACGACCACCTTGGAATGAAACCCGAGCCGCGTGAGAAACATTTTCATTTGTTCCGCCGTCGCATTCTGCGCTTCGTCGAGAATGACGAACGAATCGTTCAACGTGCGGCCTCGCATAAACCCCAGTGGCGCAATTTCGATGTCGCCCCGCTCGATCGCGCGCGAGGCCCGCTCCATATCCATCATGTCGAACAGGGCGTCGTACAGGGGACGGAGATAGGGATTCACTTTGGCATACATATCGCCGGGTAAAAAGCCGATCTTCTCGCCCGCTTCAACCGCCGGGCGCGCGAGAATGATACGGCTCACTTCCTTCTTCATCAGGGCACTGACCGCCATCGCCATCGCCAGATAGGTCTTGCCTGTGCCGGCCGGACCAATGCCGATGACGATATCGTGCGTTTCGATGGCCTCGATATAGGCTTTTTGCGTCGGTGTCTTCGGCGCGACGAAGCGTTTCTTGGTGACGATCGTCGCCGCGTTGGAGAGGAGGTCTTTGATCGGCGTCTCGGGACTCTGCCGGAGCGCGCTCAAAGCGTGGGCAATGTCGTCCGGCTGGAGGACCATCCCGTCGTTAGCGAGGGTGGCGAGTTCCGTGAGGACCCGCTCCGCATGGCGCGTGGCGTCTGGCGTACCGTCGAGGGTGAGTTCTTCGCCGCGCGCCGAGAGGCGCACACCGAGGTCTTCTTCGATCAGCTTGAGGTGCCGGTCGTGATGACCGAACAGCACGGCAGTGTTGGTGCCTTCTCTGAGTTTAAGTTTACGCACAAGCGCGAAGGCGTACTCCCTCCCTGCAGCGATAGTGGGGGGATTCTAACAAACCGGCAATCGGAGTAACAAGCAGAAGAAATGATTGAACTGCGCGGGCAGCATTACGCGCCTTCGCGTTTAGCAGGTTTGTCGGGAGCAGGGAGGGGGAAGTCGAATTCCTGAAAGGCTTTCCCCCCTTGCCCATCTTCGGCAACGATGCGAACTCGATAGCTGCCAAGTTGGTCCGGGGGAATCTGCCAGACGAGATGCCCTGTTTCTTTGTCAATCACCATCCCCGGTGGCGCCACTTCCAGGAGAAAACCGACGGGGTCGCCGTCCGAATCGACAGCTTTCACCGTATACTCGTATCGTTCGCGGCCGATGAGCACCGCGGGGGCAGACACAATCTTCGGAGGACTATTGCCGACATAGACCCCTTCGGAATGAGCCGGCTTCCCGACAGACAATTGGTCCCGTGGGGTCACTTCCACCTCGAGCGTATCTTTGGCCTGAAATCCCGTGGTATCCAACGTTTGTTCCGGCCCCTGTTTCACTACTCTGTTGTTGCGCCACCAACGAAAGTCGAACTGCATCTCATCCTGATCTGCATCGACGGCCTCCATCTTCGCAAAGACCGGAGCGTGCGGGTCAGCCGGCCGCTCGATGGAGATATGGGCGACACCTGGGGGGGTATTGCCGACCACCACGGGACCAGCCTGGTAACGAGTTCCTTGAACTGTCCCGTTCGTGGGTACAAGGTCGACCGTCACACGGTCACCACGCTTTAACATGCTCGGTGTCAACGTGGGTCCCGTCTGATCCCGGAGGGGGGCACCGTTGATCATCCACTGGTACTGAAATCCAGCCGCATCGGACCGGTCATCATCGGTCTCGATCATGACCTTGATCGTCTCGTTCAGCGTAATGGGATCCGGGGTAATTGTGGCTAAACGGATAGTCGCGAGGCGCTGTGGGGGGGCAGCACTTGGAGAAGAGGCGCTGTTGCCCGGAACAGAACTCGAATTACACCCGATGAACAGGAGTGGAAGAACGACACATAGCGATGGGAAGAATCTTGTGCACATCACTCGACGCGACGATCCCATTTGTTGCTGAACACTGCCTTGCCCCTGCCGGTTGAGCCGGGAGGAACCAGGACGCTGGTTCCCCCGACTCTTTCTAACCTTCACTCAGCCTCGTTGACGCAGCCAAGACAGATACCGACTCCAGGGAGGATTCGGCGCATTTGCATCTATACACGTGCTACTCCCTGTGCTCATCTGACTGCAGGCCTTGATCGGCGGCCCGCCTGGGGCTCCTCCGGTACTGGAACCATTCGACGTCCCGGTCCCGTCGATATGGACAGCGACTTGCGAGGCCACTCCGTCGCCAAGACCTATCCTCGTGCTGCTGATCGTATTCGCACCGGAGGCGCTGGTCCCGACGATCGGAGTCGGGTACGCCGACCCGGTCTTGTAATACAACGCGTAGAGATAGCTCGACCCGGTCGAAGCGCAGAAATCGTTCGTGGGAATGAGCGTCGGGAAGAATATCGCTCCAGCGAGCACGACGGGACTGGACACCGACCGCTCTGCCGCCGTGCCGGCCGCAGTGGCCAGCTTGACGTACCATCCATCCTTGTTCTGGACCAGCCCCACCATTGAGTTAGCTCCGGTGGTGACACTCGTGAGCGCAGGATTGTTAGAATCCGTCACTTGGTTCGTCCCAGTCGCACAAACGGTACAGACCACCGCATTCGTGGCATTCACCAGACTGACGGAATTGCAATTGGTGGTGCTTGTCTGGGTGCACCCTGCGTTCATCACGTTGTCTTTAAGGCCGAACAGGTACTGTTGCTCAGTGTTGGTCTTGTCGGAGCTACTCAAGTAGCGGCCTGTTCCGAAGAAGACCCACACCTTATTGGCATCGTCGACCGTCACCGACGGTGCGTCCGTTATCGGCCCCATTTCCACCGTTACTCCGCTCGACGCGTTGTAGTCAGTGAAGGTATTGAGCATCTCCGCGGGTGATCGATTGACTCCGCTGGCAACACCGGGAACACCCCAGGTCAAGGTGCTGCAAGGAGCGTTCGTACAACCTCCGGTGGTCAACCGAAACATCTTGCCCCTCCAGGGCAGAGTTCCGTCATTGAGCGTGCTCCCGAAATAGACGACGTCGTGGCGGTAGTCGAAATCCCTGTCCAGCGCCTGAAGGTTACCGATAAACGTCTTATCGGTGCCGACCTGCATCTTGGTCCCCTTCGCAAGCGTCACCTCCGAATTCAAGGCCCCAGGCCCGACTGCCAAGTCCACGGCATACACGTAGGCTAATTGCTCCGCGGTGGCAGGCATGTCTGCCCCATAGCCGTTCGGTCCAGAACCGAATAGGGCCACCCACTTCGCATTGGTGTTACTGGTCTTGTCCGTTTCCGACGTCGGGCTCACACGCACCACCGCCGGAATGCTGGTCGTAAGCCCCAAGCTGGTATCGCTGAAGCTCCAGAGGAGTTTGGGGTCGACATCCGGATTGGTGATATCGAGTACAAAGTATGCGCTGTAGAACGTACGGTTCGTCCCGCCGATATTGACCGTCATTGGAGGAGCCCCCGTGCCGGACGCACAGTTTCCACAACTCCCTCCCATGCGGAAGCCCCCGATCAGAACCGTGCCCCAGCCGTTCGGATGGTCTGCGTCCGGCGTGAAGATCCGCACATCCGCCACCGTGGGTTTGAGATCCACGTAGTAGACATGGGTGTAATCGGCCCTCGTCAACCACTGCAATTGCGGCAGGAGTTGATAGGGGATGAACCCCCAGAGCTCGTTGCCCAACGCCGTCCCCGAATCGACTTTTGGGCACGAAGCAGTTGGGGCAAAGTACTGTTTCGTATAGTAGCCATGCTCTGTGACGGTCGTCGTGCAAGGATCGTCGCCCTTGTTGTAGAACCCTCCGTTGAAGGCGTGCAACATCCCGTCGTTCGCGCCGACGTAGACGACCTGACGGCGACTCTGCCACCTGGTATAGAAAGCCGTGTAGGAAACATCTCCATAAATGAGATCGTAGTTCGTGTGCGGCGCGGCCACAATGGTGGGCGTCGAGTGGATGGGGTCGCCCAATTTCCACACTTTGTAGGTGCCGCTGCCGAGCGGCGCTTCCAGCAGACGCGTGCGAAGCCCCGCGATTTCATCCCCGCGAACAAAATTGATGATGTTATCCGAGGTATAGGGGGCGGCGCCGGCTCTTAGGTATGGACTCAAGGTTCCCGAATTCACGGTGCTGAATTGCATCTGCTCTCCGGGATTGACCAGACCGTCATTGCTGAGATCCACCCACGTGATCAGGTTTCTCGCTGAGGAGGCGGTGTTGGCCAGCTGTTGGCCCCCTTCCCAGAAGGGAAGAACATCTTTCAGTCCCAGCCCCGAGATTGTCGGCGTCGCACTGTCGGCGGCCCCGTCGCCGTTGGCATCACCGTACTTGTCGACCAGCACTGTCCCATAGGTGAGACTGGCCGGATTGTTATCGTACCGGGTCTTCACGATGTAATCGGTTTCATAGGCTAATTTATCATCCCCATTCGTATCTTCTCGGAAATTCCCCAGATGGTCGATAAACAGCCCCTGCACATACCCGGTCCATTTCACATTGGCTCCATTCTGCCCGACGGAGCTGGTATAGAAGTAGGCTTGATAGACACTCCCTTCACCGCTGGCAGAGGTGGCCAACACGGAAATGGCCGTTCCGGACGAACTCTTCCGTATGATCGCCGTGATGGTCGCCATCAATCTATCTTCTAAGTCGTCCACGTTGGAGGACTCGAAGTAGTTATCGGGAATCCCGTCGGAGCCCGGCGCGCCGGTCGCATTGATGACCTTGTCCCACTCAGTCACCAGGTCCGGAAGGTTATTGTTGTTGCTGTCCTCAAACCCACCCAGTTGGGCCGCATGCATCAAGAGTTCTCTGCCTGCGATGTTGCCGAAGGCGAAGAATGTGTAGAGCGTAATGTTTTGGAGCCCATCCAAACAATGGCCTGTCACGTTGAGGACGGCAATCGTCCCATCGGTAAGGGTTGGGGCGGTTCCATTACAGGGCCGAAGGTCATTCGTGTGCGCCCAATAGGCCACGTCGTCCAGATAGTGGTTCCCACTGCTCGCGTAGTCCGTTTTGTGCTCGCCTGAGGTTGCAGTGGCGAGAGGACTTGTGCCGATCAGGTAGGGAGCAGTCGTGGCCTGGTTGGCGTTACATGTCGTATTGATGGGAGCTGTGGGACTGCTCGTATCCACTCCTGTACAGTGAACCCCATGGTGTCCGTGCGCATAATCCTGGATCCCTGCCGGAATATTCGTGTCCTGCGTCGGTTCCCCGTCCGTCACGATGATGACGAACGTTTTACAGCAGCGGACCTGCGTGGACGTCGTCGCCCAAGGGGGCGTGTGGTTGCTCCCAAAAAAGTACGGATCCCGTCCGCAGGCATTGGTAATATAGCCAGCCCCAACCGTGCAGGTTTCGGCGCCGGTCAGCGCGGTGATTTCAGGCGCCCCTATTGAGCCCACCCCCGTCGCCCCAAAGGCTACGCCGTTGGAGACGCCTCCGGCATAGGCAATGGGATAGACATAGTTAAGGGTATCGTACGTGGAATTGATCTGTGCAATATAGCGGGCCGTTTCAAAGAGAGACTCGGACAGAGGCGTCCAGGTCGAAGGGTACGAAGCTTGAACTGCATTCACCATGGCTGCCGTATTCGTATTGAACGTGGTCACGGTCGATGTTGAAAACGCGATCGCTTGGCGAGACCCGAGGCCCACGAGCATCCTGGCTCCGTCACCCACCGGCTTGAACTCAAACAGCCCGAACCGTGCCTGGGAACCGATCTGCTGAATGACTCCCGTTGGCTCGGCACTGAGGCCAATCTTGATTAGATACTTTCTTACGCTGTAGGAATCTGTGCAGCCGCTATTAAACGAAACGTCGTTGTCGACACAGAAATAGGCGGCATCGGTGCCGATCCAGATAGTTGCAGGGCTGCTCCCCCTGTCCGCTAAGGGGATTCTTCCCACATAGGTATTGGCGCCGGCTCCTGCATTGTAGCCAATCATCGCTTGCTGTGTAGCGATTCCTAACGACTGAGCCACGATTGTCTTCAGCGGGGGAGTCCCATTCGTCGGACAGGTCCCGTCCGCCGCACGTGCGACAAAACAGTCGCCACCGGTCATCGCTCTCTTGAGCGCATCGAACCGCCGGAAAGTCGCAAAGTTCAAAAAGTTGCCATCCCATTCAGTCGTAGCGCACGCTGTTGCCAAAAGGGCCCGTACCGTACTGACTACGAAGCGCGTGTCGGTCGTATTGTAGGTGTAACAGGTCAGAGGATCGAAGTAGCCCGAATAGCTGGTCGTATTCGTGAACACAAGGTCGCCCACATCGAGGCAATCTCCGTCGTCAGTACGGTCACAGGCCAGGTCACTCATACTGCCGGAGTTATCGAGCAGCAGCAGGATGTTGGGCGCGACCTGATCACTGACAAAGGGCGGCACAGCAGCGTACTGATCCATCGTTTGGGCCTGCAGCACACCAGGCCCCACAAGACAACCCACCAACGCCAGCATGACGGTTCCACGAGTGGCGATACTCCGGCTCTTCATGGCACCCTCCATTTTCATTGCACGAAACATAGTGTCCACCTTTCCCTTATTACCTGGGAAGTCTCACGATCATCTTGTCGATCTTGTCGGTCTTGTCGTCTGGGTCTTTCTTGACGTGAAACTTCACCTCAGCGGTCACCACAAGGCGACCAGGATCCAGCACCCTTCCATGGTCATCGAGCATGACGACATCCGGCATCAAGCCATAGGTCCGCCCATCGATGGCGAGCGACTTCTCATAGATGGAGGTGATCGCGCCGGTCTGATAACCGATCGTCATCGAGGGAAGGGGCTGGTCCTCGGCCTGCGCGACGCCGATACCCATGACGGATGAGACGGTCACTGCCAACAGCATTATCCCGGCGCGCATCAACAATCGGCGATGCCCACCCATCTGGCTGCCTCGGGTGTGGCCCTTCTTCTTTCCTTGTGTGCAAGCGTCGTCCATCATGGTGATCCTCCTCATCGAGCTCAGCTAGCTACCTAATAGGGTCTCGGCTGACAAAATGTGCCGGTATTGTTGCAGGCATATAATGCCCCGACTTGACTGGTGATACCCGTAGTCGTGTTTTGCGCCACACAGGTGATTTGATAGAAGATATCGAGCCGCATGGTCTCGCTGCCGGGCGAACAATCGTTGCCGACGGCGCATTGCATATACAATCGATCAATGTCGCCGAACACCTGATAGTTGCCTATTGTCATCGATAGGTTTGGCGCAGAACCCGTTCCGGTCGGGAAGTCTGCGTTGCCCCCGTCATTGATGAGCTCACCGTTCAACACGGCGAGATTCGCGTTCGGCACCGGCCCCTTCGGAATTACGTTGTCGACCAATGTTGCCGGCACGCCATGGGCTTGAAGACCCTGCATGATCACATTCGCCCCGGTGCTCACGCAGGATTCCGCCGCGTCCGTCGAGGCTTCACTGGCACTGACGGAACTGGCAATCTGCCGCTCAAATCCCGTAATGTTGAGGATCGACATCCCCATCAGGGTCATGATAAGGAGCACCATCACGACGGTGATCAGACTCACCCCCCGTTCGTCCCTTACCTGTGGCCAATTGTGCCGTTCACGCATCGTCGCCTTCCTTCCCGGTTCAGGACCACGGTCTCGCATTTCTCGTCTCCACAGTCCTGGTCACCACCCGCCGGCGCACCGATGCATAGGGAGGAATCTGGGTCGCCGCATCGCCGGCCACGAAGACGCCGCCGGCATGGGCATGGTCAGCGACCGTGAGAAAGGTGGTGGACAAGACTCCTGCTCCTGCCTGTTGATTTCCTTCTCCGAGCCCATTATCCGGCAATTGTTGCCGGGCGACGATCGCAACTTGAACCATTTTGATTGCAGATGGCGTCATGGGCGAGGTGCTCCAGGTCTGGTTCGAAACGTAATCCGCTTGATCGAAAATCAGGTTCAGGCTCACGTCGTCTATCCGGCCATCTGGCTCGCTAAGACCGGCTCCTGGCAACAGACAGCCATCGCAGGCATAGGCAAACTGGATATCCTCGATCCCGTTGACGATCGGTAAACAGGGGCTGTTCGCGACATTGCAATTCGGCAGGACTCGCCCAAAGGAAGTGACCGTGGCATTCGCTACCCCGCGGACCAGGCAGGGAGCATTGCCGCCACAGATGTTGTTGAGATCTGCACCGCGAGCACCACCGGCAAGCTGCGGAATGACTTGATAGGTGATGCACTGAAGGATAAAGATCTGGGTTCCCGTCGGAATCTGTATTTTTCCAGTAACGGGAGCCGCCAATGCCAGTGGAGCAGCTGGAACAGCCGCGGCCAGCTGAGTTTCGACGACACCGCCGACCGAAATAAAGGAGTTGGCGCCGAGCCCCGCTGCGGTCATACCGGGAAGGATGGCTGCGTTGATTGCTACACTGTTAACCGCCGTAAATGGCGCAACTCCGGTAACAATAATAGGGGCGGTAGTCTGCCACGCCGGCGGAGTAGCCGGGACACCTGGCCCGCCATAAAACGTGACGGGCACCGTGAGCGAGATTTGATCCGGTCCAGTATCAGCGGCTGCCGGATTGTTATCTCCCGGAAGAATCGGCACAGGAGTCCCGCCGATTCCACAGTTCCCGACCGGGACCGGATTCTTTGATGGATCAATGGCCGGCCCATAGCCCGCCATCTTGATGTCGTGGGTAATCATCTCCATGGCCATACGCGCGTTCTGTTGGGCATCGGAAATTTGCTCATTGCCCCGCACGGTTTTGCCGGTCACCGTCAGCGCAGCCATGCCGGCCAATACGATCACGGCCACCACCACGCTCGCCACCATGATCTCGACCAGTGTGAACCCCCGCTCATCTGGCTTGCCCTGCGATCTCATATCGTGCGTCCACCCCTTTCCCTGCCGGCTTCTCATTCTGGCGCGATCATCGTGTTCAACAGGACTGATTTGGTCCCTGCTACCCAGGCTGCCGACCCTCCGGCAATGGTGTTTCGACTCGATCCAGTCCAAGTGACTGTCACGCCAATGTTGTTTTGATTGAGCCCCGCCGGCCCCACGGCCGTCACCGCCACCTGGGCTTGAACCCCTATCAATCCCGACGCAAACAGGCGGGCTTGCCACTGCAGACAATCCCCTCGCGCCACCGGCTGTGTCAGCGCATTCTGATTGCACAGCGCGGCATTTGCTGAGGTCAGATTGATTCCGTTATAGCCATTCACGAGGTTCCGTCGATTGAATTGCATCCGTTCGACGAGCTCCGCCGCAAGGTTCGTGGCGATTGTCACTTCATTGCCGTCGCTGTTGCGCGTGAAGGACAATGTCGTCATCCCTGCTAATCCGAGCAAACCAATAGCAAGAATGGCTGACGACAGCATGGCCTCGATGAGCGTGAACCCCTGCTCTTTTCGAATCCGGGTTGTCATGTTGCTATCGTGCATGTTGTCGCTCATCGCAGAACACCTCACAACCTCACAAGCCCGCTGGTTCCACTCGGCGCGATGTTAATGAGATATTGTGCCGATGAAGTCCCTCCGACCGTGATCGTCTGTACTCCTGCACCCGCCGCACTTGTCCTGAGCCCATAGGAATTAAACTGGACGACCCCACCGTTCGGGAGGAGGCCACCGTTGTTGAAGGCTAATGTCGTCATATGTACCGCATCAATCCTGTTCATTCGAAGGGGCTGAGCATTGGCGAGATTGGTGGTGGTCATCTGGACCATCCCATTCACAAGTACGATTTGGACGGACAGAGTCTGATTCGTCGTCATCGCTCTTGTACGAACCAGCACGAGATGGCGGGTGATCTCGGAGGCTGTGCTTTTCGCTTCATAGTCCGTGTACATCCGCGTGAAGTTCGGCATGGCTATCGCGGCCGCGATCCCGATAATCGCCACGGCGATCATGGTCTCGACCAACGTAAACCCTGCCTGCCGTGACAGGGTCCCATCGCGTCTTGTCTTATTAGATACACCCATAGCTGGCCGCCAATTGAGCAATTGGCATGCCGACAACTTCGCTTGGCCTAGAATATTCAACTCATTGATTTTAAATATATTCTACGACTTATTGGCGTGGGAGAATTAGGCAGATTTTGGGAGAAGTTTGACAATTTGCGTCACAGCAGGCGCACATTTTGTGCCTTCGATCATGGAATAGATCAGCCGCAAAGAGAAGGGATGAGCATTGGAAGTAGTTCAGTGGGCTCGGTATGAAGACCTTTCTTTATAGAGGGTGCAGGTTAAACTTGTGGCCATTGCGAGGCGCACATTGCATGAAACGCAGACCCGATCTAGTTATGTATGGTATGGAAGATGTTGAATGCGATCTGTGCTAAGGAAATTTAGGGACAAGTTTCACCAGGACACCAGCCAACTTTGCCCCGAGGAGTTACCAGAACCGAATAGGAGAGCCTCCGGTATCAGTTTTCATTAGGGGCCTGAGGGGGATACCCAAATTCTTCAATTGCGAAAGTTGATGATTGTCTTGATTCGCCCATTTCGTCGCTTTCCTGGCAATACTCTGTTTCTCACAGCGCTTGGCCATTCCGGGGCAAGGTACTGGCTGGAACCTTTCACTGCTCCGGCTGACGAATCGCGGGAGACCTCCCCACGCGACCAGGGGAAACCCTCTCGCTCACGGTCACGATTCCGAATGAACTATGTATCGAAATGCCTGAGGCGGTGGTGCGGTGGTCGAGAGGGGCAGA
>Ga0209048_10006202_pt1 | contig 11214 bp, 11 predicted proteins | sample FrelakmetCRP12CR_FD_187146 | JGI IMG/M metagenome (GOLD analysis project Ga0209048, IMG submission 187146) | Freshwater lake sediment microbial communities from the University of Notre Dame, USA, for methane emissions studies - CRP12 CR (SPAdes)... | ecosystem: Environmental > Aquatic >... | reverse complement strand
AAAAGGAACAGGTATTCGGCGGAGTTCAAGGCAAAAGTAGCACGCGAGGCGCTGAAGGAAGAATCAACAATTGCAGAGATCGCAGCGCGGTTCAATATCTACCCCAACCAGGTGAGCGACTGGAAGAAACAGGCATTAAAGGGGCTTAGTGACGTATTTGCGGGGAAGCCAAGTCGGAATGACATTGCTCACGAGACACAGGTCAAGGAGTTGCACGCTAAGATTGGTCAATTGACGGTGGAGCGGGATTTTTTAGCGAAAGCCTTCGGTCGATGAGCCGCGAGCGGAGGAAAGAGCTGGTGGAACCGGGGGATCCGGGGCTCAGCATTACAAAGCAGTGTGACTTGCTTCAGATTAGCCGCTCCTCGTGGTATTACGAGGTGATTGGGGAAAGCGAGTTGAATATGAAACTCATGAGACTAATAGACGAGTAGTTTCTGGAGACGCCGTATTACGGAGCCCGGCAAATGGCGCGATATCTGCGGCGTCAGGGATACCGGGTCAACCGGAAGCGGGCACGTCGGCTGATGCAGAAAATGGAACTCATGGCGATATATCAGAAACCCAATACGAGTAAACCGCACCCTGAGCATGAGATCTTTCCTTATTTGCTCAGAGAAGTAGACATACAGGCGCCTAACCATGTCTGGTGCTCCGATGTGACGTACAGAAAGGGCTTTTTGTATCTGATAGCGGTCATGGACTGGCACAGTCGGAAGGTTCTCAGCTGGAGGCTCAGCAATACCCTTGATGCTGATTTTTGCGTAGCTGCTCTCAAGGAGGCTTTGGCCAAATACGGCAAGCCTGCCATTTTCAACACGGATCAAGGAAGCCAATTCACGAGCTTTTCTTTTACACAGGTGCTCAAGGACGCTGAGGTAAAGATTTCTATGGACAGCAAGGGTCGGTGGATGGACAACATTATGATCGAGCGTCTATGGCGGTCGCTGAAATACGAGTGTATTTATTTACACGCTTTTGAGACAGGCGGCGAGGCACGGAAGGGCATCGATAAATGGATTAGGCGTTACAATGAAGAGCGTCCACATTCTTCCCTTGACGACAGAACGCCGCATGAGACATACTGGAACCTGCCATCCGATAAACTTGGCGGCATGATGGAGGGTGGTTTCCACCTTAAGTCAGCCCCAAAACTGTCCAACCATTGGGGTCCACTTCTGTATAAATTGCGAATCAAGCAGTCTGTCATTCTCCGACTTGACCGGGGGATCCAGAACCCATTGGAAAGACTGGATTCCCCGATCGAGTCGGAGGATGACAACCTTTATACACGGACTCTATTTAATTGATTTTTTACAAAATATGTGCTGCGCTAAGCGCAGGGCGTTAGGCGCGTGGCGCAAGACAGGTGATTGGTTGAGTGGTAATTATTAAAAGCAAAAACGATTGAATATGCTATACTTTTTCAAGTGGAAGATATTTTTAGGTATTTTTTGAGTTATACGGAAGGTTGAAATATGAGGGTCAGATGGAAAAAGCCTCAGATGAAGAGATTGTCAATAAGAATAATAAAGATTAAAGGCCATCCAAGTTAATTTAATAAACGTGTTAGTCTGGAACTCGAAACCTGCTGATAAGCCATGCTTAAGAATCTCATAAACAGATTTCTCCATAAAGTAGCCTTTATAGCTCCAGGTGGAAGCTGTCTCAGGCCAATGCTTCATCGCATGCGAGGGGCAAAAATCGGCAAAAATGTCTGGATAAGCCAGTTCGTTTATATTGATGAACTGCATCCGGAGGCAGTCACGATCCAGGATAACTGCTCAATCGGCCTCAGAACATCCATATTTACCCATTTCTATTGGGGTCCCAGACAATCAAATTATAATAACGGGAAAGTAGTAATAGAAAAAAATGTTTTTATAGGCCCACATTGTGTAATTCTCCCGAATGTACGAATTGGTGAAGGGGCTGTTATTAAGGCAGGCTCTGTTGTAACAAAGGACATACCTCCTTATACATTTTGTGGAACTCCTCCTATTGAAGTATTGGGTCGTGTTACAGTACCGCTGACAACTGAATACAGTTATGAAGAGTTTGTCAGGGGATTAAAGCCTGTAAGAAACAGGAAAGACATGAATACCGGAAGATTGGAATAATGGTTAGTTGTTATAGCGAAAAAGAGATAATATTATGAATGGTAAAATAACTTCACATCATCAAGATAATATTTTAAATTCTAATTTCCCATCTGTCATTATCCGGCTTGACCGGATAATTTATTATGTTGGATAGCCGAAGAGAATTTATAAGGAAGATTATTATGGTTGGAGGCATGTTAGCCCTGGGATCAGAAGCCCTGGCATCTAAGCCTATTCACAAATCTACAAAAGACCCTTTATGTAACCTTTACAGGGCGGTTAATGGGTCACCTGACAGGAATCTTGCAAAAGTCATAGAGATGCTGGGAGGGATTGAAAAGATCATAGGCTCTTATGATGTTGTCGTTATCAAACCAAATGTTCAGTGGTGGAACCAGGGCGCTCCTAACTTGGCGGCCTTAAAAACTTTTGTTGACCTGATTATGGAAAGGCCGGGAGGATTTCAAGGCGAGGTAGTAATTACAGAGAATTGCCATCGCGGAAAAACTCCATGGACATCGATGAGTTCCGGATGGGCGCAATCTTTTCAACGGAACTCTAACATACCGGGAATTAATAACATGAATGATCTTTCGAGTATTCTTAAAAAGAGATATGGCAAACAATTTTCAACTTGCCATTGGATTGATGTTGGAGCCGGAGGAAAACGGGTATTTAGCCCTGCAGATGGGAACGGATACATTTATTGTGACGGAACAAACGGTGTGCCCTTAATAACCTGTGATAATAGAGGCAAAGGGAATAATCATCGAACTACTATTATGACCTACCCTGTTTTTACCACAGACAAAGGGACAATAATAGATTTCAAGAATGGCATCTGGGGAAAAGGGTCATATACAGGACAGCCCCTCCGTTTTATCAATTTCTCTGCCCTTAATCATCACAGCACTTACTGTGGAGCAACAAGCGCTGTGAAAAATATTTTAGGAATTACAGACCTGAGCGGTGGACCTGATCCTCATAACAAAGGCCGTCTCACTGGAAATTATTATAATTTCCATTCTTTTCCCTTTGATAAGTGGGCACATGGTCCTGAACAGGGAATGCTTGGCAAGGAGATAGGCATTTTCATGAATACTGTTAGGAAACCTGATCTTAACATTACCTCTGCAGAGTGGGTTGGTCTGTCCTCCAGGGTTGATCCTCCTGTCGCGCATACCGGAACCATCCTTGCATGTACAGATCCCGTAGCGCTGGATTATCATGCAACAAAATACATTCTTTATCCAAATTCAAAGATAGCAATACATAATCCGGATAACCAAAAGAGTCCCATGCCTCAATATTTAGTAAAATGCGCTGAGTCAGGGAATTTTCTTTTCGATGAAGAGAAAGTCAGGGTTGTATCGTATGACTTTAAAACAGGATCATTTCAGGGTGATGACGAACTCGTCATTCATGGTGATAAACAATGGGGGAGCGATATAAAACCTCTCCTGAAATATTTCTTTTTAAGATATCTCAGTTAATGGGTTGATATGAAAATTTGTTCTGTATGTGTTCTCCCCGAGACATTCCCAGGTGTACAGTGAACTTGTTCATGGAAATTTAAACAGTCTGAGCAATATCAACAGGTTTCTCAAAGCAAAACCGGACGGAAAACCGGAAAGATAACGCAGGGCATTAATTTATGTGTGGAATAGCAGGCATTTATAACCGACATAGCTCTAAGGAGATACCAATAAATACCCTTAAGAAGATGGCTATGATTTTGCAGCACCGTGGGCCTGATGGATTTGGATTTTATATAGATGAAAATATAGGTCTTGCTCATGCACGGTTAAGCATTATTGATCTTGAAGGCGGCTGGCAGCCAATATATAACGAAGATAAAACTATATGCATAATCTTGAATGGGGAGATATTCAATTATGTAGAGCTAAAGGAAATCCTTATCAATAAGGGACACAGCTTCTATACAAAATCTGATACAGAGGTGATTATACACCTCTATGAAGAGTACGGCGCTGACTGTCTTAAATACCTTAACGGACAATTTGCATTTGCCATATGGGATAAACGGAAGGAGAGACTTTTTTTAGCCAGGGACAGGGTCGGAATACGGCCATTGTTCTATACAATTGTCGATGGTTCATTCATCTTTGCTTCAGAAATCAAGGCATTATTCACAGATTCCAGAGTAAAAAGAGAGATAGATATATATGCACTTGATCAGATATTCACATTCTGGGTGACCATTCCGCCAAGGACTGTATTCAAAAGCATCAGTGAACTACCATCGGGATATTACATGATTGTAGAGCATGGAGCGGTGAATATTCAAAGATATTGGGATCCGGATTTTACACCTGACAGAAGCATACGGAAAGAAGGTGAATATGCTGATGCATTAACCGAGCTTCTCATCGATTCTACGAAACTTCAGCTCAGGGCTGACGTTCCTGTTGGCGCTTATCTGAGCGGCGGGCTTGATTCGTCGGTAATAACAACACTGATAAAAAAATATACAAATACGCCTCTTCGTACTTTTTCTGTGACCTTTTCAGACAAGAGATATGATGAGAGTCAATATCAAAGACAAATGATCGAATATCTGGACACAGACCACAGTAACATACAATGCACATATTCAGACATCGGAAGGATATTCCCTGAAGTTATATGGCATACGGAAAAACCCATAGTCAGGACGGCCCCGGCGCCACTTTTTTTGCTTTCAAAGCTGGTCAGGGACAGTGGATATAAGGTCGTTTTGACGGGTGAGGGTTCTGATGAAATCTTATCCGGATATGATATTTTCAAAGAGGCGAAGGTAAGAAGATTCATCGAAAGATACCCTCATTCAAAATTCAGGCCGCTCATCATGAAACGACTGTATCCCTATCTTGAGAATTCACCTGTAAGGTCACTAAAATATGCCGAGACATTTTTCAAGGTTAATACCGGCGGTTACGCTGCACAATATTATTCACATATACCGAGATGGTCCACAACAGAAAAAACAAAGATTTTCTTTTCTGATCAGCTAAAAGAGGAATTAAAAGATTACAAGAATACGGATGAGCTTTCGTTTTTTCTTTCTGCTGAATTCTGTAAATATGATTATTTATCGCAAGCACAGTATATTGAGACAAAGACACTACTTCCGGGCTACATCCTCTCTTCACAGGGAGACAGGGTAGCTATGGCACACTCAATAGAAGGCAGATTCCCTTTTCTTGATCATAGGGTCATAGAATTCTGTTGTAAGCTACCACCAAACATCAGGATGAAAGTACTTAAAGAAAAATATATCCTTAAAGAAAGCATGAAAAATTTATTACCCCTTTCAATTGTGAAAAGGACGAAACAGCCCTATATGGCGCCTGACTCAAAAAGCTTTTTCAGCGGAAATGATTTTGATTACGTCGAAGAACTCCTTTCAGAGAAAAATCTGAAAGATACAGGATATTTTAATACAGGCAGTGTTTATATGCTGATTAAGAAAAGTAGACATGGTTCCATCCTTGGGTTTAAGGATAATATGGCTATGGTTGGAATTATTTCAACCCTGCTTTTGCATGATATGTTTGTAAAGAATTTTGAATCTAAAAGCAGAGAAGCAGTGGAACGGGCGATGGAGGATAAGGGGTATGCACTTAAAGTCTGAGATCAGGAACTTCATTGTAGATTACTTTTTATACGGACAGGATGATGGCTTCGGAGATGATGTATCTTTTCTGGAAAAAGGGTTATTAGACTCAACAGGCGTCCTGGAGTTAGTCTCCTTTGTGGAAGAAAGGTATGGAATATCTCTGGAAGATGAGGAACTTATCCCGGAGAATTTGGATTCCATAAGCAGGCTTTCAGCTTTTATAACCGGAAAGATTGGTAACTCGCAGCCCATGACCCGTAAAAAGATTGAATAGTTGACTAAGTCAGTTTTTTTAATAAACAATTATCTTCATCTTTTGAAAAAACCACGACTGGGGAAATTGATAAAAAAATCATTAAAGGGTATTGCACCGTCTTTAACCCGGAGATCCAAACAGATGCTGCACGGTTATTTATCAGAAACAGCCTTAAGAACACCTGATAAGATCGCTGTTGTTCAGGGAAACAGGAGAATAACCTACGGTGAAATGGATGAGAGGATTTTTCAGCTCTCATCATTTCTTCTGGGAAAGATTAAGCCCGGCGACCGTGTCGGGATTTTAAGCGAAAATTCTCCGGAGTACATAATTGCATATTTCGGCATACAGAAAGCGGGAGGTATTTCAGTAGATATAAACCCCCGGTATTCCGCACATGAAATCAGGAAAATACTCAATAGTTGTTCCGCTGAAATGGTGTTTGTAGAAAATAAGCTTTTAAAAGTCGTGACGGACGCGCTTGTAGAAACACCCTTTTTGAAAACTGTAGTGCTTCTGAATTTCCAAGACAAACAACAATCACAGCTTTTAAATTTAATGGAAAGGACACCATCACATATTAAATGCACCTCTCTAACAGAAATCCTGAATAATAAAATAAATAGTGCCGTATTTCCTGAAATCGCAGGAAAAGATATTGCCTCGATTGTCTATACCTCAGGAACCACTGGAGAACCAAAAGGGATAATGCTTTCACATGACAATTTTATTTCCAATGCAAAATCAATAATACAATATATCCATCTGACCGGCAATGATAAAGTCATGGTCGTCCTGCCCTTCTGTTACTCATACGGCAAGTCTCTGCTTACTTCCCATATTATGGCCGGAGGCACCCTGGCGCTCGAAAGCAGTTTCATGTATCCCAATGTGGTCCTGGACAAGATGGCCGAAGAAGAAGTTACAGGCTTTGCGGGGGTGTCTTCCACTTTTGCCATTCTTCTCAACAGGTCGAACATTAGAAAGTATCTTTTTCCAAAATTACGATATGTAACCCAGGCAGGGGGCCCTATGTCTCCGGGGCATGCAAGGGAGATAGCATCGGTACTGCCGGATGCGGACATTTTTATTATGTATGGTCAAACAGAAGCAACGGCAAGACTGACATTTCTAAATCCCGGGGACTTATTGAGAAAACCGGGATCTATTGGGAAACCTATACCCGGTGTACATCTTGAACTTGTAAAAGAAAACGGAATTTCTGCAAAGGTTGGAGAAGAAGGAGAAATTGTTGTAAAAGGAAAAAATATAATGGCCGGTTATTGGAAGAGCCCCGAGGAAACCCGGAAGGTTTTGAAAGATAATAAATTATATACCGGCGATATTGCAAAAATGGATGATGAAGGTTATCTCTACATGATTGGGCGCAGCAACGATATGATTAAAAGCGGGGCGCACAGGATAAGCCCGAAAGAAATAGAAGAAGTCATACTTGAAATGCAGGAAGTTCATGAAGTATGTGTTGTCAGTATTGAGGATGTAATCCTTGGAGAGGCGATTAGGGCGGTAGTAGTTCTAAAACCGGGATATGTGGTGGATGCAAAGAAAATAAAGAGGCACTGTCAGACGAAACTTGCATCTTTCAAGATACCCAAAGAGATTGTATTTGTGAATGAATTGCCCAGGACAAGTTCCGGAAAAGTAATACGGTACCTGTGCAAACAGCTAAGCCATTAATCAGATCATGTTGAACAAACCAAAAGTGGATCGGCTCAAAATCTGCACTAACTGTATTCTGCCCGAGACCTTTCCAGGGATAAGTTTTAATTCTGAAGGCGTCTGCAATCATTGCCGGCAATTCGACGCCAGGAGATCGAAGTTAGCTGAAGACAGGAAAAGATTCGAACAAAAATTTCTTGATTTACTTAATCATTTCAATCAAACTCGTCATGCTCAACCCGGACCTCTTAACTCGCAACTTGCACCCCGTTCTTACGACATCCTTATGGCTTACAGCGGCGGCAAAGACTCAACATATACCATGAGCCTTTTGAAAAACAAATACAGCCTGAGAGTTTTGGCAGTCAGCTTTGATAACGGCTTTATCTCTGAAATGGCGATTAGTAACATAAAGACTGTTACAGATAAGCTCGGTGTAGATCATATCTTCTTTAAACCGGGATGGGAAATCCTCAGGAAGATATTTTCAACTGCCGTGTCCCGGGAGCTTTATTCCAGGAAGACCCTTGAAAGGGCAAGCACCGTATGCACATCCTGCATTGGACTGATCAAATCGATCTGTCTGAAGATGGCGATAGAGCAGGACATCCCGATGGTAGGCTTTGGCTGGTCACCTGGTCAGGCGCCGATACAGTCTGCGATCATGAAAAACAATCCGTCATTCATAAGGATGGCTCAGCAGGCGATCATGAACCCTTTGAAAGAGATTGCAGGAGATGGAATTAATCCATATTTCCTTCATGATAAACATTATTTGCAGGCTGATAGATTTCCGTATAATATCCACCTAATGGCATGGGAGTTTTATGATGAAGAGATGATAGTAGATGAAATACGGAAATTAGGCTGGGTTGCACCCCAGGATACAGACAGTAATTCCTCAAATTGCTTGCTAAACGCCTTTGCCAATGATGTCCATCTAAAGACATATGGATTTCACCCATATGTCTGGGAAATAGCTAACATGGTAAGGGAAGGGATTATGAAGCGTGACGAAGGTTATAAAAAGATTTATCAGGAACAGCCTGAAGATATTATTAAGATAGCAAAAGATAAATTAGGCATCTGAAAGAAGGGGATGATCAGAGCTGGTCATGGGCCGGAATCCAACTGAAAATATTACTATGCAGACAGCAAGACATATAACAACAAGGAATATATTGTTTCTTTTTTTTAATATTGTAACGATCATAATATTTTATGCGCCTATGAGGGATCTAATAGTACTATCACTTCGTAATGAATATTACTCCCACATTATTTTAATTCCCTTAATAAGCGGATACTTCATGTATTTGAGAAGAAAAGCAATATTTTCAGATATTCACTATTCCTATACTGCAGGCATTATATTAATAATTATTGGAAGTATATTTTATCTAACCGGAAAGACACAAGGAATCAAGCTCGATCAGAACGACTATTTATCCCTCATGACCTTTTCATACTTAATATTCTGGATCGGAGGCTTTGTACTTTTCTTTGGTATTCGGGCTCTCCGGATAGGAGCCTTTCCCCTTTTGTTCCTTATCTTCCTGGTCCCGATACCAAGTTTTATAATGGAAAAAATAATTTTTCTTTTACAAATAGGTTCTGCTGAAGCAACCTATGCTTTTTTAAAGCTGACAGGCATATCCTTTCTAAGAGAGGGATTTGTATTCCATCTGCCGGGAATCAGTATTGAGGTCGCAAAAGAATGCAGCGGCATCCGCTCAAGTATAGCACTCTTTATCATGGGGCTAATACTAAGCAACATGTTTCTTCAAACCGGTTGGAGGAGAATCATTTTGATATTGTCTATTTTTCCCCTCGCTATAATTAAGAATGGCATACGGATAGTGACACTTTCTTTGCTTGCTATATACATAGACAAATCTTTTATCACTAATAGCAAGCTTCACAGTGAAGGAGGAATAATTTTTTTCCTGATAGCGCTGACACTATTAGTACCTATTTTATGGTTACTCCGGAAATCAGAAAAGACGGTCGAAAAGGTCCATAAGAATCAGGATAATGTGGACCATATGACTAAGGAATGAAAAGCCAAACAATATCAAGAAAGACGTTCTTATTTATCTTCTCAGGATTTGCTCTCGTTATCCTTTTATTATCTTATAAAACTATCCTGATAGCAGCGGGTAACTTTCTTGCCCCGAAAGGAGTGGGCAATGCAGATGTGGTAATCGTGGAAAACTCAGAATTGATAAGAAAGAAAGGGATAGAAATTGGCATAGATTTACTATCTTCAGGAAGAACAAATCATTTGGTAATTGTTTATCAAAATTCCGAAAATGAACGGATCTTTGATAGACCTTTAAATTACAATCTTCTTCTAACCCAAAAATTAGAACCTCTTGGAATCAAAAAAGAGCAAATTCAAGTGATAGAAGTTCCCACGGAACATCCAATTACATTAACGGAGGCCCGGAGTGTGCTTTCTAACCTTTCTAGGTCAGGGGTGAAGAGTGCAATTTTGGTAGCTGAAGGGTTTCACACGAGAAGAAGTTATTGGGCTTACAAACAGGTTGGGTTGCTGATGGGTATAAAAATCATCCCTTGTCCGTATTTTATGAAATATCGTAATGAAGACTGGTGGACAAAAATTAATGGGGTATCCGATTTTGCATATGAATTGTTAAAATTTATATACTATGTCCTTCGCGGATATGTACCGGTAAGAAGCCTTCTGGTGATCTAAACACTATACATCTGCCTTGTCAATAATTTCATTGTAATCACAAGAAAAAAAATAACAATTATAGCAATAGAGGAAATAAAGTGACGGAAGATAAACTTCTAAAACGGATTATTACTAATCCTAAACTAATGTCTGGAAAACCGGTTATTAAGAAAAGAATCGCGGAAAGGTGGAATGAGAATGATACGAGATGTTTCTGTTAGTCCCGATGGCACTGAGTACCCATTGCCTCTTGAAGAGGACTATGCACGAGAATATAGACGGGTGCAGGCTTTGGTTGGCAAAGCTAAGGCAAACGGCCGGGAAATAGTTGTGGTTATGGGGGTGGGCTTTGTGGGTGCGGTTATGGCAGCCATAGCCGCCGATACGGTGAATGAGGACGGAAGCCCGTCGAAGTTCGTTGTTGGTATGCAACGACCAAGTGTCAGGAGTTACTGGAAAATAGCTACCCTTAACAAGGGGCTCTCCCCGGTAAAGGCAGAAGATCCCGAGGTAGAACCGCTCATAAGGCGCTGCGTACTTGAGAAGAAGACCCTGACCGCGACATTTATCTATGATGTTCTCCATGGCGGACGTTGTGGTAGTGGACGAACAACTCGATTACGTCAAGAATACGCTCGGCAATGTCAGGAGCGGCCATGTTGAAATGACTTCTCTGGAAGAATCCTTTGAAATCATTGCACGTCATATTAAGCACGACACATTGGTACTCATCGAGACCACTGTTGCTCCCGGCACAACAGAGCAGATCGTCTTCCCCTTGATGAAGAAGAGCTTCAGGAAGAGAGGGATAGAGACCGACCCACTGCTGGCCCATAGTTATGAGAGGGTAATGCCC
>Ga0209048_10006201_pt1 | contig 11214 bp, 11 predicted proteins | sample FrelakmetCRP12CR_FD_187146 | JGI IMG/M metagenome (GOLD analysis project Ga0209048, IMG submission 187146) | Freshwater lake sediment microbial communities from the University of Notre Dame, USA, for methane emissions studies - CRP12 CR (SPAdes)... | ecosystem: Environmental > Aquatic >... | reverse complement strand
GTTCATCAAGCTCATCGGACACTTTGATGAGGACCGGGTCCTGTTCGGGAGCGACAGTCCCTGGACGGACCAGAAAGAAATGCTCGAGCGAACGCTGCATTTGAAGATAAGCGACCGTGTGAAGGAGAAACTAGTGTATAAGAATGCGGCGGTCCTTCTTGGTTTGGAGAAGGCTTAACGGGTGCTTTGTGTGGCTCCGGAGCTAATTGCTCTGTATATTTGCGCAACTCTAAGACCTATATATCCGGTTGAGCATCATCGTACCTCTCTAAAGAAAGGGACAGGACGGTCAGACAGCGATCCATCTATCGAGCATGTACATCCCAGCAGAAACCAGAATTTGACCGCACCCTACAATCAGACCATGATAAAAAATCGTAATAGCCCATACCATTGACGCGATCCTGAAAAAAAAGAACCGTTTTCTGGACCGCGCGGACATTCGTGTTTTCACCGCGACCACGGCTGATGAAGTGCTTCAGATCCATCGTTCTGTGCGCGTTGATCTCGTCATCATCAATCTTGATATGCCCGGGATGAGCAGCAAACAGCTCTGCTCCCTGCTCAAGGAGGACACGGAACAAGGATCGGTCGCCATCATCGCGGTCTGCCCGCATACGCGGCGCGCCAGGGAACGCTGTTCGCACTGCGGGGCGGATGCCGTCATTACCGGGCCAATCAAACCCTTCGCTCTTCTGGAACAGGTAAAAACACTCCTCAATCTATCCTGGAGGGAAACCTACCGGGTGCTTCTCACTGTGGCGGTTGAAGGGAACTTCAACGCCGGCAACTTTGTCTGCAACTCGCTGGACATCAGCCTGGACGTGATGCTCGTAGAGACCGACCAGAAGTTCAACATCGGCGACCGGCTCTCCTGCTCGTTCTTCCTCCCCAATGGTTCGCAGGTCCAGACCGCCGGGGATATCGCCCGCTCAGTTGCTCCCGCGCCGGGAGTGAAGAGCAGCTGGTATGGAGTGCACTTCCTGGACGTCTCCCCTGAGGCGGAAAAAACACTGGAATCCTTTATAAACGCGCGTGTTTCGCACCCACAGACGTGATATGCAGGACGACTCATTTCGCCTGTGGACCGATTTACTGACGAACACCGTCAGGCAAGCGTCGGCGCATCATCGTAATCTCCGAAATACCTGTTAAATTTTGGATTATTCGGGAAGAAATCCTGGGATGACTGAGAATGGAGTGACGACATCAAAAAAAGACGTGGGTACGCCTACCTGCCCTGCGCCCTGCCTGCGGTAAAGGCTTTCTGGTTTATCTCAAGCACTTTTTTGGGTACCGTGTTCTTGATCGCCTCGAGGATGATCGACTCCTTGAGCGGCAGGAACGAGAGCGCCGCGCCGAGCAGCACGAGATTGAGCGTGCGCTTGTCCCCGGCTGCGACTGCGAGCTGCGTCCCATCGAACGGCACGACGGTCTTTACGCGATCCTGAATGGTTAAGTTGATGTCGGGGGGATATTTTTCCGCCGCAATGGAAACGCCGATCGTGCCGATAGGCCGGGTATTATAAACAACAATGCCTTCGTCCTTGAGGAAATGGAGATACCGCGCAGTTTCGAGGGGCTCGAACCCGATCAGCAGGTCGGCCTCTCCCTCGCTCACGATCGGCGAGAAGACCTTGTCCCCGAACCGCACCTGTGACAGCACGCTGCCTCCGCGCTGGGCCATGCCATGCACCTCGCTCTGCTTCACATCGAGACCCGCGAGGAGCGCCGCCTCGGCGATGACCTTGCTCGTCAGGAGCACGCCCTGTCCGCCCACACCGCTGATCAGAATATTAAAAACGTTCACGATAACCTCTCAGAACTATTTACCACGGATTAACACGGATATGCACGGATGGAATCCCGCATTTTCAAGACGCCATTAATGTCTGTTTTGAACAAATGGTATATCCGTGGTCAACATTATTTGCAATCTTTACTCCAAACTCCGAACTCCACACTCCGAACTGTTACGTCGTTTTCATCGACCCGGTGGTGCAGAGCTGGGCGCAGATGCTGCAGCCGTTGCAGAGAAGCGGATCGATCTCCACGAAACCCGTCTTGCCTTCGGGCGTGAAGGACAAGGCGATACACCCAGCCTTGAGACACATCTTGCACCCGGTGCAGGTCTTCCGCTCAACCGCATATGCCTTCTTCGCAACACGGTAGCGCAGCACGCAGGGCTGGTTCGAAATGAGAACCGACGGCCCTTTATCCGCAAGTTCTTCCTTCATGATCTTCTCGAGGTCCTTGATGTTATAGGCATCGATCTCGCGCACCCGCTTTACACCGATAGTCTGGCAGAGCTTCGCGATATCGATGCGGGGCGCTTCGACCCCCCGGGCGGTGCGGCCAGTACCGGCGTGTTCCTGTCCGCCGGTCATGCCGGTCGTGTCGTTGTTCATGATGATCACGATGGCGTCGCCGCCGTTGTATACCATGTTGATCAGGCCCGTGATGCCGGAATGGAGGAACGTGGAGTCGCCGATCACGGCAACGGGCTTCTGCTGCACGCCCTTAAGCGCCAGGCCCCGCGCGAGGCCGTGAGCAGCCGATATGCTGGCGCCCATGCAGATGCAGGTGTGCATGGACGAGAACGGCGGCAGTGCGCCGAGCGTATAGCAGCCGATGTCACCGGATACGAAGAGCTTCAGCTTTGCGATGACCGTGTAGAGGCCGCGGTGGGAACAGCCGGGGCAGAACGTCGGCGGCCTCATGATCAGGCCGGCCAGAGGGGCCTTGCATGCGAGCGGCTTTCCCGTGACCGCATCACTGACCAGACGGGACGACAACTCGCCACAGACGGGAAATGCGGTCTTGCCGAAATGCACGGCGATGCCCATGGCCTTCACCTGCTCCTCGATGAATCCGTCGAGTTCCTCCACGATTGCAAGCTTATTGACCGTTGCGGCGAAGTCGCGGATCTTTTTTTCCGGCAGCGGATAGGTCACGCCGAGCTTCAGAACCGGCGCGTCGGGGAAGGCCTCGCGCACGTATTGAAACGCGACACCGTTCGCGATAAAGCCGACCTCCCCGCGGCCGCCGATCACCTGATTCACGGCAGAGCTCTCGGCCCACTCTTTGAGCTTGCCGAGCCGCTCCTCAACGATCAGGTGGCGCTTCTTCGCGTTGGCGGGAAGCATCACGTACTTCGGCACATCCCGCGCCAGGTCGCGGTCCTTCACCACAGCAGGCTCCGCGATCTCGACAACGCTCTTGCAGTGGGAGATGCGGGTGGTTGTCCTGAGGATCACCGGTGTATCAAAGGTCTCGGAGAGTTCAAATGCAATCTTGATGAATTGTTTTGCTTCCGCCGAATCCGAAGGCTCCAGACAGGGTATCTTGCCCATTCGTGCGTAGTGACGCGAGTCCTGTTCGTTCTGGGAACTGAACATGCCGGGGTCGTCGGCAACCATGAGCACGAGTCCGGCATTGATGCCGGTGTACGCAATGGTCATGAGCGGGTCCGCTGCAACGTTCAAACCCACATGCTTCATGCACGCGAGGGAACGCACGCCGGACAGGGCTCCTCCGATGGCGACCTCGAGAGCCACCTTCTCGTTCACGGACCACTCAGCGTGGATCCCGTCGGCCTGCGAAAGAGTCTCGAGCACCTCGGTGCTCGGTGTGCCGGGATAGGCGGAGGCGAGCTTGCCGCCTGCTTCGATAAATCCCCGTGCGATCGCTTCGTTACCGGATAGAATTGCTTTATTCAACACAGCACCTCAACAAATTGTCTCTCGCAAAGACGCAAAGGTCGCAAAGGAGTTCCAAGTCTTAAGGCCTAGGTTTTAAACCCGAGGATTTATTCAGCCTTTCTTGGCGATCTTTGCGCCTTCGCGAGAAAAAGGTCTTTCGTCTTTATTTCGGCCTATTGTCTACAACGCGTTTAGCCTTGCCTTCGCTCCGCTGGATCGCACTGGGAGGGACCAGCGTTACCTCGGTATTGACGCCGATGATGTCCTTGACGTTCTTCTGGATGTCGCGCTTGATCTTGATGAGGTCCTCTTCTTCCTGCGCAAAGGACTTGAGGTCGGTGGAAAGCACTTTGGCCGCCAGTTTCTCCATGCACTCGGCGGTCACCTCAACGCGCACGTTCAGCACGTCCATCCTGCCCTTCCGGTCCACCTCAATGACATAGTGCGGGGCAATGTCCTTGGTACGGAGCAACACGGATTCCACCTGGGACGGGAATACGTTCACCCCCCGGATGATCAGCATATCATCGGCCCGCCCCCTGACCCGCCGCATGCGGACCAGCGTCCTGCCGCAGACGCACTTCTCGGGATTGAGGCTCGTGATGTCGCCCGTCCGGTAGCGGATGAGCGGCATGGCCTCGCGCGACATGCTCGTGATCACGAGCTCGCCTTCCTGGCCATACGGGAGCGGTTCGCCTGTTTCAGGGTTGATAATCTCGGGGAAGAAATGGTCTTCGTTGAGGTGGAGGCCGCTCTGGGCCTCAATGCACTCAGAGGAAACGCCCGGGCCGATGATCTCCGAGAGGCCGTAGATGTCGATGGCCTTGATCCTGAGCCGCTCTTCCACTTCGCGCCGCATCTCCTCGGTCCAGGGCTCCGCGCCGAACAGTCCAACGCGCAGCTTGATCGTGTCGAGATTGATCTTCATCTCGCAGGCAACGTCATAGATGTAGAGAGCAAAGGACGGTGTGCAGCAGATCGCCGTGCTGCCGAAATCCTGCAGGAGCAGGATCTGTTTCTGCGTATTGCCGCCGGAGATCGGGATAACGGCCGCGCCCACGCGTTCCGCGCCATAGTGAGCACCGAGACCGCCTGTAAAGAGGCCGTAGCCGTAGGCATTCTGGACCACGTCCTTGCTCGTGACACCGGCGCAGGTAAAGGTCCGCGCCATCACGTCCGCCCAGAGGCTGATGTCGTTACGGTTGTAGGCCACGACCGTGGGTTTGCCGGTCGTGCCTGATGAGGCATGAATGCGCACGATGTTCTCGAGCGGTTCGGCAAAGAGGCCGTACGGATAATTGTCGCGAAGGTCGACTTTCTTCGTGAATGGAAGTTTAACGATGTCCTGGACGTTCCGGATATCGGAGGGTTTGATGCCCTTTTCATCAAACTTCTTTTTATAGAAAGGCACGCGGGCATATACCCGCTCGCAGACCTTTTGAAGTCGATGGCTCTGCAGCTTCGCAAGTTCCGGTCGTGACAAGGATTCTTCAGCATTCCAGGGCATGGGCGGCTCCTTGAGACTCTGATTTTCTGAAGGGAAAAGCAGAGATTTTGTTGTGAAACGAGGGCTATTATAACCAGATTGCAGGATTTTGTAAACATAATTTCATATAATCTCTTGAGCCGGGAAGCACTATTTTGCTATAATGGCACACCATACATCAGCGTGCCATATTGTTTTGCTGCGTTTGCCGCGTAGAGAAAGGAACCGCATATGGATGTCATAAAAAGGTTTGTGGAGAATGATCGTTTTGCCATGCATCTCGGCATCGAGATGCTGGAATATGGACAGGGTCGGGCAAAGGCCCGGATGGAGGTGAAACAGCACCACCTGAACAGCGCGGGAATGCTTCACGGAGGCGCCATTTTCGCCCTTGCAGATGCCGTGTTCTCGGCCGCTTCAAACTCCCACGGCACGCTCGCCGTGGCGATCAACGTGAGCATATCGTATTTCAAAGCAGTCAACAGCGGTATCCTGAGCGCTGAAGCCGAGGAGGCGTCGTTCAATCCGAAACTTGCCACGTATCTTATTCCCGTCATGGATGACCAGGGGAACAAGATTGCGTTGTTCCTGGGAACAGTGTACCGGAAGAAGGACCCGTTGGCTGATGTCATAAAATAAAAGGTGCTATACTATCAACAAAGGAGGTGTTGAATATGGCAACGATCGTAAAGAAAGTGGCATATTTTGCAATGGATGTACCGAACAGGGCCGGTCAGGGAGCGAAGATAATGGGGGCATTGGCCGGTCAAGGCGTAAATTTATTGGCATTCTCCGGTTTTCCGCACAAGGGAAAAGCCCAACTTGATTTTATCCCTGAGGATGCGGCAGCGTTTAAGAAGGCCGCAAAAGCGGCAAAACTGACAACACGTCCCCAGAAATTTGGATTTCTGGTCCAGGGTGACGACCGGAAGGGCGCAGTGGCAAAACTCCTTAATACGCTTGCGGAGAAGAAGATCAATATCACGGCCATTGACGCTGTGTCAGCCGGTGCGGCTCGCTATGCCGCCATCCTGTTCGTTGCGCAGAAGGACGTGAACAAGGCCGCCAGGGCGTTAAAGGCGCGCTGACGACAGTGATGATGTTTACTCGTACGCATCAGCGTTGAATTTTTTTCTTTGCCGTTTTTTCGGGTCATGGTATATTTCCTGCCATGTCTGAACCGAATACCTCACGCCTTTCTTTTCACTATGGCTGGGTCATCGTCGCAACCGGCATGCTCTGCATTTTTGCCTGTCTCGGCTTCGGACGTTTTGCGCTTGGCATGCTGCTCCCGTCCATGGCCTCTACCCTCAGGCTCTCTTACTCGCAGATTGGCTTTATTAGCACCGCCAATTTTATCGGTTATCTCGCGTCAGTCCTATTCTGCGGCCACATCGCCGGCAGGATTGGCTCCCGCCTGTTGATCACAATTGCGCTTGTTATTATCGGCGTTTCGATGGCGCTCATCAGCCAGGCCGGAAGCTTTGCGGCGATCCTTTTGCTCTATTTCATCACGGGTATCGGAAGCGGTGCGGCGAATGTTCCGGTGATGGGACTTATCACCGCCTGGTTCGACCGGACGATCAGGGGGCGGGCCGCAGGGTTCGTGGTCATCGGCAGTGGATTTGCGATCATCATCTCAGGCAAGCTCATCCCGTTTGTGAACAGGTTGATCGGCCCCGAGGGATGGCGGATGAACTGGCTGATTCTCGCCGGCCTTATACTCATCATCGCTTCAATCAGTTATTTTTTTCTGCGAAACAAGCCGGCAGACCTGGGACTGCAACCGCTGGGCAGCGATGGCAAGTTTCTCACGCCCGTTCTTCAAGAACGAGCGGCAATCCAAAGCATCTACAAAAACAAGGTCCTTTATCTGCTCGGTTCGATCTACTTTCTCTTCGGCTACACCTATGTGATCTATGCCACGTTCATCGTGACCGCCCTGGTAAAGGAACGGGGATTCTCGGAAACCATCGCGGGCAACTTCTGGTCCTGGGTGGGCCTCTTGAGCCTCGCGTCGGGACCGGTGTTCGGCACACTCTCGGACAGGCTCGGAAGAAAGGCCGGGCTCATGATCGTGTTCTCGCTCCAGGCGCTCGCGTATCTCATGGTGGCGGCGAACCTGCCGCCGCTCTTTCTCTATCTCTCGATCGGTTTTTACGGCATCGTTGCCTGGTCCATCCCGTCGATCATGGTCGCAGCAGTGAGCGAATATGTCGGCGTTGACAAGTCCCTCGCCGCCTTCGGCTTGATCACGTTCATTTTCGGCCTTGGCCAGATCGCGGGCCCCTCCATCGCAGGCGTCCTTGCTGAACGGACCGGCAGCTTCTCGTCCAGCTTCTTTATGGCAGCGGCCTTTGCAGGCGCAGCGATCCTGCTAACCGGTTTTTTGAAAAAACCTCCATCGCATGGAGTAACACATCGATCTTCCTAACAATAGTAGCACCAGCTCGTCATACGTTCCCCGGAATATGCGCTATAATCAGAATATTCTGCTCATGTAGTGGGGCAGATATTTTCTTACAGAGGTTGTCATTCCGAGCGCAGCCACGAATCTGGTATTTCAAGACCATTACAAGACCATCCACTTCGCTCAGAGCCTGCCCTGAGCCTGCCGAAGGGGTGATAGCTAAATAAAGGAGCCTTGAGCTCTCTACACGAGAAAAAAGGAGGACGAGTATGAGCAAGATCAAGATAGAGAAAAGCTTGTTCTGTCTGCCCTGGACCCAGACGCTCCTGGGAACCCATATCCAGGGCAAGGTTAACTTCATGGCCCTGGATTGGTTGACCCGCGTGAACTTCGACCCGGCAATGCTCGGCATCTGCGTCAATAACGGGCATGCCTCGAACCTGGCCATCCGGGAAACAAGCCAGTTCAGCGTCAATGTGCCAACAGTGGACATGGTCGAGGTGACCGATTACTGCGGTATTGCCTCCGGCAAGAGGGATGACAAATCGAAGCTCTTCGAGGTCTTCTATGGTGAGCTCAAGGCAGCGCCGCTGATCACGGCTTGCCCACTGAACATCGAATGCCGGGTCGTCCAAACTGTGGACCTGCCCACCAACACGTTCTTCATCGCGGAGATCGTCACGATCTTCTCCGAGGAGAAATACCTCACCGGGAACAAGCCCGATGTGAAGAAGATCAGGCCCTTTCTGCTGACCATGCCCGACAACCGCTTCTGGTCCGTGGGAGAACACGTAGGGAACGCATGGAAGGACGGCGCCAAGTATCGCGAGAAACTCAAGATGTGATTGCTGGATTTTCAAGTTCACATTTTGGCGCGCTGGTACTGCACCGGCCACTGCAGGTCGACGCCCAGGACCCGCGCAGCTTCGAGCGGCCAATAGGGTTTGCGCAGTAGCTCCCGCGCAAGCATCACCGCGTCGGCAAGGCCCGTGGCAATGATCTGCTCGGCCTGGATTGGATCGGTGATGAAGCCGACTGTGCTGGTGGCGATCTTCACTTCCTGCCGAATCGCGGTGGCAAATGGGGTCTGGAAGCCGGGGCCGGTGGGGATGATGGTATGGGGCACGGTCCCGCCGCCGGAGCAGTCAATGAGATCGATGCCCATAGCCTTCAGATGCCGGCACAGTTCAATGGATTGCGCCAGGTCCCACCCTCCGTAAACCCAGTCAGTGGCGGAGATGCGTACGAATACCGGCAGGTCCCCGGGCCAGACGTCCCTTACCGCTCGGGCAATGCTCAGGGGATATCGCATGCGGTTCTCCAAGCTCCCGCCATAGTGGTCCCTCCTATGATTCGTGAGCGGCGACAGGAACTCATGCAGCAGATAGCCATGCGCCATATGGACCTCTATGGCCTGAAAGCCGGCTGCATGTGCACGCCGTGCCCCATCAACGAACTGCTGGTGAATCGTCTCCAGATCTTCCATGGTCGCCTCGCGAGGAACAGGATGGCCTGGAGCAAAGGGAATCGGGCTTGGCGCGATCGGTTGCCAGCCGCGATGTTCCGGTGTCAGCGGCCCTCCTCCCAGCCACGGGAGATCAGTGGACGCCTTGCGCCCGGCATGGGCGAGTTGAATGCCTGCAACAGCGCCCTGCTCGCGGACGAACCGGGCAACAGGCGCCAACGCCTCGGCGTGGGTATCGCTCCAGATGCCGCTGTCGTCGGGGCTGATCCTGCCTTGCGGACTCACCGCGGTCGCCTCAACCATGACCAGACCCGCGCCGCCCACCGCGCGGCTTCCCAAATGGACGAGGTGCCAGTCGGTAGGCAGGCCGTCGCGGCTCGAATATTGGCACATGGGAGAAACGAAGATCCGGTTTCGAAATGTCAGGTCACGCAATTTCAGAGAAGAGAACAGACGACTGATCAAATTATCCTCCTCGGTTGGATCGAATAGTAGCGCGTGGCGTAAATTCCGGCTCAATGGCTTGATCAGCGTAATATGGGTCAGCATCACGCCGGAGGCAGCGATTTGCACGCTGAGGGAAAAAGCAAAATTTACATCCAATTAATTATTGTCACCAGCTTTTTTACTCATGTGGCCTGCTATAAAAGCTTTGCCTGGAGCTTGATATCCACGCCGGCCAGGGCCACGGAAACGGGGCAGCCTTTTTTGGCGGCCTCGGCCTTCTCCCGGAACATCTTCTCATCAATCCCCGGCACCTTGCCTTCAGTCTCCAGTTCAATGGTCGTGATCTTGAACCCCTCACCGACCTTATCGATATGAACCCGCGCGACCGTGTGGATGCGCTCCGCGGTATATCCTGCCATCTCAAGGATCAGGGACAGGGCCATAGAGAAGCATCCGGCATGAGCAGCTCCGATCAACTCTTCGGGATTCGTCCCCGGCCCCTGCTCGAAACGGGACGCGAAGGAATAACTGCCTTCAAAGGCCCCACTGCCGAACTTCATGCTCCCTTTTCCTTTTCTGAGGTTTCCTTCCCATACTGCTTCTGCTTTACGAACTGGCATAGTGTACCTCCCTATTGTTTCTTTGTCATTCAAGATAAGTATAGCACCCGTCAGGAAAGGAACAGGTGTCGGATAAAAATACTATTTCGCCTCGTACAAATTAAACGTTCGAGGGTTGCTCCGAGTCCCAATGGCTATCCGGCAGTCCGCGTCTCAATTCTATGATCTAGCGATAGGATTTTTATTAGGGGAAAATACTATCCTTGCTCAATGCGAAATCCGGCCTTTTTCCACCCCTCGATCCCGCCGCCCAGGACCGAGATGTTCTGATACCCTTTTTCCCAGTATTCCACTGCCCGCCGGGCAGCGCTGGCCTCTTGCGGTCACGCTCAATAGAAGATGATCTCCTGCTCCTTTGACAGCGATGAGGCCCTGTTCTTAAACTCATTCAACGAGATAGCGCCTTCAAGATGCATTTTCTTGAATTTTTCCTCTTCCTCATATGCACAGACAAGGATAGCCTCATTGGACAGTACTTTTTTTCTCGCCTTTTCCGGTGGAATTCTTACCGGTTCGATCATTTTTTAACCCTCCGCAATGATGGTTTACGATCAGTTGATATTATGACTAGAGTGCATACTCAGCATCAGGCCAACAATACAGAACAATTATAACATGTTGAATTGGGCGACGCATTTCTTTGGTTTGCAATCGCTCGATGCTTATGATATTGTTAGAAAATCAGGAGGAGTCATGATCAATAAATTTCTTTTCATTATCACCGCATCCGCATTGATCTGTTCCTGCTCCCTGACAACACAGTCTCTACCCCCGCTCGAGGTCGTATCACAGGTGGAGCTTTCGCGTTATACAGGCACCTGGTACGAGATAGCGCGCTATCCGAACAGCTTTCAAAAGAACTGCATTCATTCCAGCGCAGTTTACAAGCTCGGGCAGGACGGTTCGATCAGCGTGATCAACTCATGTCTGAAGAAAGGCGTAATGGACACGGTGAAGGGGAAGGCGCGGGTCGTCGACCCGATCACGAATGCCAAGCTGAAGGTATCCTTTTTCTGGCCCTTCTGGGGCGACTACTGGATCATCGACCTGGGGGAAGATTTTGACTACGCCGTGGTCTCCGAACC
>Ga0209048_10006200_pt1 | contig 11216 bp, 12 predicted proteins | sample FrelakmetCRP12CR_FD_187146 | JGI IMG/M metagenome (GOLD analysis project Ga0209048, IMG submission 187146) | Freshwater lake sediment microbial communities from the University of Notre Dame, USA, for methane emissions studies - CRP12 CR (SPAdes)... | ecosystem: Environmental > Aquatic >... | reverse complement strand
CTCCAGGAGTTCGTAGCGCTGTAGGTGATGGTTGGCACGAGCACCTCCAAGGGACAATGTAGGGTACGGGCGTTAGCAAACAGCCCTCAGCGGACGGGACGTCTGTCAGCTGAGGGCTGTTTGCCGACCAGGATTAGCGGGTCACAACAGCGAGCGATGAGTCGGCTCGTGCAGCACCAGACGGAGTAATTGGAAATGGAGGGTGCCAAGCTCCGTTCCCAATCTGGGGATTTTCCCAGGTTGTCCCAATCGCGCCGTCTGGACCATTCCAGAACACGTCCATTGCGCCAGTATACCGGGTCACAACAGCGAGCGGCGAGTCTCCACGCGCCGCCCCGGGTGGACTGATGGCGAAAGGCGGATGCCAGTTTGCGCCATCGACCTGAGGGTTCTCCCACGTCGTCCCGATAGCGCCATCCGGGCCAATCCAGAACACGTCTATCGCACCGGCATATCGAGATACGGCGGCAATTGACGAATCAACACGTGCGGCCCCAGGCGGGCTCATTGGGAAGGGCGGATGCCAGTTTGCCCCATCAACCTGAGGATTTTCCCAGGTTGTCCCAATCGCGCCATCTGGGCCGACCCAAAATACGTCCATTGCGGCTGCCGGTCGGCGTGGCTGCACCGGGTCACGCTGTTCATAGGATTGGGTGAAGAAACAGATCGGATGCTCAGGGACGTTGACCGTTCCATTAACATCGATGAGCGCCTGGTCGGTGCGGGAGATGTCCATGATCATGGTAATGGTATCATTGCCAGGTGAGTTCGGATCATAGACCCACAATACCAGTTGCTGCCCTGTGAGTTGATACGCGTATACGCATACCTGGTGTCCCATCCCGGTCAAGGTGGGAAGTTGCTTCAGGACCAGGCCAATCGGGCACGGGTGCCCAGAATCAATCACATCGCGTATCCCTGGAAAAGCTACGTGAGCCATCACCCAATCGCGCCCGTTCCCGAGGGTTGGATCGTCGGTGTTGGGATAGATGGGGTCTGCGTATTTCATAAAGTCTGCGACATCCCCAACATTGAGGCTCTGCGCCAGCCGGCGGACGATGTAGTCGAACAGCGGGTCGCCTTCACCAGTCGGATTCGTCGTCTGCTCTGGGGCCCACTTACCTGACTCGAAGTAGTCCCGTGAGGCGAACGACATACCACCGCACAGACCCCACGCTGCATTCCCGATCAAGATGTCGCCAAACGGGTCAGGCAAGGTGATCGAGGTGATATGCTCGGCAGGCCAGTGATTGGGGAAGGCGAAACCGTGTGTTGAGGGCAGATAGCCTGGAACTGCAACCCGCGTATTTGGGATGAGGGAGTATGTCGCTTCGGTGTTGTTGCCTGTCCCGCCGCTGAAGTAGATACCAAAGGGTCCCGTCACCGACTGCTCGTAGAAGTTCGCACCGACGATCGGGTTGTCCCAGTGGAAGGTGAGGATATCGTTGCTCCCGAATACCGCGTAGCGGGCATGTCCTTCCGTGCCAGTCGCGACCCCATCAGACTCTGATTGCCACCACATGGTCGCTCCTGGCCCAATCTCAGCAGGTGGGCTTAATGGGTCGGTCCATATGCCATGTTCAAGCGAATCGTCAATGTGGTGCAAAGTAACATTGGTCTGATTGCGGACCGCGATGCGTGTTGAGCGAGCTGCCATGGATATCCTCCTGGAACGGGACGTCTCTCCCTTCGCGGGAGAGTCTTTACTGACACTACGTTTACCATGATGAAACTTTGAGGTATATAGCGTATCCTTTATGGATGAACGCTACAATGCACTTTTTAGAGGAGCATTCCTACCTCTCCAATTCGACTTTGTATTATTCCTTCTGACCTGTGTTGGATACCAGCGAATCAGCCACAGCGCTACCAGTGCACAGTTCAATGATCGTGCCACTGGCTACATCAGAATGGCTTTACGCATATAAGCAGCAAAATCATCCCAGGCTACATGGCCAACAGGTCGCCCGAGACGCTCGCTTCGATAGAGCGCTAGCGCCTGGTGGATGAGTGGATGATACTGCTCAGGCAGATGAGCTAGTCCCCAGACACCTCCTGCATCTTTGGAAAGGATTGCGCCATCATGCAGGTAGGCGCAGGCACGACAGGCGTTCAAGACAAAAGAGATGGGGTCGTAGAGCGGTTCACCTTGCGTCACCTGAACATCTTTGATGATCGCATCTCGAAAATCGCGTTCTGGCACTGGAGGGAAGACTTCACCAATAGGTTTCCCATACAAACAGATCCCATATCGATGGAGGACCAATAGGTGGACAGCGAGATCGGGATCGCGCCTGACGCTGTCATTCCAGCGTTTCCTGCTGCCAGTGCGCAGCTCCTGTTGATAGTTCTCACGGCAGCTTTCACTATAGTGAAGATCACAGAGCAGAGGGTGGTGGTAAGGGAACAGATCTTGCTGAACCAGGAAACGGATATCTAGCGGACATGGCATCCTTGAGATCCGCAGGAGGAGTTCAATGCATCTACGTTTGGTCTCCAGGTCTATCCTCTGTGCAGTAACCACGATTACATCGATATCGCTACGTTCCGGTTGAAAGCCACCCAGCGCTAATGAGCCATGGAGGTAAATGCCGGAGAGATTCTGGTCGAGCAAACGTTGAAGCTCCGTTTGCAGAGTAATGACCTCGGATTGTATGACTTTTGAACAGGTCTCCCATGTGTATTGTGCCATACTATAAGACGTTTCCCGTTCTCTCTTCATATAAGAGTAACCACTCCAGGTCGTGTGCGGCTGAAGCTCTACAAGGTAGCTGTATGTCTACGCTCCCTGTCTCCTCATGCATTCTCTCTGGAGAGCAAGGTTACCGCATCCTCTGCAGTGACAAGCTCAATGTACGCATCGTCATCGACATAGGCTGAAAAGAATTTGGACTCGTTGGTTCCATCCAGGAGTACATACACGACTCCCCCGTCAGCAGCATTGATTGTGCCTGTCTCTTGTGTGTTCTTGATACGTACGTGATCTCCTACCTGAAAGTAGGTACCGTCCTCATTGGTCTCCATCGTTATGTCTGCCTTTCTCAAATGGCGGTCTATGTCTATTGGTCGTGGTGTTCATCTAGATTCTTTTGCTTCTCATTCATAGTATCAACATACATGTAAGCGTCATGACGGAAGACGAACGATCGCACAATGGGGTCATCTGGTCCTGATTCTCCATCGGCAGACATGCGCTCACGGATCAAAAACACTTGCTCAGTGAGGCGTTGGACATAGTAGCGTTCTCCAATCACCCTGCTTCCTCTTACCTGCTTATTGCTTGCTGCACTCTTCACGCTATTACCTCAACGCTCGCAGTTTCACGTATGTCGAACTTGTCGGGATCTGCTCCACTGGAATCTTTTCCGGACATAAGAGCCTCATCGAATATCGCCTTAAGAACAATTGCTCCGTCCAGATCTGCTCCGCGCAGGTCTGCTTTGCTGAGATCTGCCAGCTTCAGGTTCGAACGACAGAGCCTGGCGTTACGTAAGTCCGCCCAGCGTAGGTGTGCCCCTAACAAATTGGCGTCGCTCAGATCGGCGTTTTTGAGATTGGCGTTGCGCAGATCTGCTTCCCTTAAATCTGCTTCGCGCAGACTTGCTCCCTGCAAATTTGCCTCTGTAAGATCAGCCCCATGTAGATCAACTCCTTGCAAATCCGCACCATGCAGGTCTGCTTCATGTAGGTCTGGCTCTAAAGCCTGCACATCGGCATATTCTTGTCGCCATTTGTTCCAAAGAGTTTTCCCTGAGGAAAGAAGATCAAGATGTTTCTGACTTGCCATAACGTTCACTTCCTTTTTCATTCTTATTCATTGTACTTTATACGTGAGTTCAGTAAGAACAACTTCATCTTATATTTGAGATCGACTATCTGGCCATCTGCGTGTCAAACACCATCATAGCGAGCGTTGAACCAAATGCGTCTTGTGTACCCCAGTGCTCCACTATCTTTCCGTTTGCGATACGGAAAACGGACACTCCCGTAAACGTCACCTTCCTGCCGGTGGCGGGTGCATGCATGAGTGAACCTGTGTTTGTGCCTCGGAAGGAAAAACGTTCTACCACCTGATCTCCTTCCGCAATTAGACTTTCTGTGGTGATCAAACCGTTGGGGAAAGCGGCCAGGAACGTTCGATGGGCCGTCTTGCCTCCCTGAAGGCCGGATGGAAGCCCTGGTATTCCATTATGGCTCTTGATGTCTGCGGCAACAACCTCATCTAAGAGAGACAGATTGTTCGTGTTATGGGCCTCACGATAGCGGCGAACGAGAACTTTGTTTGCTTCAGTTGACATAGAACATATTCCTTTGCATGTAGTAAGGAAGGGATGATCGTGCGCTCCTCGGAATGTCGTAATATCTGGATCAATCCCTGGCTCCTCGTCAAATCGACAGAGGGGATGTTCGGTGGCAATTACTGGGAATGCGCAGAAGCAGGGACGTGTCGAAGCTGATCCTGTGAGAAAAGAATAGCCATACTCTTCTTTTCCGCAATCATAGCATATCACAAAAAATGAATATAAGTCAAGTATAATTATAATTGGATTGTTATGAATAGTAAAATAACAAGACTCCTCTCCATGGAGAACAGCTATGGAAAGTGGAGGCCGTATCATGTAATCGGTATCCTGTTATACTATTTGGTCAACCCGATGAGATTTGAGAGATGTGGTAAGCTGAGAGAAAAGCGGATTATCACACGTAGCCTACCCAGACCGGCGCTTCCATACTCCATCGGGGAAAGTGGAATTCTGGAGTGAGCGAGCGCAAAAAGTTGGACTATCCCCACTGCCAACCTTACACCGCCTCAAAACGATACCAACTCACTATACCCTCTCCAATTCCGCCAGGGACGCACGATCACAGCTTTTCATGCCTTTTATGATGAAGGTCGCGCATTGCCCTCGCTGGCACAAGCAAACGCTGAACCTGAACTATGGATACATCCATTGGACGCGCAGCGGCGAGAGATTGATACAGGTTGCCAGATCCAGATCTACAATCAGCGAGGGCAATTTCTAGCAAAAGCACATGTAACCGAAAAAGTCCTACAAGGAGTGATCTGGATGCGAGATGGCTGGGTTAGCGTGAACAATCTTACGAATTCAGATTCGGTGCTTTCTCCCAAAGCCAGTGATATTATCGATCCCTACATGATACCAGGAGGCCAGGCAGCATTTGATGCACTGGTCGAAGTTTGCAAGATATAGAACGCTTTTATTCCTCCTCCAAGAATAAGCACTTCAGTGTCTTGCGCGCGAAGCTGTTTATACAAACAACTTTTTTCGGAAATGCCGCTCTACTCCATCGTTTGTCAAGGTCCTTCAAGTGGACGATCTATGTTGTTATGTCTCGAATTGGAAGAGCTTGGGCTGGTACAGCGCCGGGCTTTCCTCGAAATTCCGCCTCGCGTCGAGTATCGTCTCACTGAAAAGGGGCAGGAATTTGGAGAGGTGATTGCCGCCATTGAGCAGTTTGCTGAAAGGAATCTCTCTGGGCTGGCTGAAGATGCCACCGCTGCCGAGCCTCGTTCTGATCAACGCACTAAAGCGTAGCCGGCCTTCTTCGCAATGAGACATGAGCAAACGCTCATTTTTGATGATTGATTTATGAATCCGGACACCCGTAGTGCTCCGTCAACCTTCAAGTGATCAGAAGAAATGTAGGGGCATCCCTCGCGGATGCCCGGTTCACGACTGCCGATTCAAGCTTGACAGAGTAGTAGGTGCCGATTATGCAGATGTATCGGCCTTCGGTGGATGTTACGATGTCCGAATCAAATAGTTAATCACCATCAATTGATCTCTCCCGATTCTTCGTGAGTCAATTCGCCATATTGACACTTCTCTCTATCGTTTATATAGTTGCCAGGTTTCTTGATTCTGGTATGGTATAGTTTAGTTGAAAGAGAGATATCTTATGGAATTCTCTACCAGATGGCAGCGATTTACATACGTTTTCCTGGTTCTCATCTCCATGACTGGTTTTGCCCTCCTTGGTTTCACACGATTGACAACGCGTGCAGCGCAACTCTTTTCAGCGTTACCAGATACCACGAATAACCTTCATGTAGGGTTAGCTTTTGATAATCACACAACTCCATCGGCCATGGCAGGAAAAGTTGACTTTTTGTGGGGTACAGAGTGGGCTGGAACTCCTGCTGGTAGTGCGTATTACACCTTTTATCTCCCGTATGACAGCGATGAAAGCACGCAGTGGTATCCACAAGCCCATAATCTAAGTTGGTATCAAGCAAATCACCCAGACTGGATTGAATATCAATGCGACCAAAAAACCGTGGCCTTTGAATTTGGACATACGGATTCCGTTCCCATAGACATAACAAATCCTGCAGTCCTTGCCTATATCGAACAAACATATCTTATCCCCGCGTTACAACCAGGGAGCGGTTATAACGGCATTGCTTTTGATTTACCGAATTTTGAGAATGCAGGAAGTTGGACGGGACAACGCTGCGGCCATTTTGATCAAAAGGGAAATTGGGTAGCGCAATTTAATGGAACGGCAGATGATCCAGCCTATCGTCAAGCAATCATTACCTGGGCACAGACTATGCAACAATGGATTCACACGAATTTTCCAAATGCCACTATGTCTGTCAATTTTTCGTATGATTTCAACTATCCCGCTGATTCGCAAACGCTGATGAGCTTTATAGATATCGATGACGATGAACAAGGTTTTACCAACGGCAATAACGCACCTCCATGGTATTACACCGGCAGCCAATGGTTGGCAAAAGCCCAGGCATTACAAGCATATCTGGCACAAGGGCATGGATGGTTCATGGTCAATCAGGAACCGGTGGCGTTTAACCAGGTCACCAATGATGAGGTACAGTGGGTCCTGGCAAACTACCTGCTGCTGAAAAACAGTGCAAGTTATTTCTATATCTCAGGATACCAACAGTACGGCTATCTGAATTGGCGGCCTGAATATACAGCACCAATCGGCTCAGCCAGTGGGCAATTCTATGCCTCACAGAATGTGTATATGCGTGATTTCACGAACGGCAAAGCCATAGTCAACCCTTCTTCGACCCAGTCCTATACAGTCACGTTGCCTGCCAATACCTTCCAAGATCTATACGGCAACGCCATGAATTCAGTCACACTAGGTATCCACTCGGGTATTGTTCTTCTAGATAGTACTTCAGTCATGACACCTACCGTTACACCGAGTGCAACTTTCACTCCGACTCCAACTTTGACGCCAACACTCACACCCACACCCATTCCACTCACCATCACTATAACCTCCCCTACCAATGGGAACCGCATAAAACATAGCACAACAATTGCGATCCAGGCGTCAGTCTCAGACAGTCTTAGCGTTACAAAAGTACAATTTTATGTCAATTCATCGCTGAAATGTACAAAAGCGAAAGGTCCTTATACATGTTCCTGGTCAGTACCATCCAAGATTGGGGTAAAATACACCATCCTGGCAAAAGCATATGATACTGCAGGGAATGTTGGAACAAACTCGATACAGGTAACCTCGTATTGAGTATTAACTTTTCATGTATAGAATAATTGCTACAAATGCAATACTCAGTTCGTGTATCCTCATAAGTGAGATATGCTAGAGCTTTTACCAATATTACGTTAGCTCTGACACAACAAAAGTAAACAATGCACTACTCTCACAATAAAAGATAAGGATTTTCCAAAAACACTTTCAGTTGACGCAAGAAACGACTCCCACCTGCTCCATCCAGGACACGATGATCCGCCGATAACGAAACCTTCATCACAGGACGTATTTCTAGCCTCGCCTCATCGCCATCTTCGATAACCACTCCTCGTTTTGTTACCTTGCCAACAGCCAGTATGGCGCTTTGCCCTGGCACAATAATCGCATGGAACGTGTCGATATCGTACATCCCCAGGTTAGAAATAGTAAACGTCGCGCCAGTTACCTCGTCAGGCATCAGCGTTTCCTGACGGGCAGCAAGGGTCAGACGTCTTAACTCATGCGAAATTGCTGTGACGTTTAGTTGATGGGCATTGCGGATAACAGGCGTCAGGAGTGCCTGCTCGGTGTCGACTGCTATACCAATATGCGCTTCTTGCCTCTGTCGAATAGCATCTTTTCCTTCAAGAGCACCTTCTTCAAATACAGCGTTCACGATCGGATTGAGCACAATGGCTGCTGCAGTTGCTCGCACGATCAGCGCTGTAAGAGATAGAGCAGGTTCACCCTGAGCCTGCATACTGCGCCCGATACTCTGACGGCATCTCTCGGCTTCTGTCATGTCAATTTCCAGGTCAAGATAGATATGTGGAGCCGAGGTGATGCTTTGCAGCATTCGTTTCCCGATCAAACGCCTTGCTGGTGTAAGTGGTGTCAATTCTTCATGCGCTACATGGTGTGAGACGATCGCCGAAACAATGGGTATTGCTTGTTCCACCTCTGGTTCCTGTTGCGTGGTCCCCTGGAGATGACTTTCGACGTCAGCTCGTGTCAACTTCTCGCCTGGCTTACGCCCTGCAACGGATACCAGATCTATCTGGTGTTCAGTGGCGATTCTTTGTGCTACCGGAGTAGCCCGCACCTCTGGACGAACGAGTGATTCTGCCTCACGGGGTTGACTTTCACGTGTCACAAAAGCAATCACATCAGTACGGTTGAGGGGTGGTTTGGCACCTGCTCGTATGACAGCATCTAAGTCGATGCTATGTAATGCCGCTTCACGTTTAGCTGCTGGCGTACTGGCAACAGGAATGTTTTGAAGAGCCTCCTGACTCGCCACTATCACGGTTTCATTGGAAGTGCTGGAATCGTCAGCTAATATTGCCAATGTTGTGCCGACAGGTAACAAATCGCCGTCGCTTGCCAGTACCTTGACCAGGCGACCACTCATTGGAGACTCGACCTCAAGGTTCACCTTGTCAGTCATTATTTCAACGACTGGCTCCCCTTTCGCTACCCAATCACCAGGCTGGTAAAGCCAGCGCAAGACAGTGCCCTCTGTCATGGTTGCACCCAGTTTAGGCATCGTAAATGGCATTTCCATTCGCTTCGTCGCTCCTATGCAGGCTTTTGTTGCAACAATTGTTGAGCTGCCTGGTAAATATCTTCTTCTTGCGGCGTTGCGCGCTTTTCGAGCTGAACCTGGTAGGGCATGGGAATTTCAGCGCCACCTAGCCGCATAATGGGAGCATCCAGGTAGTAGAATGCTCTGCTGGCGGCTATACGCGCAGCTATCTCACCCCCAAATCCACCGGTGAGGACAGCCTCCTGTACTATTAACACTCGCCCGGTTTTGGACACCGAATCTACGAGAGTCTCTTCATCAAGTGGACGCAAGCTGCGTGGGTCTATCACCTCTGCCTCTATGCCCTCTTTTGCAAGACGCTCTGCAACTGCGAGTGCGCGATGGACCATAATGGAAAGGGCAATTATGGTAAGATGCTTGCCCTCCCGTTTTATCTCTGCCTTTCCAAGCGGTATCCGCCAGTCACCCATAGGAACCATCCCTTGCAGGTTATACATCGCTTTATGCTCAAAAAAAATGACTATATTCGGATCATGAATGGCCGAGCGTAATAATCCGCTGGCATCAGCAGGTGTAGAGGGTAGAACCACCTTTAAGCCCGGGATATGCGCAAACCATGCTTCGAGCGATTGTGAATGTTGAGCTGCGAAACCCATCCCTGAGCCTAGAGGGGAGCGAAAAACAACGGGTACTTTTGCTTTACCACCAAACATGAAACGCAACTTGGCGCCTTGATTGACAATCTGGTCCATAGCAAGGGTCATAAAATCGCTGAATTGAAACTCTGCCACAGGCAGCATGCCACTCAGTGCTGCTCCAATTGCGCACCCTGCTATGGCTTGCTCAGAGATTGGCGTATCACGTACGCGCTCTTCCCCAAACTCTTCGAGAAGACCTCGTGTGACACCAAATGCTCCACCATAAATGCCTATATCTTCACCCATTAAGAAGATCCGCTCGTCCTTGCGCATTTCTTCTTGCAAGACCTGGCGAATAGCCGCGGCATAGGTCATTTGCTGTACGGGAAGTTCAACATCTTCTTCAGTAGCACCGATCAAGGGTTGCGGGTGAGAAGTCGTCATGCATATACTCCTTCGAGCAATGTCTTCGGATCGGGGTCCGGACTATTAAGGGCAAATTGATAGGCCTCTTCTATAGCCGTATAAGCCGAGGCTGCTTCTTTCTTCACCTCTTCCTCACTCAGTACTTTCTCGGAAATGAGATAGTTTACAAAAAACTGAATTGGATCGCGCTGCTGCCATTCGCGTATTTCATCACGGCTGCGATAGAGATTCTGATCGCTTTTCGCATGTCCTTTATAGCGGTATGTACGTGACTCGATTAAGCTAGGTCCTTGACCATTACGCGCTCGTTTCACTGCATGAGAAATAGCAGCATAGACTGCAAGCACATTATTGCCATCGATTAGCTCACCTGGGATACCATAGCCATCAGCACGTTGAGCTATCGTTTCGTTGCGCATTGCTCTCCTCGTTGACATTGACATCCCATAGTGGTTGTTCTCACAAAGAAAGATAACAGGCAAATCCCAGATGGCCGCCATATTGATGGATTCATGGAAGGCTCCTTCATTCGTCGCACCATCTCCAAAGATACATAGGCACACCCTATCGGTTCTCTGCATCTTCAAGCTCAATCCCACACCCGTTGCAATTGGTATGCCTCCAGCTACTATTCCATTCGCTCCTAAATGTCCCATTTCAACATCAGCAATGTGCATCGAACCCCCACGGCCGCGACAATAGCCCGTTTCCTTGCCGAGCAATTCAGCCATCATTAGTGAAATATCAGCGCCCTTTGTAATAAAATGTCCATGACCGCGATGAGTACTGGTGATGTAATCGTCGCTTCTCAGGGTACTAACGGCTCCAACTGCGGTTCCTTCCTGGCCAATAGAGAGGTGCGTAGTTCCATGCATCTCACCACGCATGAAAAGCTCATCTACTTTTTCCTCAAAAGCACGAATGAGATACATAGTACTGAGCATGGAATGAAGTTGAGAAAGAGGAAGTTCTGGAATCTGCTCAGACAAATCGTGTTCCTCCTGAATAATAGAGATGAACAAAGATAAGCAAAAGAATCAGATGAGTATATGTGAACTTACTGTAACATGCTAAAATTGGCATTGTCAAGGAATATTCCACCTCCTTTCTCAAAAACATTGACTTCC
>Ga0209048_10006199_pt1 | contig 11217 bp, 11 predicted proteins | sample FrelakmetCRP12CR_FD_187146 | JGI IMG/M metagenome (GOLD analysis project Ga0209048, IMG submission 187146) | Freshwater lake sediment microbial communities from the University of Notre Dame, USA, for methane emissions studies - CRP12 CR (SPAdes)... | ecosystem: Environmental > Aquatic >... | reverse complement strand
TCGCCGCTGGGTAACATTTTCATTTGAGTGAACTGTCATCGTTCGGTAACATTTTCACTTGAGTTGACACGCACTTACCAGTATGTTGCTATTTTTCCATATACATATAGTCTAAAGTATACTATAGAACGAAAATACCGTTCAAATAGCACTCAAAATGAGCGGTATTTTCTAGCACAGCAATTGGTTTTTCTGTACATACTTTTTTGAATATGATTTTGTCTTCTGTGATATACTTAAGACAACAGCAAGATGCTTGTAGTGAGCATTCAAGCCTAACTACTTCAGGAGAACTATGATGGATGACACGACTTCTAGTCAGAATGTAGCGTTAGAAAAACCCGCCAGCGAACATAGAGAAGCGTATGGCACTGCCAAAACTGAAAACCTGAGTGACAACGGTTTATGGCGAATTATACTACCGGCATTTGTGGTAGCCTGCTGCTTGATTTTGCTTGCATTTCCGCTGATTATCTTAACACCACTATTTTTAAAATCTTTGGATTCGACTGCCGCAGCTAATATTGCTCAAACGCCGCTCACCTGGATATGGATTACGATGGTGATTATTGAGGCTGCTATCATCGCTATTGTGATCAGAGGTTTGATAAAAATTTTTATAACGAGTTCAGGTAATTATAGAAGCAAGTAACAAGATGCTTTGCTTCGCTCAGGATGACACATGGGCTCATTTTTAAAGAGACATGGTGTCTAGCATTTACCAGGTTTTGTTCTTAATACCTTCCAGGGCAAGCAACCACGCTTTAGTAGGCAATCCTCCACCGTAACCTGTTAAGGTGCCATTGCTGCCTATTACACGGTGGCAAGGCACAATAATCGCCACCGGATTTGCACCATTAGCTGCTCCCACAGCCCGAACAGCCGCCGGACGACCAATTGAACGCGCAATTTCAGCATATGTACGTGTCTCACCGTAAGGAATACGATACAATTCCTCCCAAACTTGTATCTGAAATGCAGTTCCGTGTAAATCCAAAGGGCAGGTGAATTGAACATACTCACCTGCTAAATAGCGTCTAAGCTCATCCATTGCATATTGCAAGGGCGCAATTTCTTCTCCTTCGATCACTTGATCAAACTGCAACTTACGCCTTAGCCACGAGAAGCCTTCATCTATGGGAGTACCTGGGGTCCCTGTCCAACACACTCCTCGCTCTGTAGCCATGACTATAATCAACCCTTGCGGGCAGGAAATACTACTCCAACAAAGTTCCGTTGTTTTGGGGGCTGCAACAGCCATTCTCAACTCCTTATTGTTATCTTGAATATTTGTTCTTTGACAAGTCTAACATGGTGTGGACGTAGGTTGCAAGTTTATAGGCAATTCTGTGTGCGAGCTATGATTTCGCTCTAAAGAGATCCTATGTGATCTCGCACATGATGTCTTTTTAGTAACTTCAACCCGGGGATCAGTTGCGGCACCTGTCGCTGATACTGGATATACTGCTCTCCAAATGTTTCCTTTAAGAGTCGTTCCTCGGAGGGTATTTTAATGAGATCTATTGTGAGCCAGATAAGGAAGTACACAGCCCAGTTACTCAACCCGCTCAGGAACATTGAACCTAGAAGCATGCCTAATGTTCCGGTGTACATCGGGTGGCGGGTGATGCTATAAGGACCTTTTGTTCGTAGCTTGTGATCAACTTTTATATCATCTAAGAATGACCACATTGTTCCTAGAATCAATCGTGCCCAGATCGCAAATGCGGTGGAGATGATGAGTACAACAGCACCAAGAATTCGCAACCAGGGTGGAGCAAAAGTAACGTATGACCATAGCTGTGGAGGAAGAAGAAAGAACAGAATGGTAACGACGACAATCACTACCAGGCCAACAATCCATACAGGCTGAAAGCCTGATCTCCTGACAACAGGAGGAGCTTTCAAAAAATTATAGATCCAACCAGCTACCCATATCAGACAAAACAGTCCCCAGCATGCTGCTAACATAGCCCAATATATCCATTGCATTGTGAATCCGCCTCCGAAACTGTGTCGAACCAAATAAGTCAGAGAGTTAAATCGCGGCGCACCTGTGGGACTAACGTCACAATCATTGTAACCACAAATAGCCATGCCAGCCAGATGGTAGGAAAGATGCCGATACGTTGAATCAGGACGCCTGTCAATGCCAGTCCAAGTGGGCGCAACATGCCAGGGAAAAGACGGCAGGCACTCAACACTCTGCATCTTAGATCGTCAGGAATCAATTTTAGGCGATGACTAAAGTATGGCACATCTTCAATCGGATCAACAAAGTTGATGCCATATCAGAAAGCGCTTACCCACTTCAAAGGAGTATATAATCACGATAGCGCCACAATGTGCTGGAACTGACTTCCACCCATAATTATTCTGGCAAGCTTGCGGCCTGCTTTCGAGGGAACAGTTGGGGCACAATCCCAAACCGCAGGGTTAAGGGCGACCGTCCTTAACAATCCCGCTTCAATTGGCACTTCTGATTTATGAATGGATCTCTACCGCTATTGCACGATTATCGTGGCCTTCATAAAGGGGTGAATGGCACAATGGTATGCAAACGTGCCAGCTGTAGTAAAGGTATGACTAAACGTCCCGCTTTGTGCAGCAATCGGGTTCGTCATACCAGAATCAAAGGACTTTCCATCATCGCTTGTAACCGTGTGTGAGGCCGCAGTTGTATTCTTCCAGATAACAGTTGTGCCAGCTTTAATCGTCAACGTTGCAGGGCTGAAAGCAAAAGTGCCACCACTTTCTATAATCATCACGGTCTGGCCATTACCCGCTTGAGTGGCTGTAGCAGTTGGAGTGCTGGTTGTGCCTGTCGTAGGGGTCGCAGCAGTTGGAGTGCTGGTTGTGCCTGTTGTAGGAGTTGTTCCGGTTCCTGTATCGGTTGAACCACCTCCACAGGCGGCTAGAAGCACGAGTGCGCTCAGCGCGACCAGGCACAATAAGACTTGTTTGAGATGTTTCCTGGTAGTTGAAATTCCTGAAGTGAGAGGGTTGTTCATTTGCATCTTTTTTCTTCTTTCGGAAAGGTTTTAGTGCTATTCAGTATCATTTTATCTTGTGCCGCCTGCGGGACTTGAAATGCGTCCTGTCAACGTCGCTAGCGCGCCTTCTTGATCGACATTCTGACAACGCTGCTGCGCATCTAGCTGACGCTCAGCCAGAATGAAAGGAGGTCCCTCCGGTCAGGCAGGACGGAAAGAGGCGGCTCATAAGAGATGATGAAGTTTGGACCACAGCCAAACCCCAGGTTAAGGGCTGCCGCCCTTAACAATCCCGCTATTACATATACGAGACAAGGTTACTTTCATAACTTATACATGGGATTACAGAAATTTAACATTACGGACCAAATTTCCATTGACTTTTATAAACTCTACCAGTACACTCAAATATAGATTGACTGTTGTTTAGTGAGTGCAGCAAAAATTAGTATGCAGGCATGTAAAGTGGAGGTTGTGAGAGAGGGGGTGAGACCATAAGAGGAAAACTACGCGACAAGCGTTCAGATTCCAAACAGGATCGTCCCAGGCGGGAGCAGGTGGAACGCCGTCGTCCTCCAAAGCGCGAGAGCCGTATTTCAATCTCGCACATACAGCACCTTGAGGAAGATTATTTGTTTGATGAACATGATGTGCAACTCGTAACTACAACAAAAAAGAAGTAGGAATAGAATGAGAGTGTCGCGGGTCGACCCGCGACACTCTCATTCTATTCCTACTTCTTTTTATGGGATATCTAGCTCTGGGAATAAGCGACGGGCAATGACAAGGCGTTGAATCTGTGCCGTTCCTTCGAAGATGTCAAACACTTTCGCGTCACGAAACCACTTTGCTATGAACTGCTTGCGCTCAGAATTTTCACCTGGAGCCGTAATCCGCACTGCCGCCGCCGTCATTTTCATCACCAGTTCACCTGCATAAGCCTTAGACATCGACGCCTCTTTAGAATTCGATATGCGTCGATCTGCCAACCATGCCGCGCGCCAGACCAGGAAACGCGCCATCTCAATCCTTTGTCCAAGCTCATCCAGCTCATCTTCGATCTGGCGTCGTTTGTGTGGAGCATATCCCTTTGGTAATTCTTCGCATACCCACTCGCGTGTGGTTTCGTACGCTGCTCGCGCAATACCAACTGCCAGCGCGCCAACCATGGGTCGTGTGGCATCGAGCGTACCCATGGCAGCTTTGAAGCCAGCCTTTTTACTACTTTCGCGCCCGCTGAGAAGATTATCCTTTGGAATACGGCAATCTTCAAAGATCAGTTCGGCTGTTTGCGAGGCTCGCAAACCCATCTTTTCCTCGATACGCCCAACAATAAAGCCAGGTGTTCCCTTTGGCACTACAAAGGGGCGAATGCCTTCTCTGCCAAGGCTTTTATCAATAGTGGCGAAAGTCACGATTATATCTGAGCGAGCCCCATTCGTAATGTAGTGTTTATGACCATTGAGAACCCACTCATCACCATCCATGAAGGCTGTAGTGGACATACCCGCAACGTCGGAACCGATGCCTGGTTCGGTTAGTGCCAGTGCGCCCCAGTGTAATTGTCCATCCATATAGGGACCAAGAAAGCGCATTTGCTGTTCGGGTGTACCTTGCGAAAGAATTGGTGGGGCTGCCAGCCCAGGTCCAGGAATAGCCGTGGAGAGTGCTGCGTCTCCCCACGCCATCTCTTCCTGAGACAGAATCGAGAACACGTTATTCTGATGCTCATCTTCTGCCTGTGCCTGTTTTCGAGCCTGACCTGCAGCGCCTGCCCAGAAACGCCGTTGCATATTCCAGAAAAAAGATTCAGGGATGCTCTCGGTGCGATCACATTCCAACGAGATTGGTCGCATCTCTTCTAAAGCAACCTGGTGGGCGTAATCCCGCGATTCTTCTTGCGATTTACTGAGGGTAAAATCAATCATTGTACGTTACTCCATCGCCGCAGCGTTGCGCATCCACATCTCGACGGGATGATCCTGCATAAAACCAGCGCCACCCATGATCTGAACAGCATCGATAGTAGCGGATTTCGCAATCTCAACTGCCTGGTGCTGTGCCGATTCTGACTCGCGTACGAGTTCAGGCCAGGGCGACCGCGAGGCATCGCTCCCATTATCAAGCGAGGGCGACCGCGAGGCATCGCGTGGGTGCAGGATACCCGCAAGGGGTATCCCTACATCAATTCGGTCCCAACTTGATGCGGCACGCCAGAGCATGAGACGAGCGGCGTCTAGTTTCATTGCCATCTCCGACACCATAAAAGCTATGCCCTGGTAGGAAGCAATCGGGCGTCCGAACGCAATACGCTCTTTGGCATAATCCATTGCATACTCAAATGCAGCCCGAGCCATACCGCAGGCAACACCCGCACGCAAGATGTTGTACAACGTTGCTGCACGAATCACACCTTTATTGCCCGGCTCACCCAACATACAGGCCGCAGAAATCGCCACGTCAGTCAGGCTATATGAAACACTCGGCGCTGCAATCAGCCCCAACTTCTGAACATCTGCGCTGATCTGCAAGCCATCCAGTTTCGCTGGAAGCATAAACGCGCACAATCCCTCGGTTTCTACCGTATTCTCCAGGCGTAGCAGCACTACACGCGTCCCTGACTCCCACCCGTGAATTACATCGCGCTTCGCACCATTAAGAATGAACCTGTCGCCATCCTTGCGCGCGGTCATACCAATATCCGCTACTGTGTACCCACCTGTGTGTTCGACAAAAGCCAGGCTCCCTCGCAACTCATACCCATTTCGTGGATCACAGAATGGAGGAATATGCTCCTGCTGTTGAGATTCATTTCCAGCCAGCAATACAGTAATTGGGCCCATCAACGACCCGATAATGTTCATTGCAAGCGCTCCATCTCCAAAACCCAATTCTTCAGCGATCAGCGTATAGGTCATGGCCTCGATTGCGCCTGACCCCCCAAGCTCCTCAGAAAAGGGCGTGGTTAGACCAGTTTGTGAGAGCGTTTGCACCAGCTCAGGTGAAATGTCGCCCTTTTGCTCCGCTTCTCTTCCTTGCGGGCGCAATTGCTCGACAGCAAGGCTTCGCGCAAGGCTGCGTATCTCTTCCTGCTCCTCGGTTGGGGCAAAGTTGAGCATAGACTAGATCCTTTCGATAATCATTCCGTTAGCCATACCGCCGCCTTCACAAATGGTCTGAAGACCGTAACGTCCGCCCGTGCGCTCCAGTTCGTGCAGCAGAACAGTGGTCAGGCGCGCTCCAGAAGCACCCAGCGGATGACCGATAGCAACTGCCCCACCGTTAACATTGACCCGCTCCATATCTGCCCCTGTCTCACGCTGCCAGGCCAGTGGAACGCTGGCAAATGCTTCATTAATCTCAACCAGGTCCATCTGATCCAGAGTCAGTCCAGATTTCTTGAGCACCTTATACGTCGCGGGAATAGGCGCAGTGAGCATGAAAATAGGATCATCGCCTGCAAGTGAGAACGCAACAAAACGAGCTCGTGGCCTTAGCCCCAGCCGTTCGGCGGTTTCACGTTCCATGATTAGCACTGCTGCTGCTCCATCGCTGATCTGCGAGGAGTTGCCAGCTGTGATCAGCCCATCCGGCTTAAATGCAGGTTTGAGGCTTGCCAGTTTCTCAAGGCTGGTGTCGATACGAATGCCCTCGTCCTGGTCAAAAATACTCGTGGTGCCATCTTCATTCTTGACTTCAACAGCCACAATCTGGCTGCGGAAGCGCCCCTCAGCCGTTGCACGAGATGCACGACGATGGCTCTCCAGACTGAAACCATCCAGTTCGGCCCTGCTCAATTCCCATTTCTGGGCAATGAGATCGGCACTAATACCCTGGTGTACCAATTCATTATCATAACGGCGCAGCATGCGGCTACCAAATGGCGCTCCAGGACCTTGCTGGTAGGATGATCCCAATGGAACCCTCGTCATCACCTCAACCCCACCTGCGATCACAACGTCATACGCCCCACTTATCACACCTTGCGCGGCAAAGTGGATTGCCTGCTGGCTCGACCCACACTGGCGATCAACAGTGGTGCCAGGGACAGTTTCCGGAAAGCCAGCAGCGAGCGCGGCATTTCGTCCTACATTTACACTTTGCTCTCCAACCTGACTCACACATCCTACTATGACATCTTCTATCAGGCCTGCATCAACGCCAGTCCGCTGTACCAACACTGAAAGCACTTCTGCCATCAAGTCTACCGGGTGCCAATCCTTTAAACGTCCATTCCTGCGTCCAACTGCCGTTCGGACTGCTGCAACAATTACCGCTTCGCGCTGTGCCATGATTGAAAACCTCCTTGTATTTTGTGCCTGTTTCGCAATTTCGATGGTGATAATAGAAGGACATTACTACGTTGTAAGTGTTATTGTACGTGAACAAATAAGATGAGTGCAAGGCCGTAGGCCTGATTTTCTGGAACCAGTGACGTGACTAACACCGAACCGACAATAGCTGTCCCAAGCGAGGATCCCAGATTCGAAACGCTGCGCGATAAGCCAGAGATCTCACCCTGGTCTTTTTCGGGAAAGCTGGACTGCACGACGTTAACTGAGGAGGTCAACATGATTCCCACTCCCGCGCCCATCAACAGCAGACCTGGAATGAAGGTGAGGATGCTTGAGGTAGCACCTTCTAAGCACAACAGGCAAATTTAGCGTTCGGCGGATAGTTCGCGAGAAGGCTCAACCAGCTCTACCTCTTTGGATTCAAACCACAGAGGTTCCTGTAGATACGCTCCATCCAGAGCGACTAAGTAGAAACAAAATGTCGGTTCGCCTGGAGTAGCAATCATATGGATAGAAAGGATGGTCCCTTTGCGTCCTTTAAAAGGGCTATCATTTGACACATAAACCCGACTCCCTAGTGGAAATACGTCCTCCTCCAAGATATGTTGACCTCCGCGCATTTTGTAAGGCAGGTAGTTGGGCAAGAACCATTTCAGGCACTTGCCCAACTACCTGCCTTACAAACGTGTCGTACGAATTTTTAGCGCATTCTGCAACACACAGCAAAACCTGGTGACGAACGCTAAGCATTTCAGTTTTTGGAATGCAGGCAAGCGATATGCACTGTACTATTCTCCGAAATCCGCGCGGAGCTTGTCTTCTTGCTCTTTGGACAGGTTGGTCTGGATGATTTCGAACTGCTGGCCCTTGACTGCATCAGCTACTTTGTCTGTCACAGCCCCACTCGATAACAGGAACAAGGCCGAGGTGCCTGGTGTGACCTTAGCACGTACCTGGTCGATGAAGCTCTGGTCGATGCCGTAGTTCGCAAAGTGCCCCATCAAAGCTCCAATCGCGGCACCTACCGCAAGGCCAAAAAACGGGACAAAGAACAATAAGCCAAACAAAAATCCCCAAAACGCGCCACCCAGCGCGCCGGCCCCGGTTGTGACGCCCTTGGAGAGTTGACTGGTCTTGGGTTTACTGGCGCCGGCAGGCCAACTGACAACAGCTCCATCTTGAATCTGGATCAACTGCTGCTTTTGCAAGCCCTCCAGCGTGTAGAGCATGGTATTAGCTCCTTCAGCTGTGGGAAACTTAAAAACGACTAACGTTGCCATGGGTAGATACTCCTTTCGAGTTGTATTCATTCATATGTAGGTGAGATCAGCTCCAGAAGGTCTATCCTCTGGAAAATGGAACACATAGACTTATGCATGTTTTAGCTCGATATAGCGAATAGGTTCGTTCCTCCTTTCAGATTAATTCTTGCAATTCTCTCGAAGTTTGATCCCTTCAATTGACTCTTTAGATTCTTGTGTATGCTGGCTCGTCTTTCGAATCTCCTTATGTGAATCATAATAGTCGAAAATACAGAAGAAAGCTATATCCCATTGGGGATAGAATGGGGGTAGTTTTCCCGTGGGGGGTTTACGATACACCATTCCTAGGGACGGATGCAGGAACAGCATTGGAAAGAAGACAAAAATCTCGAAACTTACGTTGTTGCCAGCAAGCCGAGCGCTTTGGCAAGGGTGACTGCTGCACGACGCTCCACTGCGTGCCATCCCAGTGCATGATCAGCGTCTGAATGGTCTTGACCCAGAGACCGGCGCTCACTGGACACCGCCCAAGCAGACCGGCGCAGAGACCAGGTAACTTACGTTCGCTGCTGCTAAAGATCAAGAGTTCCAGCCCGAGGTATAAGGTACTGACTTTAGTGGAGAAGAAACAACTCTATAACACCCGCAAGCTCCTTTGCATGCGTCATCAAGCCGAGATGGCCCCCATTGTAGACGTATAGTTGCGCCTTGGGATCAGGTGATGCATGATCTTCGCATTTGCCAGCGGAACCAGTGGGTCGTCATCGCCAGACAGTATGAGCGTTGGCTGCCGTAATGACCACAACCAGGGCATACTACTCCATCCTACCGCCGCCCAATATTGATAGCAATAGCCCAGTAGATCACTTGGGTACAAAGCGCGAGTGAACTCACGCATGAGTTTAGGATCAGAACGCAGGCTCGCGCCAAAGGGAGACGAGGCAATCTCCTTCATAAAGAATGGTTCGCCAAAATGCCAGAGCATTGTCAATTGGGCAAGCGCAGATAAACGACCGGGGATCATGGTTGCACCTGTCCCGGTGCTGCTCAATCGTCGAGCCTTTCAAAGCCTTATCATGAGCTTTTGGATTCTGTTCAACCACAACACCATCTTGTTGACCCCCAACAAACACCAACCGAAAGCCTGATTTTTCAGATACAGCAACTGCATGTAACCAACTCATAGTACGGAGATCAGGTACTTCAATAAAGTCAGCAGTTGGGGAAGTTGGGGTTACACTGGCAGTAAAAAATGGGACATGAATGAAACGTAGCTGGACTGCCAGGTAAAGACTAAAACCTAACAAGAACAATATCGCAAGCAAAATGGATATCGTAACAATGCTTTCGAAGCTCCAATGAGTCCGATGGGGCATCAAATGGTGAGCAACAACCGCTGGAACATTGCCCTTGCGATTGTGATTGGATGAGGCACCTGAAGACAATTTGGAAGTATCAGATGAAACAGGTGGTCGAACAATTTTTAGAGTGTCACTTAGCCCATTTTTACTCAGGCGAGATGGGGTTTGGTTAGAGGATGTGGAAATTGGTATATTTCCAGGTGTTATAGATCCTGTTTCATCTATTTTAGCATCGCCGAGCTTCTCTATAGCTCGAGCCAACTGAGATCCGTCAGGGAAACGCGCCCCTGGCACCTTTTCAAGACAGCGTAGAATGATCTCTTCTAAAGCTGCAGGTATATCGGGATTGAACTGACCTGGTGGTTCCGGCTTATCTTGAATATGCTGCATGGCTACTACAACAGCCGAATTCCCATCGAACGGTGGATGACCGGTGAGCATCTCATACGTCACGATACCAAGTGCATATACATCAGCAGCAGGGGTGACAATCTCACCTTGAGCCTGCTCGGGCGCGAAGTATTGCACAGTGCCTACTGTCATGCCGCTGGTCGTGAGGCGTTCTGCATTGGCATCTTTGTACAGGCTAACGATACCAAAATCGGTCAATTTAATCGAGCCGTCACTGCCTATCAACACATTCTGTGGTTTTACATCGCGATGTACAATACCACGACGATGGGCAGCGCCCAGACCAAGCGCGATATCGTGAGCAATGATGATGGCACGATCAACATCAAGTACATCATGTGCTGACAGATAACTGCGTAGATCTGTGCCTTCTATCAACTCCATGACAATATAGTAATTGCCATCGGTTTGCCCATAGTCAAATACCCGCACAATATTGGGATGCTTTAAGACAGACGCAGCTCTGGCTTCGCGTTGAAAGCGTGCCACAAACTGCTTATCAGTGCTGAAGACCTCGCGTAGCACTTTAACTGCCACGACGCGATCCATCTGTAGATCCCGAGCACTATAAATAGTGGCCATGCCACCACTACCTATACTGCTTTGTAACAGGTATCGATCCCCCAGAACTTCGACTTCTCCTGGTTCCTCGCCTCTATATCCCATAGTTGCATGTTAACCTTTCCTGAGTTCAAATAGTAGCAGACACTCTTACTCTTTACAACAAGCCATTATCCTGGCAAGGCCTGAATGGTTGTGCCGGAGGCATTACCAGTGAGCGTGAGCGAGAGGCTTCCCACGTAATGCGTATTGCTGGCATCATAGCCTGCAACTGTGATGGTGTAACTGCCCGGGGGTATGGTGGAGAAGCTGTAGTTGCCTGAGGCATCAGCAG
>Ga0209048_10006198_pt1 | contig 11218 bp, 8 predicted proteins | sample FrelakmetCRP12CR_FD_187146 | JGI IMG/M metagenome (GOLD analysis project Ga0209048, IMG submission 187146) | Freshwater lake sediment microbial communities from the University of Notre Dame, USA, for methane emissions studies - CRP12 CR (SPAdes)... | ecosystem: Environmental > Aquatic >... | reverse complement strand
GTGAGAACAGCGTATAGCTGTCCTGCGATCCGTAACGGAAGAACAGATCGTCGCTGAGCGCCTGTGGTTCTAGAGACCTGAGGGCTTGCAGTGCGTAGAAGACCGCGTCGTGCTGGATGCCCGGGTAGGGATGCGCGAAGAGCACCAGCCCCGTGAATCCCAGCAGGAGCGCCAGCGCAACAGCGGGCCCTAGTCTCAGTCCCGGTGCGTGCTCCCCGGTCTGGTCCTGCGCCTGCGCACTCGCGGCACCAGATCGCTCGTCGGCGGGGTGACCTGACCGCGCGCCTGAACGAGAAGAAGCCGGCCGGTTAGCCACTGCTCGGCGCCTCGTTGCAGCCGCCGGGGCTTATTGCGGTCTGCGCCACAGCCCTGGGTTTCCGTCTGCAGTCGACACGGATTACCTGTCTACGGGTGGGTACCGCGAGTGCAGCCTCTGCTCCGTTGCGCGCCACCATGTCCCCCGAACGCATGAGGAAGAGGACCCCTGGGCGTCGTTCGACATGATTGCATGCGTCTCGACGGCCAGCATGGATGCGCATCGCGCCGCCAACGTACCTGAAGGCCGGTTCGAACATGCGGACAAGCATGCCTTGTTGCGTGTCCCGGTCAGGGCAGCGCGAAGCTGCCAGCCCGCCATGTGTCACCCAGCGTGTGCCATTAGAAAGCAAACGCCGGCCCATTCTGCTGTGCTACATGTAAAAAACAGAAGAGCATGGTGATTGTTCCGTCGAATGCGGGCACTGTTGCGCAATCTCGGCCGCCGCCGAATGGCTGCAGCCATTATATGAGTATCCTGTCGGCAAAATGGGGCGTAGGGCCCATTCGGCGAACGGGGCGGCCGAACGAGACGTGATCTTGTCGCCGGCGGCCAGCTCAAGAAGGTTGCCCTCGTCGCCTGCGTGCGCAAGCTCCTGACCATCCCTTGCGCCATGGCGAAGACCCGCTCGCACTTCAACCTCGATCACGTTCACGCTTGCCACGAAGGACAGTGCCTCAGTCCACCAGCGCAATCGGCGGCAGGCCCTCGATATACATCGTGTCGTTCTCGATGCGGACGTGATCTTCGTTCCGGACTTCGTGATCGAAGCGGTAGACCATCTCTGCGGACCGCTCCGTCAGTGCCCGATCCCATTGCCCGGCATGTTGCACGACCGCGTCATTGCGGTGACGCCACTGCGCAAGCGCGTTGCCGCCGTGCCGGCGTTCGAGCCATTCGATGGCGACACGCGGCGATGCAATGGTCGCCGTCGCGTTGTTGCCGCCGAAGCCCTTGGCGTTCAGGAACGACACATCCCAGTCGGCCGGAGAACGCTGCAGCGGCTCAGGTGAAAGCCGCAGATGCTCTTGCTCGACATCAGCGGCCGTCGCCTCGATCGTCGCGATGCCCGGCAGGACGCCGTGCTCGAACACGCCAAGGGTCGAGGCCAGCTGGTCGCCGCCGGCTGCTGCCATCGTATGACCCACGAAGCACTTGATCGCGGCCACCGGCCAGCCCTCGATCCCGTAGGCCTTTGCGACACCGTTCAGGATCTGGGACTCCGTGGTGCGATTTTGCGGCGTGCCCGTGCCGTGGGCCTGGACGAAGCTGCGGCGGCGAATCGAGTCGTCGCCGAATTTGCGTCGCGCGCTCGCGACGGCCGTGGCGAACGTGATGTAGTTGCCCACGCCAGGGGAAGAAATCGATTTCTTGTATCCGTCGGCGTGCACCCGAACGTCGGTGACCGCGCCGTGTATGGTCGCGCCCAGCTCGACGGCAAGGGCGTCGTCGACAAGCACGACGAACTGCGCACCCTCGGCGATCGTGAACCCGCAGTTCTCGGCGAATGGCCGACAGGCGCGGCGGAGGTCCGGCGTGGTTCGACCCAGGTGCCGGTCCAACTCGAGCAAGGCCTGGTCCGTTCCCAAAGCTCCCATGGTCGAGAGACCTTCGATGACGTCCGGGCAAAGCGGCGCTTCCGCTCCGCCGACCAGTGCGACCCGCGAACGGCCCGACTCGATGTCGAACATCCCGTGCCGAAGGTTGTAGAGGAACGTCGCACAGGCGCCCATGTTGTGACCGGTCTGGCCGACGCTGCCGAGAACATAGGCGTTCACGAAGTCCGCCGGCATCTCGGCCAGCCCCATGGGGACCTGCTTCGAGGTGGGCCTCGCGCCGCGAAAGCGCGAGGATAGCAGGCCGCCGGTGCCCTCCTGGTCGAGCTGCCCCAGGGCGCTGCCGGCATAGACGCTGACCCGGTGCGGCTCGACGTGCTGCATCAGCGTGCTCCAGCCGATGCCGAGCGACCCCAGGGCGTCGTTCGCCGCGAACAGCGCGAGCTGGACCGCCCGCGGATGACCGCGCCCCGGGTATAGCGCCTTCGGATCGAAGCCGCTCGGAACCTGCCCGGCCGCACTGACGTCGAGCGCCCGCGTCACCGGGAGCAGGACTTCCGCACCCTCGGCGATGTCGAGGCGAACTCGACCGCCGCCGCTCTCGGCAACGTTCCAACCCGGCGGCAACTGGCGCGGCAGGTCACGTTGCGAAATCTCGAATGAGATCGGGCCCCGCCCGCCGGCCAGTCTGGCCCGACAGTTCCACGGCACCTTACTGACGTCGAGAAATCCCGGTTCGAGCCCGCGCACCAGCGTGTGCTCGAGAATGTACGCGCGCTTCGCAGCGTCGATCTCGCCCTCGACACCCATCAGCCCGGCCAGGGCCTGGACCGTCCCGTCGGCAAGACCCGGGGCCAGAACATCGAGGACTGTCCGCCGGTAGCCGTGGTGGCCGGAACTCCGGCCGGCGGCATTGATCCCGCCGAAGCCTGCAATGACCGCTAGTGGTTTCATCATCGTGTCCCTGAGGCGCGCCGGCGCGGCTCAGGGGAAACATACCCGCAAGCCACGCGGCCGCCAACAGCGAAACGGCCCCTCGAAGGGGCCGTTCGCTTCATGCACGCCGTCAGCGGAAACCCGCTGTTGGCGAGCATGTCAGGACCGCAATGCGGGCGCCTACCAGGCGCGCCGCGGACGGTCGGTCTTCGGCTGTGCCTGGTTGACCTTCAGGGCGCGACCGTCCATCTGATGACCATTGAGGTTCTGGATGGCCCGGGCAGCGTCGGCGTTCGACATTTCGACGAAACCGAAGCCGCGCGGCTGGCCGGTTTCCCGGTCGGTGATGAGGGCGACGGACTCAACCGTGCCGTGCGTCGCGAACAGCGTGCGGACGGCGGCTTCGTCTGCCGAGAAAGGAAGGTTACCAACGTAGATCTTACTCATTGAAAATACTCACTGACGAGGGTCCGTGGCCGCCGCCCAGCAGGGCAAATGGCTTTCGGGACCGGAGAAAAAGGCATTCGGGGCAGCGCGACTGAAATCCAAGGCCGAAGCACAGGACGATCACAGGCGCGTGGCAACGGTGCCACGTGGATCGGAAACTCTTCGGCTTAGCGCTGGGGACTGATTCGCGCCAGGATTTGACGCGACGGACCCGGAACAGAAAGTAGAAGGGTGACTACCCGGCGGCAAGTATACGCACATCCGCTGTGTGATGTCGCCATATTTCCGGCAATCCACCGTCGAAGTGGGCGGATGCGCACCGCGGGGCGCACGTTCTGAGGCGACTTTCGCACGCACGCGGTCCGAATGCTGTATCTTGCCAACGCTGCCTGACATCGTCGTCTGCCGAAGCGCATCCCGGCCCGCCTCGCCCCCTCCGGGGCCCTGGCATCCCCACGCCGCGCGCCTCTGTTTATCTCACGGTCAACGGCACCCCCGCTGTTTCGAGGTGACGAATTTGGCCAAGGAAGAACTGATCGACATGCAAGGTACCGTAAGCACGGTGCTGCCGGATACCCGCTTTATGGTCACGCTGGAGAACGGCGTGGAGGTCACTGCTTACCTGTCCGGCAAGATGCGCAAGCACCGCATACGCATCCTCGCGGGCGACAAGGTGACCCTCGAGATGTCCCCGTACGACCTGACAAAGGGCCGCATCAATTTCCGGCACAAGGATGAGCGCGCCCCAGCGACCGGATCGCGGCCGAACTTCTTCCGGCGGCGGTGATGCTGCCGCGATAGCGTCCTTCCGGCCGTCGTGCCGGAATGGGTCTGGTGACGAGCATCGGACCCAAGAGCGGTGGCTGGAACCCTGATGAGGATCATTGGCTCGTGGGCTGCACGGGCGCCACAGCCTGCCATTCCGGGCGGATGTTGGCGCCGGCGTCACTGAGTGACTGCGCAGCCCCCCCCAGCGACAATGCCGCCGGGTAGTTGCGCAACGCGGACAGGAGAGACCGGCTTGAATGCATTCATCATCGGCGGGTTAGTCTTGACCTTGGTCTTCGTCGCGCGCCGCCTGGTGACGAAAAGGGCGGAGAACGCTCAACTGCAGATCCACATCGTCGCGCTGAAGCGGCAACTGGCGAGGCGTGATCGCTGAGATCCCGGTGTATCTGCGGCGGGCTGACTGAGGGAACGTGCACGCCGACGACCCTCAGTAGGTTCGCGATTCCCCCGTTAGGCGACAGACGGCGATCCGCAGGTCACGCGAAACCGGCTGCCGGGACCAGAGGCCCTTCTTGACCGAGGGCTGACCGTCCATCCCGCGAAAATTGGTAACACTTTCAGGCCTTTGCGGGAGACGCAGGGCACCGTGGCCGGTGTGTTACGAGGTGAACGAATCGCTACGGTTTATCGCTCGGTTGCTCGAAGGCGAGAAGTTGGCGGTCCTGTGCCGGCAGTTCGAGATCTTCCACTAGACCAGCTACGAGACCCACTGCCCTGACCGGTCAGATTCCGCCGCCCCAGCGATACTGCCACGCGATGCCGTACTGGCTATAGCTGTTACCGGTGCGCGCCGAGACGCCGTCACTGGCGAAAAGTTTGATCGAGTCTCGCGCACTGATCGGGACCGCGAGCGTGGCGCCGACGCGCCAGTTGCGTTGCAGATCGTTCCTGGCCGTGCCATTGATCGTCGTGCTGCCGCCCCAGTAATAGGTAGCGTCCAGTGCGGCCCACATCCCGGAATGAAAGCTGTGGATAAAGTGCCCCTGCAGCGAATAGAGCGGATCCTGCGCTCGCGTATTGCCCCCGAAGAAATCCGTGTTGTCCGTGAAAAACGTTGCCGACCCCGTCGCTTCCAGTATCCATGGACCCACGGCCTTCGAGACACCCAGGCTCGGCTTGAAGAACCAGCGATGCGTGCCGATGTTCACCAGGCGCGTGTCATCGTACTGGCCTGAAGGCACCGACATCTGGAGCGCCGCACCGACGATGAGGTCCTGCTGGTAGGCAGCGAAGTCCTTCAGCCGAAGTGGCGGCGCACCGTACAGGTTGACGGACAATCGGATCAGGGGATCGCCGAATCCGTTGACGGTGCGTTGCAGCGGCGCGCCCAGGTAGTCCGCGGAGCCCGACAACCAAGTATACGGCACGGAGGCGTCGATCTTTCCCGAGTGGCCCCACAGGTCGAGCGACCGTGCGAACCCCAGCACGCCGGAGTTCGTCTCGAGCTGCGGATTGCTCACTGGCAGCGAGGAGTCGAAAGCCAGGCCGCCCTGCGTATAGGCGTAACCGCTGATGAGGAAATTTACGCCAACCGGCGTGTTCGAATACTGACGCGGTTCGATGTCCTGGGCCAGCGCCGCGGACGCGGCCGCGAGGGACGCGAGCGCGATGAGCGCGGCGCTCAATAGCGTCCGGGTGCGGCCAGCGAATACGCGCCAATCGATCATGCGCCGAGCCCTGAAGATTCTCCGGCCCTGAATGCTAGCAGGGAACGCCGCGTGGGCACGAACGCCGAAGTACGCACCGGCCCAGGGCCGGTACGCGACGCCGTCGGTCAACTGACGGAGTCTCGCCGCGTGAGCCGCACCACCCGGTTGGTCAGGGCACGCGCCACGGCATAGGGGATGCTGATGAGTACAGGTCCGATCACCAAGGCGGCACCCGGGTGCACCTGCTTGTAGATGAGAGCCTGCGACACCGCATCCAGCACAATCGCTATAGCGACCAGATCGCGGACGGCCGCCAAACCGCTGCGCAGCAGTTCCTTGCGATTGGGCGCACCGGACAGCAGACCAAAAAGGTAGGCCGGACGCCCTGCCCGGGCATCGCTCAGGCCCGAGCGCCATCCCAGGACGATGGCGATCAAAGGCTGCAGCACGAACCGCAACCTGCCTGGACCCGTCAGACGCTGCGGCAGTTCCTCGAAGAACTGAGCGGAGAACAGATAGATGCGCCCGGTCTCGAACGTGTCGCGCACCGCCGAGGGGATGGCCGCCGCGAGTATCAGCACGGCCAGGAGCGTGACGGTGGTACTGAGCGTGCCGCGCGTGATCTTCATGTTTGTACCATTCACCGCCCGAGACGGTCACACGGCCGCGCGCATGGGCGCTGCTCTACAGCGCCGCTTGCGAGCCATCCGCATTGTTCTCGTCTCGCAGCCCGGCGCTGCGGGTGCGCCGAACCTTCATCTCGCCTATAAGTCTTCCTCAATCAGCGCTTTGAGTCGTCCGGATTTCACTGCGGCCTTTAGCGCTGCGTGGTCGCGTTCCGTCTGGTCCGCGTACGCCACCGCGAACTTGCCGATGGCGTGGTCGAACGCATCGGTCTTGCCCAGATAGCCGCTGATCGTCGAGGCATCCCCGGACTTCGCGTGGGCGCGCGCGAGGGTCCATCCACACGCCTCCGCATAGATCGCCAGCATCTTCGGATCCATCCCTTCGACCGGGAAGGACATCTTCATGTCCCGCATCTGGCGCCCGAAGAAATGGAAGCCTCGGGGACCCCTTGTCCAGCCCAGGAAGATGTCACTGGCGCACTGCATCAGTCGTTGCCCCACGACGATCCGCTGTCCTTGATTCTCATAGATGCTCGCACCCGCATATGGCGCCAGCACCGAGGGGCAGGCCTCTTTGAACTGCAGCAGCAGGGCGTGATTCTCAGAGGAGAAGAACAGCGCGACCAGACAGCGCGTGCCGACACTGCCGATGCCGACGATCTTGACGGCGATGTCCTGCAGGCTGTACCGGTCGAACAGGACACGGCGGTCGTCGGGCAGCGACAGACGGTAGTCTTCGAGCGCCGCGTGCGCCCTGTCCATCATGTCCTTCTCTTGTAAATGGAAGAGGACGGGCGGCTGGTCAAGAAGACGACGGTGTCCGCCGACCTCGCCGGTGATCTTCGGCAGGAGGTATTCGCCAATGCGCTGGTGCGCCTGGGCAGCGATCTTCTTGCGCCGAGCTCTCGCCTCGGCGTCGGGCGCCATCGCAATCAGTGCCTGCTCGTCCAAGCGGTCGTACCAGACTTCCAGCGGGGCCATCTTCGAAAAGGCGCGCAGGTGTTCCCTGTATGCCCGGACGCACGCGACAGCGCCATCGCGAGCCTTCGCATCCGCGTGGCCGTTGTCACGGGCGGCCACCGCGAAGCTGGCAGCCAGGCGCTTCAGGTCCCACTCCCAGGGCGCCGGCAGCGTTTCGTCGAAATCGTTGATGTCGAAGACCAGGTTGCGCTCTGGCGTGGCGAACATGCCGAAATTCATGAGATGGCAATCGCCGCAGGCCTGCACCCGAAGTTTGGTCGCCGGCAATGTGGCCAGATCGGCAGCCATTACCCCGGCCGAGCCACGCAGGAACGTGAACGGACTGCGCAGCATGCGGCCGTAGCGGATCGGGACCAGATCGGGCAGTCGACCTCGACTGGACAGTTCCAGAAGCTTGATGGGATCGCGTCCCTTGGCGGGTGGCTTCCAGCCCGCATGGCTCTCGTGCGGCACTCTCGCACGCAACGCCTTGCCGGCGAGCAGACACTGCTCGCGCGAGATCAGGTTGGCTGGCTGGGTCCTCGCTGATTCACCCTTGGACGACAGTGTCTTAGGAGTCTTCTTGGGCTTCTTCATGTGGCTACCACCTTAGCCTTTGTCAGGACCAGCCGGCTGCGCATCAGATCCATTCGAAATATTAGGTTACGCCACCATCCAACCCGGTGCATCCGTAATTTCGACAGCTCACCCGCGTGCGGAGGGCGTCTACCGGCGTGCCATGGAAGGCCAGATCGACCGCCTCCGCTCGTTTTCCGCAGGTGCGACGTTCCGCTACGCGACAAGCCACCTGGCGCCGTGTACCCGCTCTCGGTTCATCGGAGACAGCCGCGAACCACGGCTTCGGGCGCGGGACCGTCTTGCACATCGGCCTAGCCGCATTTGGCCGAACCAGGGCATCGGGACGCCGGCCTAATTACCCCCAACCCGGCATGCTGGTGCCTACGGGAATCGCGTCTATGCCGAGTGCCACCGTCGAGGGATTGCGCGCCGGTGCCCGTGACGATCGTCGGATAGACAGGAGGCCAGTCATGAGCAAAGAAATCGTCCGCGGCCAGAAGAGCATCATCGAGTTCGACGCTTCGAAGTGCATCCACTCGCGAAACTGCGTCCTCGATCGCCCGGATGTATTCGTGCCGAACGTACCCGGCGAATGGATTCGCCCGGACGCCGCGACGCCGGACGAGGTGGTTGCGCTGGCGCGAAACTGCCCTTCCGGAGCGATCGTTGCCCGCCGGCTGGACGGCGGCCCGGAGGAAGCGCCGCCTCTCGTCAACACAGTGCGCGTGCTAGAGAACGGTCCGTTCGCCGTGCACGCGACGCTCACGATCAACGGCTCACCTGCGGGCTATCGCGCCACGCTTTGCCGATGTGGCCAGTCGCAACAGAAGCCTTTTTGCGACGGCTCACATACCGCCGCGGGCTTTGCCGCCACCGGCGAACCGTCGGCGAAGAACTCTGAGCCGCTCACGCCCCGGAATGGAGTACTGGACGTCGTGCCGCGGCCGAATGGTCCCCTCAAGGTCGTGGGTCCAGTCGAGCTCATCGCCGGCACCGCACGCACCATCAATCGCGGGCAGGAGTTCTTCCTGTGCCGTTGCGGCCAGTCGAAGAACAAGCCTTACTGCGACGGCAGCCATAAGGCTGCGGGCTTCACCGCGGACTGACGCTCAAGGACGGGCGCCTGCGGCACAAGGGACTCAGTCCGACAGCACGTCTCGCCATTCCGTGTGGCGTTCGAACTGCGCCTTGGCGAACGGGCAGAGCGGGATGATCCTGAAGCCTTCCCGACGGGCGTCCTCGACCGCCCGCAGCACCAGTGCCTGCCCGACACCACGGCCGCGCAGCGCATCCGGTACCTCGGTGTGGTCGATGATGATCGGTGCCGCCGAGGCACGCGAATACGTCATCTCCGCCTCGTGCCCATCCACGACCACTATCCAGCGACCGTCCGACGGCCCGCGCTCCTCCCGCCCAATGTCTGCCGATGGAACCTTGCCCGCCGGCGCGCCCCGCCTCGTAATCATGGTCGAATCATAGTCATCGTAATCATCGGGCGCATCACTGCCGACAAGGGCGGCGGTGCTCCACGGCCGCTCATGGCAGCTCTCGCCCGTTGTTGCGGGATGTCTGCAGCTCAGTTGTGCGGCAGCACGCCTCGGGAGTCACGAGCCGCAGCGGCGGCTGAATAGCCGCTCCAGTGGGGCCTCGCCGGCGCGCCCCGGCTTGCCGGGTCGGCTCATCCCGGCGTGGCTGACCGAACGTCGGCGCAGGCGTAGAGCAGAAGTCCTGCCAGTGGGGGCGGAGCATCGCTGGCGAGCGCCGGTGCGGGTAGTCGGGTGCGCGTGATGATGTAATCAATTTCGGGAACGCGGCAGGCACGGCCGGCGGCCTCCGCGCTGAGGTATGGCGCGGCGACGCCCCCCGATGTCGTCGGGCCGGACGCCGCCGTCAGGGGCACCAGGCTATGGATTTCCCGATCACGGTCGCGTGTCTCCAGAGCCGCATCGCGGGAAAAAACCGCTGCTGCATAAGCCACGTAGCTCTTGCGGTGGAGTACGAGCCAGACCATCTCGGGGTGCTCAGGGAAGAACACCGTCTCGTGTTCGCCGATACGGCTACGCCAGCTGGCGAATCTCCGTTCGGTGTCGCTGTCGTAGTGCGGTACGGCGGTGACCCCGCCAGGTGGCTCGGCCATCGTGGACAGTTGCAGGCCGCATAAGGCTGCCGCTGCAGCTGCTCCGGTCAGCTGCAGGGCCAGCTGTCGGGCGCGGAGCACGAGCCACCAGATCATGACGCTGGCCGCCACCAGCAGCAGTTCCAGGGACAGCAAGTCAGCCCCCAGGACGGCGGCCAGCATCGCCGCCAGCAGCCAGCCGCCCCACGCGGCGAGCCGTCGCCAGCGATCCGGCAGTTCGCCCGCATCGGCGGTCACCGCAAGGAGTGCCAAGAGTCCCGCCACGACGCCGATGGCGTCGTTGCGCGCGACCCAGGCCACGGTGAGGAGGGCCAGCGCAGCCCGGGCGAGTCCACCACGGCGCCAGCACGCAGCGGCAAGCGGCGCGAGCAGCAGCACTGCAAGCGCCTTGCCAAGCCACATCCATCGCCACGCCTGGCCCTGCAGAAAGAGCGCGACCGGAGCGACGCTTGCCATCCCGGCAATGACTATGCCGGCGCCACCGACGATGGCGCTGACGGTCGCGAGCCGCCGGGACGGGCCGGCCTCGAGGCGCTGCATCGCTGCCACGAGCGTGACCAGCGCGACGACGGTCGGCTGCCAGTCCTCGACCGACCAGTACTCAAGCAGCAGGTACGGGACCAGCGCGGCGAGGCTGTCGTGCCAGGCCGGATCAACCAGCCGCAGCGGCCCGAAGGGCGCGACGTAGGCAATCGCGGTGGCGAGTAAGATCGCAATGGCCCCGACTGCGAGCAGCACAACTGAGGTGGTCCGCCGGGCCTGGAACAGCAGATTGCCGAGCAGTCCCGGTACTGCCATCAGCGGGTGGAAGAGAAACCCGACGCCGACCATGGCGAGCGCAGCGATTCGCCGGCCGTCGAGCAGCAGTACGAACGATGCGATCACGAGCGCCTCGGTGAGCGTCCGCGGAGTCGCGAAGTTCTCGGCGTACTTCAAGATGTTGTACGCCCCGTAGTTGCCGGGGATGGCGATGAACAGGGCGATCGCCAACCACGCGAGTTCACGCTCCATCATGCGGCGCGCCAGTAGCAGCGCGCCTGCCAGCAGACCCAGGAGCGAGAACCGCGCAATGAGATGTGCTGCCGGTTCGAGGCCGAACAGGCGGATGAGAGCCGCATAGAGGGGTGAGAACAGCGTATAGCTGTCCTGCGATCCGTAACGGAAGAACAGATCGTCGCTGAGCGCCTGTGGTTCTAGAGACCTGAGGGCTTGCAGTGCGTAGA
>Ga0209048_10006196_pt1 | contig 11221 bp, 8 predicted proteins | sample FrelakmetCRP12CR_FD_187146 | JGI IMG/M metagenome (GOLD analysis project Ga0209048, IMG submission 187146) | Freshwater lake sediment microbial communities from the University of Notre Dame, USA, for methane emissions studies - CRP12 CR (SPAdes)... | ecosystem: Environmental > Aquatic >... | reverse complement strand
GATTCTGCACCACGCCGAAGATGGTCTCCGGCAGCATTTCCTGACCTTCCCGATTGCGCATCCGCAACAGAGCCTCATAGCGGGCGGTGGTATCGCCCCCCAGGCCGACGATGGGCTGGAACACCAGCCCCAACCGTCGCTGTTGCAGGGCTTCCTGAATCTCCTCCAGCAAGCGCTGGCGTTGCGAGATGGTCGCCTCCCAGTCGGTCAGCGGGTTGTACAGATGGATGCGCTCGCGCCAGCTCTCCAGGCCGGCCTCCCGGGCGATATGGCAGGCCATGTCGGCCTGCTGAATCAGGCGCGCGGCGTCGCCTCCCTCCTCCGCCCGGCAGGTGCCGATGCCTACGCTGGCGCGCAGCCGCACGGCGGCATCGCTATCCACCTGGTACATCTCCCCTTCCAGCACCGTGCGCAGGGTGCGGGCGGTCGCCAGCAAGCCTTCGGGATCGGCGCCGCTCAGCAGCACGGCGAACATGGAGTCGCTGAAACGGCCCGCCTGTTGACCCGGCTCAAGGGCCGTTTGCAGTCGTTTGGCGGCCTGTTCCAGCACCGCATCCGCCAGGTTGATATCCTTGTTTTCCAACTCCCGTAAATTATCCATGGTAATCAGCATCACTGCCGTGGTACGGTTTTTGGCTACCGCGCGCTCCAATTGATCCAGGAAAAAGCGCCGGTTATACAGGCCGCTGACCGCATCCTTCTGTCCCATCAGCCGGAGTTTATAGGACAAAGCCAGCGCCCGGCGCAGTCGGTTCAGTACTATCGGCAGCAGATAATCGACGCCCAGGGGTTTGCGCAGCAGCTCGTCACCGCTGCCCAGTTCGAGCATGGCGGGATTCAGATTCGGTTGCGTCGACAGCAGCAGCAGGGGCAGTTCGGCCAGACTTTCGTGCTGCCGAACCGTCTTGGCCAGTTCCATGCCGTTGAGCGTGCCGAGATCCAGATCCAACAGCAGCAGATGGGGCTGAAAGCGATAGATATGGCGGAGCAGCTCGAGCGGCTGCGTCACCAACTCGATGGTAATCGCGCGGTGTCGCAGCAGGCTGGCCAGCCGCTGGGCCTCCTCGGCATTATCCTGCACCAGCAGCACCCGGTAGATCGACGTGATTTCGGTCTGCAGCCGGTCGTACAGATTATCGGCCAGGGCCTGGACATTGATCGGCTTGGTGAAATAGGCTTTGCCGCCGGCGCTGACCGCCTCCAGCCGGGCCGCCAAGTCGCCACGCTCGGAGATGAAGGCCAGAGGCGCCCGTTGGTCGAGCCGATCATGCTTCTGGGCGACCATATTGAAACTGGCGAGCAGGGCGCCTTCCGGGTAATCCATATCGGCGATGACCGCCGCCGGCGGGGTTCCATTAAGCCGGGTCCGCAACTCGGTCAAGGTGTTCACACGGCTGACCTGAAACCCACTGTTTTCCAGTTCCACCACCAGGGTGTTCGCCTCGGGACCGGCCAGTACGACCACCTCGCCGGGTGGTGGGACCACCCCCTCGCCGGGCGAGGGGTGATACTCCGGCGCCTTGCTATCGGCCCGCCGCAGGACGGGACTCAGTTCCTCCAGGGCGGTCAACAACCGGGCCCGCGCCACACCCTGGAGCAGTCCGCCCTGCCTCGAAAACTCATCCAGGCCCTGCACCAGGCGGGCGACAGGCTCGGCGAGCCAACTATACTCCGGCCGATCCTGTACCTGCTGCAACAACTCCCGGGCGGGCGGTTCCAGCAGGCTCAGCGTTTCCCTGCTCCATTTCACATAGAGCAACTGCTCTCGCAAGCCTTCGAGCGACTTGAGGATAGGGAAGAGTGGCTCCAACAACTCAGCAGTCATCTGCTTAACTCCACGGCGCTGGCGTAACGGTCGAAGATTTCAGGCGGCTTCCCGGTGATAGGCCACCACCCGCTCCACTTCGTTACTGGAACCCATCACTACGGGACAACGCTGGTGCAGGGATTCGGGTGGGATTTCCATGATCCGCTGGAGGCCGGTGGAAGCGACGCCGCCGGCCTGCTCGACGATGAAACTCATCGGGTTGGCCTCGTACATCAGGCGCAGCTTGCCGGCACTGCCCTTGGCCCTGAGTTTTTTATCGACCGGGTACAGGAAAATACCACCCCGGCTGAGCACGCGATGGACATCGGCGATCATCGCGCCGGCCCAGCGCATATTGAAATCCCTGCCGCGGGGACCCTCCTTGCCGGCCAGGCATTCATCGATATAACGTTTGATCGGCGCTTCCCACAGGCGGGTATAGGCGGCGTTGATGGCGAATTCGGAAGTGTCCTGGGGAACGGTGATCCTGGGATGGCTCAGCACGAACTCGCCGATACGCGGGTCCAGCGTAAACCCGTTGACGCCGAAACCGGTGGTCAACACCATCATGGTGGACGGCCCGTATAAGGCGTAACCGGCACAGACCTGGTTGATACCGGATTGCAGAAATTCCGCTTCGTCCGGCTCGCCGGTCGCTCCTTCGGAACGGCGCAAAATCGAGAAGATAGTGCCGAGGGCGCCATTCACGTCGGTATTGGTGGAGCCGTCCAGGGGATCGAACAGCAACAGATATTTACCGCGGGGATATTGCCGGGGCAGATGGTAGATGCTGTCCATCTCTTCCGAGGCCATCGCCGCCACATGGCCGGTGAATTCATTGCGGCGCAGGAACAGCTCGTTGGAGATCACGTCCAGTTTCTTTTGGGTCTCGCCCTGGACGTTTTCCGTATCCGCGCTGCCCAGTACATCGGCATCGGACAGCTTGCCGTAGCGGACGGCGCTGCCGATGGCTTTACAGGCGATAACAATATCGTTGACCAGCGAAGTGAAATCGCCGGTGGCGCCGGCGAAGCGGCGTTGTTCTTCGATAATCAATTCGGTAATGGTGGTGCCGATCATAGTCTGTGTGCCTTAGCGTAAAGAATGACATGCAAACGCTGGCCAAACGGCCGGATTCCCTGGCTGTTACGACCACTTTCCGGAAAAATTGGCTCTGCGGTAGTTACCATGGACATCGCTGAGAAGGTAACTCGATGGAAAAATAAGGCCTGAAATCCAGTTCACCACGGCCATGCCGGGAGAGCCAAAGCGCAAGTAATCTTATCACGATTTGGAGCCTGACTTTCGCTTGCCGGGCAGCCGGGGGTGATTCAGTATTGCCCCCCCCTTGGTGCCTGTCGGAAAATCGGTTAGTTTAAGCGCCGCCAGCGTTTTATCGAGATCGCCGCTATACTGGTTGCAGATAACCGACAGCATACTTATGATTTTGGAGGAGAGCCCCGATGACCGAGCAGCCTAAAAAGCTATCTTTCCTGGACCTGCCGGAAGCCAGGCTCCTGGAAGAGACCTTAATGGCGAAGATGAAATTGCTGGAAGGCGCGCTGGGCGCCGAGATGAAGCTGCTGGAGGGCGCCCTGGAAGCTTCCGAACAGCAGTTGCCTTTCAAGCTATCGGACTTCAAGCTGCCGAACGCCAGCAAGCTGGCGGAGAATTTCACCAAGATCATCACCCATAGCCAGCATCTGATCCAGGAGTACCTCAGAAAGCAAATCGAGGGGGAGGCGCCTTTCCGGGTGCCCGATCCCGGCATCGTCGCCAAATCCTTTCTGAATATGGTTCCGAAGCTGGTGGCGGATCCCGCCAGGATCATGCAGGCCCAGGTCAGCTTCTGGCAGGATTATCTCACTATGTGGCAGGTCGCCACCCGCCGCCTGCTGGGTGAGAAACTGGAACCGGCGGTGCAACCGGACCCCGGCGACAAGCGCTTCAAAGACGCCGTCTGGGCGGAAAACGCCATCTTCGACTTTATCAAACAATCCTATCTGCTGGTCGCCCACAGTATTTACCATCTGTTTACCAGCGTGGAGGGACTGGATCCCAAGACCGCCGAAAAAATCGATTTCTACACCCGGCAGTTCGTGGACGCCATCTCGCCGACCAATTTTGCCCTGACCAATCCCCAGGTAATCAAGACCACGCTGGAGAGCGGCGGCGGGAATCTGGTCAGGGGCTTGGCGAATCTGCTGGAGGATCTGGACCGGGGCAAGGGCCGCCTGCGCATCAAACAGACCAAGATGGAAGCCTTCGAACTGGGCAGGAACCTGGCCGTGACTCCAGGCAAGGTCATCTTTCAGACGGAACTGATGCAGTTGCTGCAATACCAGCCGCTGACCGAACAGGTCTATCAGCGGCCGTTGCTGATCATTCCGCCATGGATCAACAAATACTATATTCTGGATCTGCAGCCCAAAAATTCCCTGGTCAAATGGGCGACCGAACAGGGCTTTACGGTGTTTATCGTCTCCTGGGTCAATCCGGACGAGCGCCTGGCCGAGATAGACTTCGAGCATTATATGTCCGCGGGCACGCTGGCCGCTCTGGACGCCATCAAGCAGGCGACCGGCGAGGACGAAATCAACGCCATCGGCTATTGTATCGGCGGCACCTTATTGTTCTGTACGCTGGCCTATATGGCGGCGAAAAATGACAACCGCATCAACAGCGCCACCGCCTTTACCACCATGCTGGATTTCACTCAGGTCGGCGAGATGTCGGTATTCATCGACGAGGAGCAGTTCGCGCATATGGACCGGGGCATGGAAAGAAAAGGTTATCTGGAAGGCTACCACATGTCGGGAGTGTTCAATCTGATGCGCGCCAACGACCTGATCTGGTCCTTCATCGTCAAGAATTATCTGTTGGGACAGGAGCCGTTCCCCTTCGACCTGCTGTATTGGAATTCCGACTGCACCCGCATGCCCAAAGCCATGCATTCCTTCTATCTGCGCAATATGTATTTGCATAACCGGCTCAAGGAACCGGGCGGGGTCGCTTTTCTGGGGGTGCCGCTGGAGCTCGGCAGGATCGAGACGCCGGCCTTTTTTATCTCCGCCAAGGAGGATCATATCGCCCCCTGGAAAGGCACATACACCGGCACCCGCCTGATCAGCGGCCCGGTGCAGTTCGTATTGGGGGAATCCGGCCATATCGCCGGGGTGGTCAATCCACCGGCGGCGAAAAAATATGGCTATTGGACCAACGAGACTCTGCCGCCGACGCCCGGGGAGTGGTTCGAAACCGCTACCCATCATGAAGGTTCCTGGTGGACCCATTGGCTGGAATGGATCAAGCAGTATGCCGGTCCCCTGGTGCCGGCGCGGGCGCCCGGTGACGGCGCGCTTACCCCCATCGAGGAGGCGCCGGGTTCTTATGTAAAAGTGCCGGGCATCGATTGAGTGATGCCGGTCTTGCTACCGATCTTGAGGAGTCATGATGAAACAGCCGCTTGCCGAACTCCGCACCGACTACAGCCGCAGCGAATTGAGCAAGGCCAGTGTCGATCCCGATCCCTTCAGGCAATTCCAGCGCTGGCTGCATGAAGCGATCGAGGCGGAACTGCCGGAACCCAACGCCATGACCCTGGCGACGGTCAAGGCGGACGGCGGTCCCACCGCCCGGGTGGTGCTGCTCAAGGATCTGGATGCCACGGGTTTCGTATTTTTCACCAACTACCTGAGCGACAAGGGGCGGCAACTGGCGGCCAATCCCCAGGCCGCGCTGGTGTTCCTCTGGCTGGAGTTGGAACGGCAGGTACGCATCGAGGGCGGCATCAGCCTTGTTACCGGTGAGGAAGCGGAGGCTTATTTCCGCACCCGCCCCCGCAACAGTCAGTTGGGAGCCCTGGCCTCGCACCAAAGCCGGGTGGTGGAGAGCCGGCGGCTACTGGAACAGCGTTTCGAGGAACTCGGCCGCCAGTACGCCGGCCGTGATATTCCCATGCCGGTGCAGTGGGGCGGTTACCGGCTGGTTCCCGCCATGCTGGAATTCTGGCAGGGCCGCCCAAGCCGGCTGCACGATCGCCTGCGCTACCGCTTGCAGCCCGACGACGGCTGGCTGCTCGAACGGTTGGAACCGTAAGAGACGTTCGGGCTTGTAGGTCATATTGGTTTCATTCAACATAAGACGTCTGAAGCAAAGGGGCGCGATTAATCGCGCCCCTACCGGCTGTGCCCCCTCCCTCCTGGCCGGGTACAGGGTCGACCACATTAATCCTGGGGATTGTTGTTATGGCCATTAAAGGCATCATCCTTGCCGGCGGTTCGGGGACCCGCTTGTATCCTTCAACCATTTCGGTCAGCAAGCAGTTACTGCCGGTTTACGATAAGCCCATGATTTATTATCCGGTGTCCACTCTGATGCTGGCGCAGATCCGGGAGATCCTGATCATCACCACCCCCCGAGACCAAGCTGCTTTCCAGTCCCTGCTGGGCGACGGCAAGCAGTGGGGGCTGTCCTTCCGCTATGTGGCGCAGCCCAATCCGGAGGGACTGGCTCAGGCATTTCTCATCGGCGCGGACTTCATCGGCCGCGATCCGGTTTGCCTGACGCTGGGGGATAACATTTATTATGGTCAGGGGTTGTCGGCGTTGTTGCAACGGGCCGCCGACCGTACCCATGGGGCTACGGTGTTCGGTTACTATGTGCGCGATCCCGAACGCTATGGCGTGGTCAGCTTCGATGACCGGGGCAAGGTCCTCGATATCGAGGAAAAACCGCAACAGCCAAAATCCCGTTATGCCGTGACCGGTCTGTATTTTTACGATAACGCTGTCATCGATATCACCAGGGACATCCGGCCGTCGGCCCGGGGTGAATTGGAAATCACCGATGTCAACAAAGTTTATCTGGCCCGGGGCGAGTTGGCCGTGGAACTGCTGGGGCGTGGTTTTGCCTGGCTGGATATGGGAACTCACGAGTCGCTGTTGGCCGCCGCGAATTTCATCCAGGCGGTGGAACAGCGCCAGGGTCAGAAAATTTCCTGTCCTGAGGAAATCGCATTACGGCTGGGCTATATCGATGCGGCGCAGTTGGAGCGTCTAGCCAGGCCTCTGGTCAAGAGCGGTTACGGCCAGTACCTGCTGAATCTGCTGGAGCAGTAGTTAACCCACCGCTGCCTATGCCTGCCTGTCCCGCTTTACTTATCAGCGCCCCGGCTTCCGGCCAGGGCAAGACCACCCTGACCGCCGCCCTGGCGCGCTACCATCGCAGGCAAGGACGACGCGTCCGGGTGTTCAAAACCGGCCCCGATTTTCTCGATCCCATGATTCTGGAACGGGCGTCGGGCTATCCGGTTTACCAGTTGGACCTGTGGATGGTCGGGGAACAGAGTTGCAAGCAGTTGCTTTCCCAGGCGGCGGCGGCGGCCGATCTGATTTTGATCGAGGGAGTGATGGGCCTGTTCGATGGCGCCCCCTCCAGTGCCGATCTGGCGCAGGTTTTCGGGGTGCCGGTGCTGGCGCTGATCCAGGCTCACGCCATGGCGCAGACCTTCGGCGCCATCGCCTATGGTCTGTCCCATTACCGTCCGGGTCTGCCCTTTGCCGGAGTGCTGGCCAACGGGGTGGCCGGGCCCGGCCATGCCGAACTGCTGGCCGCAAGCCTGCCGGAGGGAGTGACTTATTTCGGCGCCCTGCCGCGCGACCCGGCCATAACGCTGCCCGATCGTCACCTGGGCCTGGTACAGGCCGTTGAAATCGCCGATTTGGAGCAACGGCTGGATGCCGCCGCCGCCGCCGTCGGCCGGACCGGGCTGGCGGCGCTGCCGGCGACAGTGGCTTTTCCCACCGTCGCGCCGGAACCGCTGCCGGCCTTGCTGCAGGGAATCCGCATCGGCGTCGCCCGTGATTTGGCGTTCGCCTTTCTCTATCCGGCCAACCTGGATCTGCTGCGCGCTTTAGGGGCTGAACTGATATTTTTTTCCCCCCTGTACGATAAGGCGCCGCCAGCCGTGGACAGCCTCTATCTGCCCGGCGGTTATCCGGAATTGCATCTGGATACTCTGGCCTCCAATCAGACCATGCTGGCAGGATTACGCCGCCATTGCCGGGCCGGCAAGCCACTCTATGCCGAATGCGGCGGGATGCTGTATACCCTGGAAAGCCTGACCGACAAAGCAGGGCGCCGTGCCGAACTGTTAGGTCTGCTGCCCGGTCATGCGGTGCTGCAAGCGCAACTGGTCGGCCTCGGCATGCAAGCCGCGCCACTGCCCGAGGGGGAACTGCGCGGCCATACCTTTCACCACTCGCGGCTGGAAACCCCGCTCGCCCCTCTGACCCATGGCGTCCGTCAGCGTGGCGAGCGGCCGGGCGAGGCAATTTATCGTCTCGGCCGCTTTACCGCGTCCTATCTGCACCTGTACTTTCCCGGCAATCCGCGGGCCGTCGCCCGACTGTTCGCGCCCTGAGACTGTCGACCAAGGCCGCACCGCGCCGTCAGGCGCCTCGGCTACAGGGCGAATTCCGCCACCACCGGGGCGTGGTCCGAGGGGCGCTCCAGCGCCCGGGTCGTTGTATCGATGCGGCAGGCGCTGCAACGCGACGCCAGCGCCGGACCGGCCAGAATCAGATCGATCCGCAAGCCCCGGTTACGGCGAAACGCGGCCGCCCGATAATCCCACCAACTGAAATGGCCCGGCGCCTGCTCGAACAGGCGAAACGTGTCGACCAGACCCAGCGCCAGCAAGCGCCGCAGGGCCGACCGTTCCGCTTCGCTGCACAACACCTGACCGGCCCAGGCGACGGGATCATGCACATCCCGGTCTTCGGGGGCAATGTTGAAATCCCCCAGGGCGATGAAGTCAGGGTAGGCGAGCAATTGTTCCTGGATATAATCCGCCAGTCTGGCCAGCCAGTTCAGCTTATATTCGTACTTATCGGCGCCCACCGCCTGGCCGTTGGGGACATACAGATTCAGCACCCGCAGCCCGGCGATGGTGGCGCCCAGCAGACGGCGCTGACTATCGTTCAGACCGGGCAGAGCGCTGCAGACTTCAGCCGCCGGCTGCCGGCTGAGCAGAGCCACCCCGTTGTAGGTCTTTTCCCCCGTGAACACCACCCGATAGCCGGCTCCCTCCAACTCGGCGCGGGGAAAATCGGCATCGACCAGTTTGGTTTCCTGCAACGCGAGGATATCCGGCTGCCGGGCCTGTAACCAGTTCACCACCTGGGGCAGGCGGACCCGCAGGGAATTTACATTCCAGGTTGCAATTCTTAGCATAGCGTCTGAGATGATGACCAGAAGAAAACAACAGCTTAGCACGAGCGGCCGGAAGGTCACGAGCCGGCTGTCCGGTATGGGAATTAAAAATGGCGGGCTTGCTCGCGAACGGAACAGGCAGCAACAGCTTGGCTGAATTCGCGAGCAAGCTCGCTCCCTACAGTTGGTGACTTATGCGAATTCCGCGTATCTATTGCCCTGCCCCTCTCAGCATCGGCAGCCATATCGACCTGCCGCCAACCGCCCTGAATCATGTAATCCGGGTACTGCGCCTGAAAGCCGGCGCCACCCTGAGTCTGTTTAACGGCGCCGATGGGGAATTTCACGGCGTTCTGGCTACCGTAACGCGCTCCACCGCTACGGTACGCATTCAAGCCTATAGTCCTCGCGAGGCCGAATCACCGCTGCCGGTCCTGTTGGCCCAGGGCATTTCCCGGGGAGAGCGGATGGACTATACCCTGCAAAAAGCGGTTGAGTTGGGCGTCTCGGTTATTTTTCCCGTGCTGACGGAACATAGTGTGATCAAACTGGAACACGAGCGCTGGCGCCGCCGTATCCAGCATTGGCAGGGGGTGATCGCGGGCGCTTGCGAGCAGTGCGGCCGTAACCGGCTGCCGCTGCTGCTGGAACCTGTCAGTCTGACCACGTGCCTGCAAAGCAGCGCCTTACGGGGTCTTAAGTTAGTGCTCGATCCGCTGGCGACATCCACCCTAAGCACAATCGCACCACCCCCGCCCGCGGTCAGTCTGCTCATAGGACCGGAAGGCGGTTTGAGTCCGGCGGAAATCGCGCTGGCCGAAGCGGCCGGTTTTACTGCCGTGCGGCTGGGGCCGCGGGTGCTGCGCACCGAAACCGCCGCACTGGTCGCCGTGACGGCGGTTCAGCTTCTCTGGGGGGATTTGAGTTAATGCCTTCCGCAAAAGACGGTATGACCCCATGGATGCATATATTTGGTATAAGTATTAGCTTTTATCTTGCAGTTATGTTATATTTTTGTATAAATTATGTATAATATTTTCACTGCTCAAGGTATACGCCATGGCATCGGAACTTTTTTCTGACAGCAGTATTCTGCCGGATACCGGTCTGGTGCCTATCCGCACCATTTCCAGTCTGACCGGTGTCAACCCCGTGACCCTGCGTGCCTGGGAACGGCGCTACGGTCTGATCAGACCGGTACGCACCCCCAAGGGACACCGCCTCTACACGATGGCCGATGTTGGACTGATCAACCAGGTAGTCTCCTTGCTGGAAGGCGGGATGTCGATCGGCCAGGTGGGACAGGTACTGGCGGCGGACAGCCCGAAACCCCGCCATACCGTCGACGAGGCGTTCGATCCCTGGTCCGCCTATCAGCGCCGTCTCATCGAAGCAATCGGGCGCTTTGACGATATTACCTTGAATGCGGTTTACAGCGAGGCGCTGTCCCTCTATCCCATCGATATCGTAACCAGCCGCCTGATCGTCCCGCTGCTGCAAGTACTGGGCCAGCGCTGGGAAAGGGCGCAAGGCAGCGTGGCCGAAGAGCATTTCTTCAGCGTCTTTCTGCGGAACAAACTGGGCGCCCGCTTTCATCATCACAGCCGCGATCTGACGGGACCCGGCCTGCTGGCCGCCTGTCTGCCGGGCGAACAACACGAAGTCGGAATTTTATTGTTCGCCTTGGCGGCGGCGGACCGGGATTATCGCTCGATCCTGCTGGGCGCCAACACCCCACTGGCGGAGTTACCGCCCGTGGTGGAGCGGGCCGCCTGTCAGGGTATCGTGCTGTCCGGCTCTGCCGAAGTACCGGAGTCGGTCATCCAGGAGGAGTTACCCCGCCTGCTACAGCAGGTCAAAGTGCCCGTATTTGTCGGCGGCCAAGTGACGGCGCGGCAGGCCGAGGCACTGGCTTCTACTCGCGCCATTACGCTGGGAGACGATTTCACCCTGGCGCTGCGCAAAGTCGACAGTGTACTCAGAAACCGCTGAGCAACGCGCTCAAGCGGTTATGCAAAACTGCAAACAGCCGACTACCGTACCAGTCGGAAGATCGTCCACCAGCAGATTAACCATGAAAGGGATTTACAGGTTGGTTATACTAAGTTTATATTTCAATCAGTTGCAACCGGATAATGGTCGATGGGCTAGCTGCCTGGCGAGCCAAGCCTTGCAGCTTGGAAAAATCTCGGATAATTT
>Ga0209048_10006195_pt1 | contig 11221 bp, 11 predicted proteins | sample FrelakmetCRP12CR_FD_187146 | JGI IMG/M metagenome (GOLD analysis project Ga0209048, IMG submission 187146) | Freshwater lake sediment microbial communities from the University of Notre Dame, USA, for methane emissions studies - CRP12 CR (SPAdes)... | ecosystem: Environmental > Aquatic >... | reverse complement strand
AAGGCAACTGGCGAGAATCTTACCAGCAAGCCTATTCTTTTCAAACTACCCTGCGCTCCATTGAAACTTGCATCCATGCAGGCATAATTCCCGCTCAGGGGGCATTTATCTCATCATCGCCCGATGAGTTTATCGTCAGCACCGTCAAAGCAACTGAAAATGGGAAGGGCTGGCTCGTGCGGGGCTATAATATCTCATCCAAAACGATCCAGTTTCACTTGAAACCACTGCGCCGATTTGCGCATGCTGCGCTGGTCAATCTGGCAGAGGAAGAAATATCACCATTGCATACAACGGATGACGGGAGCGTTGTCATTTCTGCCGCCGGGCATAAAATCGTCAGCGTGATGTTTTCTGATTAGGCCCGTAAAAAGGGCATACCACTGATTTGGGTTTGTGGACGATGAGACGAGCTAATTATTCAGTTTGTCTAAAATCAAGCTGAATTTAACTAGTAGCAAGACAAAATCCACCCAGCATACCCTCTCGACTTTGCATTATCCGTATATACAGTATCCCCTTGGGGGCATATAATTCAAACAAAGCTAGCCAGAGTTCGTTGGATCTCGAGGATTTTCTGGCTGGTTTGTGTTTTGAGCAGCGAAGCAAGCTGGAAGAATTGCCTGTCATCGTAAGTTGAGTCCGAGACAGCCCACATCTTGCGGTAATCGGGTGCAGGCCACAAATATTGACCACGGATGAGTAAAACATGAAAACCGAAAAAGTCGACATACTGGTGATCGGTGCCGGCATTGCCGGCTTGAGCTTTGCACGGACTATAAAACAGCAAGGGCGCGAGGTTTTAATCTTGGAACGCAGTCGCGCCGTCGGCGGACGCTGCGCCACTTGGCGGCACGCGGACATGGCCATGGATTATGGCGTACCTTTTTTACATGCTCGCTCGCCGCTATTCTGGCACACCGTTGACCAGATGCTGGGGGCAGACGTTTTGTCTGGTTGGCCCCAGCGCGTGCAGGGCAACGGTCCAACCTGTCAGCCGCGCGCATTGGATCCGGGTGTGCGCCATGCCGCTTTGCGCGGCGGGCTTAACACTCTTGCCAAGAAGCTGGCTGAGGGTATTGAGATTCTGCGCGAGTCAGAAGTCACCAACATCAAAACTATTCAGGGGAATTTTCAGCTTAGCGGCGCGAATTTCTCGCTCAGCACACAAACGCTCATACTAGCCGCGGCGAATTCTGAGAGCTTGCGCCTGTTAAAAGATTCGGATTTCGGTTCGTCCACAGCTGGAGCTATGGCCCTCTTCAGCCTGGCCCCGACCCTTCCAACTCTATCCCTGCTCGTCTTCTACGATACCCATCCGGAACAGCCGGCCTGGGAGCTCCTTTTGCCAGAAACTTCAGCATCCATTCAACTGATCAGCAATGAAAGCAGTAAGAACGTGGCCGGAAATAAAATCTGTTTGTGCGTTCAGGCGCGGCCCGATTGGAGTCGTCAACGCCTCAATTCACCTAATGAGGAGTGGACACGTGACATCTTGCGCGATGCAGCACTGCTTCTAGGTGACTGGGTGATGAAACCAGACTGGCAACGACCGCACCGCTGGCTCGACTCGCGCCTCGATAGCGCCAGTCGCCTACGCAGACCGCTCTTACAAAACATTGCTGGTTGTAAACTAGGAATTATCGGTGAATATTTCAACCCTGCCGGTGGACTAGAAGGAGCCTTCCTTTCAGGGCGCCATCTAGCTGACTTGCTTAAGGAGACAAAATGAAGAAACAAGTTTCACAAAAATTGCTTGATCTGGTCGAAAACGATAAAGAACATAGCTGTGCGGGCTACGGCCCTGACAAGGTCTGTGTACGCGCGGCAGGCGTTGCAGACCTTCCGACCAAGTTCGGCCACTTCAACATCATTGCTTTTTGGAATAATCGTGACGAGAAAGATCATGTTGCGGTTGTGCATGGGGAAGTGGTCGGTATGGAAAATGTCCCCGTACGCCTTCATTCTGAGTGCTTGACCGGCGATGCGCTCGGCTCACTGCGCTGTGACTGCCGTGACCAACTGGCGGCCTCGCTTGAACGTATTGCTGAGGAACCTTTTGGGATTGTGCTCTATATGCGTCAGGAAGGACGTGGTATCGGACTGCTCAATAAAATTCGCGCCTACCAATTGCAAGATGGTGGTCTCGACACTGTCGATGCCAATCTCGCGCTTGGCTTTCGTGACGACGAACGCGACTTTGCCGTGGCCGCACACATGTTGCACACATTGGACATTAAGAGCGTGCGCCTGATGACCAATAACCCCAAGAAAGTGGATGAACTCCGCCGCTACCAGATCAATGTGGTCGAACGTCTGCCGCACATCATTCCGCCCAACGAATATAACCGTTTCTATCTTGAGACCAAATCGCGCCGCTCGGGCCATTGGATCGATTTCTCGGGCCATCAGCACATGCCGGAGCAGGCCGACGCCATACATGTGGCCGGAATGGACTCCACAGAAGCTAAATAATTGAGCTGCACTTTCCCTGTGAGCTAAAACTTCTTTTCAACAATTTCTATCGCCTCTTGGGATGAAATGTGACCGAACGCAAATGGGGCATTGTGACTATCGATTTGTACTTAAAAGTGACACTGGCGTTCCTTGACGAATATTGTTATTTCAATAACATACTTTGAAAAGTAATACTGGTGATGTATACTTTCCCGTGTTTCCAGCGAAGGGTGCGGTTCGGAACAGGTCCGCTTGGGGGCACAGGAATATATAGACCATATTTTCTACATGGTACTTTCTTTAGAAATACGCTCTGGCTTCAGAGCGTTTTTCTTTTTTGATCGAAATATTTAATACGATTGTCGGTTCGCAAATTCCATATTCTTTTGAAGGCGACAGCAGTCAAAATGCACCATTATTTATCGTCTACCAAATGCAGCTACAGACTCCATAAGAACACTTGATGGCTGCCTATAGAAAAAAACTATAACCCAAGTGACCATCGTCACTTGTTCTTGCTGATGCCGGGAGTTAAGCTATCAGTAAATTAAGCAAGTGTTGAAGTCTCGCTTATGGAACCCAGTCTTTCGGAAGAAGTCCAGGGTCTTGCCCAACGCCAGGCCGCGCTCTGCAAGGTTTTCAGCAGCACCCAGCGGGTGTTGATCTTGTGGTTCCTGGCAGAGAAGGAGCGCACGGTCAGCGAGATCGCATCAGCGCTTGGGGCCTCCCTCCCTTGCACCTCGCAACACCTTCACCTGATGGAATTGAATGATATTCTGGAATCCCGCAGGGAGGGACACAACATCTACTATCGCCTGGCGGAGAATGAGCTGCTAAAGAACTGCCTGGTCTTGGCCAATATGCCAAAAAAAGCCAGCGAAGGAAATGCCAGTGGAACGATTTTATAAAATGGAGGTACCAGGATGACCACAGAGGAATTGAAGGTTTTGAAGGTCGATAAATTGGTGGATGCTCGTGGTACAGCCTGCCCGGGTCCCCTGCTGGAGGCCCGGCGAGGCATCAACGAGTGCCCGGTCGGCGGAGTGATGGAGATCCAGTCCTCGGACGCGGACACGAGCATATCGGTTCAGCGCTGGTGCAACAAGATGGAGCTTGAATACCTGGGTGACATTGCAAACGACGGCTTTTGGAGCATCTATCTGCGCAGGACGAAGTAAATGGCTGATGTGAGCAAGGGGAAAGCTGCCCGTAAAAAGATACTCGTCTTCTCCAGCAGCGCGATATCGGACCTGGGGATCGACATGGCTGGCAGCGCCCACATGTATTATTCGCCTTCCGTTCAGGTGATCCCTCTGCCATGTTCCAGCGGGATCAAGCCGGCCTGGATCGCCCACGCCCTCGAAGAAGGATATGATGGCGTATTCATTGCTGCCTGCGGTGGGGATTGTGCTTACCTGCCGGATTGTAGCTCCCGTACGAGCACCCTGCTGGCGAAAGCACAAGACATGCTCAAAGAGCGCAACATCAGCCCGAAAAGAGTAAAGATGGCGGGGATCTGCTCCGTGTGTGCGGATAGTTTCGTCTCCCATATGCGGAAGTTCGAGGAGGAATTGGCCAGTTATGACTCCCGACCATAATAAGAACGGGCTGGACTACGATGTCATGATCGTTGGTGCAGGCGTGGCTGGGATGGAGACCGCCGCGCTGCTCGGGGATATGGGCTACGATGTGCTGCTGGTGGAAAAGGAACCCAGCATCGGCGGCAAATCTATTTTGTTGAGCAAGGTTTTCCCAACGCTGGACTGCGCCAGCTGCATTGTAACGCCCAAGATGGCCGCGGTTGCTCACCATCCGAAGGTCACGCCGATGGTGTACACGGAAGTAGATGGTTTTGTCCGCGACGACGTTGGTACCTTCACGGTGGATCTGCACAAAAAAGCTTCCTATGTTGATTCCGATGCCTGCACGGGCTGCGACAAGTGCGAGGAAGTCTGCACGGTCTCCCTACCAGACGAATATAACTATAACTTGTCTGCCAGCCGCGCCGCGCACATTCCCTTCCCCCAGGCAGTACCGAAAAAGGCGGTCATCAGCCGCAAAGGACAAGCCCCGTGTAATTCCGGTTGTCCAGCCGGCGTGAAACCGAGTGGATTTGTATCCCTGGTCCGTGCGGGCCGTTACGAGGAAGCGTTCAGGATGCACATCGAGGACGCTCCCCTGGTGGGCAGTTTGGCACGCGCCTGTTATGCACCTTGTGAAAGCGAATGCACCCGCGGGGATAAAGATGGGACCCTCCATATTCGGGCGATCAAACGCTTCATGGCAGACCACTATTACGCCAATCATCCCGAGCCTGAATACAGCCGCCCGCAGGTGCTGCTGGACAAGAAAATCGCTGTTGTGGGCTCAGGGCCTGGCGGGCTCAATCTTGCCTATCACCTGGCCCGCAAAGGATACCAGGTCAAGATCTTTGAGGCAGAGCCGGAACCGGGCGGCCAGCTGAGGTTTGGGATCCCTGCCTACCGGCTCCCCAGATCAGTGGTGGATCGGGACATCAAGAATGTGACTGCCTTGGGTGTAGAGATCGAGACGGGGGTCCGCATAGGCAACCTGAAGGGGTTGAAGGAGCAAAGTTTCGATGCCATCTTCCTGGCCACAGGTTCCCTGGAGCCGAAGAAGCTTGGAATACCGGGGGAAGATCTTGAAGGGGTCGTTTGCTGTTTCGATTTCCTGAAAGAGGTCAATCGGGGCAGAAGGATAGACCTTACGGGTAAGACCGTTGTGCTATTTGGGGGAGGCAACGCCTGCTTGGACCCTGCCAGAATCGCCCTCCGATCCAACGCCAAAAAAGTGATTGTCATATACCGGAGAAGCCGGGCAGAAATGCCGGCCTTTCCCACCGAGGTGCTGGCCGCGGAGGAAGAAGGCGTGGAACTATGCTTCCTCACCAATCCCACGAGGTTCGTCGGCGAAAACGGCGAACTGAAGGAAGTGGTCTGCCAGAAGATGAAACTCGGTGAGCCTGACGCTTCCGGCCGGAGAAAGCCTGTGCCGATCAAGGGCTCCGAGTACAAGATCAAGGCCGACATGGCGGTTGTGGCAATCGGTAATTCCCCCACAACATCCATTTTCAAGAACGAACTGGAATTGAACCTCGACGGCACCGTGAAGATAGACCCAGAAACCCTGCAGACATCGCTCCCTTATGTGTTTGCCGGCGGCGATGCTGTGCTTGGCCCATCATCCATTGTTCAATCCATGGGGCAAGGGCGGCGAGCGGCGTTCCATATCGACCGCATGCTGCAAGGGCTGCCGCTAGACGTACCTTTTGGCGACCAGCTTGAGGTCTCAGACAAAAAGGAAATTCTCGACGGGACCAAAGACTGGGAGAGAGTGGAGCCGGTACTCGTGCCAGAGCGTCCACCCCGCGGGCGCATCCAAGACTTTGAAACTTACGAAGATGCATTAAACGAAGAGAATGCGCGATCGGAGGCCAATCGCTGCCTGAACTGTGCTGAATGTTCGCAGTGCATGGAGTGCGTCAACGTCTGCCCTGCTGATTGCATTGATTTCAACATGAAGCCTGAACCCATGAAATTCCGGGTCGGGAGCGTTATCCTAGCAACGGGATTCGAGATCATGAATCCTACGGAAAAATCCATGCTGGGATACGGTGTTCTCCCCAACGTGATCACAGGACCGCAGATGGATCGGCTGTTGTCGCCGACACGCCCCTACAACGGTGTGCTACGCCCCTCGGACGGCAAGGAACCGGAAAGCATCGCCATCGTGCTGTGCGCTGGTTCCCGGGACCATACTTTCTGCAATCCCCTGTGCTGCCGGATCGGCTGCATGTACGCCATCAAACAAGCCCAGCTCCTGATGGGCGCCCTCCCCATTGCGGATGTCACCATCTACTACATCGACATTCGTGCCTTTGGGAAGGGATACGAGGAATTTTACGAACAGGCCAAAGGTATGGGAGTTAACTTTGTAAAGGGAAAAGTGGCCCGGGTTGACCAGCTCGAAAACGGGCAAATGGCGCTGCATTATGAAGACATGCTGGGCAAGGGCGGCATGCAAACCCGGGAGCACGATCTTGTCGTCCTGGCAGTAGGCTTTTTGCCGAATACGGCGCCATTTGCCCTTTACAAGGGTGGCGAATTGGAGAGGGATGCCTATAACTATCTCCGCGAGGTGAACCCTGTCATTGAGCCTGGCGCCACCAATGTGGCCGGGCTTTTCCTCGCTGGCACCGTGAACGGAGCTAAGGATATCCCCGATACCGTATTGCATTCCGGCGCGGCAGCGACTCAAGTGTCCGCCTATCTTGAAAGAACGAGGGCCGAGGTATGACCCAGGAAAGAAGGATCGGCGTTTTTATCTGCTTCTGTGGCGGGAACATCTCGGACTATGTCGATGTTGAAAAGGTCCGGGCGGAGATCGCCTGGGAACCAGGGGTTGTTGTCGCCAAGACTCACATGTTTGCCTGCTCGGATGCGGCGCAGCAGGAGATGATCGAGGATATTAAAGCTTCCGGGTTGGATGGCCTCGTGGTTGCATCCTGCGCGCCTTCCCTCCACCTGCATACTTTTCGTGGCATGGCAGAACGGGCCGGCCTGAATCGTTACCAGTACATACAGGTGAATCTGCGTGAGCAGTGTTCCTGGGCGCATACCAACGACAAGAATGGGGCAACGGAGAAAGCAGTTCACCTGATTAGGGCCGGTGTTGCCAAATGCGCATTGACTCGCCCCCTCAACCCTTTACGGGTGATGACCAAGCCCCGGGTACTGGTGATCGGCGCAGGGGTCGCTGGGATGCGAGCCTGCATCTCCCTGGCAGACATGGGATTGGCTGTCTACCTGATCGAAAAAGAGGAAAAGCCCGGCGGCTGGGCGCTCCAGGGGGGACGCATGGGGCCCGAGGGTCAACCCGGGTCAGATGTGGTCGCAACCCTTTTGCAACGCATCCAAGAGAATGATCGGATCGTCCTCTACACACAGGCGGAACTGGTCGAAAAGACCGGAAGCATCGGCGACTTCAATGTAAAGATCAATGTCAAAGGGAAAGAGATCTCCCTGAATGTGGGAGCTATTATTGTCACAACCGGCTTTACGCCCTATGTTCCCGGGAAAGGGGAATATGGCTGGGGTGCAGAGAGGGTAGTGGACCTGTTGCAGTTCCGGCAGATGCTGGCTGGGAGGAACCTTGAATATCATGGCAGACCGGTGCGTGACGTGGCATTCATCTACTGCGTCGGCAGCCGCCAGGCAGAAACGGAATCATGTTCCGACCCCAACCGCTACTGTTCCCGTTACTGCTGTTCGGCGACGACCTATACCGCAATTATGCTTCAAGAACTGGAGGCAGAGAATAAGCAGAGGGTGAACCAATATCACCTTTACCGTGACATCCGCACGTACGGCCACCTGGAAACGATCTACGAAGAGGCACGTCACAGCGGGGCGCTCTTCCTGCGCTGGGAGCCAGACAAACCTCCTGTGGTGCAAGAGACCGATGGAGGGCTTTCGGTCATAGTACAGGATACCCTGGATGGGGGCGAGGAGATCGAGATCGGGGCGGATCTGGTGGTCCTCGTCACCGGCATGGAGCCGCGCGAGAACGAGGGGCTCGAACAGGTTCTCAAAATACCCGCAAGCGCAGATGGATTCTACAAGGAAATTCATCCCAAGCTGCGCCCCGTGGAAACTGTTATTGACGGCGTATTCATTGCTGGCACCGCCCAGGGTCCGAAAACTATGTCGGAAAGTGTCACTTCTGCCCTGGCAGCAGTGGCCAAGACCGGCAGCTTGTTGAAGAAAGGCCATGTGGACTTGGAACCGTTGATTGCCCTAATAGACAACGACAAGTGCACGTGGTGCGGCGAATGCCTCAATGCCTGCCCATATGGTGCGATCGATAAGATGATCTGCGGCGATAAAGAAGTGGCGATGGTAATCGCTTCCCTATGCAAGGGAGAAGGCGCCTGTGTGCCGGTCTGTCGCCATGACGCGATCGCCGTGGAAGGGTTCAGGAACGATCAGATCATTGCGATGATTGACGCCAGCCTCAAGGAGGCTGTTTTATGAGTGGCGCTGAAAAGGGTCATCGTGATATACGGGAGATCGTTCATGACGAAATGATCATGAAAGATCGCATCGCCAAGATCCTGAAGGACGATCCCCGGACCATCCCGGCGTTGGCCAAGGCGCTTGGGTACCCCAGTCACGAGGTGGCGATATGGCTGTTCGCCATGCGACGCTATGGTGAGGTAGAAGTGGTTGGCAAACCTGACGTGGACGGCTATTTCAAATATGCGCTTGTTAAACGGCAGAATGGGAACGCATGATGGCAGAGGAATACTAATATGACCGCCCGCCTCGATCCAATATTCTTGACCGAATTCAAAAAATACGGCACCGTGAATGTTGAGAAATGCTTCAATTGCGGCAACTGCACGGCTGTTTGTCCGCTCTCGACCGACAGCGAAACTTTCCCGCGCCGTCTCATCCGCTACGCCCAACTCGGTTTAAAGGACCAGCTGCTTAGCAGCAAGGAACTCTGGCTGTGCTACTACTGCGGGGAATGCACCCAGACCTGCCCCCAACAGGCTGACCCCGGCGAGTTCATGGCCACTGCCCGCCGCTATGCCATCGCTAGTTACGATCCACTTGGCCTGGCTAAACTGCTCTACAAATCCCCCATTTTGAGCTCCATAATCTTTTTCCTGCTCGCATTAGTGATCGGCTACGGCGTTTACTCCATTCATGGCCCCATGCCAACAGAAACACTCAAGTTCTTTGATTTCATTCCATCATCAGCCATCCACACCTTTGGTGTGATTGGAATGGTCGTTGTCGGCTTGCTGATTTTGGTGGGCATGGTCAACATGATCCTCAAGGTGCGAGGCCAGGGGATGAAGGGAGTGCGCACCAACTGGCTGAACGCGATCTGGGAGGCTGTTGCAGTCGAGGCCCTTGCCCAACGCCGCTTCCAACGCGACTGCGAAGCTGCCACCGATAAGTCGACCTGGTACCTGCAAAAATGGTTCGTCCACGCCTCGACCCTATGGGGTTTTCTCGGACTTCTGCTCGCCACGGCCCTTGATTACCTTCTCGATCTGCTGGGAATCAAGGCCACCGGGACCTGGGTGCATTTCTGGAACCCAATCCGCTTGCTCGGCACACTGGCTGGATTATTTTTGGTCTACGGCACGACCGTATCTCTCATCCGTCGCTTTCGCACAACGGACAAAACCACGGCCCACTCCACGGTTTCCGATTGGGCCTTCCTCATCCTGTTGTGGTTGACCGGTGTGAGCGGCTTCCTGCTGGAGATCGCGGTTTATCTGCCCCACCCAGCTCCATGGATGTACTGGACACTGGTGTCTCATATTACCGTGGCGTCCGAATTGCTATTGCTTTTGCCTTTCACGAAATTCGCCCACGCCATCTACCGCACCATCGCGCTGTGTTTCCATGCGCTCAAACCGATCCCTGCGATCGAGCCGGCCAAGGCCGGAACAGACTGATCATTTCACCGTCGTTCAACGTATGCGACCAAAAGGTCGCTTACGAAAATCAAACAACATTCAAAAGGAGATAAAATGGCTAAGGAAAAAATGGCAGTCGTCTGCAATGGCGACACCCCGGCGAACATCATGCCGACCCTGATCTTCGCCACCTCCGGCCTCGCGCTGGACTACGAAGTGCACGTCTTCGTCTGCCCGGCGGGTGCGCGCTGGTTCGTCAAGGGCGAGCTGGAGAAGCTCGGCACGCCCAAGGGCATGCCCAACCCGGTCGATCTTATGAACAAACTGCTCGACATGGGCGGCGATGTTGTCTTCTGCGAGCTGGCCCTGGCGAACAAGGACATCAAGCCCGAGGACCTGCGCGATCCGCGCATCAAGATCAAGAAGGCTCCGCCCTTCCTCCAGGATGTCGAGGGCGCCTGCCAGACCTACGTATTCTAATTATTAAATAATGAAGGCCGGGCATCTTTTTGAGATGTCCGGCCCGAATGATCACGCGCTTATGCTGGTGCGGAAACCGCACTGGCGCTATTTTCGTTTCCTGGATTTGGCCTGTTTCCCTGCTTCCTTTTCAGGCATTTGAAGCAGGTCCGCATTTTCCAGCGCGTGGACGAAGCTCCAGAAGGTGTCTCTGGAGCGATTTGGCTCGCTCATGCCTTTACGCACCATGTAGATCGTGCGTTCCAGCGTCAGCCCTTCCACGGGGATATCAATGATGCTGCCGCGCTCCATTGGGTAGGAAGCCGCAAGGGTGGAAACGAATCCGATCCCGTAGCCGGCTGCCACGGTCCGGACAATGGCTTCAGCATTTCCCAGTTCCATGAAGACATTGAGGTCTCCCAGGCTGATATCGTGCTTGGCCAGTTCCTCGAGCACCACCCGGCGGGTCCCGGAGGTCGATTCGCGCATGATGATCGGCTCTTCCAACAACTCCGACGGCTCGATGGAGGCGCGCAGGGCCCAGCGGTGGCCTGCCGGCACGATCAGCGAGATGCGGTCGTGAAAGAACTCCTGGGCTTCCATCTCGGGATCATTCACCTCCCGGCTGACCACGCCCAGGTGGGCCTTTCCATCCAGCAGATCCAGAGTCACCTGCTCTGAGGAACAGGCAGGGATGCTGATCTGGATGCCAGGATAGCGCTGCCGGAACCGTGCGGCCAGCTGCGGCAGGATGCACTTGCCAATCCAACGCGATTTCTGCGAGAAAGAAGTTATCTTCCGAGTCAATGCCACTGGCCGAAGTCAGGGCCTTTCGCAGATCCTCACTGG
>Ga0209048_10006194_pt1 | contig 11222 bp, 11 predicted proteins | sample FrelakmetCRP12CR_FD_187146 | JGI IMG/M metagenome (GOLD analysis project Ga0209048, IMG submission 187146) | Freshwater lake sediment microbial communities from the University of Notre Dame, USA, for methane emissions studies - CRP12 CR (SPAdes)... | ecosystem: Environmental > Aquatic >... | reverse complement strand
CCAGCAAAGTGCCGTCCGCCCTTCGGGTTACGGCGGCGTGGGGCCATCTGCGGCGTCATCGCTCCTCGGCGATGCGAAGGCATCGCCGTCGTCGCGCTTGCTTGCATCTGACCCCACGGCGCTCGTAACGCCATCCCACACCCTTTTTCAGCAGCCTGCCAGGGCCTCAGACGCACTCGACGATCCGGGCTCGAGGCATCGCTCGCGCCGGGAGCCCGAGCGAAGCGAAGGCGACGGTTAGAAGCATCCCGCCGCGCACTTCATCTCGTGATAGCGCGTATCGAGCGAGTCCGTGTCCTGGTCGAGGATGAACCCTTCGATCGTGGGCCCGCTGCCGGATGTGTTGCGCGTGTCCGCGAAGACGATCACGGTCGTCACGTTCGTCGGCACCCCGGCGGCAGTGAAGATGTCGTCGATGAGCCGCAGCTCGCCGGGCGCGATGTTGGAAAGGGTGAGCGCGCTTCCGACGGGCAGCCCGGTCGCCGGGTCGTAGAGGGTGACATCGACCGTAACGGTCTTCGGCGCCGGCGCGTTCGTGGCGTCGGTGTTGTGGATGCCGAGGGTCGAGGAGATCGAGCCGGCCTCGGCGCTGCGCGACGGGACGGTGAAGCGGGCGGTGCCCACGAGCGACCCGGTCGCCGACTCGAAGAAGAGCGAGGGCTGGATCCCGCACCCGACGGTGCCGCGCAGGGGATCGACCTCCGAGACGCGGTTGTACGTGCTCGCCGAGACCGTGCCTTCCCAGCCCTGCTGGGACGGAAGGTTGCTGAACGTCACGAGCAGGGTTCCCGTCGAATCCGCCACGGCGGACTGGGGCAGGAGACCGAGGGAGCCGAGATAACCCACGATGTCGTCCTGGTGGAAATTGCTGAAGTGCTGGAGCGGGATGGACTGTTGCGTCGTGCAGCCCGCCCACGCCCCGGCCGCCGAGTAGCAGTACTGCAGCACGGCGTTGACGCCGTCCGAGGACGTGTTGTTCGAGATGTCCACGGAGGTGCGCAGGTTCGCATCCGGCGACACGACCCGCCTCGCCTTCGTGGTCGGCGCGCCGAGCGCCGGGGCGACGAATGTGCCGGTGTCGAAACCGCCCGGCTGGTTCCCGGCATCCTTGTGGTACGTGTGCGTGGTGTGCGTCACGTTGTCGGTCACCGTCAAGTCGTAGATCAGGTCGGTCAGGTGGCCGTAGAAGACCCAGTACGCGCCGTTGATCGTCCGGGCGTCGAGGATCTTCACGAAGACCTCGGGGTTGCTCGGATTCTGCGTGATCGAGGGCAACGAAAAGTAGCCGAACGTGTCGGTCTGCGGCAGCGCGACGCCGTTGCCGGTCGCGTTGCCGTGGTGCTGATCGGTTGCCACGAGCGTCACGTCGAAGCTGTGCGCGGAGTTCAGGACGAGCGTTCCGCTCTGGCCGCCGTTGGGCGGAGCGTAGCTCTGGATGTAGGGCACTTCGACCGAGTAGCTCGAGGCGGCAATGGCCGTCCCGGCCTTCGTTTCGGCGGCGGCGCGGGGCGCGATTCTGGCGATCCGCGCCCGCGTCGCGCTCGGGGCTTCGGCCCCCGCGGCGATGGAGGCGAGGCCGGCGGCGGCCAGAGATGCGGCGATGGCGTGGCGAGAGAATTTCATGTCCCGGTTCTCCTCGGGGGCGAGAGCCCCGCGTTTGGCTGACGACGGGAACTCTAGCAAATTCCGGTCCACGTGCGGGCAGCCCGTCCCAGGGCGCCCCGTGGCGAACGAGCGTCCCAACCGGATGACGACTGTCCTGTCCGCGCCGTCCGGGCTAGACTGGCGGCCGTGCGCACCGCCGCGATCGTCCGCATCCTGACGGGCCTGCTCTTCACGGCGGAGGGGCTCTCGAAGCTCACGGGCGACTTCGTGCGGGGCGGCTTTGCGAAGCATGTCGGAAAGATCGCGGCCGGTTCCTTCCCGTTCTGGAAGCACTTTCTCGAGACGGTCGTGGTGCCCCACGCGGATGCGTTCGGCTGGGTCGTCGCGCTGGGCGAGCTCGCGGTGGGGATCGGCCTGCTTCTCGGGCTGCTGACGCGGGTGGCTTCGGCGGGAGGCGCCCTCCTCATGCTGGCGATCGTCCTCGGCGAGGCCAAACCCGAGGCCGGCGCAGCCTGGGACGACTGGATCACGTCGGGCCTGACGCCGAAGCTCGCGTTCCTGCTGCTCGTGCTGCTTTGCGCCGTCAATCCGGGCAAGGTGTGGGGTCTCGACGGGCGCCGGGGCCGCCGGACCAGTCGAGGAAAGAACGCGGACTGACGCCTACTTCAGGAGTTCCGCGACCGCCTTCTCGAAGTCCGCGTAGGACTGCTTGCCCGATAGGACCTTCGCCTTCTTCCCGTCCTTGCCGTAGACGACGGTGAAGGGCAGCTCGCCGCCCCACTTCGGGTCCACCGCGTCGATGAAGTCCTGGTCGTCGCCTCCGGCGCGCTTGACGTAGTTCGGAAACTCGGGCCGGTTCGCCGCGAGGAACTTCTCGATCTTCGGCATGTCCTTCGGAAGGTCGATCGAGACGCCGAGGACCGCGACGCCCCGCGCGCGGTAGGCCTCCTCGAGCCGGACGAGGTCGGGGAACTCCTCGCGGCACGGGACACACCACGTGGCCCAGAAGTTGACGACCACGACCTTCCCCCGGTCTTTCGCGACGGCCGCGGCGAGTCCCTTTGCGTCCACGTTTCCCGCCAGCCTCGACGCGTCCGCGGCCGCCGCGACCACCGCAGCGAGAAAAAGAAAGAGGGCGGCAACCGCCGCCCCCCAATCCGAAATCCGAATTCCGAAATCCGAATGTCTTCTCATACCCTTTTGATCGAGCAGCCGAACGCCTTCGTCTCGGCCTTCGCGACCGGCTGGCCCGCCAGCAGCGCGTCGAGGGCGTTCTTCAGGTCGGGCGAGGTGACCTTCGCGGCGTCGTCGGAGTTGTCGTCGATGCGGCCGTGGTAGAGGAGCTTGCCGTCCTTGCCGATCACGTAGACCTCGGGCGTGTGTTTCGCGTCGTAGAGGTCGGCAACCTTGTTGCTCGGATCCTTGAGGACCGGGAAGGCGAAGCCGTGCTTCTTCGCGTGGGCGGCGGCTTCGTCGATGCTCTCGGTCTTGTTGCTGTTGATGCCGACGAAGAGGATGCCCTTCTTCGCGTAGGCGGCGGCCATGTCGCGCATGCGGTCGTTGTAGGCGTTCGAGTAGGGGCACTGCGTGGCGATGAACATGAGGACGACGTAGGAGTTGGTCTTCTCCGCGTCGGCGAGCGAGAAGGGCTTGCCGTCGAGGGTCTTCGCCTCGAACGCCGGGGCGGCCGTGCCGATGGCCGGGCCGTCGGCCAGGGCCGGGCCGGCGAAGACCGCAAGGGCGAGAAGGGCGAACAGGGTGCGCAGGACTTTCATGACTCTTTTGTCTCCTTGAAAGCTCCGGAATCCGCTCGGGGCCGGAAAAATTCCTCTCAACCCTCTCCCCGCAGCCACCGCCGCTTCCTGCGCGCCCCGGACTCGAGGGCGGCGACCCGGCGCTCGAGCTCGGCGACCCGGTGGGCCAGGGCTTCCATCGCGCCGGCCGCCGCGGCCCCGGCCTCGGCGAGCCGGTCGGCCTGCTCCCGGACCGCCTCGCTCTCGCCGCGCGAAAGGACCGACCGGCGGACCTCCGCGAGGCCGAGCCCTTCGGTCTCGGTCAGGCGGCGGACCGTCGAGAACCGCTCCACGTCGGACTCCGCGTAGCGGCGGTGGCCGCCGGCGGTCTTGCGGATGTGGAAGAGGCCGGAGAGCTCCCGCTCGTAGAAGCGCAGCGTCGAGACGGGGATGCCGGTGCGACGGGCGACCGCCGAAATCGTCAGGGTCGCCGCGTCGCGGGCCAAACCCGTTCTTACACCGCGAAGAGCGGCCGCTGCACGATCGGATCGAACTTCCAGACGTACTTGTACGCCCCGTTGAAGAAGTCGATCGTGATCTCGTAGTGCGCTTCGACCGTGATCATCTCGCGCCCGCGCGAGACCTTGAGGTTGTCTTTCCGGACCGGGATCTTGAGCTCCTCGGCCCTGCGCAGGATCTCGAACTCGATGAACTTGGGGTCCTTGATGGAGCCGAAAGCCGCCTGCTCCTGCATGACGTCGTAGAACTCGGAGGACGCGATCTTGACCGGCACGACCTTCCAGAGGACGTAGCCGACGAGGCCGAGGATGATGAGCCACACGATGCAGCCGACGTTGGCGCTCCCGCGGATTCCCCGTGACCGTCTCATGCGCTTGTTTCCTCCAGGTTCTCGCGGAATTGTAACCCGGAAACGCGCGAGCCCGGGAGTCAGCGCACCGGATGAAACGCCCGATCCCAGCGCGTGCGCCGCGCGACCTCGAGCGGAAACCGGGCGAGCGCCGTGAATCCCGACGGGGCGTCGGAGGCGCGCGGGAGAAACGACCAGTACACGAAGAGCGCCCGGCCCTCGACGTGGCCGGCCGGGACCGCGCCCCAGTAGCGGCTGTCGTTCGAGTCGTCGCGGTTGTCGCCCATCACGAAGTACGCGCCCTCCGGGACCCGGACCGGCGGCAGCTGGTCGCGGCGGCGATGGTCCGCCGGGATCGCGGGGTCGTCGGGCCAGACCGTGTCGTCGGCGTGAAACGCGTAGGGCTCGTCGAGGAGGCGGCCGTCGATGAACACCCGCTTGTTCCGGATCGACAACATCTCGCCGGGAAGGCCCACGACACGCTTGATGAAGTCGCGCGAAGGATCGTCCGGAAACCGAAAGACCACGACGTCGCCGCGCCGGACCGGGCGCTCGGGCAGAGCGGCCGCGAGGGGGCCGGCGCCGGGGGCGAAGACGAACTTGTTGACGAGCAGCCTGTCGCCCGTGAGGACGTTCTTCTCCATCGACGGGCTCGGGACCTCGAAGGCCTGGAACAGGAAGGTCCGCGCGAAGAGCGCGAAGACGATCGCCGCCAGAACCGGGTCCGCGCGCTCGCGAAGCCCCCGCGGCGCGGCGTCCGGCAGCCCCGCGGTCGCTACCGCACCACCGTGAACATCCGGTCCCATCGGGTGCGCGAGAAGAAGTGAACGGCCACGCCGACGAGCTGCTGGAGCTTCGCGACGGGGCCGCGCCAGATGTGGGAGTTCGGCTCCGCCTCGTACGACCAGTAGAGGACGACGGGGCGGCCGAAGATGTTCGCCCGCGGGATGGCGCCCCAGTACCGGCTGTCGAGCGAGTTGTCGCGGTTGTCGCCCATTCCGAAGAAGGAGCCGGGCGGCACCGGGAAGGGGCCGAACTGGTCGCGCCGGCGCGCCATGTCCGGCACGGCCGGGTTGTCCGGGTAGGTCTCCGGGTCGATGTGCTGGATCGAGGCGCGCTCCTCGGCCTTGCCGTTGACGAAGAGGCGTTTGTCGCGGACGGCGACGGTGTCTCCGCCCTGCGCGATGGCGCGCTTGACGAGGACGTTGCCCGGGTTCACGTCGTCGCCCGGCTTCTTGAAGACCACGATGTCGCCCGGGTGGACGTCCCGGTAGGGCAGCCAGCGCGCGAGAGCCGGCAGGCGCGGCGCGAAGGCAAACTTGTTGACGAGCAGGTGGTCGCCGACGAGGATCGTGCGCTCCATGGAGCCGGTCGGCACCTGGTAGGTCTGGACGACGAAAGTGCGCACGAAGAGCACGAAGATCCCGGCGACGAGCAGGGACTCGTACCACTCGCGCGCCGTCGAGTGCGCGGGGGCCTCGGGCGTTTGGGATGCAGCGGTCGCGTCTTTCATTCGACTTTCAACACGGCGAGAAACGCCTCCTGCGGGATGTCCACGCGGCCCACCCGCTTCATGCGCTTCTTGCCCTCCTTCTGTTTCTCGAGAAGCTTGCGCTTTCTCGTGATGTCGCCTCCGTAGCACTTCGCGAGCACGTTCTTCCGGATCGCCGAGACCTGCTCCCGCGCGATGATCTTCGAGCCGATCGCGGCCTGGATCACCACCTCGAACATCTGGCGCGGGATGATCTCTTTCATCTTTGCGGCCAGGAAGCGCCCTTTCACCGCGGCCTGGTCGCGGTGGACGATGAGGGACAGGGCGTCCACGGGGTCCCCGTTGACGAGCAGGTCGAGCTTGATGAGGTCTCCCTCGCGGTAGCCCGAGAACTCGTAGTCGAAGGAGGCGTAGCCCTTGGAGATCGATTTCAGCTTGTCGTAGAAGTCCATGACGACTTCGTTCAACGGGAAGTCGTAGGTCAGCACGACGCGGTTGGACGCGAGGTACTCGAGCGACTTCTGCGTTCCGTGCCGCTCCTCGCACAGCTTCAGGAGGCCGCCGAGGAAATCGTCCCGCGTGATGACGGTCGCGGTGATGTAGGGCTCCTCGATGCGTTGGATGTAATTCGGCGCCGGAAGGTGATTCGGGTTGACGATCTCCAGGATCTCGCCCTTGGTCGTGGTGACGCGGTAATTGACGCCCGGAGCCGTCGTGATCAGGTCGAGGTCGAACTCGCGCTCGAGCCGCTCCTGGATGATTTCCATGTGCAGGAGGCCGAGAAAGCCGCACCGGAAGCCGAAGCCGAGCGCGGTCGAGTTCTCCGGCTCGAAGGTGAACGAGGCGTCGTTCAAGCGCAGCTTCTCCATCGCGTCGCGCAGGTTCGCGTACTCATCGGCGTCGGTCGGGAAGAGGCCGGCGAAGACCATGGGCTTGGCCTCCGCGAAACCCGCCAGGGGCTCGGCCGTCGGCCGGCGGACCTCGGTGATCGTGTCGCCGATGCGCGTCGAGTGGAGGTCCTTGATGTTGCCCCAGAGGGAGCCGACCTCGCCGACCGAAAGCGACGCAACGTCTTCCGCGTGCGGCCGGAAGACGCCGAGCGCCTCGACGTCGGTCTCGAGGCCCGTGCCCATCGCGCGGATCTTCATGCGCGGCTCGAGCTTGCCGTCGATGATGCGCACGAGCGACGTGACGCCCCGGTACGGGTCGTACCAGGAGTCGAAGAGCAGCGCCTTGAGCGGCGCGTCGGGGTCGCCTTTGGGCGGCGGGATGTCGCGCACGATCCGTTCGATCAGGTCTTCGATGCCGATGCCCATCTTCGCGGAGGTCAGGACCGCATCGTCGGCCGGGATGCCGACGACCTGCTCGATCTGCTCGCGGGCCTTCTCGGGCTCGGCCGAGGGCAGGTCGATCTTGTTGATCACCGGAACGATGACGAGATTGTGGTGGGTCGCGAGATAGGCATTGGCGAGGGTCTGCGCCTCGACGCCCTGCGTCGCATCCACGACGAGGACCGCGCCCTCGCACGCCGCGAGCGAGCGCGACACCTCGTAGGAGAAGTCGACGTGCCCGGGCGTGTCGATGAGGTTCAGGACGTACTCCTTGCCGTCCCGCGCCGTGTACTTCAGGGTCACCGCCCGGGCCTTGATCGTGATCCCGCGCTCTTTCTCGAGGTCCATGTCGTCGAGCATCTGCTCGTGCATCTCGCGGGCGGCCACGGCGTGGCATCGCTGCAGGATGCGGTCCGACAGGGTCGTCTTCCCGTGGTCGATGTGGGCGACGATCGAGAAGTTGCGGATGCGGCTCGGGTCGGTCATGGGCGAACGGCGGATGATACAGCAGCGTTCAGGTCCCGAGCGGCCAGCGCGAGCGGGCGACGGCGGCCGCGGGATCGGTCCCTTCGCCGCGGCGAAACCGCAGCAGCCCGGCCCACGCGATCATTGCCGCGTTGTCGGTCGTGAAGGTGCGGTCGGGCAGGTGCACCGGGACGCCGGCCTCGAGGCCCCATCCGGCCAGGGTCGCGCGCAGCTCCGTGTTGGCCGCGACACCGCCCGAGAGGGCGAGCACCCGGATGCCCTCCTCCGCGTGGACGGAGGCAACCCGGTCGAGCAGGGCGGCGACGATCGCCCGCTGGAACGACGCGAGCAGGTCGACGAGCTCGGGTGGGAGAAGCTCGGGGTCGAGCCGGGAGCCGTCCACGCCGCGCTTCTCGAGCTGGCGCAGCATCGCCGTCTTCAGGCCCGAGAACGAGAAGTCGCGCGAGCCGTCTCCCGCGCGGCCGATCGCGAACGGGAACCGGTCCCCCTGGCCGCGCATCGCCACGCGGTCCACGACGGGGCCGCCGGGATAGCCGAGGCCCGCCCGCCGCGCGATCTTGTCGAAGGCCTCGCCGGGCGCGTCGTCGCGAGTGCGCGCGAGCGGCACGATGCGCCTTTCCTCCACGCGCACGAGCTCGGCGTGGCCTCCGGAGACGACGAGGCCGTGGAACGGGTACGCCACCGGCAGCGGCGGCTCGCCGCCGGGCTGCAGGAAGGCGGAGAAGAGATGCCCCTCGAGGTGATTGACGCCGACGAGCGGGAGGCCGCGCGCGAAGGCGAGCGCCTTGCCGGCCGACAGCCCGACCAGGAGCGCGCCGATCAGGCCCGGTCCCGCCGTCGCGGCGACGAGGCCGACGTCCTCCAGGCGCGCGCCGCCGCGCGTGAGCGCCTCCTCGAGCACTGCCGGCAGGTTCTCGAGGTGCGCGCGCGCGGCGACCTCGGGCACGACGCCGCCGTAGCGCGCGTGCGCCGCCATCTGCGAGGAGACGACGTTGGCGAGGACGCGCCCGTCGCCGTCGAGGACGGCGGCCGACGTTTCGTCGCAGGAGGTTTCGATGCCGAGGACGATCACGGAAGAACCGGGAACCCTTCGCGCCCGGCCGCTTTCCGGAGGCTCTCCCCATACGGCGCCCGGCAGATGCCCTGGTCCGTCACGATCGCCGTCACGTAGCGCGACGGCGTGACGTCGAAGGCGGCGTAGCGCGCGGTCACGCCGGCCGGCGCGATCGTCTGGCCCGCAAACGACAGGACCTCGGAGCCGTCGCGCTCTTCGATCGGGATGGCGCTGCCGTCGGGGCAGGCGAGGTCCACGGTCGTCATCGGCGCGGCGACGTAGAACGGCACGCCGTTCTCCTTGGCGAGGACCGCGAGCGTGTAGGTGCCGATCTTGTTCGCGACGTCGCCGTTGGCGGCGATGCGGTCGGCGCCGACGACGACGGCCTCGATGCCGCCGCGCGACAGGAAGTGGCCTGCCATGTTGTCGGTGATCAGCTCGACCGGGATGCCATCGCGCGAGAGCTCCCAGGCGGTCAGCCGCGCGCCCTGGAGAAACGGCCGCGTCTCCGACGCGAGCACGCGGATCGGCTTGCCGGCTTCGACCGCGCCGCGGATGATGCCGAGAGCCGTCCCGTAGCCGGCGGTCGCGAGGGCGCCCGCGTTGCAATGCGTGAGAACGGCGCGTTCGCCCGCGAGAAGCTCCGCGCCGAGTTGTCCGATGCGCCGGCAGGCGGCGATGTCTTCGGCGGCGATCGCGTCGGCCTCGGCGACGAGGGCCTCCTCGATCGCCGTTGGCGCTCCGGCGGAAAGGGCGGTGAAGCGCAGGTCCATGCGTTCGAGCGCGGCAAAGAGGTTGACCGCGGTGGGGCGCGTGGCGGCGAGCAGGCGCCGGGCCGTCGCGAAGCGCTCGGCCGCAGGGGTCGTGCCTCCGCTTCTCAACGCGAACGCCGCGCCGTACGCGGCGGCGACTCCGATGGCCGGCGCGCCGCGGACGGCCATGTCCCGGATCGCGACCGCGATCTCGGGCGCCCGCTCGAGCTCGAGCCAGACCTCTTCCGCCGGGAGGCGGCGCTGGTCGAGCAGCCGCAGAACCCGGCCCTCCCGGAAGAGGGGCCGGAAAAGCTCTGGCGCCCTCACGCTCACGGAGCGGGCCGCGCCACCAGGCCGGCGCCGCCCCGCCGCGGATCCGCGACGGCCTCGCACTTGCCCGCCGGCAGCGCCGCGACGGCGTGCACGCGGCCGATCTGTCCGGGGATCGGATCGCGGCCGCTCGGCTTGACCGTGTGACCCATCGCCTCGAGCGCGGCGATCCATGCGGGGTCGAACCGGCCCGGCTCGAACTCCAGGACGTCGGGCAGGTTCTGCTGGTGGAAGCGGGGAGCGGCGACGGCCGCCACGAGCGGCTGGGAATGCAGGACGAGCCCGAGGAGCACCTGGAGATTCGTCGTGATGATGGTCGAGCCTCCGGGCGAGCCCCACGCGAAGACGCCCCGGTTCCCGAGGATGGCGATCGAGGGGCACATCGAGGAGAGCATGCGCTTGCCCGGAGCGACGGTGTTCGCTTCGCCCTGGACGAGGCCGTACATGTTCTTTTCGCCGGGTCGCGCGGCAAAGTCGTCCATCTCGTTGTTCATGAGGAATCCGAGACCGGGAGCCACCCGGGCGTTGCCGAAGGAATCGTTCAGGGTCGTCGTCACCGCGACCACCATCCCGCTGCCGTCCACGACCGAGAAATGCGTCGTCGTCGGCTTTTCCGGAAAAACGCGCGCGAGGTCCGCCGACGGCGTGGCGCGCTCGGGGTTGATCGAGGCCACAAGGCGGCGGATCCGGGCGGGGTCGGTGAAGAGTTTTTCCTGGACGCCAGGGAACGCCGGGTCGCCGAGGAACTGGTTGCGGTCCCGGAAGGCGCGTTTCTCGATCTCGGAGAGCCAGTGCATCGACTCCGCGCCGCCCGCGCGGACATGCGCGGCGGCGAGCTCGACTGCCATCGCCATTACGGCGAGCACCGGTCCCGAAGAGGGCGCCGGGGTCGTGAGCACCTCGTTGCCGAGGAAGCGGAATCGCAGGGGCGGGCGCACCTTCGCCTCGTACCGGGCGAGGTCGCCGCGTGTGATGAGGCCGCCCGAGGCCTTCTGGGCCTCGGCGAGGGCGCGGGCGATCTCGCCGCGGTAGAAGCCGTCTTCGCCGCGGTCGCGAATGGCCGCGAGAGTCTTCGCGAGGTCTGGCTGGCGGAAGACGGTTCCGGGGGCCGGCGCGGCGCCGCCCGGCAGGAAGATGCGCGCGGTCTCCGGGTCCTTCGCGAGGCGCTCCCGGTCGGCCGCGATCGACTCCGAGATGGTCGCCGTCATCGGAAATCCGTCGCGGGCCAGACGCACGGCCGGCTCGACGACCGACGTCCATGGGAGGCGCCCGGCCCGGCGGTGCGCGAGCGCGAGCCCCGCGACCGATCCCGGGACGCCCGAGGCGAGTGGCCCTTCCGTCGAGGAGGGCGCGGCCTTTCCGGGAGTCGCGAAGAAGAGGTCCCGGCGCGCTCCTCGCGGCGCCGCCTCGCGAAAGTCGACGGTCAGGACGCGGCCCTTGCCGTCGCGCGAGATCCAGAAGCCGCCCCCTCCGATGTTGCCGGCCTCGGGCCAGGTGACGGCGAGCGCGAAGGCGACGGCAACCGCGGCGTCCGTGGCGTTGCCGCCCTGCCGCAGGATCTCGATGCCGAC
>Ga0209048_10006193_pt1 | contig 11222 bp, 9 predicted proteins | sample FrelakmetCRP12CR_FD_187146 | JGI IMG/M metagenome (GOLD analysis project Ga0209048, IMG submission 187146) | Freshwater lake sediment microbial communities from the University of Notre Dame, USA, for methane emissions studies - CRP12 CR (SPAdes)... | ecosystem: Environmental > Aquatic >... | reverse complement strand
CGGCCAGGCGCTCTGGCGGACGGTCGAGGTCGGAAACGTTCGGGTCCGGATGGTGGAGTACACTGCCGGTTACCGCGCCGACCACTGGTGCGCTCGCGGCCACGTCCTGCTGGTCTTGAAAGGCGAACTCATCACCGAACTGGCCGATGGAAGCACGCACGTCCTCACGGCCGGCATGAGCTATCACGTGGCCGAAGACACGGCGCCGCATCGATCCTTCACGTCGGCCGGGGCGACGCTGTTCATCGTGGATTAGCCGTGATCAGAGAATCCGCCTCTCGCCAAGATCACCCAACGCCAACGTTGGGTACCCGGCGCGCCAAGGGATGGCCGGTTCGGTTCATACCCAGTCGCCGAATTGCCCAGTTGCCGAATTGCCGCCTCTTGGCGTCCTTGGCGTCTTTGCGAGAGACAGCGTTCGTCGGATTGGGGCTGAGTTCTGGTAGCGTGCATCCTGTCTCCAGCACCGCGGGACGTGCCCACTCCTGATCCGGAGGTGTATCGTGCCGCTCGGGGAGTTTCCCAAGACCATCCGGCTGCGCGACGGTACCCCGGTCATCTTGCGCCCTCTGGCCCCGACGGACGAGCCCGCACTCCTCGATTTCTTCCGCCGGCTGCCTCCGGAGGATCGCCAGTTCCTCCGGGACGACGTGACGCGGGCGGAGATCGTCCGCGCCTGGTGTCGGGAACCGGATTTCGCCCGGGTGTTGCCCATCCTCGCCGAGCAGGACGGGCAGATCGTCGGTGACGCCACGCTCCATCGGCATCCGGTAGGCTGGATGCGCCATCTCGGGGAGATCCGGGTCACCACCGATCCGTTTTTCCGGCGCCGCGGGCTCGCCTCGGCCCTGGCGCGGGAGATCTTCTACCTGGCGCTGCAAGCGGGTCTGGACAAGATGGTGGCGGAGGTGGCCGCGGACCAGATCCCGGCCGCCAAGGTGTTCGAGAAGCTGGGGTTCCGGCGGGAGGCGCGCCTGGCCGGTCACATCGTCGACCTGCACGGGCGGAAGCGCGATCTGCTGGTGCTCAGCACCGACATCCCGGCCCTGATGCAGAAGATCGAGGAGACCTTCTTCCAGGCCGCAGGGTCGCTCGACGGTTGACGACACGGGGCTCGGAAAGTACCGCGTCGATATACCACGCGCGACGCGCCGCATGGAGCGCAACCCATGACCGAACCAAAGATGCTGACGGGCCACACCCCGGAAATCCTGCGGCGCAAGCTCGAGGATTTCGTGGCGCGACTGGCCAAGCGCTTCGGGGACATGAAGGGCAAGATCGAGGTCAGCGTGACGCCCGCGGTCACCTTCGCGGACATCGGGGACCTGACCCACGCCAAGCACGAGATCGCCGGGCTCGTCTTCGCCCTGAAGAGCCCGGACCTGCACAAGAAGTGGGGGACCCAGCCCCCCAACGGCGTCCTGCTGTACGGGCCACCCGGCACAGGCAAGACCCTCCTGGCCATGGCGCTGGCCCGGGAAGCCGAGGCGGTGTTCTTCCACGTGCGGGTGACCAACGTGGTGACCAAGTGGTACGCCGATTCCTTCGACGTGCTGCAGGAGGTGTTCGGCCAGGTCAAGGAGAGCGGCCGCGCCGTTCTCTTCCTGGACGAGATCGACGATCTGGTCTTCGACCGGGCGGCCCCGGAGGAAATGCGCACCGCCAGCCGCCGCCTGGTCAACAGCGTGGCGGAGCAGTTGGACGACATCGGCCGCTCCGGCGACATCCTGGCGGTCGCCTCCACCAACCGACCCGACGCGGTGGATCCCACCCTGATCCGGGCCGGCCGGCTGGACCACCTCATCGAAGTGCCCCTCCCGGAAGCCGAGGGAAAGCGGGAGATCCTGCGGATCCACATGGCCAAGGCCGAGGCCCTGGCGGGACGCCGGCTGTTCGGGGAGCTGGATCTGGACGCCATCCTGGCTCGCACGGTCAAGCTGAACAGCGCAGACCTGGCCGAGATCGTGCAGAAGTCGCTGGAGGAGAAGGTCCGTCAGGAAGGGGCCGGCGCCCAGCCCGGGCCGGTGGCCACCGAGGACATGCAGCGAGCGGTCGAGGACTATCGGAAGACCAAGGAGATCATCGAGAAGATCCGCTACGGACAGTATTTGTAGAAGCCAGCGGGCAGCGGGCAGCGCGAAAAAAGCAACGGGGCGGCCGACGTCGGCGCCCCGTTGGGTCGTCCTGCCTGATCCTCTGCCTTCTGACCTCTGCCCGCTCTGCTCTGCCCGTTCCCCTACCGCCGCTTCCCGCGGTCCTTCCGCAGTTGCTGGCTGCGGATCAATTCCACCGTGTACCGGTACCGGTCGGACCGGAAGAACGAATCCACCATCTCGACGGGCTGCCCGTCGGCGGAATACACGGCCGTCTCCATATAGAGAACCGGCTCGAAGACGTTGATGCCGAGGAGCGAGGCCACCTCGACGTCCGCCTTGATGGACTCCACCGAGTGGCGGATCGTGCCCAGCGCGATCCCCAGCTTCTCTTCCAGGAGGTGGAGCATGGTGTGGTGCTGCAGGTCCCGTTCGTTGATCTTCTCGCCGATCTCGGGTGCCAGGTAGTTCAGGACGTACGAGAACGGCCCCCCATCCAGCGAGCGGAGCCGCTTGAAGCGGGTCACATCCTCCCCGGCGGGAACCCGCAGCACGGAGGCGACGCGGTCCGGCGCCGGGACCACCCGGATCTCCATGATCTTGACTTCGGCCTGGTGCCCTTCGGAGAAGAGGTCTTCGGTGAACCCGGTCAGCTTCACCGTCTTGGTTTGGCGGGCCTTCTCCGTGACGAAGGTGCCCTTTCCCTGCTTCCGGTAGAGCAGCCCCTCCGAGACGAGCGCCGCCAGCGCCTGCCGGACCGTCGCCCGGCTGATCTTGTACTCCTGAGACAGCTCCTGCTCCGTGGGAAGCTTGTGGTTCGGGAGGACCTCACCTCCCTCGATCTTGGAGCGGAGAATGTTCTCGAGCTGATAGTAGAGCGGGATGAACCGGTTCGGAAACATGCTCGTCGAATGTCGCCCGCTCCGCCCCTCCCGACCGCCGGCGTCGCCCACTTTAACCATGTCCCCTCACCCGCCTATGGTGTCACGCAATATGGCGCCTCGGGACGCCGACTCGGCCAGCCGCGCGTAGCGAGCCAGGATCCCCTTCAGGTGTCGCGCGGGCGGCTGCCAGCCGGTCCGCCGACGCGCCAACTCGTCCGCTGGAACGGCCAGGTCCAGACGACGATTCGGGATGTCGTATTCGATTAGGTCCCCGTCCCGGACCAAACCCAGCGGCCCGCCCTCTGCCGCCTCGGGAGACACGTGGCCGATGCAGGGACCCCGCGTCGAGCCGGAGAAGCGGCCGTCCGTCACCAGGCCGCAATGCTCGTCCAGGCCCATGCCGACCATCACCGAGGTGATCTGATGCATCTCCCGCATACCGGGCCCGCCCTTGGGGCCCTCGTAGCGCACCACCACCACCTCCCCCGGCTTGACCGCATCCCCCATGAACGCCTTGACCGCGGCTTCCATGCTCTCGAAGACACGGGCCGGCCCCCGGTGGCTGAGCATGGTCTTGAACCGGATCCCGGTCTGCTTCACCACGGCGCCATCGGGAGCAAGGCTGCCGCGCAGGATGGCCAGGCCACCCTCGCGGTAGAGCGGATCGGACAGCGGCCGAATCATCTCCCGGTTCGTGACGGCCGCCCCGGCGATGTTTTCTCCCAGGGTCTTCCCCGTGACCGTGGGGACATCCAGATGGAGCACCGACCGAATCTCGTGCATGAGTGCGGGGACGCCGCCCGCCTCGTCCATCCGACCGACGGCATACTTGCCGGACGGCTTGACGTTGCACAGGTGCGGCACCCGCCGGGCCATGGTGTCGAACTCGTCCAGCACCAGGGGGACGCCGGCCTCGTGGGCGATGGCCAAAAGATGGAGCACGCTGTTGGTCGACCCGCCCAGGGCCATGTCCACCGCCATGGCGTTCTCGATGGCTTGCCGGGTCACGATGCGCCGGGGCGTGAGATGCTGTCGAAGGCAGTCCATGACCAGCCGGCCCGCCTCGCGGGCCAGGGCCGGCCGCAGGGGGTCCACCGCCAGCATGGTAGCGCAGCCGGTGGGGGACATCCCCAGCGCTTCCAGGAGGCAGGCCATGGTGTTGGCCGTTCCCATCATGGAGCACGAGCCTGGCCCGGGCAACGCCGCCTTCTCGATCTCGGTCAGTTCCTCCCGGCTGAGCTTGCCCACTTTCACCTGACCGGCAAACTCCCGTATGGTGGAGAGAGTGATATCCGTGTGTTCCTTGTACGTCCCCCCCTCCATCGGGCCGCCCGTCAGGAAAATGGTGGGGATGTTGACGCGGAGCGCCGCCAGGAGCTGGCCCGGCTCGATCTTGTCGCAACTGGAGATCATCACGGCGGCGTCGAAGCGATGTGCCTCCAGCATGATCTCGACCGTATCCGCGATGGCCTCCCGGCTGGGGAGGGAATAGCTCATCCCGATGTGCCCCTGCGCCATTCCATCGCAGACGGCGATGGTGTCGAACTCCAGGGGGTTGCCGCCGGCCTCCCGCACCCCCTGCTTCACCAGCTCGCCCAGCGCCCGCAGGTGCATGTGTCCCGGCACCACCTCGGTCCAGGAATTCACGATGGCGACCAGGGGCTTCGCCATCTCGGCGTGAGGCACGCCGATGCAGTGCAGGAGCGCCCGATGCGCGGTGCGCTCTAGGGACTCGTGAAGGTCACGGCTTCGCAGCGATAGGTCGTCGGTCATGTGTGGGGTCCTGTTGCGCCTGTTGAATGAGAGCTCAGAGAATAGCCCTGCGGCGGTCCTGTTTGGTTATCAGGATAAACAAACGAGCCAACTAGATACCATAGCGGACATGGTCTGTCAAAACCAAAAGACGAGATGGGACACGGAAAAAGCGAGAAGGGTCGGGGTCACCAGGGACCGCGCGGACAACGCAGCGTCAGCGGGCAGGCCCGGCCGCGTGAAATCGGCCCGCCTGCGCATACTGTGGATGCATTGGCCCCGGCGGGTTCGTGGCGTCTGGACAGGTGAATTCCGGATTCACCGGATAAACCCCTCGGGGCGGTTGGCCACGGCGTCCTGGACCCGAATCCGATGCGAGACGAGCATCCCCTCGGGCAGGCGGGCCGGGTCGAAGAACTGGAGATCCAGGGTCTCCTCGCAGGTCTGGAGCGTCCCGCCAACGACCCGGCAGACGAAGAGGGTGTTGATGTAGTGCACGACATTTCCATCCGCGTAACGGACCACCTGAAACCGCGGGTCGGAATACACGCCCACCAAGCGTTCGATCTCCACGGTCAGCCCCGTCTCCTCCTGCACCTCCCGGACGATGGCGGTCGAGACGGATTCCCCGATCTCCACCCCGCCGCCGGGGAGGCCCCAGAGCCCGTTATCCGACCGGCGCTGCAAGAGGACGTGCCCGTCGTCGTTCCTGATGATCGCCGCTACCGATGGACGGAGCTGCCTGGCCTTGCTCACGTCCGGTTCCGGTTGCATAGTCCTCCTTCAGGGTTTGCGGTTCACGGTTCGAGATTCGAGTTGCTCCCGCTCTCCCTGTCTCCCGCTCTCCCCCTCACCTCTGCCCCTCTGCTCACCTGCACCCCCTCGCCTACCGGATGAAGGCCGCGGGGCCGCCCGCCAAGGCGTCCTGGACCAGCATCCGGTGCATGGCCAGTATATCCGCAGGGAGTCGGGCCGGAGCGAAGAATCGAAGGTCGAGGCTTTCCTCGCAGATCCGGAGCCTGCCCCCCAGGATCCGGCAGGCGAAGAGCGTGATGATGTATAGTGCACCACGTTCCCGTCCGCGTAGCGGACGACCTGGGCCGTCGGGTCCGAGTACACGCCCACCAGGCGCTCAATTGCGACCGTGAGCCCCGTTTCCTCCCGCACCTCGCGCACCATGGCGGTTGAGACGGATTCCCCGATTTCCACGGCGCCGCCGGGCACCGCCCAGAGGGCGTTGTCCGACCGGCGCTGCAGCAACAGGCGCCCGTCGCCGTTGGTCACGATGGCCGCCACCGCAGGGCGGAGGTGCGTGGCTCTACTCGCATCCGGTTCTGGCTGCATATCCATTCATTCGCACGGCGTCACGACGAAGGCGCTTGCGCATGCCCAGAGGTTCTCATATCTTCCAGGTCGCAGCAAGCGTTCGAACCGGAGTCCTCCGCATGCACGCGTTTGGCACCGCACTCTTGCTTTTTCGCCCGGCCATACTTCTTGCCGGGGCCCTGGCGCAAGTCTACCTCTTCATCCAGGTCCGCCGAGGCCTCCAGGCCTCGGCGCGGTCCGAGCGATTTCGGTCGCGGGCGGCGTGGTGCATCGGCGCCACCATCGGTTTCCTGTGGGTCCTCCACGCCTACGTCGTGCTCGCCCGCCTGCCCTGGGTGGAACCGCCGTTCATCGCCCAGGTCGGCCTGCTCTACCCGGCGGTGGTGTGGAACTACGGGTCGATACTCTCCGCCGTGGTGCTGTGCCTGCTTCGAGCCGGCGGCCGGCTGGGCCATCTCTTCTCCCGGGTCCCGAAGCGTGCGGCCGGGGCCGCGCCGCCGGCGCCGAGGGACAACAGCCGGCGTCGGTTTCTGCAGGCCGGAGTGGCCGGCTTCGCCTCGGCCCCTTTCGTGTTTGTGGGATACGGCACTGCGTACGCCACCAGGGCGTATCGGGTCACGGAGCTCTCCTTGCCTTTCGGCCGCTCGCTGCGTGTGGTCCACCTCAGCGACATCCATGCCGGATTGTACATGACTCGCGAAGAGATGAAAGACTATGCCGCCCTGGCGAATGCGCTCCAGCCGGACCTGTTCGTCCTCACCGGGGATTTCATCTCCAACTCGATGTCTTTCCTCTACGGGTGCGCAGAAGAGATGGCCCGAGTTCGATCCCGCTACGGCACCTTCGCCGTCCTGGGCAACCACGAGCACTGGTACGGGAACCCTCGCGAGATCGAGGCCGTCTTTCGAGCGCAGCAGATCTCCCTGCTGAATAATGCCCATCGAGTCATTCAGACCCACCAGGGGCCATTCGCAGTCGCCGGGATCGATGACCTCGCGAGCGGGCGTCCAGACCTCGGAGCGGCCTTGCAGGGACTCACTCCGTCCACCCCGACGCTCCTCTTGTCGCATTACCCGGAGATCTTCCCGCTAGCGGCCCACCATGGGGTTCCCCTGACGCTCGCCGGTCACTGGCATGGCGGCCAGATCCGGGTGAGCCTCCCGGGCATCGAGGTCAGCGTGGCCCACCTCCTGAGCCCCTACCCCGAGGGACTCTATCGCCTCAACGCATCCCATCTGTACGTGACCCGCGGCATCGGCACCGCCTGGACCCCGATTCGCCTCAACGCCTCGCCCGAGGTCGTGCTCCTCACTCTGAAGTAGGTTCGCCCCTCGCCTCTGCGCCTCTCGCCTCACCCTCCACGCCTCCCGCTCTCTGCCCTGTGCCTGCGCGCCTCACCCCTCACGCTGTCACCCCTCACGCCTCACGCCCTCTGCCCAAGGGGGCGGGGGCCTTCCTCGTCTTGACAGCCCGAAGGTATCGGCGTAGCCTTTGATCTGAATCTCCCCGCATGATTCGGTGTCCCGGTGGGACGCTGACCACCCGCGGGCTTTTTTCGTTCTTCGCTGACCCCGAGCCAGGACGCCTGGCGGAAAGGAGAGCTTCCCATGCTTCCGACTCGCTTCCCGACGTGGCTTGCCGGGTTCAGCTTGATCGTCTTTGGCCTCCCCGTCGTGATATCCGCTCAGAGCGCCCAGGTCACGACCGGCGGGGGCCCGACTATTGAGCAGGCGCAGCAGGAATCGGCGTTTGGCGCCAAGGCCCGGATCGCCGTGAGCCGATTCACCAATAAGACCGGCAAGGGCTGGTGGTCGGGCGCCGTCGGGGACGGGATGGCCGACATGCTGGCCACGAGCCTCTTCAACACGAATCGCTTCATCGTCCTTGAACGGCAGGCCGTCCAGGATGTTATTCAGGAGCAGAACCTGGGCGCCAGCGGCCGGGTCTCGAAGGAGACCGCAGCGGACATTGGAAAGATCGAAGGTGCGGAATTGCTGGTCATGGGGGCCGTCACAGAGTTCGAGCCCGGGGCGTCGGGCGGGGGCGGGGGCCTCAGCGGCTCGGGGATTCCAGGGTGGGGAGGCAGAATCCTCGGGGGGATCGCCGGGGGATTCAAGGAAGCGCATCTGGCCATCGACCTTCGGCTCGTGGATGCCCGGACCTCACGGATCGTCGCCGCCACCAGTGTGGAGGGGACGGCCACTGATGTGAACTTGGGAGGCCTCCTGGGCGGGTCCGGAAGCAGCGTGGCGATGGCCGGGTCCCTCGGCGGGTGGTCCAAGACCCCCATGGAGAAGGCGCTGCGGATCTGCTTGAACAAGGCGGTGGAATTCGTGGTGAGCCAGACGCCGCCGCAGTACTACCACCAGGGCGGGCCCGCCCCGGTGGCGCTCCCCATGCCGCCTCCCGCTCCCGCCGGAGGGCCGCCGCCGACACCGGGGGGGCCCGCGATGCGCGTGTCACCGAGCCCGGTCGCCCCCGCCCAGGCCGCACCGCCGGCCGCCGCGGCGGCCAAGCCCAGCGTCGAGGAGCGGCTAAAGCGATTGGATGAACTGAAGGGGAAGGGACTGCTCAACGAGCAGGAGTACAAGCAGAAGCGGGAGGAGATCCTCAAGGATCTGTAGCCCGCGCCCCCGATGACAGGAACCTCCTGATGCTCCGGTGGCGCGTCACCGGAGAGTGATGGCCGCATCCCCGGAGAATGGGGAGGCGGAAGGGCGACGGTATTTGCGGGGTACAGAACTCAAAACGCTGCGATTTTCCCCGACCAAATGAAGCACGCGAGACAGATTGCCAGGGCGTCGTGAGCCTCTCCCTGTCTCCCGGTCTCCCCAGCACCTCAGCGCCTCTGCGGCAAGGCAGAACGATCAGGGTCGAGACCGAAGCGAGTTGAAGCTGAAACGGCCGGGTCCCGGGTATTCAAATAGTAAGGGTGTCCCCTTAGAATCTACCTCCCGTATTACGTATTTCCCCCCGCTCACGCTGGCGGGCGCTCGATCCGAAACCGAGAGGCAGCTTCCTTTATCATGGCGGCGAACCATTGGGCCGATTCGGCCCGTTCTTTCTGGACGCGCTCCGTCTCGGCTCGGAGCCGCCTGACCTCCTCGCGCAACTCCTCACAATTCTGCTGGAGCCGCTCGCATTGCTTCTCGGCAACCCCCGCCGCCTCCTTGAGTTGGTCGCACTCGTGCAAAGTCCGGCGAACACCCTCGAAGACCGCCGAACTTTCTTCCATCCACCGAATCACCCGCTCCCGCTCTGGTCCCGCCATCACACTTGTCATGGTTCGCTCTCCCTGACCGTTCGTGGCCTGATGCCGATCGTGGGTGGTGACGCCTCTGGGACACTGATACCTCCAGGCAAGGTAGCCCCCACCACTAGGGGGGCGCAGGCGAGGAGCATCAGGGTGATGAGCGAGGGCATCTGCGCCCTTCTCCCCAGCATCGCGCAGGCTACTTGCGGTGCCGCCGCCAGGCGATGTCACCTGGGGGATCAGAGCGGCAACCCACGCCAAGGGGAGGAGGCCGGCATGGTTCATTACCCCCTTTTGGACGGAGTCCTTTTTTTGACAGAGAGCATAGAACGTGCCTAACGATTTGAAACCAAAAGATGCAGACGCTCTTGATCCACAATCACGAATGGTTGTCCACAGTTGCGACACAAGTGGTCTAGCGGGGTATCGGGAGGACGCATTCGTGCCTTGGTGGAAAGTGTAAGGTGGTCCGACGGTCGGGATAGCGCCAACGGGACCGGAGCCCGGCGGAGACGCGAGGGAGTACGGCGAGATCCGGCGCAGATCGCGGCCACTGCCTCCTCGCGGACGGCACGATATCCGTGGGCGTGGGCGCGTCGCTGTGGTAGACTGCTTCCGCTCGCAGGTATGAGGTGGCCCATGGCTGATACAACGGACAGGCGTGCGGGGGCGCGCATGACGCTGGCTGAGCATCCCGCCGTGTGGGTGCAGGGCCTGCGCGAGGTGCGCCTCCTCGACCTCAGCCTCACGGGCGCGCAGATCGAGCACCTCGACCTCTTCCGCCTCAGCGCGTCCTGCGCCCTCGATTTCCCGCCCCCGTTCGGGGCGCTGACCCTCCCCGCCCAGGTGGTCTGGTGTACGGTGATCGGGCGGCAGCGCAAGCTCGGGGGCACATCCCATCTCGTGGTCCGCAGCGGCCTCCGGTTCACCACGCTCACTGGGGCGCAGCACGCGGCCCTCGTCGACAGCCTGCAGCGCCTCGCGGCCACGCGGCACCCCGGTGTTGACACCCAACGGCGTTCGGCGTAGGTTCACCTTTGGCCGCACCACCCTCGACGTCGTCACCTTTCGCCACGATAGCAGTCGTCACCGTCAGTGATCTCTCATCCGGTGTTCCCCCATCTGGAGAGGCCTGCCGTGGTTCGGTTCGCCTGACCATCTCAGATCCATCCTGAGCATGGGCCCACGCATCGGGTACCGTGTCGCCTCCACCTGGGAGGTGATCGATGCCCGGAGCCTCACGGCGTCCCCGACGCCGACGCTGTCCGTTCTGCCAGACGCTCTTCCGTCCCCATCCGCGCCTCGGGCCGCGCCAGTGGACCTGCGGGGCGGCCGCGTGTCAGCAGCAGCGCCATGCGGCGAGTTGTCGGGCCTGGCGGCGCCAGAACCGCACGGTGACCCGCACGCATTACCGGGACTACGTGCACCCGGCCCGGGCGCGGGCTGTGCCCAAGCCGGTCTCCCCGCGCCAGGTAGCCACCTTCTTGCGCGGTGTCCGCCCCGAGATGCGAGACGCGATATGGGCGCAAGCGCAACCCCCATGCGAGGTTAGGTCCCCGTAAAATACACGCCGCGCGGGGCGAGACGCGATCGGAGCTCTGTGCCCAGTGGACGTGCGCAGTTACGTGCACCTAACGGGGCATCGCCGCGAGACGCGATCTGGCCGCACGGCCGTATTCCGACGTACTTGCGGACGTTGCCAAATACAACAAGTTAGCGTTTCAGGAGCCCTTCCCACTCCGTGGGCGTCTCCTTCCCACGGGCGACCGCCTGGTACACGGCCTGGGGGCTGACGCCGAGGGGGGGCCCGAGGGGCCGGCCCGGATGACCGAGCACCGCCACCCACAGGTAGGCGATCCCGGCGCGGGCACGCTGGAGGGCGGTCCGTCGGCCCCCCCCGGGCAGCGCGTCGGG
>Ga0209048_10006192_pt1 | contig 11223 bp, 8 predicted proteins | sample FrelakmetCRP12CR_FD_187146 | JGI IMG/M metagenome (GOLD analysis project Ga0209048, IMG submission 187146) | Freshwater lake sediment microbial communities from the University of Notre Dame, USA, for methane emissions studies - CRP12 CR (SPAdes)... | ecosystem: Environmental > Aquatic >... | reverse complement strand
TTGATTTTTTCTAACCTTCCGACACATATAAAGACAATATCGTCAGGGCTCAGGTCCAGTTCGGGATACTGTTTTCTGTTTACTGATGTCCTAAATCTGTCGATATCGACGCCATTCACAATGGTCTGGAGCGTACCAGGGGGGAATTGGCCCAGATTCGTAAGATACTTGTTCATCTGGTTCGATACGGTGACCAATCGAGTTCCCAATAGCGAAGACAATCTGATGTATCGGATCCTTGTTTCCTTTTCCCTGATTGTGTAAATATCATGAAGGGTTCCTATGTGCGGTATTCTCGTAAGGTACGTAGCAAAGCAAGCGCCCGTGACCGTCCCGAACAGATGGGAATGCAAGATATCGACACGTCGACGTCTCAGGAAGTTGGCAAAAACGGCACTGAAAAAAAAGGGAAGCATTATGCTCGATTTAAAATATCGGTGTCCCGGAACAAAAAATGAAGGAATCCCGTATTCCGTACATTTACTTTCCAGCCACGGATTACCGAAATGATAAACTTCAGGCATATAGCCGTGGTCACCCATTTTTCTGCAAATCTCTATTACAAGGGTTTCTGCTCCGCCTGGGTCATGGCTGTCAATGAAATGAGCAATTTTCGGCATTGTTAACATTTATTAATTACCGCAACAGAAGAACATTACTGAAAATCTGATGGAAACTTGTGCACGAGGCTTTGTGACCGCGATTCGTATAAGGAGAGGAGAACTTTGCAAATAATCTTTTTAATGATGCAGAAGGAATAACTTTTTCGCATGCTACTGGATACGGAGGTTCTTCGGCTGTGCTGGTATTGTCCCATCCGGTCTGGCGGTAGCAACTGTCAGATTATCAATCCATATTGTTTGATCAATTGGTGAACCATCACCAATATACGGTGCAATCAAAAGTTGATTGAATTTCATGTTCGGATATTGTCCGGTACGGATTATGACATCCTTATGGTCAATGACCAGAATACCATCGAACCAGTACTGAAGTATTCCGTTTGCGACCCCTTTCCCATTTACGATACTGTTAAGCTTAAAGTATGCTTCAACGTGATGCCAGTCGCCTTTATAGTAGGACCCGGGACTGTCTCGAAAATATTGACTTGAGGGCTTCCATTTTTTTTCGTTTCTATAACTGCCCGAACTGCCGTAGCAGTCGAGAAAATCATATCCATCATTGGTTGAACCATTACAGCCAGCAGTTGCACGTTGTTCTGTAACGGTTGTCAGGTCTTTGCCGATATTGTTTTGATCAATATTAATCGTATCCTGTATGAGTAGAACGGGATAACCGCTATTCTCTTCTACGTAGGCCGTTAAATGACTCACCGATGGTCCCCAATAATCGCTGTCGAGGTTCGTTAAAAAAAATATTTCATGGGGATGATATGGCTGGTTTGAGCCGACCCAATTCGCACTGTGTTTAACATAGAAACCGATGTAGACTGAGTCTGTCTCTGCAAATTTCCTTCTTATTGATCCTCCTGACACAGCTGGTGTCTTTGTACCTTGTAAAAAATGGTACTCAACAGAATGAGCACTACCAGGGATGTGCTCAATTGCCGACAATTGAAGATTCGTATCATCATACCACCCCCGCGAAACGAAGTTTGAATCTTCAAATGTTTCAGTGAACAAAAGCGCACAAAAACCGTCCGCTGGGCAGAAAAAAAAGCAAAGAAGAATTTGGAACATCGTCAGCATATATCTCATAATTGGTTATCCCCTTTTCTTCCATGCCGCGGCGTTTCATAATAATTGACTAGATATATTGGATCGCCAATGAAATATCATCACTGCGAGCTCGCTTTGAACGTCCTGCAGATCCCGTATTGGATCTGTTAGAAATTTACACCACACAATCGCTACCTCAAATCTCGTGGTGGATTCAGACGGCCTATTCTTTGATTGCCCGGTCCAGGGCTGTAAGCTCCTCGGTAGGAAGGATAGCTTCCTCCTCTGCCTCCCGTATAAGCTGGTGAACCTGTTTTCAGTTTAAAATCGGCCGGATTAACCCCGCCCGCATTTGAGAACTGTGGATTCATAACGCTCGAATTCGTATCAAATGTCGTTGTTGCAGTCCATGCACCTAATGACGAGAAGGTCATCGCTCCCCAATCTAAATTCCATCCGATGCTCGACGGATAAAAAATGTTATAATTGGATAAATTAGTGGACATGGACGTACCGCTCGTATATCGCAAAGCATTCTGATAATTTGCGATGATATTATTGAAAACTTCAGTATTAGTCGCCTGGCCACTGAGATGGATGCCGGCGCTTCCACTGTAAAAAACATTATTGTAAATTTTCACATTTTTCATTAGATCAGAGGCGGTTCCTTCTTCATTGTAAACGCCCATGCCGCAGTTTCGAACGACATTGAAGTAAAATTGATCATCATGACCCGTGGGCGTGGTCATTTGGTTTTTTATCTGAAAACCGATGTTACAGGTCTGGGTGCCGGCGCCTCCCCAGATATGATTATTGTAGTATGCATTGGCAATCCCATCCTGTTTGTCATAAATACCGATCGTGTTATTGTAAATATCGTTGTTTTTTATTATCGCATACGAGGTGTCCCAAAAAAGAATGGCCGTCGTATTGGCTACTACAGAAGGATCTCCGTTGTTGTCGTGCAATATATTATTTTCTATAGTAACATATGAAGATCTCAGAGACTCAATTAGGGCATTGTTATGATAATCTGTTTTTACAACGCCGTGCAAATCGCAATTCCGAATAGTGATATGGTTGGAGTCTACGAACATTACGAATCTATTTTCTCCGCCGGTCTTATCAAGAATTGTTCCTGTGAATCCATCCCACACGATCCATTCGACATTCTTTGTTCCAAAAGAAGGCCCGCCACAAGTTATACCTTGAATCACAGGAATCTCTCCGGGGTATGCTTTAAACGTTATTGGGCTTCCTGCTGTACCTGAATGAGATGGACTCAACGCAGGAGTTTCACGGTCGCAAGAAGGCCCCGGATTATAAGTACCGCTTCTGAAATATACCAGATCGCCAGCCTGTGCATTAGCCATTGCTGTGGAAGCGGAACAGGGGGTGGAGGCATTTGTGCAAGCAGTCCATGCTGCGTTTCCTGTGGAGGAAACAAAGTAAGAATTACCAGCGTTTGAAATCGATGCTATAAATATGAGATTGTATACAATAAACAGAGATAATAATAGGCTTTTAGTTCGCTTGTTATCATTAGACATTGAATGTCTCCTTAGTTCTTTTCCATGAGTGGAAGCAGTTGTTTGTATATTATATCCAGGATGATAGCGCTCGACAGTGATTTTAATCACATTCCATCATTTGCCTTGATAAAAAATACAGCAGGCAGCTTATACAAACCACTCTTTTAGATTTCATAGAGAGCGTTCTCTTCATGCGAATGATATTGCTCATACGAATGACCAGAGGTACGGAAAAATATTAAATTGTAATTCTGCATATTCGACGCGTGATTCCGGCTATGGAACTTCCTGAAAAATCTCCTCGTATACTTTCTCGGTTTCTTCAACCATTTTTTTGCTGGTAAACATTTCAAGAAATCGCTTGCGGCCTCGCTCCCCCATTTCATGAGCCCTTTCCTTATTAGACAAACAATATACTATTGCATCTGCCATCGCGTTTGGATCATTCGCAGTAACCAGTAACCCGGTTTCGTTCTGAGTGACGATTTCAGCGGGACCTCCCAAATTTGTCGCGATAACCGGTTTGCCCATAGCCATCCCCTCTACTACAACCAAACCGAATGGTTCCGGGTCAGTAGATGCATGTAGTAATACATTTAAAATGCTCAAGATTTTTGGTATATCTGTTCTAAATCCCGTAAATATGATATTTTTGTCAAGATCGTTATCCTTAATATATTTATCTATTTCTTCTTTATAATCTTCTGAACGCAACGCTACTTTCCCTATTATCAAACACTTAATATCGGGGAATATTTTTTTTACTTCCTTTATGGCCTTCACAACAACGAGTTGCCCTTTCCATCGCATAATATTGCCGACAATCCCGACTGTAGGCCGTCCGTATTCAATCTTAAATTCTTTATTTATCTTGTCATTTGCTAACGACTCAATTGTATCAAATGCGTCAACCTTGATTCCATCATAAACTCTTCTAATTCTTTTCGGCTTTAACTGTTGCTTCATGACGTTGTTCTTAAAGCTATCACTTACACAAATGATCGCATCAAGGTAACGGACAAAATATTTTGTCTGGAGATTGCACGGAAATTCTGTGCCGCGGTCATGTCCAACTACTTTTATTCCACGCAAATAACCTGCCAGCATCCACTCGTGCATACAGGCATAGCCATTATTTAAATGGACAAGATCAGGCTTGATTTCATTAATGATGCGATTAAGCTTGAATTGTTTGAGAAGTATCTTGTCCAGAAAACGATACGGCCACTTTATTCTATCACCGGCTGTCTTTAGCGGAATGCTTTGCGAAGGGCCGAAATTATTGACATATACATGAGGTGTCACTTTTTTAAATTCAGGAATCAACATATTTTCCTGACAGAACAGAATGTGCAGTTCGTATTTGGATTTGTTCAATCCCTGCATTAAATACAATAGGCTATAATACGAACCGCCAACCGTACCGTCTCTATTTGATTCAATAAACAAGATTTTCTTCATATATGCAGGATCCTTAATATCAGGATATCGAAGCCTTACAGGCATATTTGAATTTTACCCAGGCAGCGGACAAATCACGCTGTACTGATGATCTTATGCTGTCTAACGCACTACTAGGTATTTTCATTATTAAAATCATGTATGTTACTGTACCTGCTACAATAACTGCAACAAGGTTTATCAGCGTATATTTTGAAATCAATAGTGCATAAATTACTTCAATGCATAACAGCATGATCAAACTGCTGATAAGTGCCGGCATGATACATAACGCAAATACTTTCCATGGTAAGGCTATTTTTTCTCGGATGATCCCGATTCCCACATAAAATGTCAAAAGAGAATACATTACAGCTCCAAGAGCAACCGCAACAATCCCCCATTGCACGAGAACGAGCCAGAGTATAAAGAGGATGCCAGTGGCAATCATTTGCCGAATTGTGTATTTTTTATAATTTCCAATGTTTACAGCGGCGGTCAATAAAAGCCCGGAGAACGATGCAAATATTCCGCTAATACACATAATTTGCAAAGGAACGATCATTGCGTTCCATTTTTCGCCGAGCACGACAGGGACAAAGTGATGCGCTACTGCAAACAGTCCGACGTATATAGGGAAATTAATGATTGATGTAACGACAATACTTTTCTTGAGCATACTTACCAATTCTTCTTTTTTATCCTGAATCCTGCTGAAGGAGGAATAAAGAACATTGTTTATGTTTGATGATATACTTTCTGATGGCATTTGGCTCAGACTTTTGGCTTTATCATATACGCCAAGGATTGACATGCCTAAGTATCTTCCGACGATCAAACGGTCCAGGCGGCTGCTGAAGAAATATAATTGCGTCCGGACAAAACTCCATGCACCATAGTCAAATAAATCTTTTAATGCTACGAAGGTACGTGATAGCCTAGGTTTCCAATGAGCTTTAAAAATCAAGAACACTGCGGCAATAGAAAGCGGAATCAATTGCCCCCATACGATTGACCAGTATTTAAGGCCGTAGATCGCAAGTATTACGGTGATTAACGACATGGACACTTCTTTGGTAGTGTCAACGATTGTAATGACTTTAAAATTAAGATCTCTTCGAAAGAGCGTGTAGGGGAGATCATAAAAAGTAGATAGAACAAAGGTGAGAGACATCACGCGTATTACGTTCATGCTCTCAGGGGAATGAAAAAAATCAGCGATGAGCGGTGCCAGGAAATAAAATAAGCACATCATGAAAAATGAGATCATCAAATCTGCGGTAAAGACAGAAGTAATATGCTCTTTTGTGATCTCTTTCCGCTGAACTAATGCACTCTTGAAGCCCAGGTTGGTCAACGTATTGGAATAAAAAATAATCATTGTTGCGATTGATACGATCCCGAAATCTTTTGGGTCCAGGAGCCTCGCGACGACAATAGACACGCCGAAACGGAACATTTCGTAAGGAATTTTAAAAGACAGATTCCAATACATGCTCGAGCGTGTTTTCCCCTCTATGTCATCAGCCATATGCTATCTGTCCTTCAAAATATAAAACGTTGTGTACCTTTTTCTGCAACACTCTTTGCATCATCTTTTTTTTCAAAAGTATTGCAGTACTGCCGATGAGTTTCTCATCTTCCACCATATATATCAAACCATTTCTGAAAGATCACCAGGGACCAGATGAGCGTATCATGAATTTCCTTCCCGGTGAAATGCTCATACACAATACGTTTAACCGTTTGATCATTGAAGAGACCGTGTTTCTTCAAGTTTTTCTCATCAAGCGTTTCCAATACATACTGCTTCAAGTCTGTCTGAAGCCAACGGGTCATGGGCCCAACAAAGCCCTGTTTCCGATGATTGATGACGGCTTTCGGCAATATCGGTGCAACCGCCTTCTTGAGCAGGTATTTTTTCCTGAGCCATTTCAGCTTTAGTTCCGGTGGGATGGTGGCGCAGAATTCTAAAACCTTATTATCGACGTAAGGCACCCTGACTTCCAGGGAATGATACATGCTCATTCTGTCCGTAACCGTCAGGATATCATCAGGCAGATAAGTTTTTATATCACAGTAGAGGACCCTGTTCAGCGAGTCCTGTGTATCGTGGACATTCGGTGAGTTGAAATAGCTCAGGACCAACTCCCTGCAAGATTCATGATGCTGGGAGAATCGATTTGTATCGGCAAACAAAGACCCCTGGAGGGAGGGATTCAGCCGGGAGATGTAGCCAAAATACGCCGTGTCAGCGGATACACCACTTGAACGCACAAAGCGTTTCATGTGATTAACCGTATAGTGGCCATCTGCCCGCTCAGGCAACCCTTCAATCAGTTTTTGTATAAGTCCTTGTCGAATAAAAAGCGGTAATCGGTTATACAGACTGCGGAGCCTGAAGCCAAGATACCGTTCATAGCCTGCAAAAGCCTCATCGCCGCCCAGTCCTGACAACGCGACGGTCACGTTCTGCCTGGCTATCTGACAGACATAATAGGACGGGATAGCGGAATCATCGGCGAAGGGCTCGTCAAAGGACCGGACGATCTTTTCAATAATACTTTGCGGTTCAGGCAGTACTTCATATTCATGATGATTGGTTGCATATCGTCGTGCGACCATGCGGGCATAGGCACGTTCATCCAGATACCCTCCCGTGTTCCCGCCGAACCCTATCGAGAATGTATTGACCAGATTCTTCCCATTACCGCTCATCATGGCAACCACGGCGCTTGAGTCGATACCACCGCTTAAAAAAGCGCCCAGGGGGACATCACTGACAAGATGGGCCTGTACGGAGTCTTTGAACAGGTCCATAAAACCGTCGATGAAATATTGTTCTGATTTGCCTCGGTCAGGGACAACAGTGAGGTCCCAGTATTTGCGTATCGATATCTCTCCGTTCTGCCACGTCAAGGTATATCCCGGCAGAAGCTTTCTGATGCCCTTAAAGATCGTCAGCGGTGCCGGGATGTAGGACAGCGTAAAAAAGCAGGCAAGCGCCGTTTCATCCATCTCCCTCGTTATATCCTGACCCAGGAGGATCGCTTTCATCTCCGAGGCAAAATACAGCCGCCCGTTCTTCTCGGCATAAAAAAGCGGTTTGATGCCGTATCGGTCCCGGGCCAGGAACAGCTTCCGCTTCCGGATATCCCATATGGCATAAGCAAACATCCCGCGAAGTCGCTCGACGCTCCGTTCGCCCCATTCTTCATAGGCATGGAGGATCGTTTCCGTATCGCTCTTGGTTGCGAACCCGTGACCCCTGCTCAAAAGCTCGTCCCTGAGCTCCTGAAAATTATAGATTTCTCCATTAAAGATTATGCACTGGGAACGGTCCTCGTTGAATATCGGCTGCTGCCCCGACGACAGGTCTATGATACTGAGCCGACGATGACCTAATCCGACATGATCGTCATGGTAGGTCCCCTCCTCGTCAGGCCCCCGGTGATAGAGCGTGTCAGTCGCCTGCTTTAAAGGAAAACCTTTCACATTGTCAGATGCTACGCCGAATATTCCGCACATAATTATGATGTAACCACAACACAGAGGATAAGGGAAAGAATTCAAGGGGGCTAGGGGCTTAGGGGGTCTAGTGTAAAATATTTAAGTCAATTACTCGAACCCTCGCATCCTCGATCCCTCAAAGCCTAAATCGACCCCTCGAACCCTTCCTTCACTCCAAGTCGTTATACTCCTCTTTCTTTACCTCTCTCATATTCGATCACCTTCTCATACGCCTGCTGCATTGTTATAGGCGGGGTCCAGTTCAGTTCCTTCCGGATCTTCGACGCATCATAGATGACGTTCTTCTGGGAAGATTCAAGCCTGTATATCGTCAGGACGGGATTCCGCTTCATCATGCCGAACACGATCTCCTGAAAACGAACGATCCCATAGAACATGAAGTAGGGAATGTAGATGTATTTCGCTTCAGGATAGAGCTTCTTGAGGAATAATTCCGCATACTGCCTTTTAGTTGGCATATCGCTATCGACCACATTGTAGATCTTTCCATTACTCTCGCTGCACTGCATGCATGCAACAATCGCGTCGACAAGGTTCTCGATGTTCACGAGCGGCAGAACGAACTTCCCCATCCCGATGATCGCAAAAAACTTTCGTCCGACGGAAAAACCCATCATGGGGGTGAAAATATCGCTGCCCGGGCCGAAATAGGTCCCGGGCCTCAGGCAGACGATAGGAAACTGTCCTTCTGCAATCGCCTGCAAAACGAGTTGTTCCGCCCTAAGCTTCGCTAATGAATAATGCCCTCTCCTCTCGGGGAACCGTTCAAGCGAGGAGTTCTCATTGACCACCTGTCCTTCCTGGTAATCGGCGATCCCATAGACGCTGCAGGAGCTGATATATATGAGTTTTTTTATCTCGAACTCTCGACAAAGGTCGAGTACATTCTGCGTCCCCTGAATAGTGCTCAATTTCCCTTTTTCTTCACTGCCGGTTGTATCCGCAGCCGTGTGAATAACATATTCGGCCCCCTCAAAGGCCGATCTCATGGACTCGGCCTCGGCAACATCACCATGGTAGATTGTCACATTGGGCAAACGCAGGTGGCTCGTTTGCGAGGTCTTCCTGACCAAGGCATGCACAGAGCCGCCTCGTTCTGACAGGATGGTGACTGTTCTGCTCCCCAAGATGCCGCTGGCTCCCGTTACAAGGACATGCCAGCCAGCCAAATCATTTGACTGAGATATCAAACAATCTCCTCGCCAGACGCAAGGCCAGTTCGGCAATAGTGAGGCCGGGGTTGGCATAGGAATGTTCCTGAATGACAGAACCATCACAGACAAAGGTATTGTCGCTCATTTTCAGTTTGAGATCTTTGTCTATAATATCCTCTGCGGCACTGCCGATGGGCGTCGTGCAGGCGTGATGGGCGCAAGACCAGAGCCATTCCTCAGTAATGTCTGTTTCGATTTCTACTTGCTCAGCTATCTTCAGTAGCATTCCCTTGAGTTTAATCAACAGAGATCTGTAAATGGCCAACTCGACTGCAGAGATCGACCAGTCAACCCTCAGGTCATTTCCATCATAATAGACACGATTAGTACCACGTTTTTGCTCGGCGACAAACAATATACTATATGTACGAGTCGGGATATTCAAACCGAACAGATGGGAATAAATTTCCGCGATGATATCCGGGTGGAATATTTTCCATGAAAAGGCGTTTTGGACCCTGGCCATGCCGGAGCTTGCCCCCAACAGGGACTTATATTTATAGATGGAAAGATGATTCTCCATGGTTACTGCCGGCCTAAAGAAGGCGCAGCAGGTATACTGTCCGCATGCGCTCCTCAGGCGAATGGCACTTCGACTGACATAATCGCCCTTGTCAAGCAACGAGAGTTTATCGATCAGCCCGGCAATATCCTTCTTGAAGCGCACCTTGCCGATAAAACCGATCGGATGGTCGATAAATCCCGTGCCAAGGCTATCAAATCGATGCCCTAACGTCGTTATGATATCTTTCAAAATCTTGGGACTACCCATCGCTCCGGCGGCTATGATCACAAAATCGACTTCAACAGAATGCTCCCCTGAGGCTGTAGTGAAATTAACGGTCTTGATCCGCTTGCCTTCGCGGACGAAGCCAATCTTAGCAACAGAGTAATAATCTCTGACCGTTGAGTCTACAGTTAATTTTTTGAATTTCTTGGGATAAACCAGGCAATCGATGCCATCTGAGAAAACACCGATTTTTTCCACGAGCCCGGTCATTTCCGAAACTAGCTTTTTATAAGCAACCGAGTACGGCTCTTTCTTGAAGAAAAGGGCTGACGCCGCCCTATCCGTGAACAACTGCGCCTCGGCCAACACCTCGTCAAATTCCTGTCCAACGACGTCACCCCGGTTGATAGGGATCAGTCCATTGTGCCAGAGATTGGTTGTACCTCCGCCGCCATAACAGAACGTGCTGACTTCCGCGAGCTTTTTCTTATCGAAACCGACCTGAGGATATTGAATAGAATTCTTACTGCCGATCTCGAGCAGAGTTACGTCAGCATGTTTAACTAACTCATTACATATCACTGAACCGGCGATACCACTACCAATCACAACAACTTTTTTCTTCAATAATCCCCCAAACTCTGGTGCAAGATTCAGATATTAAGCAGTACGTAATAAATCAAGTTTGATAACATCTCCAAGCGATTACCCCGGCACAACGCAATAAGAGCCCTTATGCAATTTATGAGAAATTATTTTAGTCCCTGTTTATAGTCTTTCGGTACATGCCGCTCAGTACGTATCCATTTCTCGCTCCGGTAGATACCAGTCATACTCACGAAATCAATCATAAATTTCCACACGAGAAAAAGTGGGGCAACAAGGATTGCCTTGAACACTTGCCAAAAATCGCCTGCCAGCACTATTCCGATGAAAAGAATAATTCCTTGCACGCCAAGCATGCCGATGCTAAGAATGATCGACACCGATTTGAAGACAGAAGAGGGGAGCATCAGACTCGTGAAGAGAGCCACGAATATCAGGTTTATCTGCAGCGACCAGTTCGGGAATAACAAGGCCAAAGATGCGTCGAGCAT
>Ga0209048_10006191_pt1 | contig 11226 bp, 10 predicted proteins | sample FrelakmetCRP12CR_FD_187146 | JGI IMG/M metagenome (GOLD analysis project Ga0209048, IMG submission 187146) | Freshwater lake sediment microbial communities from the University of Notre Dame, USA, for methane emissions studies - CRP12 CR (SPAdes)... | ecosystem: Environmental > Aquatic >... | reverse complement strand
GCTCAAGGACTCCGGCCGCGCCGAGTACGTGACGATCACCGACGACGAGGCGCTCGCCGCGTTCCACGAGTGCTGCCGGATCGAGGGCATCATTCCCGCGCTGGAGTCGGCGCATGCGCTCGCCTACGCGGCGCGGCTCGCCGCGACGATGCCGAAGGAGAATATCCTGCTCGTCAACCTCTCGGGCCGCGGCGACAAGGACATGAACACCGTCGCCGAGCGCTCGGGCCTCAAGTTCTATTGCCGGCCCGAGTGCGATCCCGCGCGTCGATGAACCGGATCGACTCGACGTTCGAACGGCTCCGCGCCGCGGGGCGCACCGCGCTGATCCCGTACGTCACGGCCGGCGACCCTTCGCGCGATGCCACGCTGCAGATCATGCGGAAGCTCGTCGCCGCGGGCGCCGACGTGATCGAGCTGGGCGTGCCGTTCTCGGATCCGATGGCCGACGGTCCGGTCATCCAGCGCGCTTCCGAGCGCGCGCTCGCCCAGGGCGTCGGCCTTGGCGACGTGCTCGCGATCGTCGCCGCGTTCCGCACGATCGATGCGGCGACGCCCATCGTGCTGATGGGGTACGCGAACCCCATCGAGGCGATGGGCACGACGCGCTTCGCGGACCGTGCGCAGGAAGCCCGTGTCGACGGCGTGCTGGTCGTCGATTATCCGCCGGAGGAAGCCGCGGAGTTCGCGGCGCTACTGGGTGCGCGCGGGCTCGCGCCGATCTTCCTCGTCTCGCCGACGACGCCCGACGCACGGATCGACGCGATCGCGGAAATCGCGCGCGGTTACGTCTACTACGTCTCGCTGAAGGGTGTGACCGGCGCCGGCCATCTGGACACGGCCGACGTCGCGCGCCGCCTCGCCGGGATCCGCCGGCAGGTCCGGATTCCTGTCGGCGTGGGCTTCGGGATCCGCGACGCCGAGAGCGCCCGGGCGCTCGCGGCGGAGGCGGACGCGGTCGTCATCGGCAGTCGCATCATCGAGGAAATCGAATCGGGACCCGCGGACGCGGCGGCAGACCGCGCGGGGGCCTGGCTCGCAGGAATCCGCAGCGCACTCGATTCGATGGGGAAGCGCTCGGCGTAACGCTTGCAGGGCGCGCCGCGCCGGTGGTTGCACTCGGGGAGAAGCCATGAGCTGGTTGCAGAAGCTGCTGCCGCCGCGGATCAAGAGCACGCCGGGCACCAAGAAGACCGCAGTGCCCGAGGGACTGTGGATCAAGTGCGCCGCCTGCGAGGCGGTGCTCTATCGCACCGACCTCGAGAAGAACCTCTTCGTCTGCCCGAAGTGCAACTTCCACGTGCGCGTGCAGGCGCGCGAGCGCATCGAGCAGCTGCTGGACGCCGAGGGGCGCTTCGAGATCGGCTCCGAAGTCGTTCCGGTCGACAGCCTCAAGTTCAAGGACCAGAAGAAGTACCACGAGCGGCTCGCCGCGGCGCTCGAGGAGACGGGGGAGACCGACGCGCTCGTCGTGATGCAGGGCAGCGTCAAGAGCGTGCCGCTGGTGCTCGCCTGCTTCGAGTTCGAATTCATGGGCGGGTCGATGGGCTCGGTGGTCGGCGAGCGCTTCGTGCGCGGCGTGCGCGTCGCCTACGAGAACCGGGTGCCGTTCGTCTGTGTTTCGGCGTCGGGCGGTGCCCGGATGCAGGAGGGCGTCAATTCGCTGTTCCAGATGGCGAAGACGACCGCCGTGCTGCAGGAGCTCACCAAGGCGCGCCTTCCGTTCGTCTCGATCCTCACCGACCCGACGATGGGCGGCGTCTCGGCGTCGTTCGCGTTCGTTGCCGACATCGTCATCGCCGAGCCGGGCGCGCTGATCGGCTTCGCCGGCCCGCGCGTGATCGAGCAGACCGTGCGCGAGAAGCTGCCGGACGGCTTCCAGCGCGCCGAGTTCCTGATCGAGAAAGGCGCGATCGACCTGATCGTCGACCGCCGGCAGCTCAAGGACGAGCTCGCGCGGCTGCTCGCGCACCTCACCGGCCAGCCGGCGCCGGCGGCCTGAAGCAACGACCGATTCGAATCGTCGCGCCGGGAAACGCCGGCCGATGCCGGTCCCGCGACCGCCAGCACCGCCGATCCGCATGAACCGCCCGACGACGCTCGCTGCGTGGCTCGCCTATCTGGAGACGCTCCACCCGAAGGCGATCGCGATGGGGCTCGAGCGCGTCGCGGCGGTGCACGCGAAGATGGCCGCGGCGCTCGCCTGCCCGGTCGTCACCGTCACCGGCACGAACGGCAAGGGGTCGACCTGCGCGATGCTGGAATCGATGCTGCGCTGCGCCGGCCACCGCACCGGCCTCTACGCATCGCCGCATCTCGTCCGGTACAACGAGCGCGTGCGCATCGGGGGCACGGCGCTGGGCGACGAGGCGCTGGTGGCCGCCTTCAACGCGGTGGAGGACGCGCGCGGCGAGGTGCCGCTGACGTATTTCGAGTACGGCACGCTGGCGGCGCTGTGGACGTTCGCGCGCGCCGGCCTCGACGTCGCGGTTCTCGAAGTGGGCCTGGGCGGCAGGCTCGACGCCGTCAACATCGTCGATGCCGACGTCGCGGTCGTGACGAGCGTCGATCTCGATCACATGGATTACCTCGGGCCGACGCGCGAGGACATCGGCCGCGAGAAAGCCGGCATCTTCCGGGCAGGGCGCCCCGTGGTCTGCGCCGAACCCGAGCCGCCGGCGGGGCTCGTGGCGCACGCGCGCGCGCTGGGCTCGCCGATCGTGCAGCTCGATCGGGACTACGGCTATGTCGCCCTGGACCGGCAGTGGCAGTACTGGGGACCGGGCGGCCGGCGCCACGGGCTGCCGCATCCCGCGCTGCGCGGCGCGTACCAGCTCGCGAATGCCGCAACCGCGCTCGCGGTCGTCGATCTGCTGCGCGAGCGCCTTCACGTTTCGGCCGGCGCGATCCGTGACGGCCTGGTCACCGTCGAGCTCCAGGGGCGCTTCCAGGTGCTTCCCGGGCGGCCGGCGATCGTCGTCGACGTCGCGCACAATCCGCACGCGGCGCACGCGCTGGCCGCGACGCTCGGTTCGATGGGCTACTTCCCCGAAACGTTCGCCGTGTTCGGCATGCTCGCCGACAAGGATCTGCGCGGTGTGATCGAGGCGGTGAAGGCCCGCGTCGATCGCTGGTTCGTCGCGACGCTGCCGGGTCCGCGCGGCGCGAGCGCGGAGCAGCTTGCCGCCGTGCTCGCGCAAGCGGGCATTGCGCCACGCGCAGTCCGCACGTTCGATGACGTCGCGTCGGCGCTGGCCGCCGCGCGGGGCGGCGCGAGCGAAGCTGATAGAATCATCGTTTTCGGATCGTTCCTGACGGTCGCCGCGGCGCTTGCCACGGTGAAACCGGGAGCGGCGCACGCGACACGGCATGGCTGATCGAAACGCTGACAACGCCGACCTCGTCGTCGACGAGCTGAGACGCAAGGCGCGCCGGCGACTGGTCGGTGCGATCGTTCTGGCCCTCGCGGCGGCGGTCGTCGTGCCGATGCTGCTCGAGAAGGACCCGCGCCCTCTCGGCGACGACGTCTCGGTGCAGATTCCCCCGGTGGACGAGGGCAAGTTCATCAATCGGCTCACCGGGAAGTCGGGCGACACGAAACCGTTGCCCAAGGCCGACGACAAGACGGATCCGAAGGCAGGCTCCGCCAAGGTCGAGGCAAAGCCCGACGTGAAGCCCGACGCGGCGCCGGCGGCGCCCTCGCAACCGGCGGTCACGCCCGTCGACTCGGCACCGCCCGGGAAATCGCTGGCCGAGGCCGAGCAGCGCGTGCTGGCGCCGAAGCCGGCGCCGAAAGCCGAGTCCAAGCCGGCCCCCGCGGCCAAGGCCGCTGCGCAGGACGCGAAGGCCGCCGCGAAAACGGCCGCGGCGGAAGCGAAGCCGAAGCCGGCGACGGAGGCCAGATCCGAACCGAAGCCAGCGACCGAGGCGAAGGCCGAGCCGGCCGCGCCGGTTGCGGAGACGAAGCCGGAACCGAAGGCCGAGCCGAAGTCCGCGGCGGCGGAGGCCAAGCCGGCGAGCGGAGCGTCCTCCACGACGCCGGCAGCGACGCCGGCCGCCCCCGCGAAGGCCGAAGGCTTCGTCGTCCAGCTCGCCGCGTTCGCCGACGACAAGGGCGCGAACGCGCTTGCCAACAAGCTCAAGAAGGCCGGCTACGCGGCGTACGTCGAGCCGGTAGAGACCTCGCGCGGAACGCTGTGGCGCGTGCGCGTCGGCGGCTACGGATCCCGGCCCGAGGCGGACGCCGCTCGGGCGAAGCTCAAGGGCGAGGGTTACAGCGGCATCGTCGCGCCGGCGAAGTGACGCGCGCCGCGCTCTCCGCGCGACAGGCCCGCACGCAGGTGTCCCGGATTCGATGAACGGATTCGATCTTGCGCTGATGGCCGTCGTCGTGCTGTCCACGTTGTTCGCTTTCGTCCGCGGCGTCGTCCGCGAGCTGATCGCCATCGCCGCGTGGGTGACGGCGTTCGTCCTGGCGCTCACCTACGCGGGAACCGTTGCCGGATGGTTCGCATGGCTCGACGTGACGCCGGTGGCGAAGCACGTGCTCGGCTTCGCCGTGGTCCTCGTCGCGGTCCTCGTCGCCGGCGCGCTGGTCGCCACGATGCTGTCGAACGCGGTGCGCGCGATCGGCCTGGGATTTGTCGACCGGCTGCTGGGCGCCGTGTTCGGCCTCGCGCGCGGGCTCGTCGTCGTCGTCGTTTTCGCGCTGATTGCGGGCGTGACCACGCTGCCCAGGCACGATTGGTGGCAGAATTCGTTGTTCGGGGGGCCGCTGGCGCTGGCCGCGCTGTCGCTGAAGCCGTATCTGCCGCATGCGTGGGCGGAGCAACTCGATTTTTCGGCGGCGCGGACGACGTCCGCGCGCCGCGGCACCCGGGCGACGGGCGCGGCCCTTGGAGAAAGCTCGACATGTGCGGAATCGTAGGCGTTGTCGCACACACGCCGGTCAACCAGGTGCTCTACGACGGCCTGCTGCTGCTCCAGCACCGCGGACAGGACGCCGCCGGCATCGTGACGAGCGACGGTGCGACGTTCCACATGCACAAGGGCAGCGGGTACGTCCGCGACGTGTTCCGCACGCGCAACATGCGCGAGCTTTCGGGCAACCTCGGCGTCGGCCACTGCCGCTATCCGACCGCGGGCAGCGCGTCCTCCGAGCTCGAGTCGCAGCCGTTCTACGTGAACTCGCCGTTCGGGATCACGCTGGCGCACAACGGCAACCTGACCAACAGCGAGGCGCTGAAGCGCGAGCTCTTCCAGCTCGACTTCCGCCACGTCAACACCAATTCCGATTCCGAGGTGCTGCTGAACGTGCTGGCGCTCGAGCTCGAGCGCGCGGCGCACCACTCGCGGCTCGATGCGAGCGCGATCTTCACGGCGGTCGCCGGCGTGCACAAGCGCTGCCGCGGCGCCTACGCGATCGTCGCGATGATCGCGGGCTACGGCCTGCTCGCGTTCCGCGACCCGTACGGGATCCGCCCGCTCATCATCGGCGTCAACGAGGCGATGGGCGGCACCGAGTACCTGGTCGCGAGCGAATCGGTCGCGCTCGAAGCGCTGGGCTTCACGGTGTTGCGCGACGTCGCGCCCGGCGAGGCGATCTTCGTCGACCAGACGGGCGGTTTTGAGGCGCGCCAGTGCGCCGAAAACCCGTTGCTGGCGCCCTGCATCTTCGAGTTCGTCTATCTGGCGCGGCCGGACTCGGTCATCGACGGCACCTCCGTCTACGAGTCGCGCCTGAACATGGGCGAGCAGCTCGCGAACAAGATCCGCGGGATCCCCGAGGCGCGCGACATCGACGTCGTGATTCCGATCCCCGACTCGAGCCGCCCGTCCGCGCTGCAGCTCGCGAACACGCTCGGGCTCACCTACCGCGAAGGGTTCGTCAAGAACCGCTACATCGGGCGCACGTTCATCATGCCGGGGCAGGCATTGCGCAAGAAGAGCGTGCGCCAGAAGCTCAACCCGATCGGCATGGAGTTCAAGGACAAGGTGGTGTTGCTCGTCGACGACTCGATCGTTCGGGGCACGACGTCGCGCGAGATCGTCCAGATGGCGCGCGAGGCGGGGGCGAGGAAGGTGTACTTCGCCTCGGCGAGCCCGCCGGTGCGCCATCCCAACGTCTACGGGATCGACATGCCGAACCAGCGCGAGCTCGTCGCCACGGGACGCACCGAGGCCGAGGTCGCGCGCGAGATCAGCGCGGACCTCCTCATCTACCAGGAGCTCGACGCGCTGAAGACGGCGGTCCGGACGGCGAACCCGCGGCTCGCGCAGTTCGAGGCGTCGTGCTTCGACGGCCGCTACATCACGGGCGATGTCACTCCCGATTACCTGTCGCACCTTGCCGAAGAGCGCGATGTCGAGCGCGGCGAGATCGATGCGGAAGGCGAGCTGGCCGAGGTTCTGGAAGTCCGTGGTCTGGCGCGCACCGCTGCAGTGACCGGCTGAAGCCGGACCCACGAACGTCACCGGACCCGCGGACGGTTCGCTCCGTGGGGCAGGCCGCTTCGTCCGTCAGGCTGCTTCGCGGGGCCGGCTTCAGCCGGCCGGGCCCACACTACTTCGCCGCGGCCGCCATGTAGTCGACGGCGGCCTTCACGTCGGCCTCCGGCAGCGACGTATTGCCGCCCTTGGCCGGCATCGCGCCCTTGCCCTTGAGCGCGCTCGCGTAGAGCGCGTCGGCGCCGGCCTTGAGGCGCGGCGCCCACGCGGCCTTGTCGCCGAGCTTCGGCGCCCCGGCAGCGCCCGTCGCATGGCAAACCATGCACGTGGTGTCGTAGACCTTCTTGCCGTCGGGCTTGCCGGCGGTCGCGGGCGCAGCCGCGGCCATTGCTGGCGCTGCCGCGGCAGGCGCGGCCGCAGCAGACGGTGCCTCCGCCTTGCCGACGCCCGAGTTGAACATGTACTCGATCGCGCGCTTCACCTCGACGTCCGAGAGATCCGCCATGCCGGCGCGCGCCGGCATGCCGCCGTGGCCCCTGAGCGCGGCCTGGGTGACGGTGGCGAGCCCCTTCGCCACGCGCGGCGTCCACGCCGCACGGTCGCCGACCTTCGGCGCGCCGCCCTGCCCGGTCTCGTGGCACCTGCCGCACGCGACCTTCACGACCTCTTCGCCGGTACGGTCGGCACCCTTGGCGGTCGCGGGCGGCGGGGGCTCCTTCCAGCTCGCACCCGCCTTGTTGGCCATGAAGACGACCGCACGCTCGACCTCGACGTTCTCGAAATCGGGATTGCCGCCCTTCGGCGGCATCGCCCGGATGCCCTTGACCGCGTGGTCGACCGTCGGCGCCAGGCCCTGTGCGATGACCTTGCCCCAAGCGGCCTTGTCGCCGACCTTCGGCGCGCCCGCGAGACCGCCCTCGTGACAGGTCTTGCACACCTGGTTGTAGACCTGCTCGCCCGTGAGCTGGCCCTTGGGGCCGCTTGCGCCCGCGAGCTCGACGTTGCCGACCGGCTTGATCCGGCTCAGCACGGCGCTGTCGCTTGCGCCCGTCCCCTTCGGGCTGCCCGTGATGTACTGCGACAGCATGACGATGATCGCAATCGGTATGACGAAGGCCAGCACGACGACGACGACGAGCTGCTTCCAGTTCTTGATGGGGGAGACGTGCTGATCGGGTTCGTGCATGGCGTTCGTGGTCCGATGGCGGCTGCAGCGGGCTTCGACGCGGCGGGGTCCCGGTGGCGAAGGCCGGCGCCGCGCGGGATTCCGGCCGAAAAACGTTACATTGTACCGTGGCTTGCATGCTGCCGGAACCTCGGCTGGACGCTCGTTCGACCGGCGGAGTAAAATCCGCGTCGGAGCGCCCGTAGCTCAGTTGGATAGAGTGTTGGTTTCCGAAGCCAAAGGTCACAGGTTCGACTCCTGTCGGGCGCGCCACTTTCCGCAGCCGAAGCACCCCCTTCCACGCGCCTTCCCCGGCGCCGGGTTTCGCTGCGCCCGATCACGCCCTCGTTGACCTGCCGCAACGCGCGGGACGCGCGACGCGTTTCCAATAGGCGATACACGAGCGACCGGTGCGCTCGCCCGAACGGGTGCCGGGCCACCGGAACGTCCGATCGTCCGCGGGAGGCAGTTCCATGAAGAACCTCGTCATTCTCGGTGCCGGCACGGGGGGGGCGCTCACGGCCAACCTGCTCTCCCACCGGCTGGACCTCAAGGAGTGGACGATCACGTTGATCGACCGCGCCAGCCTGCACGTCTACCAGCCCGGGCTCCTGTTCCTGCCGTTTGCCATGTACGGCTACCAGACGCAGGACGACGTGGTCAGGCCGATCTCCGCACCGCTGCCCCGCAACGTTGATCTCGTCCGGACCGATATTCGCCTGATCGATCATGCGAAGCGGGAAGTGCAGACCGACCGCGGCGCGTATCCGTACGACTTCCTGATTTCGGCGCTGGGCTGCCGCGCGGCGCCCGAGGAGATCGAGGGGATGGCCGAGGAGATGGGTACGGGCGTGCACACGTTCTACACGCTCGACGGTGCGCTGGCGATGCAGAAGCCGCTCGCCGGGATGACCGAAGGCCGGCTCGTCATCGACATCGCCGAGATGCCGATCAAGTGCCCCGTGGCTCCCCTCGAGTTTGCCTTCCTTGCCGATTACTACTTCCGCCAGAAGGGTATCCGCGACCGGATCGAGATCTCGCTCGTCACGCCGTACACCGGCGCGTTCACCAAGCCCAACGCGAACCGCATCCTGTCGAAGGTCGCCGACGAGAAAGGGATCAAAGTCGTTCCGAATTTCGCGATCTCGGCGGTCGATGCGGCGAAGAAGGTGATCCGCACGTTCGACGGCAGGACGGTCGACTACGACCTCCTCTGCGCGATCCCGCCGAATCTCGGGCCGGCGGTCATCGACGATTCGGGCCTCGGCGACGGCGCGGGCTACGCCATCACCGATCCGCGCACGCTGAAGAGCCGCAAGGCCGAGCGGATATACCTGCTCGGCGACAACACGAACGTCGCCACGTCGAAGGCGGGCTCGGTCGCGCACTTCGAGGCCGAAACCGTCGTCGAGAACCTGCTGCGCGAGATCGACGGCAAGCCGCCGCTGTCGACCTTCGACGGTCACGCCAACTGCTTCGTCGAGACCGGCCACCACAAGGCGATGCTCCTCGACTTCAACTACGACATCGAGCCGCTCGAAGGCTCGTTCCCGCTTCCGTTGGCCGGCCCCTTCTCGCTGCTCGAGGAGAGCCACATGAACCACATGGGCAAGCTCGCGTTCAAGTGGGTGTACTGGAACATGCTGCTGCCCGGCCATCTGCCCAACGTGCCGCTGCTGCCCGCGCACATGAGCTTCATCGGCAAGGACCTCAATACCGCGCCGCAGATCCGCGTCGCGCGCGCGATGCAGGTCAAGGACGTGATGACCACCGATGTCGTCACCGTTCGCCAGGGCACGTCGCTGCCGGCCGCCGCCGAACTGATCGTCGCGAAGAAGATCAGCGGCGTTCCGGTCGTCGACGCCGAGGACAGGCTGGTCGGCATCCTCACCGAGGGCGACTTCATGTCGGCGATGAACCTCGACGGCGGTGTCGTCGGCAACGCGCTGGAAGCCATCGTGCGCAAGCGGCGGGTCCGCAAGGGGATGGGCACGATCGTCGACGACATCATGACAAAGGCGCCGATCACGATCCGTGCCCATGACACGCTGGAGGTGGCAGTCGCGCGGATGGACAAGAACAAGGTCAAGCGGCTGGTGGTGACCGGCGACGACCAGCGCATCCATGGAATCGTCTCGCGGGCCGACGTCATCAAGATCTTCGCGATGAAATGAGCCGGACGACGGCACGGCACCCGGGCCACGGGGCGCGCTGCCCCGGGCGGTGGTTAAGCGGTCTAGAATTGTCGCGCCTTTCGACGGAGACGCTGCGATGAGCGCACCGGTTTCCGACTTCACCGATGCCGAGCGTCTTGCCCGGGCGATCGCTCGCTTCGACGCCGCGAACGCGGAGGATCCCCATCGCGAGGCCGCGGGCGGCCGCGAGCGCCCGAAGGAGCTGCTCTACGCGGAGCGCATGACGGCGATGCTCGAGCGCTTCGCCCCGGACGCCTCCGAGGTGCTCCGCCTCGCCGCGCGCTGCCAGCACATCCAGCGCTGGCAGATCCCGCGCACCGACTATCCGCCGACGCGCGTCGGCTACCAGCAGTGGCGGCTTCGGCTGCGCGACTTCCACGCCGACCTCGCGGGCGCGATCCTGCGCGAGGAAGGCTACGACGACGCGACGATCGGCCGCGTGCGCTCGCTGATTCGCAAGGAGGCGCTCAAGGCCGACCCGGAGGCACAGACGCTGGAGGATGTCGTCGACCTGGTCTTCCTCGAGAGCTATCTCGAGGAGTTCGTCGCCAAGCACCCGGACTACGACGAGGCGAAGTTCGTCGACATCCTCCGGAAGACCGGGAGGAAGATGTCGGCGCGCGGGCGCGAGGCGGCACTGACGCTGGTCTCGCCGCCGCCGGCGCTGCTGCCGGTGATTCACAAGGCGATGGTCGATCATGGACCCCAAGGCACACTGGGATAACGTCTACCGGACCCGGAAGCCCGGCGAGGTCAGCTGGTATCGCCCGCACCTCGAAGTTTCGCTCGAGCTGATCGAGCAGGCCGCGCCCGGGCGCGACGCGCACATAATCGACGTCGGCGGCGGCGAGGCGACGCTCGTCGACGACCTGCTCGCGCGCGGCTACCACAACGTCACCGTGCTCGACCTGTCGTCGACGGCGATCGCCGTGGCGAGGGAACGGCTCGGCGCTGCTGCGGAACGCGTGACCTGGCTCTGCGGTGACGTGACGACCTACGCGTTCGTCGAGCACCGGTACGACGTATGGCACGACCGCGCGGTCTTCCACTTCCTGACGGAGCGGGAGGCACGCGCCGCGTACGTGCGGCAGGCGGCGCGCGCGGTCAAGCCCGGCGGCCACGTCATCGTGGCGACGTTCGGGCCGGAGGGTCCGGTGAAGTGTAGCGGGCTCGACGTCGTCCGCTACGATGCCGCGACGTTGCACCACGAATTCGGCCCCGGGTTCCTGCGGGAGCAGCATCGCACCGAGCTGCACCGCACGCCGACGGGCTCGATCCAGCAGTTCGTCTACTGCTACTGCAAGGTCGCGCAACCCCGCGCGTGACCGGCGCGGCGCGTCACCGCCGGTGGACGAGGACCGGCATCAGCGCAAACACGCCGAGCACCAGGCAGTAGACGGTTCCCGACACCGGATCCCG
>Ga0209048_10006190_pt1 | contig 11227 bp, 8 predicted proteins | sample FrelakmetCRP12CR_FD_187146 | JGI IMG/M metagenome (GOLD analysis project Ga0209048, IMG submission 187146) | Freshwater lake sediment microbial communities from the University of Notre Dame, USA, for methane emissions studies - CRP12 CR (SPAdes)... | ecosystem: Environmental > Aquatic >... | reverse complement strand
CGAGCCGAGAAGACCTCGGTTGGGATAATGAGCGCCGAAGCTACGTTCCGGTCCGCCCAGTCCTTCAGGGCAACCGCTTCTTCCCAGGTATTCTTGTTGGCGTTTTCGAATGTTTCAATCGCAGTGGCTGGCACGCCCAGATTCAAAAACACCTGTCGGTTGGATTCCGTGTGTCCTTGAACTGCACCGATTGTGGCCGCACGATCCTCTGCAACTTGCGAAACCAGCACCTTATTGACAAGACCTTTGTGAAATAGTTCAGCCGCCGCGAAGGAGCGGTCATCGAGACCTCCCCCAAGTACAACCGCGGCATCCGCGTGCGTCACCGCATCGGAGATGATCCAAAGATCGGCCGCACCGCGCAGCAGCGGCTGACGCTCAAGCCAAGCCAACATTCCTAGGCCCGCCATCACGAGCATTAATGTGGCTAGCCAGAGCGGGCGGCGCGGCGTGGCCTCGTTTTGATGAGGGAACAGCAATCAATTAGGCCTCTGACGTACCGACCGCAAGAAAGCAGAAAGCCCAACTAGTCCGCTCCATAGCTTGTCCTGAATCGATAGCGACGTGAACCCGCCTCCCGTTGTACGCCACCTTCGTTTCGCACCGAATACACCTTCGACCAAAAATTTAATGATCTGCAATGATTTTGACGGGTGGTTGAACACTATAAATGTGAAGTATGCAAAGATCTCCGCCATTTGCTGTCGGAGAGCGTCACGAGTCGTCAAGGATTTCGGGTGAAATACTATGGCCTGTGGCTCATACACAATCTTAAATCCCGATTCGACAAGCCTGAAATATGCGTAGTGTTCCTCACTAGTATTGATCACCGCGCCACGACCGAGCCGTTCATCAAAGCCTCGAATTTTGTCAAACCCATTGCGACGCAGAGCAAAATTGCCGTCGCCAATACCGCCAAAATTGACGCGTTCAAACCATTGAGGGCTGGAGCGATCAATATAAAAACGATGCGGCCCCCAGGGCGCCCAGTCCACCTGCGACAATAAACCGACGTCGATTGAATCAGCAAACTCCAATGCCAGCACTGGGCCGGTTACTGCCGCTACATCCTTATCGGAAAGCGCTTCGATGAGCGGACCCAACCAACCAGAATGGGGAACCATGTCGTCATCGAGATAAGCAATGATGTCTGCTTGAGTGGACCGAGTCCCAATGTTGCGAGCCCGGCCCAAACCCTTGAGCGGCGAAACTTCATATTTCGCGCCATACCGGGCGGCAAGAAACTTCGCTTCGAACGATCTTGGCGCGCTATCGACGACGACAACCGAGAAATTGGGGAAGTCGACCTGCTGTAGCCTTTTAAGGCATTGTTCGAGCAATAACGGCCGGTTGTGGGTACAAATCACAACTGCGACGCTGATGATGCGCCCTTCTTTGTCACTTTTTTCTTTCACCCATCAATTCCGTTTCAATGCCATTAGATGTCCCGTGGACCAGCCAAACGCTGCACATTCTCGCGCAGCCTCTAATCCCTGGCCCCGATTCCGCCTATTAGATAGAAGGCAATCAAACTTCCACATTTTGCCAAGCCGCATTAAGGCTAGGCACTAGCGAAGGCAAGGTATAATCGGTAATGACCCTGCTCTCCTTCGCAGATTCGACACCCCCATACTCTCCCCTAAAAAAGATCTCAATACCGTAATTTTGAGACGATTTTACAAATGACCAGGCCGTGTTTTTGTAGGAAATTCGCTCGACTGCGGTACCGGAAACAGGACCGGTAGGCGCCCGATAATCCAATAAACGAATAGACCCAACCACTCGTGGACCGCCGCATCGGTCTTGCTAATACCGCCCATGAGCGAACCGGAAAATGTCCACAAGTCTCCCCAACCAGCGGTTTGATAATCGACCGGATAGGCCTCGACTGGAAAACCCGCCTCGCGGAAAACCCCAATCGCGCGCGGGATATGCATGGCTGAGGTTACAAGAAGCCAACGTTCGCCGGGCTCGGGCGCGACAAGTTGTTTCGTGAAAGCTGCGTTCTCGACGGTGTTGCGAGCGCGCCTTTCTAAGATGATGCGGTCTCTTGGCACGCCCCGACTTTCGAACACGCGAATGGCGAAATCCGCTTCTATCGGACGATCGGCGATAAGATTGCCATTTCCGCCGGTGAATACGACCCGGGCAGCCGGATATCGCCGCGCAAGATCGACGGCAGCAGTGACGCGTTCGGCTTCATCACTCAGGGCCACTTCGCCGCGCCCGGCTGATATCTCCAGCTCGATTACTCCACCGAGCACCACAATGCCAGTCGGCGCTCCCTGCGCCGGGTCCCAGCGCGGGAATCGCTCCTCGAGCGGCAATGTAAGGGCATTACCGATCGGTAGGACGCCGATCGACGCAATAAGGACGACGCTAGCCACGAGCAACCGCCGGCCGGCGCGCGCGCAGCGGGTCGGCAGCAATAGGAGGCCGAAAGGACCGAGTCCGACCATAAGATTGGATGGGATAACGAAGAAGCCGAAAATTTTTGACAATATATAAAACATGGCACATCGCCGCTGAATGGATTCCAAACCTGACGGTCTGCCTCAAGTGTAATTGCAGTCACAGTACAGCATAAGACCGTTTGCGGCACCGAGAGAGACGCCTCGCGCTGACCAGACGGAACTAATGCCCACACCCCTTCATGCAAATAATCTTGCCAGCCAGCAACGATTGAGCAGGTCAGCTCAAGCTTGGCGGCAATCGTTTTGCCGGTGATCTAATTGTGCCAGCGCAGCTGCTCGATCGCGACCAAGCATGCACTGGGGACTGATTGGCGATCCGGCGGCGACACGAGAAACGGCACTCAAGTCCAGCCGCTCTCTCAGCCCAGCGGGCAACCCACTTCAGGGTAGTGCGCATCACCGGGCGCGCTAAGCGCCCTGGCCCAAAGCTGCCAGTTTCCGACCATAATCCGTAGCATGGCCCCCATTTTAAACTCCAGCGGGCTACAGTAGCCGAGCGTCGAGTACCGCCGCTTGGGACGGTAGAAGCTTGGACGACATAGCTAGGAGCAGCCGCACAAGTTAGGCAACCAGTCCCGTGCTATCAGTGATGATGGCGGTGTTTGACGTCAGAACATTTTATTCGGTAGAGCGACTCGAACTTTATTCGCAGCGTAGAATCTATAGTTTCTTGGTTCACGCTCGATCTCTATCGAGCGGAGCCTGGGCTTCTGTTTGATTTGGGCAGGAAGCTGGTTGTGATTGCTCAACCTCTGGACCGTTTGTTTCTGAAGTGTTGATCTTGCAGTAGATCTGAAAGAAATACTCCATCTTCATCGCAGCGTAAACGAATCCAGCCCAGCCGTCGAGAAACCCGCGTTTCACTATGTACGCAGCAAAAAAGTATGCGGGCGCAAACCACCAACGCGGCAGATACGTGTACTTGAGTTTTTGGCGGCGGGTCAGCCGTGACCAAGCTTTCAGGTCTCCCCGCAGGGCAAGATAGCGGTTGGCCTCCCATGACGAATATTCGTTATGACGGGCGATGAAATGATGAAGTCCACGAAAGTCCTTGTGTTCTAAGGGGGCCCCTATCTCACCGACAGATCCGTCAAGTACGGGGTGCTCGTGGACTTCCATGTCAAGGGCACTCCACCTGTCATCCTCGATCCTCTCAAAGTGCCCGGCGCCAATGCGGAAGAGAGCGAGCTTGCGCTGCTCCACGCCGCGTTTCAAGATCCGGCCTAGAAAATGGTTTCGGTACTGCAGCCAGAACCCGACGTGGTCAGTATTTCTGAGCGTTGATCGGAGCTCGGCCTTGAATTTGGGGGTCACGATCTCGTCAGCATCGAGAAAAAGGACCCAAGGTGTCTGGAACGGGAACGTCTGAAGCACCCAGTTTCGTTTCTTCGGGAATTTTCCATTCCAGCGGAATTGAATGACCTTTGCTCCGTTGCTCCGGGCAATCGATGTAGTTGCATCTGAGCTGTCGGAATCGACGACCACAACCTCTTTAAAACCGTCAAGTCCCGCTAGACAGGCAGGCAGATTCTGCGCCTCGTTCTTGACGGGAACGACGACAGTAACAGGAAGTAGCTCGGGCTCAGTCACGATGAGGGTCACGCGCTGAGACCGCGCACAGAAGCGGACAGGACTATGGCGTGAGTTATCGGATGGATATGTGCGTTACGCCCGATACGCGCCTCACGCAACGAACAGCGCAGCAGGTTAGCCGCTTCGTTGGAGATAACCAGGAACGCGGTAAGTGTGAGCGAAATTATCGGCATGATGGCTCAGGCAGCCTTGATCGCTTCCACCATCAGCGTCAGGCGAGTTGCCGCCGACTGGGACTTCGGTAACCCCAAGCGCTCAGACGCATGGGTATGAACATCGCCGCAACGTAGAGGGCCTTCATCTGTCGCGAAACCATAGTGTTCACCCATTTTTCGTCGTATCGATTCTATTTGCCGAATTACAGTAACTGTGACCTAGTTTTTCCCACGACGCTCATCTAGAATTTTTTGGTAGGCTTCGCTCAATTTATGAATTTGCGGTTGCCCCCATTCCAGATGGGCCAGTTGTCGGGCGGCTAGACTTGGCACCCCGGTTTCCCGCGCGTAAGCTAGAGCGGCGGTCAGACCTTGCGCAATGGATTCGACGTTCTGCTCGACCCGCCAGACCGGGGGCGCACCCCAATGCTTGCCCATATCGACACCATCGCTCAGCACGATAGGGACACCCGCCGATAGCGCCTCGGCGGCAGAATTGCCGAAATTTTCCTTGCGCGACACCAAAGCCAGCACATCAGCCCGCGCGTACACCGCCTTTAGCGCATCGCCGTTAAGCAGGCCGGTGAACACAATCTGCTCTCCGATGCCCAGTTCCTCTGCCTGCCGCTCCAGCACCTTACGAAGACCGTTGCTATCCGGGCCGACACACAGCAGGACGACATCCAGGACCTGCCGGCGCACCCGCGCCAACGCCGCAACCAGCAAATCCAGATTCTTCACCCAGTTGATGCGTCCGATAAAGGTGATGACTTGCTTGCCGGCCAGCTGCGGATAGTCGCGCTCCAATCGCGTACGAGGCGGCAGAATCAAACCGCCCGCTGTGTCAATAGGGATGGGCATGACCAAGGTACGGCGCAGCCGCCAACCCCGGGTTCGGGCCTTAAGCCGTTCTTGCTCGCTGGTGAAATGAATGAGATCCGCTTCTTCGACGTTGCGGCGCTCCCACAACTGACCCCAGAACCACTTGGGGACGCGGTGTCTAGCAAACACTATCGGATCCAGCATCCCGTGGCAGGTAATCGCATAGGGCAGCCGATAACGGCGAAAAAGAGCCAGCGTATGCGTGATTAACGGGTTCCAAAGGCTGCTGGCGTGGTAGAAATCGAAACGGCCCCGTGCGCCGCGAACCGCGGCGATCAGACCTCGGCTATAAGGCACATGATTCAGCGGCCAGATCGAGGTAGCGGGAAACTCCCGCACGATGACCCCACGATCCTCCCACACGCGCTCGGCGGTACCGGTGTCGAATTCTGGCCATTGCGTCGTAAACATCTCCACATAATGTCCTAGCCGCGCAAGAGCGCTCAGTTGTAACGGAATCGATGTGGCTGGCCCTCCAGTAATGCTATTGAGCGAGGGCAGAACGTGCAGAATACGCATTGGGAAAGGATGTCCAGATCATCGGTTCAGAAAGTAACGTAGATCGCGCACCCGCCAGTGGCCTTCCGCATGTTCCCGCGGCAGCCGCATCGGATCGGTCCGGGCGTGCACCGCGCCGCGTCGCAGCGTTACGGCGTATCCATAGCCCGCGGCCGCCACCCAGTCGGGTGGTTCGCCCACGCTACTGTTGAAATCGCCATAGGGGTAGGCAAAGCCGACTGGCTCCTGTTCGAGCCAGGCGGCCAGCCGGGCACGCGACCCCTCCAGCTCTCGGGCGGCCAGGGTGCGTGATACGGCATTTAAGCCGAGATGAGACACACCGTGGCTACCGATTTCGTGGCCAAGCTTTTGAATCTGGCGAAGATCATCGACGGTCATGGGCTCAAGCGGCTGCTCATAATAATGCGCGCGAAGGCTGTATTCGGCGGCGCGCAACGGATCGGAACCGAGTTCGATAAAGCCGGTCGGTACAAAAAATGTCGCCTTGATGCGATGTTTTTCCAATAGTTCCAACGCATCGCCCATTAACACGCGGAATCCATCATCGAAAGTGATGGCTGCCAGCGGAGATTTATTCTCCTGGCCTACTTCCTGGACCAGTTCGCGCGCCGTCACCAGCCCGTAGTGATCCCGTAGAAAGGCAAGATGTTCTTCGAACCGTTTCCGGTCCTCCCGCAAGACCAAGTGATAAACCAGGATCCGATGGCCACGCGGCGCACTGCGCCGCCATGGCAAAACGAGCGCGGCATCGATCACCGCCCGCTTGGCCAGTGCCCGGCCATGTAAACGGAAGCGCAGGTTGATCTGCGCGGGTTCGGTCAGGGCCTGCCAGGTCGGTACCTCTGCAAAGCCGGCCGGGGGATCCGGATCGCCTCTCGCCGAAGCGCTGTGCACCGCCCGGTCTAATCCCACCAGAAAATCTATCAGGCGACTCGCGCCAACGTCCGGCCGATAATCGGCCAGTGCAGCACGGGCAGCCTGACCCATGACGGGAATCTGCTCGGGGTGAACTAGGAACCTGCACATTCGGTCCGCCAGAGCGATCGGGTCCTCGCTGGCGATGAGATATCCATTCTCACCCTCGCGCACGAATTCCCGCATCGACATGACCTGGTTAGTCGAGATGACAGGCAAGCCCGCCGCCATCGCCTCCACCGGTGCCATGCCCCAGCCATCCCAGCGGGACGGGAACACAAAGACATGCTGGCCGGCGAATATCGCCGCGCGTTCCGCGTAGGGAATCTCGCCAAGAAAACGAACTTGATCCGGACCCCAGCGATGCCGGAATGCCTGTTCGAGCTCAGTTCGCAGCGGACCATCACCTGCCAGCGTTAGCGTCCAGCCCGCTTTCGGCAGACGCTCGCAGGCCGCCAGCAATACATCGAAGCCTTTGCCCACAATCATCCGTGCAACCGTAAGGAACCTAACAGGGTCAGTCTCCATGGGCGTTATCGGGATCGGCAGGTTCAGAAACTCATCCGAATCGAGGAAATATGGGACCGAGGCAGAGGGTTTTGCCACACGCATCAGTTTGGTATAGCGAGCCTTCGCTTCCCGCCCCATTCCAATCACCCCAGCCGCTTGTCTCAACATAAAGCGTGGCAGTAATTGTTTGATCGTCCCCAGGCGACCCCGGGGTCGGAGCGGCTCGTTCATATAGACCCACGTTAAGCCGGCCGCATTCAGCCACGCCACGGCTGCCCAGGTTTGCGTAGCAGTATAGGACGCGTTGACTACCCAGACATCGGCTCGCGTGCAGGCCATAGCCCGAAGCACGGCAGGCATATTTAGGAACGCATGGGAATTCTTCGCCGCCGCTGCAAAGCGATGTGGCAGGCTACCTACCGGGTTACCCCAACGTCGCTTGGGTGAGCCCGGCCGAAAATATACGACTTGCACCGCACAGTCGGTACGCTGAGCCAACGCATCCAGCAATCCCACCATGTGAGGGCTGGGGTGATCCATGAGAAGACCAACCCTAAGAATGGACGAGCGACTGGAAATCATTCAAAGCGATCCGTAAAATTCCTCGCATCAGAAATGACGCGATCTGTAGAGAACGCTGGCTTATTTGTCTCTGCGCCTTTTTGTTGCGCCTTCATTTCGCAGTTACCTTTAAGAGTGATTTCGTTGCGATCACCAGGCGGCCTTTACCGTTTTCGGAGAATTTCGGTACGAAAGTAGCCGCCAGTAATAACAGAGGGTAGACGGCGCCCATCAACCACGGCCGCTGCACGCACCAGGAGAATATCCCCTCTAGGCACAACACGACGCGACCGAAAGTCTGGCAGATTTCCGATCGTTCGAAGCCCGCCTCCGCAAAAAATTTTTTTAAACTGGCATCGTCAAATAAGTTAAAGTCAAAAGGCAATAGCGCCTTTCTGACCGGGACATGGGCAATGAGAACTCCCCCCGGACGCAACCGTTCGTGCAATTCGCGAAGGGCTCGCCGCAAATCAGGGAGATACTGAAGTACCTCTACCGCCAAAATGACAGAAAAATCTACCTTAGGCAGGGTTGATAGTACCCCGTGGTCACCACACAGCGCTAATAGCCTGTGGCGTTCCAATTTATTGGCGATGTATCTGATGATCTCGATACGGTTCGCATCGACGTCCAGGGCCACAACCTCGCACCCAGGATTGCGCGTAATGTAGAAAGCATACACGCCAGTGCCTGTGCCAATATCCAACACACGATCACAGGAAACGCGCCGAAGAGCCCACAATACGGCGTGCGAACGAATCCGCGTGGGCAAATCGACGACACCGAAAATCCTAATGAACACACGTTGCAGCCTCCGCCAGTCGGGGCGGTAGGCATATTCATAGCCGAAAGCTTTCAACGGTAAGCCGTTTGGTAAAACGTCAAGCTCTCATTCCGCTGGAAGCACGGCAATATGGCTTTGAAGGGCGCTGGGTATTGGCGCTGGACGCCGCAGGCTGGACATCAGCATCGCGTACAAGCCGAGCGATAGACCCATGCTGGCCCAGAATAGCGCAGAAAAGAAATTGCCGGCCGACAGGGCAGTGTTATCAAACTCAAACATCACCATCAACAGCACGGTCAGGCAATAAAATGCCTTCTGCACCTCGTACACCGAGGCTAGATGCCCGCCCTGCGGCCCGCGCAACCTAACACGAAGCATCGGCCGCAATGCCCCGGGTATCCAAGCCTTAAAGATCAGACCCAGCACGAACACGTAGGCAAACAAACCAACGACACCCCCACTCTCCAAGACGTACATAATATCATTGACTGTGTCGCGCCCAGTCCACCCAACGGCCTTCCATTCGCCATTCCAGTTGGACAAGTTGGAATCGCTGTCCATACCGAAGCCCCAGCCCAGCAGCGGGCGCTCTTCGAAACCCTTCCAATTACGCTCCCACACCGCGTGCCGGCTGAGCGTCAGGCGCTCAAGTGTAGTACTCTCGGTGTTGGTCGCTTTCTTGAAAACAAAATGACTGACGTTCTCGGGCAAATCGGGCACTACCGCGAAAGCGGCCGACGCGGCAACTACAGCTAGCATGAGGTAGCGAGATAGGTATGCCTTATAGAACACATACAGAAAGAGAAAGCCCCCTAAGAACGCTACTCCAGAGCTTCTCGCCCCCGACTGAAGCAACAATACTCCAGCGAGCCCCGCCATGGCGGCTTGGAGCTGACCCCAGCGCGTTCCCTTTTGCGTGAGGAATCCATGCAGAAAGAGCAAACAGCCAACAGCTGCCATGTGTCCCAACGCATTTGGATTGCCCAAAATGCCCCTATAAAGTTCAGGATCATCGAACTTGGTCGCCGAGGCAGGCTTAAGGTACGATACAAGCAGGATCACAGCGACGATCAGCTTCAGAGCTAGCAGCACCTTGGACGCGTCCGTCATGCGAAGGACTTGCGGTAGAAAAATGAGGGCGGATACCACGATCATCGCGTGGGCGAACCAACGATAACTGCTGAACAAGGGGTACTCCCCGTTGATCACCGTTAGGCCCCATAAGACGAGATAAATCAGTACGCAGATGTTCACTGAATTCAATCGCAGGGACCTTTGCCCGCCGACGACCCAGTTCAACCCACCGAAACCGGCTAAGGCAAACAGCGAGAACCAGCGCAGAACCGAAAAGCTTTCGCCATAGGCGGTCTGCGTGACAGCCAGCGTGGCCAGATAGGTGAACAAGCTCAGCAGGGTCAGGCTGCGAAGCAAAGTCAGAAACTCCCTGAAACTTCCGTCGCGGCGGCTCCAGCGGCGAGTCCGGCGCCGTCCAGCGGCGGACCGTACCAAGGTCCTAGTGTTTCCCCGGCCAGGAGTCGGCAATAGACGAACTGTAATCTATGGGCGAAGTCGCGACGCGCCTGCCGCTCCTCCCGGTTGGAGGTCGCCCATTCCCGCAACCTCGCCAGCGCGATGGCAGCCACGGCATAGCTGCGCGCCGAGCGGCGCCTACCCACCTTCAACAGCCAGTGTACCGTATTGCGCTTGAGCAGAAAGCTCTTGAACGAATGATGTTCATAGCCGTAAGGCTCCTCATGGTGGATCAGACTGGGCACGGGAGTAAAGATACTGTTCCAGCCCATTTGGCGAGCCCTCCAGCTCCAGTCGGCATCTTCGACATAGGCCCCGAACGTCTCATCCATCAGTCCGATCTCGCGCAAGGCTTGTACACGGCACAATACACAGACGCCGTTCAGGAACTCCACCTGCTGCTCCTGGAGCGTTTGCTGAGACACCGTCCCCGGAAACAACCGGTACGGTAGCCAAACCACAACACTGCGTAACAGACTGGGAAATCGCAGACAGGTTGTTTGCACCGTGCTCCGGTCACGATAATACACCAGCGGACCTACAAAAGCCGCACGCGGATGGCGTTCCATCGCCTCGACCAGGTGGGTGACGAACCCGGCATTCAGCACTTCCGTGTCGGCGTTGGCAATCAGTACGTACTCATAGTCGCGCTCCAGGGCGCGACAGATACCGGCATTATAGCCGCCGCAAAATAGTCTGTTCTCCTCGAGCGTAATGATGGTGATGTCAGGAAACTGCTGTTTCACCCAGTCCGCCAGCGCTCCGCCCGAGCCATTGTCAACGAAAATCAGATCCGCCGGATAGCCAACAAGCGCCCGGAAACCCTGAAGGCACAAGCCCAGCGTGGCATAGCTACGATGTGCCACGACCACCACAGCAAAGCGTGTCCGACGGTCGTCAAGGTCATGCTTCGCCCCCAATCCCTGAGCGGAGACACCCAGATAATCTCGACGTTCCGGTATCGGCGCAAAAAAGATCGACGGCAAAACCCATAGCCCGCACAACACATCGAACAGCGCGTAGAGTGCCGACAGAGCGGCATCGGCAGGAGCGTCAGCGCAGGATTTCAAAGCAGACAAAAAGCGACCCGCCGGCAAGGTTGCCACTGCCGCCAACGCCACCCTCGTCCGGGGAAATGACCCGCAGGATTTGTCGGGAAATGCCAGAATGCCATACCGCACCGCCAGAATAGTTTCGTAGCGCCAATGCCGGCGCCAGCGCCAGTGCATTAGTCCCGTCACCTTGCGCTGCGGATGCCACACTTTGGCCTCCGGCACGAAGCCAATCGGCCCATGCTCGATCAC
>Ga0209048_10006189_pt1 | contig 11228 bp, 10 predicted proteins | sample FrelakmetCRP12CR_FD_187146 | JGI IMG/M metagenome (GOLD analysis project Ga0209048, IMG submission 187146) | Freshwater lake sediment microbial communities from the University of Notre Dame, USA, for methane emissions studies - CRP12 CR (SPAdes)... | ecosystem: Environmental > Aquatic >... | reverse complement strand
TGCGCTCCTTTGGGAGGGCCGGACGGCCGCCCTGCAGAGCCCCCGTCCACGCCGTGCCGGCCTCTCGCGCCGCGCGCGAGGGCGATGATGATAGAAGTCCAGAAGGGGCGCCGAGAGGCGCCCCTTCTGCGTGGGAGCCTAAGGGATTGTGAACCTGCGCGAACCTTGACCCGTGCGCGCCCATGACGGACCATCCTCCCGCATGCTCTATGTCGCCAGGGAGGTCGAGACGGCTCGAATCATCCACACCGATACTGAGCACGAGCAGGCGCCGGCCGAACTCGACCGGCTCATGGAGATCGACCCTGAGGCTGGCACACCCGAGGCGGACGAATTCGAGCTGTTGGCGCTCGTCATTGAGGTATATGAGAAGGAGCGCTTCCCGATCGGGCTGCCCGATCCCATCGAGGCGATCCGCTTCTGCATGGACCAGCAGGGGCTAGGCCAACGTGATCTCATCGCCTTCTTTAGCTCCGCACGCAGCGCCTCGGATGTCTTGGCCGGCAGGCGCCCACTCACTCTGAAGATGATCCGCGCCTTGCACGACGGCCTGAGCATTCCGTTGGACGTGCTCGTGCAGCCGTCACACAACGACTGACCCGGACGCTCCCCCGCGGCTGGCCAAGTGAAATCGCAGGAATCCCGGTGCGCCCTGCAGTACACTCAGCGTGAGTGGCTCGCCACCGGAGAGGACGCGATGACCAACGCAGACACCAGCATCACGCTCACCCTGAAGGGCGAGCGCGCCAAGGAGGGCATCACGCTCGACGCCTTCGATGGCTTCATCACGCACTTCACGAGTGCCCTGCGGTGTCACTATCGCGCCTCGCAGTCAGAGCCTACTCGCAAGACCGGGCACCCCTTGTCGAAGGAACAGTTCGCCACGTCGTTTCGCCTTGTGGACTTCAGGGTCGGCAGCGCCATCGCCGTCCTCCAACCTCCGCTGGCCGACGTCGAATCCGGAACGCTACTGGACTCCGATGTGCCGACGCTCGCTTGGACCAACGTTGACGACCTCCTTGCTGCCGCAGAAGCAGGCATGTACCTCGACGACGATGTGGCTGCAGAGCTGGAGGCGGCTACACGCAGCCTTGGCAGGGACGGCAGCTTTGCCGTCGACTACCACAGCGGCGGCAGGTCGAGAAGCCACACCTTCGACCTGCCCGGTTTAGCCCGCCTGAGGGCTCCGCAGTCAATTGAAACGCCACGTCCCCAGACGATCACGGGTCACTTGCACGCGATCGATCTCGAGCCTGGACAGGTGGCGATCCGCACGGCCTCGGGCGCCGACTGGCGGTGCAGCTATTCTGGTGACCTCGAACAGCATGTCCTGACCCTGGTGGGAACACGGGTCTGGGCCCGAGGCATGGGCAAAGCGACATCCACCCGCGCCGGAACCTTGGATGTAGCCGAGATCCACCCGGTGGCCGTCTACGAACAAACCGCTCTATTCACCGGACTACCTGTGCCGATCGACGAACTGATGGCGCGTCAGGCTATCGGAAGCCCGCAAGGCTTGGCTGCGTTCGCCGACCCGGAGTGGGAGCCTGGCGAGGAGAGTGACCGCTTCCTCGAGGCGATCTTCGCCGAGAGTGACTGATGACGCAGGGGCAGCCCCCAGAGGTCATCCTCTGCGATACGACGTTCGTCAGCCTGCACGAGGCCTCGGAGCGGAAGCCTGAGACCATTGCTCACTGGCCGCGTGAGGTTCTGACGCGCATCGACGGCGCGATTCAAGCGATCAGTGTCTTCACTCTCGCGGAGATCAGGGCCGGCCGAATCGCGGCCAACTGGGGTCAACGCCGGTCCGAACGCCAGGAGCGGCTGCTGGCGGCATACGTGACGGTTCCACTCGACGAGGACATCCTGAACGAATACGCAATGCTGCACGCGTGGAGCTCGCGAGGCCACAAGACGCCCCACAACGACATGTGGATCGCCGCGACCGCCATCGCTCGAGGTTTCCCGCTCGTGTCGTCCGATGAGCACTTTGAGAGGATTGCCGAGTCTCACGGGCTTGAACACATCTACTTGCCGCGGAACCCGGCGGCGTAGCCCACCCAGCTCTTGCCCGATGTTGACGGCGGCGACGCGAATCGCGGACGCGGAGCACAGCGGCAGCGACCGGTCGGTGTGATCGTGCCTAGTCGCGATGGTCGGGTTCCGGCAAGAACCTACCGCCCGCATACCAAGCCCAGTGCAAACGCGTGGCGAACCCTGAGTCGGGCTCTCCCGACGTTCTGAACCACTCGCCCTCATCGTCGACTTCCACGGTCCTCTTGCGACCGCCAACCTCAAGGTCGACCACGAGGCGCCAGCGCGCAAGACAGCGCTCGGCACGCCCGATGATGACAAAGTCATGAACTTCCCCCGCGGCTATCGTCACGTCGTGATGCTCGAAGAACGGCGCGGAGCCCACTCGTCGACGAGAGCCATCCTCGTCCCATTGCCAGGCGCTAGGTGCAGGCTCATCCAACTCGAAGATCAGGAGCGTGGCCGCATTCGCTCCAGCCGTTGGACAGTACACATAGGTTCCATCCCAAGGCTGACCGTGTTCGACCTCAACCCGGATGTCGCGGACCACAATGAGCTCATCTGTTCGACTGGAGAGTGACAGACGCAGCTTCGTCTCGCGGAAGTCGACCGCCCCACGCGACTGCAGCCACTCATGAGCCTCAGCCGGACTTGGTTTGGACGCCTCAAAGGCCGCAGCGTCAGGGAGTACTCCCGGCAGAGCCATGGCCCATGGCTCTCGAACAACGTGCGAGAAGGCGGCCGCGACATGAGGGAGAGCCGTTGAAATCCTAATCTCCGGCGTAACATGCGGCAGACGCTGAACCGAGACCTCCGCTGGATGCCGACGAAGCCATCGCCTTCGAGCCCTTCGCCACAAGATCACGAGAATCCCGAGAACGACTGCCGAGATGACCGCAATGACTACGCCAGAACCGATTGCGCCAGCGTCCATGTCGACCTCCCGGATTGCCTGGGCATCGTGGTAATGCTGCTCTTGAGGCAGCGACTAGTCGAAAACAACCCGCAGCATTGCTCGCTCGAAAGCGGCAACGACCGGCGTGCCTTCTTGTCGCTTCCGGGTGCAGCGATCGAGCGCCGACAGAGAGTGAAGCAGCGCCTTCACAAGTCGCCGCTGCTCGTGGAGCGCTGGGAGCGGCACTTCGAGTGCCAGGAGGCGAGCCCTCGAGATATTCACTTGCGATGCAGCCAGTCCGGTCTTGCTTTGCCGCAAGTACTCCTGAGCACCCGGAGCTCCGATCATCGCTGCGATAAAGTCGGGGTCGACATGAGGCGCTGGGACCATGCGTACTATCTTGTCTGAGAGCATCAAGCAGGCATGGTCCTCGGGGACCACGCAGGCGACGCCCACCCGATTCACCGGCCCAGCTCTCGTGATCAGGATGTCTCCCTTCCGCACGGCGAGTTCAGGGCGTGGTGCGAGGGCGGGTCGCAGAGCTTTGTTGGCCCCGGCCCTGAAGCCGTCCCACTGTACGCACGTGGTCTTCAGGACTCCCCACGTCCCTGGGGACGCAGGGTCATCCTCACACCGTGGGCTCCAGCCCGAGTCGTGCGAGGCAATCAAGCGGGAGAGTGACACCCAGGCGCCTCGACGAAGCGCATCTTGCTCTGCATTCGCGTACAAGACGCGCCGAAGCGCAAGTAAGTCTACGTCGGCCCGGAGTTGCGCCGTGCGTAGCATCGCCGCCCGGTCGGCGAGTCGATTGAGCTTCTCCACAACTCGCCGCTGCTCTTCGAGGGGCGGAAGGGGTACGGCAATCTCGAGGAACGCCGCTTCCTTGAGCCGAATGCGGTTGGTGGAACCCTCGCTGGCATGCCGGCACTCGTCCACGAACTGCGGGGTCTTGCTGTACCAGCCAAGATACTCTGGAAGGAGCACGTCCTGGTGGCAGTCGAAGATCGGGAAGTCGTTCGTGACTATCGCGCCCTCGAGACCGGCTGGGATGACGCCGGATGAACCGTGACGGGCATCGATGCGAGAGACGATGAACTGGCGGTAGTGGGCGCGCATGCGGCGAGTACTAGCGATCTCGGCACCAGTCACGACGCGCCGAAGAACGGCGCCCTGACCGCGGTTTCGGACGGTGACTTCCTTGTACTCGCGCTCAGGGTCGAGCTGAATCCAGTCGTCGGACTTGCTGAGTGCCTCGCCCAACACAACGTTCGGCCAGCGACTCACTCCGCCTCCCCTTCCGCCAGCTCGGCCTTCATCTCCTCGAGGATCGCGATGATCTCGCGCTCCTTGGCCAGGATGTCGTCGATGAGCTGTTCGGGCGGCAGGTGCTCCAGAGCTTCGGCGCTCGTCGGGTTCTTGACGTCGAGATTCACCGACTGCAGGGCGCCGGCGTCGTCGTACTTGAGCACATCGCTCGCGGGGACGCGCCAGGCATGCTCGTTCTCGGCCCTGCTGGCGCGCGGCCACCACTCGATGAGCGGCGCGAACTCCTCGAACTGCAGCGGCTTCGTCTTGGTGTAGTTCTTGCGGCCCTCAGGGAGCGGCAGCTCGTAGTACCAGATCTCTTTGGTCGGCCCGCCGCGCTCGAAGAACAGCAGGTTCGTGGGGATGCTCGTGTAGGGCGCGAAGACGCCGTTGGGCAGGCGCACGATCGTGTGAAGGTCGAACTCGGTGAGCAGCTGCTCCTTGATTCGCGCGCAGACGGCGTCGCCGAAGAGGGTGCCGTTGGGGACGACCACGGCGGCGCGGCCGGGGCGCGCAGCGCCGGAGCCGCGCCGCAGCTTCCGCATGATGAGCTGCAGGAAGAGCAGCGTCGTCTCGCCGGTCTGCATGTCGCTCGGGAAGTTGCCCTTGATTCCGGGTTCCTCTTCCCCGCCGAAGGGCGGGTTGGTGAGGATCACGTCGACGCGGTCCCTGTCGCCGAGCTCGCTGAGCTTGAAGCGCAGGCTGTTGCCGGGGTCGATCTGCGGCGCCTCGAGGCCGTGCAGCAGCAGGTTCATCTGGCAGAGCAGGTAGGGCAGCGGTTTGGCCTCACCGCCGAAGAGGCTGCTCTCCTGCAGGGTGCGGCGGTCCTCGACCATCTGGCACTGCGTCTCGAGGTGCTGATAGACCTCTGCGAGAAAGCCTCCGGTGCCACAGGCCGGGTCGAGCACCGTCTCGCCAAGCTTCGGGTCGGTGACGGCGGCCATGAAGCGCACGACCGGTCTGGGCGTGTAGAACTCGCCGTTCTGGCCGGCGGCATCACGCATCTCACGCAGCATCGTCTCGTACATGTGGCCAAGCGTGAACAGCTCCTCTTTAGCTAGGAAATGGATGCCGTTCACCTTGTTGACCACGTCGCGCAGCAGGTAGCCGCTCATCATGCGGTTCTGGACATCCTTGAAGACCGCACCGATGACGTTACGACGCTTGGCTCCGTCTCCGTTCACTCCCTGAAGGGCGCGGAGATAGGGGAGCAGTCCGGGACCACGTGTGCCGTTGGGCAACAGGCAGTCTTCGTAGCTGACGAACGCGGTGAGTTCGTCGCCGGTGATGCCGCCGCTCGGTGCTGCCCAGTCACGCCAGCGGTAGGGCGGCTCAATCGCTGGACGGTACGCCTCGCCGGCCAGCTCGGCGCGCTCCTCCTCGAGCCGCTCCATGTCGTCGAGGAACTTGAGGAACATCACCCAGGTGAGCATTGGCAGCCGGTCGATATCGGTGCTCAACCCCTTGTCTTTGCGCATGATGTCGCGCGCCGACTTGATCAGGCTGCCGAGCTGCTGGGTGGTGGTCAGTGGCTGGTCGGTCTTCTTGGCTCGAGGCATCAGAATACCCATACCTGAAGGGCGAACAGCGCAACGTTGAGTAGCGTGGCCACGGTGACCACGACCGTCAGCCACCGGACTTGCCGAGTGAGCGCCAGCATCTCTCCAGTCTGGCGGGCCTGCTCCCTGCGGAACATCTCATCACGCCAGAAGTTGAGGCTGTCGGCCGTGTGCTCGGCAACCTTGTCGTAGTGCTCGGCTGCCGCAACATCGTCAAGCGCCCTGACGTCAGCATAGGACAACGCCATCTTCATCCTCCTACGACATGCGATGCCGCACTCGGCCGCATTGAACTCAAGAGACGGCTCGAGAGCGTGGCCCAAGTAGTGGCTGTGTCCATGAGCTGGTCCACCCGGAAGTCGTTCTGCTTGCCGTGCCGAGGACCAGCGCCCATAACCGCATCGCGACCGACTACGCTGTCGAAGAGCACGTACCTCGACGCTCCCAGTGGCATTCGAGAGTCCGCCAGGATCCAGAGCACGTAGGTGTCTGCGGATGAGTGGAGCAGAAGCTCGACCTGGTTCCCGCTGGTGATACCGACTCGGTTGGAGCTCGTCGTGAAGACTTTGAGTTCGAACAGCCGGACGGTGCGGCCCGCAGTCCATTCCGCGAACACGCAGATGTCGAGACCGAACCTCGGCAGCACAAGATAATCGAGCAGTTCCCCCGCTTGCCGCTCGTGCTCCAGAAACGCCGCGACCTCGGCTTCGACAGACGTCTGCAGCTGGCCCTCCGGCGTGTGACCGGATCTGGAGGTCAGCTCGGGCTCAGCCACACTGGCCACTCTGCACCTCCTTGGCGTCAGGCCGCATAGAGCAGCGCCTGCAGCTGGGTCACGGCGGCGCGCAGCTTCTGCGCGCCGCCGAACAGCTTGGCGATCTCGATCACGTTGCCGAAGGCGTTGATGGGCGGCACTTCGAGCACGTCGGGCACCTCGAACTGCGTGGCACCGTGCTCGGTGTACTTGTCGAGGAGATCCTCGAGGATCTGGCGCGCCTCGACGCCGTACTGCGCGAAGAAGTCCTTGCGCTCACTGCGCAGCCGCTGAGCGCGTTCACGCCGGGTGCGCAAGGGCGCGTTGAACGCCAGATGGCAGAGCAGGTCGAGCGGGTCGGCGTCGGGCTGGCCGGCCTCATCGGCGAGGTGCGCGTAGTCGATACCTCGATCCTCCAAGGCGTCCACCACGTCAGCCCGCTTCAGCGGGTCGGCCCACTCCTCGCGCAGTTCGTGCGCATTGACAAACAGCGTGCGCACCTTCTCGGCGGTGTAGTCGGTGAAGCGCACCACGCGGAGCTGCTTGCCGTCCGGGTCGAGCTCGTACACCAGGTGCGTGGCGATCGCGACGTGGCCGCCGTCGACGTAGTACTTGCGGCGGGGCGCTTCGCCATCCTCGTCAGTCGGCAGCTCCGTGACGCCGCCATCGAAGGCTTCTTCATCCTCGGGCGTGAGAGGCTCTTCCTCGACGACCTTCTCCTCACCAATCTCTACACCATTCTCGTCAACGGGCACTTCAATCACGACCACCGGGTCGCCGTCGAAGTCGGAGTCGGCGAACAGCCGTGTGGCCGAGCCCGTGTAGTCGAGGATCGTGAAGAAGAGCTTGTCGTAGTCGTCGCGCACGCGCGTTCCACGGCCGATCATCTGCTTGAACTCGGTCATCGCGTTGACCACGCGCACCAGCACCACGTTCTTCACCGTCGGCGCGTCGACGCCGGTCGTGAGCATCTGCGAGGTGGTCAGGATCACTGGCGTCGGCCGCTCCACGTCCTGGAAGTGACTCAGGTGCCCGCGGCCGATGTCGCCCTCGTCGGAGGTCACGCGACACACGTAGTCCGGGTTCGCCTTGGCCAGGTCGGCGTTCAGATTGCCGAGGGCCTTGCGCATCTCGCTGGCGTGTTCCTGATCCACGCAGAAGACGATGGTCTTGCCGTAACGGTCGGTGCTCGCCAGGTAGTCGGAGAGATGGCGCGCCACCGCCTGCGTGCGGGCGCGCAGGGCCACGACGCGCTCGAAGTCGGCGGTGGTGTACTCCTCGTCGGGGATGGCGTTGCCGTAGCGGTCGAGCTCGCCCTTGCTCGGCCGCCAGCCGGCGGCGTCCCACTCGGTGATCACACGGTGCACGCGGTACGGCGCCAGGAAGCCGTCGTCGATGCCCTGGCGCAGGCTGTAGGTGTAGAGCGGCGCGCCGAAGTAGGCGTAGGTGTCGACGTTGTCCTTACGCTTCGGCGTCGCAGTCATGCCGATCTGGTAGGCGGGCGCGAAGTACTCGAGGATCTCGCGCCAGTTGCTCTCGTCCTTAGAGCTGCCACGGTGGCACTCGTCGACGATCACGAGGTCGAAGAAGTCGGGCGCGTACTCACGATACAGACCAGGCCGCGCCTCGTCGCGGGCGATCGCCTGGTAGATCGCGAAGTACATCTCGCGGCTCTTCACGACCACGCCGCCCTCGATCTTGTGGCGGGCGTCGCCGAACGGCGCAAACTGCTTGTCCTTGGGATCGTCGATGAGAATGTTGCGATCGGCCAGGTAGAGGATGCGCGGCTTGCGCCTCTCCTTGCCTCGGGAGTTCCAGCGCGCCGACCAGAGCCGCCAGCAGATCTGGAAGGCCACGTAGGTCTTGCCGGTACCCGTGGCCATCGTCAGCAGGATGCGCTTCCGTTTCTTGAGCACGGCCTCCATGGCGCGGTTGATCGCCGTCTCCTGGTAGTAGCGTGTGTCGCGGCCGGGTTCGCGATAGCCTGGGGTCTCTAGCGTGTCGACAGCCTCGTCGGAGAGCTGCTCGTTGGTCGAGCGGCGACGCCAGAGGTCGACAGGCGTGGGGAAAGCGGTCAGCTCACTCTCGATGCCGGTCGTGTAGTCGAACTCGACGATTCCGTGGCCGTTGGTCGCGTAGGCGAACTTAAGGCCCAGGATCTCGGCGTAGTCCTTGGCTTGCTGCAGGCCGTCGCCGGGAGTCTTGTACGTGGGCTTGGCCTCCACCACGGCGATGGCGATGTCGGGGGTGTAGCGAAGAATGTAGTCGGCGCGCTTGCCTGGACGGCGGCGCGCCTTCTGTCCCTCCACCACGATGCGCCCGTCGGTGAACGTGCGCTGCGAGTTGACGCGGTGCGGTTCGTCCTCCCACCCGGCCGCCTTGAGCTTCGGCTCGACGTACAGGCGGCAGGTGTCGGCTTCGTTGTGGCTCACGCGGTCCCCACGTGTACGGCCCCTTCTGTGCGCTGCCCCTCCGACGGCGCGACACGGTCACCCGCATTCTATCGCGGTAGTCGGCCGAATGGGATGAGGGCCTTGGGAGCCGCATGGGACGGAAGCGGCAGCTCCTGAGCGCGAATCGCGTACACTTGAAGCGGGGCGGCACCTGGCGCCGTAACGACCTCCTGGGGGAAGGGAGCGAGCATGGGACTTGACGTGACCTCCGAGCCGGCCGGCGGCGACGCGCAGGCCAGACCTTCCCCGGGCGGCGACGCGCGGAGCGTCGGCCCGACCACCGCTACCGCCCTGCGCGTCCTGCTGGTGTACGCCACGCGCCACGGCTCCACGCGCGAGGTCGCCGACGCCGTCGCCGAGGAGCTGCGCGCGGCCGGCCACGAGGTCGACCAACAGCCGGCCACCGAGGCGCCCGGCCCCGCAGGCTACGACGCGGTCGTGCTCGGCGGCCCCATGATCATGGGCTGGCACCGCCAGGCGGTGCGTTTCGTCGCCAGACACCGCGGGGAGCTGGCAGAGCTCCCCACCGCTCTGTTCATCACGGCCGCATCGCTCACCGACTGCGGCGAGACCGACGTGCAGGGCGTCCCCATCGTCAAGGACCCGTGGCTCGCCAAGGCGCCCCGCGACTCCGCCAAGCTCCGCTACAGGGAAAGCTACGCCCTGCCGCAGCACTACCTCGGCGAAGTGCTCAAGAAGGCGGCTCCGTGGCGGCCGCGCAGCGTGGCCTTCTTCGCCGGATCACTCGACCTCACGACCATGAACCTTCTCGAGAAGGCCTTCGTGCTGCTCGTCGTGGGCGCGACGCCCGGCGACGGCCGCAACTGGAAGGCCATCCGCGAGCGGGGCGCCGGTCTGGGTGAGGTGCTGCGGGCGTAGCGGCCTCATCCGGTGCGATCCGCACGCTCAGCCGCGGCGCGGCTCGCGCACCAGCGCGAGCAAGCACGCCGCGAGCACGGCCGCGCCCACCATCGCCCACCACGCCGGCGCGTAGCTGCCGGTGCGGTCGACGATAAGGCCGAAGAGCGGCGGCCCGATGAAGATGCCCACGTTGTCGATGGCCGCCGTGACGCCGGCGGCCGCCCCCGCGGCAGCCGGGCCGGCGGTCTCGCCGGCCAGGGTGCTGAAGAGGCCGCCCCAGCCCACGGCGCCCACCCCGAGCATCAGCAGCGCCGCCCAGAGTAGCCACGTCCGGCCGGGGCCGAGGAGCGCGAGGATCGCGCAGGCCACACCGGCCAGGCCGGCGAGCGCCAGCAGCGGCGCCTTGCGGCGCCGTCCCAGCAGGCGATCGCTCACGAGGCCGCTGAGCGGCTTGCCGAAGGCGCCGGCAGCTTGGCACAAGGCCAGCAGGCCGGCAGCCGCGATCACGGAGTACGCCCAGTCCAGGTGGAGGAACAGCACCAGGTGGGCGAGCGCCGCGAACTCGACCATGCAGAGGAACATCGCCGCCAGGCCCAGCAGAAGGATGTCCCGCGAACGCACGACGGCCAGAAAGCCGGGGCGCACGGCGGCGCGGTCGGCCTGTTCGTCCCCCGTCACGCAGGGGAGCCCCTGCTCGATCTCGCACAGCGCCGGGGTCGTCGGCGCGGCCCCGGCGGTCCCGGCGGCCCAGCTCGGGATCCCCCCGGGCGGGTCCCGGTACACCGCCGCCGCGAGGCCGCACACGGCAAACGCCATGGCCGCCGCCACGAGAAAGCCGGCCCGCCAGCCCACGCCCAAGGCGAGCGCCGGCATGATGGCCGCGCCGAGCATGCCGCTGATGTTGACCGCCGCCTGGTTCACGCCGATCGCCGTGGCGCGCTCCTGGGGCGGGAACCACACCATCACGGCTTTCACCGCGGAGGGGTAGATGAACCCGCAGCCCAAGCCCGAGAGACCGAGCAGGAGGAGCATGACGCCGTAGGACGGCGCCAACGCCACGGCTCCCACGAACACGCCCGTGACAAGGGAGCCGATGATGAGCGCGCGGCGCACGCCGATGCGGTCCACCAGCCACCCGGCCAGCACCAACGTGGGCGCGTAGGTGACCGCGGTGGCGCTCGTAAGGCCGCCGATCTGGGCGTTGCTCAGGTCGAAGGCCTGCTTGAGGAACGGTGAGAGAGGCCCCACGCAGAGGCGCGAGAGGAAGACGACGAGGTAAGCGCTCCACACCACGCCGAGCGCGACGAAGCGAAAACGCGGCAGGGGGCCGGGGACGGACACGACGGGAGCGGCGGGGGGGGAGGCGG
>Ga0209048_10006188_pt1 | contig 11228 bp, 10 predicted proteins | sample FrelakmetCRP12CR_FD_187146 | JGI IMG/M metagenome (GOLD analysis project Ga0209048, IMG submission 187146) | Freshwater lake sediment microbial communities from the University of Notre Dame, USA, for methane emissions studies - CRP12 CR (SPAdes)... | ecosystem: Environmental > Aquatic >... | reverse complement strand
CACAGCCTGCCCAGGGGGACATGATGCAGGCCCGATGGGGTTCGCACGGGGACTACGGCATAATTGCTCTTTCCCCGAATTCACCCCAGGAGTGTTTTGATCTGACAGTCAAGGCATTTAACCTGGCAGAGGAGTACCGGGTGCCGGTGATGTTCATGATGGATGAATGCGTGGGACACATGACCGAAAGGGTTGTGATTCCCCCCGCTGATCAGATCGAAGTATACGAGCGCAGGTATTATGAAGGGGTTCATGATGCATATCTTCCGTACCAGCCGGATGCCGACATGGTGCCCAGGATGGCGAAGGCCGGAGACGGGTATCATATACATGTGACCGGTCTGACTCACGACGAGAAAGGTTACCCCAGCATGACAGTTGCCACGCAGGAGAAGCTTGTGCACCGGCTTGTCAACAAGATCCGCCTCAACTCCGACAAAATTGTGCAGTACAGGGAAGATCAGGTTGAGGGGGCCGATGTGGTTGTGGTAACCTACGGGATCACCTCCAGGACGGCAATACCGGCTATCGAGGAGGCCAGGAAGGAAGGTATCAAGGTGGGTCATTTGCGGCTGATAGTTGTCTGGCCCTTCCCGGAAAAGCTGATTAGAAAGCTGGCTTCCAAGGTCAAGGCATTCGTTGTGCCCGAGATCAATTACGGACAGATGGTGCTCGAAACTGAGCGCTGCGCCGGAGGCAGGGCTAGGGTTGAATTGGTGGCTCACGGCGGCGGATCGGTTCACAATCCGAAGGATATATACGCTGTAATCAAAAAAAGTCTGAGAGGTTGAGAATGATGTCAGAGGAAATATACGAGATAGAGGAAAGCGTACCTGTAAATACGGTTGAATCGTTTTTGCGGATGGAGCGCATGCCCCATATATGGTGCCCGGGGTGCGGGATCGGCACCACTGTAAATTGCTTTGCGCACGCCCTTGAAACAAGCGATCTGGACCTATCAAAGGTCTCGGTTGTTTCGGGGATCGGATGCACCGGAAGGGTCGCAGGATACCTCAACCTGGATTCTTTTCATACTACGCACGGGCGCGCGATTCCGTTTGCAACCGGACTCAAGCTTGCAAACCCTTCGCTGAAAGTGATTGTCTACAGCGGGGACGGTGACCTTACGGCCATCGGCGGAAATCATTTCATCCATGCGGCCCGGAGGAACGTGGACATGACCGTCATACTGATAAATAATTTTATTTACGGGATGACCGGCGGGCAGGTGGCCCCGACAACGCCGCTTACAGCCACCGCCTCCACTGCCCCGTACGGAAATTTCGAGCAGGCCTTCAACCTCCCGTATCTGGCTGAATCCTGCGGCGCGGTTTATGTGGCCAGGTGGACTGCTTACCACGTCAGGCACGTAACTAAATCGATAAAAGAAGCAATTTCAAAAAAAGGGTTCTCGTTCATTGAGGTGCTTGCCCCCTGCCCCACGCTGTACAGCCGGCGGAATAAGCTGGGCGACGGGCTTGATCAGATGATTTACTACAAGGAAAGCAGTGAAATCAGGAACATGGCCGATACCAGGACGATCCCCCTGGAGTTTCAGGGGAAGATAGTTGTTGGGAAGTTCGTAGACAGGGAACGCCCCACATATCTGGATGCGATGAACGACTATTATAAGAACAAGTTCGGTGAAAGATACACTCGTTACAACGGATAAAAGGATCGCCTATGTCAAGGATTGAGATAAAAATAGGGGGATTTGGCGGGCAGGGGGTAATACTCAGCGGGTACATACTCGGGCGGGCCGCGGCGATATTCGATGAAAAGCACTCCACGATGATACAGGCTTTTGGCCCGGAAGCCCGCGGCAGTGCATGCAGCGCGCAGATAATTGTATCTCAGACTGAAATTGCCTACCCTTACATAACTTCCCCCGAGATAATGATAGTCATGTCTCAGGAGGCATACGCAAAGTTTTCCCCCGAACTATCCGCAGGCGGCACACTGATCACAGAGGAGGAGCTTGTCAGTCCGCACAACCTCAGAAAGGACATCAGGCATTACTCCATCCCGGCCACCCGCATAGCGGAGGAGCTCGGCAAAAGAATGGTGCTTAATATTGTTATGATGGGCTTCACGACGGCCGTGACTGATATTGTGAGGCCGGAGGCGATGAGAAAGTCGGTGGCTGCCTCGGTCCCAAAAGGCACCGAAGAGCTCAATCTGAAGGCTTATGACAGGGGTTATGCCTTTGGAGAGGCGATGATGAAACAAAAGAGGGGGTGATTTCAGCCCTCAGCTGAAATCTGTTATTTTTTCCCGCCCGCCTCGATAACTTTCAACATCTGGTCGTGAACCATCCCGTTGCTCGCCAGGATTTCCTTTTTGTATATGCTGAATTTATCCCCCTTGAAGTCGGTGATTTTCCCGCCGGCTTCTTCCACCAGCAAAGCTCCGGCCGCCATATCCCATGGATTCAGGTCAACTTCCCAGAAGCCGTCATACCTTCCCGCGGCCAGATAGGCCATGTCTATCGCCGCAGATCCCATCCGGCGGACAGCCTGGCTTTTCATTAAAAAATTTATGAAGTGTTCCACCGCGTTGTTCGGGTTGTCTGCTATGTTGTAAGGGAAGCCCGTTACGAGCAGGCTTCCCCCCAGCGCATCCACCCCGGATACCCTGATCCGTCTGCTGTTCAGGAAGGCACCTTTCCCCTTTTCGGCCGTGAAGGTTTCGTCGAAGTTCGGGTCATATATGACCCCTGCAATTATTTCCCCCTTCCTTTCAAGACCTATCGAAACGCAGAAGACCGGGAACGCGTGCGTGAAATTCGTGGTGCCGTCCAGGGGGTCGATGATCCAGCGGTAGTCCGAGGCCTGGCCGCCGTGGCCGCCGCTTTCTTCGGCCAGTATATCGTGTGCGGGATAGTGTTTCTTTATGATCTGGATGATGATTTCCTCCGAACGCTTGTCGATTTCGGTGACGAGGTTCTTTTCCTGCCCCCCTTTTAGCTGTATGTCCCGCACCTTCCCGAGGTTCTGCCTTAAAAATTTTCCGGCTTCCCTGGCTGCTTCAATTGCTGTTTTGAGCATGTTTGGTTTGTTCACTCCTTTTCAGCTGTTTCGATTGTCGTCCGTCCGAGCAGCTTTTTCAGGCGTTCCATGTTTTTCTGGCCGATCCTGAAACGGACTTTGACGGTGTTGCCTTCGTACTCCTTGGCGGTAATTTCCGCGATCTCGTGGAGTTTTGCAAGCTTGCGGTAATCGGCCTGGGAGATCGTGATTGTGTGCTCCGAAATGCCGTGCCCGCTCAGGTCATTCAGCACCTCCCTTAACGCCGTGATATTAATCCCACGTTCTGCCGATATGAATACCGAGGGGGTATAATTTTTTGAAAGTTCCGGTATGATCGATCTATCCTTAAGTTTGTCGATTTTGTTGAAGACAAATACGGTGGGCTTGCCCGCCGCGTTAAGCGTCTCCAGGGTTGAATTTACCACGGTTATCTGTTCTTCGAGCGCCGGATGGCTGATATCCGCGACGTGCAGTAGAATATCGGCCTCCGCCGCCTCCGCAAGGGTGCTGCGGAATGAGGCAATCAGATGGGGGGGAAGCTTGCGGATGAAACCGACCGTATCCGAAAGAAGCACTGTTTTGTTGGGAGCGAGCTCCACTTGCCGGACCGTCGTGTCCAGCGTGGCGAAAAGGCGGTCCTCGATCAGCACGTCCGCCCCTGAGAGCAGTTTGAGCAATGTCGATTTGCCTGCGTTTGTATAACCGACCATCGCGATACGCGTCATTTCCTTTCTCCCCTTGCGCTGAACCTCCCGCTCTTTGCTGATCCGTTCCAGTTTTTCCTTCAGATGGCTTATGCGCCCGCGAACGGCCCGGCGGTCTGTCTCTATCTGCTGTTCCCCGGGGCCTTTTGTCCCCACGCCGCCGTACTGCTTGGAAAGGTGAGTCCACTGCCTTGTCAGCCTGGGCAAGAGGTACTGGAGCTGCGCCAGCTCCACCTGGGTCATCGCCTCCTTCGTTTTTGCCCTGGAAGCGAAAATATCCAGGATCAGGCCGCTGCGGTCTATGATCTTGCATTTTATGAACTTCTCGAGGTTGCGGATCTGCACGGGGGAAAGGTCGTCGTCGAATATGACCGCGCTGATCATTTCTTTTTCAGCCATCTCGCCGATCTCCTGTGCTTTCCCGCTTCCGATAAAAGTTGCCGAATCTATCCGGTCGCGTTCCTGAAATATTTTATATATGGTTTCAGCCCCGGCGGTATCGGCCAGCAGGGCAAGCTCCTCGATATACTCCCTTGCCTGGGCGCGCATTTTTTTGTCGGTAATGAGGCCGACAATAATTGCAGTTTCGCGTTTGCTTGTTTCTATCAGCTTCATTTGATCCTTATCATAAGACTGGTTGGTTTGCACCGGACTTGCGACTGTCGCGCGCTATCGCCATCTCCACGAGTGCCAGCAGTAGGGCCAGAATTATGCAATATTTCCAAAGTTCGACCCCGAATCTTAAGCGCAGGATTGCTGCCTGCATCCCTTCGCCGGGTTTAATGCTCTGCACGCGGTCAGGGTCTATGCCTGACACTTTCCAGAATTTCGTTAAGTCATCCTGCGAAATCCTGCGCGTGTCAGATTCGCGGTTGTCGGTGTTGACCGCAAAAACAGAAACGCTGGTTTTGCCGCTTTTAATTTCGTAAAAACCGGGCATCGAAAGCATTTTTGGGGCGAATATCGTGGAGGTTATAAATCCGCTCCCGACAGAACGCACCACGGGCTGTATCAGCTCTTCCGTCTGGTCGGGGGAAATTATAGCGAACCGCCTGGCTCCGCCTTCTGCCTCTCCAGCCGTTTGCTGGTAGCTGTTCCTCAGGCTGATTGAAGGCTCGGCACCCGCGATGAAGGATGCCTGCTTTTCCTGACGCGGGGACGTGTAGATCACCGAACGGTAAATTAGCGGGGCAAAGACGCCCTTAAACGGAAAATCAGACCAGCTGAGGGAAGGAGCCACCGAATAAAAGAGGATCTTGCCATCCCCGTGACTATGCTCGGAAAGGAACGGGCTGCCGTTGCTTAATGAAACGACTGTCCGAGCACCTCTACCTGCAGGTCTTTTCAGCGCTTTGGTTATTGCTGGGGATTCCACGGCTCTTGAGTCCTGACTCTTTCCGCCTTGTTCTTTTTCAAAAACTGTGGAAAATATCGGATGGTCGAGGTCTATTTTCTGAAATGTTAGGCCCGCCGTCTGCGTAATTTCTTCGATTGGCGGAATTGCCAGCGCCTCCAGCAGAGTTCTGTTGTAATTGTCAATCTGCATGTCCTGGCCCGGGAAAATTATCAGGCCGCAGCCGCGCTGGACAAAACTCTTGATCCGGTCGGCATCTCCCGTCGTAAATGTTTTGACATTCACCGAGATAAGCACGTCTATATTCTTCATGTCCAGCAGGGGAAACTTCTGGGGTGTGGTTTCCTGTATGCTGAATGGAGATTGCTTTCCCGAAGCGCCGCCTGCCTCAAGGACATGCCTGATGAACTGTACGTCGTTTTCTGAACCCGACAGGAGTGCAATAGATATTATTTCGGGAATGTAAATTGTGAAATACCGCCTGTTGTCCGGCTCAATGGCATCGTTTTCCAGTTCGATATATCCTTTTATAAATCCAGTTCTCTTTGGGGTGAAGCTCAGCCTGGTGGAAGCCGAACCCGCCGGCTCTATGGAAACATTCCCCTGAGCTGCTTTCACCCCGTCCAGATACGAGCTTACCACGTAATTGGTGAGTGGCGCTTTTCCGTAATTCCGGACTGAAACATAAACCGAGGCTGGCTTATCCTTCTCGGGGATTGAAGTGAGTACTTCTATTGAATCAATGGCTGCGTTCGGGGTTTCCCTGCTTCCTAGCTGCACTACGAAATAGGTGTTGCCCCTGGCAGAAGCCTGACCTGCTTCCTTCACTGCCCTGAGGTTTTCGCTGAAAAGCGTTTGCTGCATGTCGCTTATGATGTATACTTCCCTGTTCGCATTATGCGATCTCTGCAGGAGTTTTTCTGAAAGCAGTACGGCATCCAGCATCGGTCTCCGGATGCTAGATATCTGTGATTCGCTCAAGACCTTGCGCAGGGCGCCAAAGTCATGCGTGGCCGGATCAACGGTGGCCCTGGGCAGTTCTGAAAGCTTTATTAGATAAGCCTCGTCCCCCTCCTTCATCAGATCTATAAGTTTTATTGCTGATTCCTTTGCCTGCTTGAAAAAACTTCCGCGTTCATCCTGAGCAGACATGCTGAAGGAATCGTCCAGGACTAAGACGATCGTGGAACGGGCCTGCGTGCCGAATATAGTGCCGCGCATTGCAGGCCGTGCAAATGCCAGCACGATCATGGCCACAACCAGTGTCCGTATTATCAGTAAAATGATCTGGCGGAGCTTTAATCTGCGGATTTTGGTCTGCTGGAGCTCTTTGAGGAATGCCAATGTGCTGAAATCGATTTTCTGCAGTTTGCGGAGGTTGAGGAGGTGTAAAATTACGGGGATTGCTGCTGCAACCATGCCGAAAAGTACAAGTGGATTGAGAAATGTCATGCTGCGATAGAAATGCCCTCGGATTGAACTCTATTGATTGTTCCTTCAATGAGTGCAAAATTCATGAAAAAAGCAAGAATTTTCAATATGCAAAAGCACAACTGGATTCCGGAGGGAAATCTCACCAGGATATTTGGTAATCAAATAGGGAGTGTTTATATAGGAATTGCAGTCCCGGCCGCGCATAATATATATTTTTTAAAATGTCAGAAGTCGGGGGCCGATTCAGAGTACCACGGGGATGGGCCTGCGCCCAGGCTGAATTAATGCGTTAAATTCCAAAATCCAGCATCTGATCTGCCCTGGATCAGAACAATCTCCGTTTAATCTGAAACGGACATAGGGCGGTAGAATCCAACTATAAGGTGAAGAGATCCAATTGGTTGTCGGAAAGGGGCATCATTTCCGCGGTCCAAAGTTGTGAGTGCTTTGGCCATATAGATTTTTTAAAACAGAATCTGCAGAATGCAACGCTGCGATTACAGGCTGGCACTGTAAATTTAATTTCTGCGACCGTATTCCTCTGAAATGCTGAGATTTTTATTTTATTTCAGAAATCGTTCCGAAGTGCATGCCGCAATCAAAACAACGCCACTTTGGAGAATGTTTGTCGACCCGTTGACCGCCGTTCCTCAAAGCCTTGCTTTTATTAACGGGATTGCGGTGGCGTCCGATAATCACATCGTGAGCGATTCCTTCATAATTAATCATCCCAGTATTTTTTGTTCTGCATCGCGGGCAGTATCTGATCTGATGGGAATTCATCCTTGTCGTCCCTGATTTTTCTAGAATCCAATATAGCCGGTTATGGCGGTATTGTCAATGAGGGTTGTATCCTGTGTCAATTCCCAGCAGAGTGCCGGCACATGGTTTGCAAGCATGCAAAAACAGACCGAAAACCATGTATATTGCGGATATTATCCCCGGTACTAGATACGAGCTCAGGCATTTTGTTTGAAAGTGTCGTTTATTCTGGATATATTCCCCCGAATTTGAATTAGTATTGCCCTTGCAGTTTCATTTGGAGGATGCCGATATTATGAACCGATTTGCAGTAGCCGGAATAAAATTTGCCGCACGGACGAGGAGCACTATCAAGCGTCTCGTTTCTCATCCTCCACTGGAGCAGCGGTACGTCACCAGTGCGCCCGAACCATCTAATGCATTGGAGATATTCAAGGGGGCGTGGTCGTCTAAGCTCCCCTCGCCGCTTGAGCATCTGAAGGCCGGTCCTAGTCCGCTTTTCGATGACGAGAGAATTCATTGGTTCATAAGGGAGATTGGCGGAGCGGGGGGTAAATCGGCGCTGGATCTGGGGCCGCTGGAGGGCGGTCACTCCTATATGCTTGAGAAAATGGGCGCCACACGTGTAACAGGTGTCGAGGCGAATACGCATGCGTACCTTCGATGCCTCATTATTAAGGAAATACTCCATCTGGAGAGGGTGGAGTTCCTCTGCGGGGATTTCGTTGAGTACCTGAGAATGACAGACATGCAATTCGATCTTTGTATCGCCAGCGGGGTCCTCTACCATATGCGGAACCCCGCTGAACTGATCGCTCTTATCGCAAAACGATGCAATAAAAGCCTTTTTCTCTGGACACATTACTACAATGCTGACCTGATCGCTAAAAGCCCGATTAAGAGGTTCATCCATAAAGAGGGGACAGAAGCTGAGTACGGGGGTTTTAATCATATGCTTTACCGCTACGAATACCAGCAAAGGAGTGACTGGGCAACGTTTTGCGGCGGCAGCGCCCCATACAGTAATTGGATGACTCGCCTTGACATTATGGAGTGTTTGAAGTTTTTCGGTTTTCATGATATCCGGATCAACTTCGATATGCCAAATCATCAGAACGGGCCTGCTATTGCTCTTGCTGCCTTCAAGAGGTAGAAACTTAAGAAAATAATCAAACACACAGCTTGGCATCTGATGATCGTTAGGCTCCCTCAATACCGTTTAAAAGCGTCAAATTATCCATAAGGGATAGTGGAATCGCCGCGGACAGTGCGCGCTCGGGCCACGTCACCCTGTTGTGTCTCGTCTGGGTGATACGGATAAAGGGAGATTATATACCTAGGTTATTAGGATACCATTATAATAGTATGTACATTGAATATGTGAGTCTGAGCCTTTTTCAGTTAATCTTTCCTGCATATGCTGATTTACAGGGTGCACTAGATTTTTCCAGAGTTTCATCGCATGATACACATTCAAAAATATGTCACCACGAGTTCAATAACTAGGAATTTGGAGGTCAAATAATGATCCAACTATCCGACAAATGGAAATTTTATCAAGACAAGAGCGGCCAATGGCAATGGCGGAAGTTTATCGCTAATAAAGTAGTGGCCGTTTCTACCGATGGTTTTCCGTCACGCAAGCGGTGTATCTTGGATGCCGGACAGAGGGGATATGTCGCTCCTCCTAAAAAAGTACCGTTGATCGAAAGTGAGTTCATCGAACCTTCAACCTTGCCCTTGTAAAGCATTCGTCCCAACGGTAATTTAAATATTATTCGTCTGGACAATCATATGGAAGCTTAAATAAGCCCCTTTTGATCTAATCTGTTAATGAGATAAATCCTAATCCCTCAGGGTTAGGATTTTTTTATGTGTGCCCGGCAGGGCGCACTCACTAGGGAGTGCAAGTCGCCCATGACACCGGCAGGGGGATCCATTAGCCGGACGGCATGGTTGTCTGTCTTGAAGACCAGGTGGATCTTGTCCCAGGAAATCTCTCGGCATTCGATGACCTTCCCCAAATTTCTCTGGGATAGGCGCGAATACCTTCCAATTTCTGTCATTCTGTATTCCTGATATCGAGAGTACCGAAACTGGTGACCTTACAACCTATCAATACGATCCTTTGATTTCTAATATATTGCACTTGTTGGGCATATTCGCTATATTTTATTGCAGTTCAGCTCCTAACACTTTGGAGTCTGCCAGACGGACCTTGTTGGGAGATATTGGCCAAAATAAGAAAAAAATCTATCGGGATGTAGCGCAGCTCGGCTAGCGCGCCTGCCTTGGGCGCAGGAGGTCCCGGGTTCAAATCCCGGCATCCCGACTAAATTTCGACAGTTTTTCCCTACCTGCTAATGGATTTGCTAATGAAAGGAACTGGCAAATGTCCATTACGCGTATTTCCCTCTTCAAACGAGCGAACGGTAAATGGTATATCCTTTACACACAGGATGGGCTGATTCACTGGAAATCGACCGGTGAAATTCTAAAGAGCAATGCACTCCAGAAATTAACACACTTTCAAAAACTTTTCCAATGCAGGGTTGGCTCCAAAACTCTTTCCCAATTTTTCCGGGATTTTCTTTCGGTCGCCCAAGCCAACTATTCTAAAAGGACCTTTAACTCTACAAAATTGATACTACACTCACCGCTAAAGATTTTGGACGATTTGAGACGAATCGTCAGGGGTATATTATTCTCTCGATAGTTAAACTATTTTGAAAATAAGTTGATATATTCCACGAACATGAACACCCGGTTTCGGCGGCCTCCCGTTTGTTCGGTCAAGATTTTAAGATCAACGAGGTCTTGAATCAATTCGTTTGCGGTTTTCGGGGTTACCAGGAGTATCTTGGCGACATCCTTTGCGGTAACACTCGGATTTCGATAGAGGTTCAAGAGCAATTCCCTGGCCTTTGGCATTTTTTTCCCAAGCCGGGGAATCCTGCGCCCTTCGATGTCATCGCGGAGCTTTTGAATCTTCTCAAAGGTCGCAATCCCTTTGTTGCATGTCTCAATGATGGCGAGGAAAAAGAAAATGACCCATTGTGTCAGATCATTCTGATGCCTCGCGAACATCAACTTGTCGTAATAGACAGAGCGGTGTTTTTCGAAGTACTCCGAAAGATACAAGGTCGGCTTCATAAGTAAACCCTTACTGACCAGATACAGGGTTATCAACAACCGACCAACACGTCCGTTCCCATCAAGAAATGGATGGATAGTCTCGAATTGGTAATGACCTATTGCGATACGGATGAGATTGGGGACCTGAATTATTTCGTTATGGAGAAATTGCTCCAAATCGCTCATAAGAGAGTTGACTTCTTCATGGGAGGGGGGAATGAAAACGGCGTCGGAGATTGATGATCCGCCGATCCAATTCTGACTCCTGCGATATTCCCCCGGCAGCCTGTTTGCACCTCGCCCCTTGCTTAAAAGGATCTTGTGCGTCTCCTTGAGGAGACGTGTCGATACAGGCACCTTTTCAAGTTGCTGCACGGCATGATTCATCGCTGCGATGTAATTCTGAACCTCTTGCCAGTCATCTCACCTTTCGGGGCCGATTTCATTGGCTTTGAGTAACACCTCTTGGATGCGGGTTTTTGTCCCTTCGATGCGGCTCGATGCAGTTGCTTCCTTTAAGACGTGCATCCGGATAAAGTAATCCACATCAGGCAATTGTTTGGAAAAGGCATCGAGTGAGCCGAGCTTGTGATTTGCTTCTTCGAGCAGCGTATTGATTTTGGGATTGCTCCACACCCAAATATGGTTGATGAGTGAAGGCGTAAAGCTTTTGTATCGGTACTGCTGCCGATCGGTCCCCGATTTAAAATCCTTAAGATCCATTGTGACTAATTTCCCCGGATAAAATAAGATTTCGCCTATTTTAGTTTAGGCCGCTAAAGTAAAATAAGAAATTCCTTGTTTTAGTCA
>Ga0209048_10006187_pt1 | contig 11228 bp, 8 predicted proteins | sample FrelakmetCRP12CR_FD_187146 | JGI IMG/M metagenome (GOLD analysis project Ga0209048, IMG submission 187146) | Freshwater lake sediment microbial communities from the University of Notre Dame, USA, for methane emissions studies - CRP12 CR (SPAdes)... | ecosystem: Environmental > Aquatic >... | reverse complement strand
ATTGTCGGGCCGGACGACGTTGTAGTACGCGGAGATCTGCGTGTTCACCGGCAGCTTTCCGAAGTGGAAGATCTTGCCGACGCCGCCCCCAAGGGGGAGTGTCACCTGCTGGCTGCTGTCGGCCTTCCAGTCGATCGTGATGATGGGCGCGGTGGTGAGGTATGCACCATCCGGCAGGTTGTAGTTGATGAATGGCTGGATCAGGCCGTTGTTGTACGAGGGCGATGCGTTGCCCGATCCGACCGACCACAGGTTGTTGACCAGCACGCCATAGACCCAGGGGCTGCCCTTGTCGAGATGCAGGACGACGAAGGAAGGACCGAGGCCCCAGTGGTCGTTGCCGAGATCCTTGTTGTGAGTCGGTGCCTGGAGAATCGGGCCCGCGCCCCAGATCCACTCGCCGGGATTGGCGGGCGACAGGAACGCGGTGAACTGCAGGTCGCCGACCCCGTTGGTGCGGCTCTCGCCCTCGGATAACGCCGGCTGCGAGATCAGCGGCAGGATGGTCCGGGTGATGATGTTCCAGTCCTTGCTGATCTCGACCGGGATCACCGGCTGGATGTTGAGGATATTCTGCGTCCCCTTGAGCGGACCGAAATCGAAGTTGGTGTTGTTCTGGAACGGCACGCTGATCAGGTTGCCGACGGGGTTCTGCGCGAGCTTCGCGAGCTCAACCGCCGACAATTCGGCGTGGACCGGCACCGTAGCGCTCGCCGTGAGCACGAACACGGCGACTGCAGTTCTCAAGGTCGGCATGGTCGATTTCATTGACGGAAGTTCCCTACGTTCAGCCGATCACGAGTTCAACGCCGGCCGCCACCGCGGAATCCGCCACCGCCGAAGCCGCCGCCGCCGAATCGTCCGCCGAAGCCGCCGCCACCGAAGCCGCCGCCACCGAAACGATCGCCGCCGCCGAAGCCGCCGCCGCCGAAGCGGTCGCCGCCTCCAAATCCGCCGCCCTCGGAGCGCGACATCGGACTCGCTTCGCTGAAGCTGCCCGCGCGGTCATCGCCCGCGCTCCGCGCCTGCGATTCTGCATCACCCCACGACGAAGCGCCGGACGCGCCGCTCCAACCGCTCGACGAATGCTGTTGCCATCCGTCGCCGGTGTTCTTGTACACGTTGCCGTTGACGTCGGCGTAATGATTGTTGCCGACGGATGCGGTGCCCCATGTATTGGTATTGCCAGTTTTTGCGTTATAGGTCGAGCCGCCGCCGACGTGCGCGTCGCCCTCGGGTCCGGCGGTCGTCGCGCCGGCGCGATTGTACGAGCTGCCGCCAGCGCCGGTGCCGGACACCGCGTTGGCGGTCGAGCGTTGCCCGGTGTAGGTGTTGTAGTTGCTTGCGCGCGCGACGTTGCCCGATCCGCCCGCCGCGCCGTTCATCGTGCGGTCGTAGCCACGCGTCGCATTGCCGGTCCAGGCGTTATATTGCTTGCCGGCGTTGTAGCTGCCGGACGTCCCCGTGCGGCTGTTGTAGTAGTTGCCGCTCGCGGTGGTGCCGGCGACGCCGCCGCCCGCGTACCAGCTGCGCGTCCCGGAATACGTCGTCGCACCCCAGTGTCCGTAGACGTTCGCGCTTGCCGACGCGCAACACCCATAGCCGCCCCAATACGCCGGGTGGTAATACGCGCCACCCCAGTAAGGCTCCATCCACGCCGCGGTCGCGAGGCCCACCGCGAATCCGTAGGTGAATCCGACATACGGGTTGTAGATCGGAGCGGCGGCGACGCCATAGGTGTACGGCGGTGGATACCATTCGGTGCCGATCCACGGCGAGTAGGCGTAGCCCGTACCGTAGACGACAGTGCCGTAAGGCGACACCACGGTGCCGAGATAGCCCGGCGTGTAGCCGACGTAGACGTATTGCGGCGTCGCTTCGTAAATGCGCACGTACGTGACGTAGTAGATTGGAGACGAGGGCGGGATCGAATAGATCACCGCGGGGACCGTGGTGGCGACCGCCCAGGGACCGGTCAGTTGCGCCGCGGTGAACCAGACGCCGGAGACAACCGCATAGTACGAATTCGGCGTCACCTGGATGATCGGCTCCGACGAATTTTGCACATGCGAAAGCGTGGTCCCGGGAATCGCGACGAGCTTCGGCGGCCCGTTGAAATTCGGCGTGAACGACGGCCCATTCTTGAGCGGCACGGTCGCCGTCTGCGGGATCGAATTCTCGATCACCGCTTCCTGCGCCTGCGGCGTGCCGGCGACCGTGGGCAGCACGGCGCCGGCGAGCGATTGCGCAGGGATCTTCGCAAAGTCGGCCGGCAATGCGTTGCTCGCGACGAACGCCCACGGTCCGGTGAGATTGGCCGCCTGGAACCAGCGGCCCGCCAGCAGGGCGTAGTAGTTGTTGTTGGCCGTGTTGATCAGGACGTCGCTCGTCGTGTTCGACGCCCACAGGAGTTGCGTGCCGGTGAGGGGCACGAAGTCGGGCTGCCCCTTGAATACGATGAGCTCGGTGGGCGTCTGGCTCGTGTAGATCGTCGGCACGCCGCTCGCCAGCGACGGCTTCGGGTTTGCCTTGGGCCCGCCGTCGAGCAGGTCGACCACGCCCTTCTTCGCGAGCTCCTGCGCGATCGCGTTGGCCTCCTTCAGCATAAACGGTCCGAGAAATGCCTGCGTCCAGGGCCCGCCGATGCCGTTCGACGTGAGCCAGCCGTCATAGACGTGCATGTACAACGCGTCGGTCAGGCCGCCCTGCAGGATCAGCGCGCGGGTGTTGATCACGCGCTTGGCGCGATCGTGGCCGGCGACAGGCTGCAACACCGGCGCGCCGTCGATCGGCACGAGGATCGCCGGCGAATAGCTGACGATCACCTGCGGCGGCGTGTTCTGCACTTCCACCGTCGGCGGCTTGATGCCCGCCAGCGCGAGCGATGCCTGCAGCCGGTCGAGCGATATGGTGCGAATCGATTTCGCGAACTCCGTCTGCAGCTCGGCGGTGTACGCGGCGCCGCGGTTCGGCAGCGTCGGGAAATCGGTCTTCGTGATCTGCATGTCTTCGAACACGACGGTGCGTGCGATCTTGTCGACCTGCGTGCGCGCGTTGGCGAAGATCACGCCGAAGGTCTCTTCCTTGGCGCCCGTCGGCTTGATCGCGAGCGCACTGCGGAAGTCGATGCGGTTGCCATCCCATTTGTTGACCTGCGGCTGGTAGACGAGCACCTGCCCGTTGGTGAGGTCGACGACGCGCGGCCACGGATCCGCCGGCAGTTGCGACGCGGGGGCCCCTTTCGCGGGCGCCGGTGCCGGCTGCGCGCCGGAAATTCCAGGGGCGGCGAGCGCCACGAAGCCAGAAATCGCAGACGCGATAACAAGGGGAGCAAGTTTCATGAGAGGTCCGTGCGTAGTGAATCGCGGGGAGAAATCGAACCGGCAAGGATACGCCCGCGCCGCATCGTCGTAAAGATTGCGGACGCAGCGCCGCGATGACGCCGGCGATCCGCTAATATGCAGCCGGTCGCACATTTACGGAGCGTTATCGCCATGCTGCAGCTCGATTCGACGCGTGCCGCCGCTCTCGCCGAAGCGGCGCGCCAGTTCGATGCCGGCGAGCTGCTCGCGACGTTGCGCCGCCGCGTGGCCGTTCGTACCGAAAGCCAGTTGCGCGAGTCCGCGCCGGAGTTGCTGCGCTATATCGAGGACGAGATTGGCCCGAGCGTCGCGGAACTGGGCTTCACGTGGGAGGTGTGGCCGAATCCCGTCGACGGCGCGCCGCCGATGCTGTTCGCGCGGCGCTTCGAGGACGCCGCGCTGCCGACGGTGCTGACGTATGGGCACGGCGACGTCGTCGCGGGATATGACAACCAATGGAGCGCCGGGCGCTCTCCTTGGACGATCGACGTCGCGGGCAGGCGCTGGTACGGACGCGGCACGGCCGACAACAAGGGCCAGCACACGATCAACCTCGCGGCGCTGGGGTGCCTCCTCGAGGCGCGCGGGCGGCTCGGCTTCAATGCGAAGCTGCTGATCGAAATGGGCGAGGAGGTGGGTTCGCCCGGGCTGCGCAAGCAGTGCGAGGCGCGCGCACGCGAACTTGCCGCCGACGTGCTGATCGCCTCCGACGGTCCGCGCCTGCGCTCGGATCGGCCGACGATATTCCTGGGCTCGCGCGGCGCGCTCAATTTCGATCTCTCGGTTTCGCTGCGCGACGGCGCGCACCACTCCGGCAACTGGGGCGGTCTTCTCGCCAATCCCGGCACGATTCTCGCGAACGCCATCGCGTCGCTGGTCGATGCGCGCGGACGAATCCTGGTGCCGGCGTTGCGGCCCGCGCCGATCACGGAGTCGGTGCGCCGTGCGCTCGCGACCATCGAGCCGGGAGAACCGGGTGGCCCGGCGATCGACGGCGACTGGGGGGAACCCGGGCTCACGCCGGCCGAGCGTGTATTCGGCTGGAATGCGCTCGAAGTGCTCGCGTTTCGCACCGGCAATCCCGAGCGGCCGGTGAACGCGATTCCTCCGCGGGCGACGGCGCATCTGCAAATGCGCTTCGTCGCCGGCTGCGACTGGCCGGCATTCATCCCCGCGATTCGCGCGCATCTCGAGGCCAAGGGTTTCGCGCAAGTCGACGTGCGCGCGAGCGATTCCGAACCGATGGCCGCCACACGGCTCGACCCCGATCACCCGTGGGTCCGCTGGGCCAGCGCGTCGATCGCCGCGACAACCGGTGCGCCGCCCGCGATCCTGCCCAACCTCGGCGGCTCGCTTCCCAACGATTGCTTCGCCGATGTGCTGGGCCTGCCGACGATCTGGGTGCCGCATTCCTATCCCGCGTGCTCACAGCACGCGCCGGACGAGCATCTCCTCTCCGACGTCGCGCGCGAGGGGCTGCAGATCATGACGGGATTGTTCTGGGATCTCGGCGTGCCGGGAAACCCGCCGCCCCGGCACTGATCAGTACGCCGGCGACTCGGTACGCTACAATTCGCCCAGCCGCGGGTGTAGCTCAATGGTAGAGCAGAAGCTTCCCAAGCTTACGACGAGGGTTCGATTCCCTTCACCCGCTCCACCCACCCCGAAACCGGACGCAAGCGTGACCACACTCACCACCTTCGATGACACCACCATCCGCATGCCTTGGACGCCGTTCGGGACCGAGGACATCGTCGTCCGGCCCGTGCTGGGCATTCTCTACCGGCTGGCGCTCGGCGCGATGGCAGGGGCATGGGTGCCTCGATTCCTGCGCTATGAGCGCACCGGCCGCGCTGCGATCCGCTTGCACTTGCCGGCACTCGTGTTTCCCGCGATGTGGGCGTTCTATCGCAAACTGTGGGTGACCGGCGGGATCATGGCGGCGCTTCCCTTCGGCTTGGCCGCGCTGCTCGTGTGGATGGATCCCGCCCTCGCCGACTCCCCCACGGCGTGGCTCGTCTGTGTGGTCGCCGTGATTTGGGGATTGCCGGGCATGATGGCCGCGCTCGCCGCGGATTCACTGCTGTATCGCCGGGTGAAGCTCGAAGTGCGCGCTGCCGAAGCCGCGAGCGAGAGGACCGACGTAGTGGCAGACCTCCTCCGTGCGCGCCGGCACACGGCGCCGGACGCCGCCTTCGCAATCGGTGGTGCGATGCTCCTCTTGCTGTCTCTGGTCACCGTGCCGGAACTCTCCGTCTTTCACGAGCAGCGCGTCGTGCGCGCGAATGTGGCCGCAAGTATCGCCGCGGCCGCGCCGCTGCAGCGGCAGGTCGAGGCGCACTGGAACCTCACCGGGTCGATTCCGCGGCGACCGGACTACGAAGTCGTGGAGTCACAGCGGGGCGCCATGTTCCTCGACACCATCAACGTGAGTCCCGCAAACGGCCGCGTGCGCATTGCGCTTGGGGCGGCCGCCGGCGCGGTCGCGGGCAAGACGCTGCTGCTCGCGCCAACCGTCGATGCGGAACAGCGCTTCCATTGGCAATGCATCCCAGTCGACGTGCCCGCGCGCTTTCTCCCGCCGGATTGCCGCAACGCCTAGCGACACCCGGGGACGCCGCGCCGCTCGCGCCTCGGCCTCCGCACCGCCGAGGTGACTCGTTGCGCTGCGTGGGTCGGCCTCATGCGGCGACTCGCGATTGCTCGCTCCCCCGTGCCTTCGGCATGGGGCCCCGGCGAGCCGCTCGCGCCTCGGCCTCCGCACCGCCGAGATGACTCGTTGCGCTGCGTGGGTCGGCCTCATGCGGCGCTCGCGATTGCTCGCTCCCCCTTGCCTTCGGCATGGGGCCCCGGCGAGCCGCTCGCGCCGCTACTCGATCGCGATTGCGCTGCAACCCGGCAGCCGCTCGACGCATCGCGCGCCCAGCAGCTGCGACGGCGTGAAGTAGCCGCCGCCGGGCGCGCGCACGAGGAGCGCGCGGACCGCCATCAAGACGCCGTCGACTGTGAGACGATAGCCGTTGCTGGTCGTAAGCCGCGCAACGCGCACGTCGCCGTCGTCGCTGCGCGCTTCGCCCCAGACCCAGGTCTTCTCGGACTCGCGTTGCTTTTGCGACGGACCGGAATTGCGCCGCGCAGCCAGCCGTCCGAGTAGCGCGCGCACGGGTGGCAGCCCCAGCACCGGTCGGATCCGGTCGAGCCGGCGCAGGCGCGCCACCGACCGCGGCGACGCCGGCACGAAGACTTCGATGTTCGCGATGCCGGTCGTGAAGTAGGCGGTCGCGACGTCGCCCCACGGAATCGCTACCGCCAGCCGCGGGCCCGCCCCGAAGTCGATGGTGCGCGTCCGTTGCCCCCAGGGTTCGACAACGATGGCGCCGTCCCTGCGCACTCGGGCGCCGCGCCGCAGGCTTTCGACGGACGTCCGCGCCGTTCCGGGACTGCGCGCGCCGCCGCCCCTGAAGCCGAGCGCGAGGTGCGTCGCGTCGGGCAGCGCTTCGATCAGGCAGGCGGCGACGCAATCGGTCGGGATGACGTCGAAGCCAACGCCCGGACACACGACGATGCCGGCGGCCTGCGCCTCGTTGTGCCGGCCCTGCGCCGCGACGAACACGTCGATCTCACCGGTGATGTCGACGTAATGGGTGCGCGCGAGGTGGCAGGCGTCGATCATCGGCGCACTCGTGGCCGCGAACGGCCCGGCGCAATGCGCGACCACCGACACGCCGTCCAGCGCGCGCCGCGTTGCGGCGACATCCGAAAGCGAAAACACGGCGGACGGCAACCCGAGCTCCGCCGCAAGTGCGGCCACCGTTTCGCCGCGCCCGGCGAGGATGGGCGAGAGCCCCTGGCGCTTCGCGTCCTGCGCGACGAGGCGGCCCGTGTAGCCGGTCGCGCCGTAGATCATCCACTTCCTGCTTTCGGCCATGCCGGGATTCTACGTCGCGGCGTGGCGCGGGGCGCGTGCCGCGCCGCTGGTAGAATTGCGCGTCATGCAGGTTCGATCGAGGTGAGCCCCTCCCGGCAGCCCGGCCACGTGCCGGTTTCGGCGATCTTGCTCATCGTCGGCGCGGTCTTGTGCTTCGCCGTGCTCGACTCCATCGTGAAGTTCCTCGCGATGCGCTACCCCGTGCCGTTGCTCGTCTGGGCGCGCTATGCGGTGCAGGCGCTGGCGATCGTGCTGTGGCTCGGGCCGTCGATGCGCTCGCGTCTCCTGCACACGCGCCAGCCGAAGCTGCAGATCGCCCGCGGCACGACTGTGCTGCTGTCGTCGCTGTGCTTCTTCAACGCGCTCAAGTTCCTGCCGCTGGCGGAGGCGACCGCGATCAACTACACGACGCCCACACTCGTGATCCTGCTCTCGGTCGTCGTGCTGAAGGAGCGGATGACCATGCCGCGCTGGGCGTTCGTCGTCGCGGGGATGGCCGGCATGCTGCTGATCGTTCGACCGGGCGCCGCGATCCTGCACGGCGCGGCGCTGCTTGCACTTGTCGGCGCGGGCTTTTACGCGGCGTTCCAGATCATGACGCGCAAGCTATCGGCCGAGGATCCGCGCGTCACGTTGTTCTATTCGGCGGTATGCGGCACGGTGCTCATGACGCTGCTGCTTCCGTTCGTCGAACGCGACGTCGACATGCCCTGGACGCATGTCGCGCTGGTCGGGGTCATGGGGATGCTCGGCACCGCGGGCCATTTCCTGTTCATCCTCGCGTTCCGGCACGCGCCCGCGTCGGGGCTCACGCCGTTCACCTACATGCAGATCGTCTGGGCGACGCTGCTCGGCCTCGTCCTGTTCGGCCAGTTTCCCGATGCGCCGGCGCTCATCGGGATGGCGGTGATCGCCGGGAGCGGGCTGACGCTCACCTGGCACGAGCGCCGGCGCGCGCTCGCACTCGTGGAAACCGCGGAGCCCACGGCGATCGACTGAAGCCCCGACTTCACCCAATCCGTGGCGCGCGGTAGAATCGGCCAAGAGGCCTGACCAATCGGGCGTTGCGCCCGGGTCGGGCTTTTCCACTTTCCGCGGAGGATGAACATGAACGCAGCGACGGGTGCTACACCGCGCATCGGCTTCATCGGACTCGGCCTCATGGGCCACGGGATCGCGAAGAACCTCGTGACGAAGGGCTACCCGCTGACGGTGCGCGCGCATCGCAACCGGAAGCCGCTCGAGGACCTTCTCGCCGCGGGCGCCAAGGAAGCCGCCACCAGCGCGGACGTCGCGGACGCGTCGGACATCGTGTTCCTGTGCGTCACGGGCGCGCCGCAGGTCGAGGAGATCGTCAACGGCAAGGACGGCATCGCGAGCGTCGCGCGCAAGGGGCTCGTCGTCGTCGACACGTCGACCAGCGAGCCTGCGACGACGACGAAGATGCGCGAGGCGCTCGCCGGCGCCGGCGTGCTGTTCGTCGACGCCCCGCTCGCGCGCACGCCGGTGGAGGCCGAGCTCGGAAAGCTCAACATCATGGTCGGCGCCGACGACGCGACCTTCGCGGCGCTGAAGCCGGTGTTGCAGGCATTCTGCGAAAACATCTTCCACGCCGGCCCTCCGGGGCACGGCCTCATGATCAAGCTCATCAACAATTTCGTGGCGCAGGCCATCGCCACGGCCACCGCCGAGGCGTGCGCGACCGCGGCGAAAGCCGGCGTGTCGCTCACCAAGCTGCACGGCGTCATCTCCGCGGGCGCCGTCAACTCCGGCATCTTCCAGATGATGGTGGGCAAGATGCTTGAAAACAAAGGCGACCTCACGGGCCTCAAGTTCACGCTCGTCAACGCGATGAAGGATCTTCGCTACTACACGCATTTCGCGGAGTCGCTGCCGGTGTGTGGCATCGTCGGCGAGGCGGTGCATCAAAGCCTCGTCAACGCGAACCTGCTGGGCTTCGGCGACAAGTACGTCGCGTCGCTGATCGAAGCGCAGGAGAAGCTCGCCGGCGTGACGATCGTTCCGCGCTGACGCAACGCGGGCCCCCGGCGCTGCAGCGCGGAACAAGGCGTCATGAAGCTGCTCGTCCTCGGCGGCACGCAGTTCCTGGGTCGACACGTGGTCGACGCCGCGATCGCGCGTCGCTATCACGTCACGATCTTCACGCGCGGCCGCGCGCCGGTACCTTGGGGCGCGGCGGTGGAGCGGCGCGGGGGAAACCGCGATCCGGCCATCGCGCCGGGTCTGGGCGTGCTCGCAGAAGGCACGTGGGACGCCGTAATCGACACCAGCGGCTACCTGCCCCGCTGCGTCGGCGCGTCGGCGCGGCTGCTCGAGGAGCGCGTTTCGCACTATCTCTTCGTGTCGTCCCTTTCCGCTTATACCGACGGCAGCGCGGCGGGGCAGGACGAAAACGCGAGCGTCGCGGAGCTCGCGGATCCCGCGTCCGAGGACATCGCCGCGCACTATGGACCGTTGAAGGCGGCCTGCGAGCGGCAGGTCGTGGCCGCGTTCGACGAACGCGCGACGATCGTCCGCCCGGGATTGATCGTCGGGCCGCATGACCCCACCGACCGATTTTCATACTGGGTCGCGCGTTTCCTGCATCCGGAGGTGCTGGGCGAGCGGGGCGTGGACGCGGTCGTGCCCGCGCCGCCGTCGCGCTCCGTGCAATTCATCGATGCCCGCGACCTCGCGGAGTGGATGCTCGATCTCGCGGCCGCCCGGATGGCCGGCACGTTCAATGCGTGCAGTCCGCAAGGACGCTGGACGTTCGGCGGCCTCGTCGACGCTTTGATGCGGCTGGCACGCGCTGAGGGGGGCGCCGTCACGCCTGCATGGATCGCCGAGGCGAAGCTCCTCGCGCACGGAATCGTTCCCTGGACCGAGCTTCCGCTCTGGCTGCCGGAATCGGATCCGTCGACGGCCGGATTCATGTCGTTCTCCAGCGGGAAGGCAATGGGCCACGGGCTCCGCTTTCGCCCGCTCGAGGAGACCCTGATGGACACCGCCGGCTGGCTCGCGCAACGCGACAATGGCGGCGCGTGGCGCAACGCCCTCTCGGCGGCGAAGGAGGACGCGCTGCTGCAGGCGGCGTAGCATACCGACGATGGCGAGAAAGCGTCCGGACAACCTCATCGAGTTTGCGCACGACACCGCGATCGCGGCGGGCAGCGCGATCCTCCCGCACTTCCGCGTGCCGTTGCACGTCGCCGACAAGGGCGGCGCGCGCGGCTACGACCCGGTGACAGTCGCCGATCGCGGCGCGGAGGAAGTGATCCGCTCGCGCATTGGTCGCGCTTTTCCCGACCATGGCATTCGCGGCGAGGAACTCGGCTGGCAGAAGGGAAGTTCGCGCTACACGTGGGTGATCGACCCGATCGACGGCACGCGAAGCTTCATCATCGGGCAGATGCACTGGGCCACGCTGATCGCGGTCAACGACGGCAAGCGCGTCGTTGCCGGTGTCGCCCACCAGCCGTACGTCGGCGAAACGTTTCTCGCGGAAGCGGGTCGACATTCGGAATGGCGTCGGGGATGGGAGCGACGGAAACTGCGGACTCGACGCTGCCGCTCCGTCGACGACGCCGTGCTCGCGTGTACGGACCCCACGATGTTTCGCACGGCCAAGGACCGTGCGGCCTTTCGCCGTGTCGCCGAGCGCGTCAAGCTGCTGCGCTGGGGCGGCGACTGCTATGCGTATTGCCTGCTCGCCATGGGCTTGATCGACATCGTGATCGAGTCATCGTTGCAGGCGTACGACATTCAGGCATTGATACCCATCGTCGAGTGCGCTGGCGGCGCCATCACCGCCTGGGACGGCGCGCGCTGCGACGAGGGCGGCACGGCCGTCGCCTGTGGCGACCCTGCTTTGCACCGGAAAATCCTCAAGCTGCTTGCGGGTTAGGGCGCGGCCCGCGGCACGCATTTCCCGCTAG
>Ga0209048_10006186_pt1 | contig 11228 bp, 14 predicted proteins | sample FrelakmetCRP12CR_FD_187146 | JGI IMG/M metagenome (GOLD analysis project Ga0209048, IMG submission 187146) | Freshwater lake sediment microbial communities from the University of Notre Dame, USA, for methane emissions studies - CRP12 CR (SPAdes)... | ecosystem: Environmental > Aquatic >... | reverse complement strand
AAGCGCTGGCGGCGCTCGAGACCGAGGGCATTCGTCCCGATCAGCTGCGCATCCGAGCATTTCCCTTCGCGGACGCCGTTGCGGATTTCATCCAGGCGCATGAGCACGTCTTCGTCGTCGAGCAAAACCGGGACGCGCAAATGAAGTCGCTGCTCGTGAACGAATGCGCCATCGATCCGTCCAAGCTGATCTCGATCCTGCACTATGACGGCACACCGGTGACGGCGCGTTTCATCACGCGCGAGATCACCGAAAAGGCGCGCCTGTTCAACGTCGTACCGATGCGCAAGGTGGCGCCGTGACATATCTTGCCAAACCGAAGATCCACCATCCGTCGCTGCCGAGAAACGCGCTGGGCTTCACGCGGCGCGACTACGAGGGCGCCATTTCGACGCTGTGCGCCGGTTGCGGCCACGATTCGATCTCGGCGGCGATCATCCAGGCCTTCTTCGAACTCGACGTGGCGCCGCACCGGGTGGCCAAGCTGTCGGGCATCGGCTGCTCGTCCAAGACTCCGACCTATTTCCTGGGCAACTCGCACGGATTCAACAGCGTGCATGGCCGGATGCCTTCGGTGCTGACCGGCGCGGCGCTCGCCAATCGCGACCTGATCTATCTGGGGGTCTCGGGCGACGGAGATTCGGCATCGATCGGCCTGGGCCAGTTCGCCCACAGCCTGCGCCGCGGCGTGAACATGGTCTACATCGTCGAAAACAACGGCGTGTACGGACTCACCAAGGGGCAGTTTTCGGCGACCGCCGACCGCGGCAGCAAGTCCAAACGTGGCGTGATCAATCGCGATGAGTCCATCGACCTCGCGATGCTGGCGCTCACGCTGGGCGCATCCTTCGTGGCGCGCGGCTTTTCCGGCGACAAGGCGCAGCTCGTGCCGCTGATCAAGGCGGCAGTGCAGCACCGTGGCGCGGCACTGATCGACGTCGTCAGTCCCTGCGTCGCGTTCAACAATCACGTCGGTTCCACCAAGAGCTACGACTACGTGCGCGAACACAACGACGCCGTGAACCGCCTCGATTTCATTTCGTCGCGGGAGGAGATCGTCACGGACTACGCGCCCGGTGAAACGCGCGACGTGGTCATGCACGATGGTGACACGATCCGGCTGCACAAGCTCAACGCCGACTATGATCCTACCGACAAGGTCGGCGCGATGGCGTTCCTCGAAGCGCGCCGCGCCGCGGGCGAGGTCGTCACCGGCCTGCTGTACCTGCATCCGGACAGTACGGACCTGCACGACGCGCTCGAAACCGTCGCGGTCCCGCTCAATTCGCTCGCCGACGCCGACCTCGTGCCCGGCAGTGCCGCTCTGGCGGGCGTCAACGCCAGCCTGCGCTAGCGAGTTTTTCCCGCCTTTGCGGCGGCTAGCGCCGTGGGATTGGGCGTGGGCTCGCCGATCTTCCGCAACGTATTGCGATCCGTATGGTGGAACGGCTCGGCCTGTCCCGGGATGATCAGCACCGTGTCGTGATCATAGGACCAGGTGCCATCGGCGTTGAGCGTGACGGTGATCGTGCAGCTCTCCGTGCGGAACGCATATTCGAGGAACGGGATCGACACGATGCCGTTGGTCAGCGATCCGCGCACCGCCTGCAGCCGGAACGATCTAGTGTCGGCCGCGGCGTTGCCCGCATACAGCGCGACCTGGCCACGCGGAATCGCCAGCGTCAGCAGCAGCGCGCCGGTCGCGGGCTCCCAGAGCCAGTAGCCAACCTGGTCGTGAAAGGTCTCCGGGTCGTCGGGCTTGACGATGCGTGTGTGGTAGCGCAAGCCGTAGAGGAGCTGCGGCCCGTTGGTCTGCGCGTCGATGGGCTGCAGTTCGTAGCGCTCGATGAACGCCTGCTTTTCCGGACCGTCCGGCTTGGGAGCGACGTCCAGCCCGCGCGCGCCGGTCCAGATGCCGGCCATCGCGGTGAGCGGGCCCAGGTTGGCGAGCGTGTCGACATCCGGTTCCGGTTCCGTGTAGATGTCCTTGGGAAATTGTTTCATGGTTCCTTGGTGGTTGCCGCTTGCAGCGGATGGGTTGAATGGTTTAGGGGGAATGAGTTTCAGTCGTGGTCTTGAGGCGCCGGTAGATGCGTTTCAGCGCTCGATAATTGCCTCCAGGCGAAAGCGCGCGATTCGGGCCACCTGCCGCAGAGCCTCGGCGAATTCCGTCGCGCGGTCCTGTTCCACCCGGCGCGCGAACTCCCGCAGTATGCCTTCCGGGTCATGGCCCTTCACCGCCAGGATGAACGGGAAGCCGAATTTGGCGCTGTAGCGCCTGTTGAGATCATTGATCCGCGCATATTCGGCCGGCGAGCATTGACCGAGGCCCGCGCCATCCTGTTCGCGCGCCGAATCCGCCGTCAGCTCGCCGCGGATCGCGGCCTTGCCGGCCAGTTCGGGATGCTCCCGCAGCAACGTGAGCTGCTCGCTGGCCAGCGCGCGCTCCACCGCCGCAACCATGGCCGCATGCAGCGCGCCGATGCTGGCAAATGGCCTGTCGCCTGCGCTGCGCTCCGCAACCCACGCCGAGCGCTCGAAGACGCCGCGCAACGCGGCGACGAATGCGTCACGGTCCATGCAATTCAGGTCGGCCAGCAGCATCGCGCTTTCCTCGCGCCGCGGCCCGCACTCGGCCGGGTCCGTAGTTCCATGACCACGCTTGGCTACCCCGCAACCCCGGGGTCAGGATGCACGCGCAGCCAATGGCGCGCAATGTCGATCCGGCGCGCCACCCATACGTCCTGATGCCGCCGAACGTAATCCAGAAAGCGTGCCAGCGCCGCGCTACGCGCCGGGCGTCCGGCGAGCCGGCCGTGCAGTCCGATCGACAGCATCTTCGGCGCGTTCAATCCCCCGGGGTCTCCCTCCGCGTACAGCACGTCGAAGGCGTCCTTGAGGCAGGCGTAGAACTGCTCGCCGCTGTTGAATCCCTGCGGTGTGGCGAACCGCATGTCATTGGTGTCGAGCGCATAGGGAACGATGAGCATCCGTCGTGCGCCCGCGCCGGTGGCCACGGAGGCGTAGTAGGGGATGTCGTCGCCGTACCCGTCCGCCGAATACGCGAACCCGCCGTGCTCGACGACCAGGCGCAGCGTATTCGGACTGTCGCGGCCCGTATACCAGCCCTCGGGTGCGCGCCCGGTGAGACGCGAAATCGTTGCGACGGCCAGCGCCATGTGTTCACGCTCGATGTTCTCGTCGATCTGCTGATAGGAGATCCAGCGCCATCCGTGGCTGGCGATTTCGTGGCCGTCTTCCAGCATCGCCTGGACCACGGCCGGATTGCGCGCGAGCGCCATGCCGACCCCGAACACGGTCAACGGCATTGACCGCTCGCGGAACAGGCGCAGCAAACGCCACACGCCGGCGCGCGATCCGTACTCGTACAGCGATTCCATCGTGTGGTGGCGCACCGGATAGGGCTGCGCCGCCACGATTTCCGACAGGAAGGTCTCGGAGGCGGCGTCGCCGTGCAGGACGGAATTCTCGGCGCCTTCCTCGTAATTGAGGACGAATTGCACGGCGATCCGCGCACTGCCGGGCCATTGCGGGTGCGGCGGATTGCGGCCGTATCCGGGCATGTCCCGCGGATAGCCGGGAGCAAGAGGAATGGCGGCGGTCATGGCAATCGCGCGGCGCGCAGCCGGGCGCGCCGGTTGCAGCGGATTCGATTGAGGAAGCGGGTGGACGATCGCATACAATGGGTGCGGAAACTGTATGCAATCCCGCGCGCCAATGCAATCGCTGCGGTGCGGGGTGCGCCGGAAGGCAGTTCGGGAGGCCGCCACATGGGACGTCTCACCACGCACGTGCTGGACACCGCGCGCGGCCTGCCCGGGTCGGGCATCACGGTTACGCTCTATCGCAACCTGGGCGAGCATTACGCGCTGATTCGTGACGCGGTGACCAACGCGGACGGCCGCTGTGACGAGCCGCTGCTCGAAGGGGCGGCGTTCGCGCCGGGACGCTACCGGCTGGTGTTTGCGGTCGGCGCCTATTTCGCGAAGGCCGGCCTGGTCTTGCCGGACCCGCCCTTCGTGGACGAGGTCGTCCTCGATTTCGGCATCGCGGAAGCATCCGCGCATTACCATGTGCCGCTGCTGGTTTCGCCATGGGGCTGGTCCACGTACCGCGGCAGCTGAAATTGGTCAGCGAGCCCGGCAACTGAAACCCGCAACAGGGTCTCCTGACCGAACTGCCACCCCATGGAAGCCTACGCGAGCGAGTGGCTGCAACTGCTGCTGCGCTGGGTCCACCTGATCACTGGCATCGCCTGGATCGGGTCGTCGTTCTATTTCGTCTTTCTCGACAACAGCCTGTTGCCACCGGCGGCGAAGGACGATGCCGACGCGGGTGTCGGCGGCGAACTCTGGGCCATCCATGGCGGTGGCTTCTACCACGTGCAGAAATTCCGCGTGGCGCCGGCTGCGCTCCCCGATCCGCTCCACTGGTTCAAGTGGGAGGCCTACTGGACCTGGATGTCCGGTTTCGCGCTCTTCGTCGTCATGTACTACGCGCACGCGGACATCTACATGATCGATCGCACCGTGGCCGACCTGGCGCCGTGGCAGGCCGTCGTGCTGTCGCTTGCGTTGCTGGTCGGGGGCTGGGTGTTCTACGACCAGTTGTGCAGGCGGGCCGGGCTCGACCACGAACGCCTGCTTGCCGTCGTGATGGCCGGCTTCTTCGTCGCGGTTGCCTGGGGACTTTCGCACCTGTACAGCGGCCGCGCGCTGTTCCTGCAGGTGGGCGCGATGATGGGCACGATCATGGCGTGGAACGTCTTCTTCGTCATCATGCCTTCGCAGCGCAGGCTGGTCGAGGCGAAACGGCAGGGAGCAACACCTGATCCGGTGCACGGTATGCGTGGCAAGCAGCGCTCCGTGCACAACAACTACTTCACGCTGCCGGTGCTGTTCATCATGATCAGCAACCACTACCCGATCACGTTCGGACAGCCGCACGCATGGCTCGTGCTGGTCGCGATCCTGCTGCTCGCCGCATATGTCCGGCACTTCTTCAACCTGCGCCACAGGGGCCGGACCGTGTGGGCGATTCCCGTGACTGCGGCATTGGCCACCCTCGCGCTGGCGGTCGCGATCGCGCCGCCCAGGCAGCCCATTGCGCAAGGCGCCACGTTTTCCGGCGTGCAGCGGATCGTCGCGCTACGCTGTGCGCCGTGTCACTCGGCAGCACCGGTGCAGCCGGGATTCGCCGTCGCACCGAAGGGTCTGATGCTCGAGACGGCGACGCAGATCGCCGCAAACGCGCAGAAGATCAACGCACAGGCGGTCGTCACCCGGGCCATGCCCATCGGCAACCTGACCGGGATGACCGAGGCCGAACGCGCCGCCCTTGCCGCCTGGATCGCCGCCGGAGCCCCGGACAAATAAGTCAAAGGCGCGCGGCACGGTTCAGAACAGCGAGTCCTGCTCCGGGGCCTCAGGGGGCGGTTCGGACAGGTCGGTGGTCGCGTGCGGCTCCCCTTCCTCCACGCGCACAATCAGTTTCGCGTCGTCGTTGCGGACGCTGTTCACCCGCGGCGAAACCGGGTAGTACGTCATGGCTTCGGCGGGGTAGGGCGTGAACAGCTCGGCCGTATCCTCGTTGGCCACGTCGAGCCAGCGATCGAACGCGACCGGTGCCACGATGACCGGCATGCGATCGTGAAGCGGCGCCAGCAGCGCGTTGGATTGCGTGGTGATGATCGTGCACGTATCGAGCACCTCGCCTGCCGGGGACAGCCAGCGTTCGAACAACCCGGCGAACGCGAACGGCGCGCCGTCCTTCATGCCGATGTGGATTGGCTGCTTGCCGCCGGAAGGCGTTTGCTTCCATTCGTAGAAACCATCCGCCGGCAGAAGGCAGCGGTGCCGTTTGAGCGCGGTGCGGAACGACGGCTTTTCGGCCAGCGTCTCCGCGCGCGCATTGATCATCCTGTTGCCGATGGCCGGATCCTTGGCCCAGCGCGGCACGAGGCCCCAGCGGACCTCGACGAGTTCACGCATGCCCGCCGGGCTGCGCCTGATGATCGGCACGTCCTGCATCGGCGCGATGTTGTAGCGCGCGCGCATATGCGGCGGGAACGGCACGCCGAAGGCCAGTGCCAGCGCCGCCGGTTGCGTGTGCAGTTCGTAGCGGCCGCACATGTGCGTGCCGTTGGCTAGGGCCTGTTCACACTATGGGCGCATACGCGAACGAATGGCATGGGGCGCCAATCGCGGCAGCTAAGTTGGCAAATGAGGAAGCCAAGACTGGCGGTCTTGGCGAGGAGAGCAACAAAGAGTGGCGCCCCAGGACATCCGTTCCCCTCGCGCAGTTGGGTCAACTGAGGCCGAAAACGCCCATCGCGACGTTGCGAAGTCTCGCCGGGTACCCAACCCGCCTTCGCCTTCGCGCCTTGCGCTGAGCGCTTTCGGCCGTGCAACGCGTTTGTGTCCATAGTGTGAACAGGCCCTAATCGCCGTCGAGGCTGTCGGGCGCCGCCAGCAGCCGGTGGGCGGTCCGGGCGACCTGCATCGTGTCCCAGTAGGCGTAGGCACCGACCGCCGCGGCGCCAGCCAACGGCACCCAGCGGGTTGCTGCCGTTCCGACCACGCGCCGGGTCACCGTGATGCCGACCTTGTGCAGGATGCCTTTCAGCGCACCGGCCGACAGTTGCTGGACGATCACGCGCTGACCCGTGCGTACGGCGACGTCGCGCAGCACGTGGCTGGCAGCGTGGCGGAACAGGCAGTACAGCATGTGGACGCGGGTCAGTTCTGCGCTGCGCCCATAGACGCCGAATATGTCGGCCACCATCTGCCGCTGCGTCTTCCAGATGAGATAGAGGTCCGGCAGCACGGTGAGCATCCCCAGCGGACCCGGGGGCAGTGCCAACGACCCGGAAAGCGCAGCCGCCTGCTTTGCGGCACGCTTCGCAATCGCGGCGGCTTCGCGACCGGGTTCCGGGACCTGGTGCGTTCGCGATTGCGGCACGTCCGAGATCACCCGCTCGATGGTGCCGCCGACGTCGCGGGGCGGGGGCTCGATCGTCGCGGGCAGGTTGGCGGCGGGGATTCGGGTCATGGGTTCGGCACGTCCTGTCGACCGGGGTCCGTTTGCGCCGATGGCATAAACAGGCCCTCACCGGATTGCGCGGCAATCGTCCGCAGCGTTCTCACTATAGGCCGGCGTGCCGGGGTCCCGCAATCAGGATGGTGCGCTCCCGGGCAACGCTACAATCCGGATCCCTGCTCCGACTTTCCGTTGCCGCCATGGAAATTGCCTCCACGTTGCACTTGCTGCCCGCGTGCTGCGACACCGAATCGACTTGCTAGCCAATATGCGCATCTTCGGCTTTGCCGGCTGGTCCGGCAGCGGCAAGACGACACTGATCGAGCGGGTCATCCCGCGCCTCGTCGCCCGCGGCCTCCGCGTGTCGCTGATCAAGCACGCGCATCATGCGTTCGACGTGGACCAGCCGGGCAAGGACTCGCATCGCCATCGCCAGGCAGGCTGCAGCGAGGTGCTGGTCACTTCGGGCGTGCGCTGGGCGCTGCTGCATGAACTGCGGGGCGAGACGGAGATGACCTTGCCGCAGGCGCTCGCCCGGTTGTCGTCCTGCGACCTGGCGCTGATCGAGGGCTTCAAGGCGTTCCCGATCCCCAAACTCGAAATTTGGCGCGAAGGGGTGGGCAAGCCATTGCTCCATCCGCGGGATCCCCACATTGTTGCCATCGCGACGGACAATCCGCGAAGCTTCGCCGGTGGCGGAATTCCTGCGTTTGCGCTGGACGCCCTCGACGAAATCGCAACATTCATCGACGCCCACGCCAGCCCCGGTCCGATGTCGAATTGACTTGTCCAAGGGCGAAGGAGTAGGTTGAACTTGCGGCAATACGGGGTGACCAAAGATGTGGTATTTTAAATATTGTTGGTGCCCGCGTCGCCGCCGTGCTGAAACAAGTAGGATATGAATAAAAATCAAATACTTGCAGCGCTTATTGTAACCATTACCGGAGCCTCGGTGGCATTTCCGGCGGTGGCGGATGAGTCCGTGCCGGCAAGGGATCCGACGGGCTTCTATGGCGGGCTCGCGATGCGCGATCGGGTTAGCCAATCCGAAGGCCTGCAGTTCGGCCATATCTATTCGGCGTGGAACAAGTTCACGTCACCGGTGACCGAGGACAACGGCGCACGCACGCTGGCCTTTGGCGGCTATCGGTGGGTCAACGACATCGCCGTGGAAGCCGCGGTTGCGACCGGCGAACGCTTTGCGCTCAGTCCGGATGGAACGGCTGGACGTCGCGGCATGGGACTCGCGTTTGCCAACGCCAGCGACGCCGGCGCCAGGAACTGGAACGCGGACGTCTACACGAGCTGGGGTTTCGCGAAAAGGTTTTCGCTGTACGGCCGGCTAGGCTACGTCCAGAGCGAACCGGTCTCCAACTATTCGGGGACGCTGGCGGTCAGCGACGTCCGGCGCAATCGCGACGGCGTCAACTACGGCGTGGGATTGCGCTACGACGTCAACCCGGTTCTCGGCCTGCGCCTCGAATACGCCCGCTACGGGCGGCTCGCCGGCGAACCGGTGGCCGGCGTGCTGCCCGATTCGGACCAGGTCCAGTTCGGTCTGCAGTTCCGCTTCTAGTACTGCGCACCTCGTCCCGCGCTTTCCGTCCGGTACTGCGCGTAAAATCGGGTGTTCATTCCTGCCGTTGCAGCTGGCAGGTGCTTCCCTCGCCTCGACCTCATGCCCGATTCACGCAACTCCGCCATCACCGTTCACCTCGTCTACCTCGCGCGGCTGCGCGAAGCCTTCGGGCGGGCCGGGGAACCGCTGACGTTGCCGGGGGCGGACTCCTCGGTCGCCGCGCTGCTCGCCGCGCTGCGCGAACGGGGGGGCAGCTTCGGGCTGGAGCTCGCCACGGGCCGGGCGGTACGCGTTGCCGTCAACCACGCGCTGGTCGCGACCGACGCCGCGTTGCGGGACGGCGACGAGGTCGCGCTGTTTCCTCCTGTCACGGGCGGCTGAAGCAGGGCCGGAGACGCAAGCGTGACCGTCCGTGTCCAGACCGATGATTTCGACGCGGGCCGCGAGATCGCCGCGCTGCGTGCAGGCGATGCGCGCGTCGGCGCCGTGGCGACGTTCATCGGTACCGTGCGGGACGTGAACGACGCCGCGCACGTCGTAACGCTCACGCTCGAACACTATCCCGGCATGACCGAGCAGGCGCTCGAGGCGATCGTGGCCGAAGCGCGGACGCGCTTCGACATTTTCGATGCGCTGGTGATCCATCGCGTCGGCACGCTGGCGCCCGCCGACCAGATCGTCCTGGTGGCGGTGACCAGCGCGCATCGCGGCGAGGCGTTCGATGCCTGCCGCTTTCTCATGGACTACCTCAAGACGCGCGCACCGTTCTGGAAAAAGGAAACGACACCCCAGGGCGCGCGGTGGGTGGATGCACGCGCCAGCGACGACGAGGCCGCGGCGCGCTGGGAGCCGCCGTCGGTTCCCCGTTGATTCCGAATCGTCCCGGCGTCGACATGCCCGCCACGGCGCTCATTGCCATCGACTGGGGGACAACGTCGGCACGCGCCTATTGCCTGGATTCGGGCGGAGACGTTGTCGCGACCCGCGCGGTGCCGCTGGGCGTGCTGCAGGTGCAGGATGGTGGTTTCGCCGAGGCGCTCGCCACCCTGCTGGGCGATTGGCACGACGTGGTCGCGCCGCGCCTGGCGTGCGGCATGATCGGCAGCCGGCAGGGTTGGCGCGAGGCGCCGTATGTGGAGTGTCCCGCGCCGCTGCAGTCCCTCGCTGCGGGAATGGTCCGCGTGCCCGGCGACGTGCTCGCGATCGTTCCGGGCGTCCGTACCCGGGACGCGAACGGCATACCCGATGTGATGCGCGGCGAGGAGACGCAGTTGGCCGGCGCTGTCGACGAGCGGGAGGACCGCGTGCTGGCCGTGCTGCCCGGGACACACTGCAAATGGGCGCTGGTCGAGCGTGGGCGGATCGTCGATTTCGCGACGTTCATGACCGGGGAGATGTACAGCGTCCTGCTCAGGCACAGCATCCTGGGACGGCTGGCTGCACCCGCCGGCGTGCAACCGGGGAGCGGGTTCACGCGCGGCGTAACGCGCGGCCTGGGCGCGGGTGGCTTGACGCACGATCTGTTCGGCGCGCGCACGCTGGCGCTGATGGGCGAACTCGCGCCGCACGATGTTGCGGACTGGCTGTCCGGACTGCTGATCGGTCGCGAAGTGCGCAGCGCGCGCGTGTGGGCACAGCGGCAAGGCTGCGATGGCGCGCGGGTACGGCTGGTCGGCGCGGACGCGTTGCTGGCGCGCTACGCCACCGCGTTGTCGGAAGCAGCCATCGCCGTGGACATGGCGCCGGCGGATTCCGCTGCGCGCGGCCTGTGGCGGATCGCGCAACATGTCTCACTGTTTCCCGCATCCATGCACTGACCAGGCCACCGCATGAATCCACTGCTGCGCTATCTCGAACCCCTGCCGCTGATTGCGGTTCTGCGCGGCATCACGCCGGAGGAGATTCCTGTGATTTCAGGCGCACTGACGGCGGAAGGCTTCCGCGTCCTTGAAGTCCCGCTCAATTCGCCGCGCCCCTTCGAATCGATCCGGCTGCTCGCGGGCGCGTGCGGCGAGCAGTGTCTGGTCGGCGCGGGTACGGTGCTTGCAGTCGCGGATGTCGCGCGCGTGCGCGACGCGGGCGGCAAGGTCGTGGTCATGCCGCACGCGGACACCGCGGTGATCCGCGAAGCCAAAGGCCTGGGCATGGTCTGCATTCCCGGGGTCGCGACGCCGACCGAAGCTTTCACGGCCCTCGCGGCAGGCGCGGACGGGCTCAAGATGTTTCCGGCCGAGGCACTGCCGCCCGGCGCGCTCAAGGCCTGGCGCGCGGTCCTTCCCCCCGATGCGCTGGTCTTCGCGGTCGGCGGCATCCGTCCGGACAACATGTCGGCCTACTGGAGCGCCGGTGCGTCCGGTTTCGGCACCGGGTCGAACCTGTACGCGCCGGGGGCGCCCGCCCTGCAGGTGCGCGCGGCAGCGTCGGCCTACGCCGCCGGATTCCGCGCGTTGCCGGTAAGATAGGCGCCGGTTTCGTCGAACTGTGGGGGCAACGATGAAATATCCGACGCGTGCGGCTGCGGCGATGACCGTGCTGGCACTCGTGGTTCCGGCGGCGCCCGAAGTCTGGGCCGCACGAGGCACGATCCGCT
>Ga0209048_10006185_pt1 | contig 11228 bp, 7 predicted proteins | sample FrelakmetCRP12CR_FD_187146 | JGI IMG/M metagenome (GOLD analysis project Ga0209048, IMG submission 187146) | Freshwater lake sediment microbial communities from the University of Notre Dame, USA, for methane emissions studies - CRP12 CR (SPAdes)... | ecosystem: Environmental > Aquatic >... | reverse complement strand
CGCTCATGCCAATGTCGCCACGGTTTACAATCACTTCAGCGTCCTGCGAACGATCGAGGAAGTATATGGGCTCCCCTTCCTCGGAAGCGCTGCGACCGCCACGACCATGACGGAACTTCTGCCGCTTTCGCCGTCACCTACGCCAACGCCAACACCTACTTCAACCCCCTCACCTAGCCCTTCCCCAACGTCGACACCAACTCCATCGCCAACACCAACACCCCCGCCGACTCCGACGCCAACGCCACCGCCTATTCTCGTCGCAACGCTCTCCTTACCTGTCGCGACCGTCCTCACCTCCGTGACCACCTTCGTCCAGCCGGTGGTGACCTCGGCGATCAATCCCGCTGACAATCTGATCGGATTTCAAGGGGATTTTACTTTTGACGAAACGGTCGTCACCTTCCAAGACCCGCCAGTATCGAGCGCCGGGCTCACCGCCAGCAATTGGAACGTGTCAGCCAACGTTCTCACTGGACCAGGACCGATTCGGACGCTACGCGTCTCGGCATTCTCGAACGACTTCACGCCGCTGTCGGGGTCTGGGACGCTCTACAATCTAAACATGACCCGCGTAAGTAGCACACCAGGCGCAAGCACGGCGATGACCTGGGCTTTGCCGACAGACGACTTTGTCTTCATCGACGCCGATCTAAACATCACTGCACCCGGCAGCACGCCACCCGGCAGCATAACGATCCAGGCGGCCACGGTTAATCTATCGGGCAACGTCTCTTACTGCTCGAATCCAGTCCCGGGCCCAGTGGCAAATGCGATGCTCACCCTGACCGGCGCTTCTGGAGGCTCGACCACGTCCGACGGCTCGGGCAACTACACGTTGAGCGGTCTCACCTCTGGCGGGAGCTATACCGTGACGCCCACCAAGACGGCCCTGCCCCCGGGCTCCGCGGGCATTAGCACCGTAGATGTGCTCGCCGTCCAACGGCATTTTCTCAATGTCGTCCTTATCCCGCCAGGGTGCGGGCTGACGGCAGCTGATGTGAATGGGGACGCCGCGATCAATACAACCGACGTCATTGCGGTTCAAAGATTCTTCCTCGGCCTGACCACCGGGGTGGCCAATGTAGGAAAGTATCGTTTCAGTCCGGCGAACCGCACCTATCCAGGGATTGTTAATGACCAGACCGGCCAGAATTACGACACCCTGATCTTCGGCGACATCGTAGCTCCATTCGCGGATCGTGCAGCTGACCCGTCCCCAGATGCGCATTGAGGTTGCTACGCCATCGCTTCCTTGGACGATTTGTTCTTGAGAAGGGAGCGCCTGCGGCAACGCGGGTCAGTGGGCGATTTCGAGTTCGACCGAAGCGTTGCTGTCGGGCTTAGGTTCAGGAATTCCGGAGTCGACGAACCGCTCGAAAACGGGCGACGCCATGAGCGTGGTCACAAGAGCCATGATCACCAGTGTGGCAAAGAGCCCTTCCGAGATGATGCCACGCTGAAGGCCGATGTTGATAATGATCAACTCCATCAGGCCGCGCACATTCATTAACGTGCCGATGCCCAGCGCTTCTCGATTTGAGATGCCAGTGGCGCGCGCGGCCAGCCAGCACCCAACGCCTTTGCCCAGGATGGCGACGGCGAGCACGGCGCCGCACATCAACCAGAGGAAACCAGTATTGAGCAAACCGATCTTCGTGTTCAGACCCGAGTAGGTAAAAAAGAGCGGAAGCAGCAAAGCTACAGTGAGGGGCTGGATGCGCCCAATGGTATCGCGCACCACGATACCGCGCGGCATCGCGGCACCCATGACGAACGCGCCGAAGACCGCGTGCAGCCCAATGAGATCGGTAAACCACGCGCCGAGCGCCATGAGCGCGAGCGCCAGGACCAGGCCGGCTTCGGTGAGCGTGCCTTCCTTGATCATCCAGACCTTGGCGCGGACGAGCAGCGGCCGCACAACCAACAAAACGAAAGCCACGTAGGCTGCGCCGCCGCCGATGTTCACCAGCGCGTAACTCCAGTTCTTCTCGAGGCTGGCCAGCACCACCGCGAGCAAACACCACGCGGTCGTGTCGTTAATCGCTCCTGCGCCCAACGCCACCGTGCCCATGGTAGTGCCAGTGAGTCTCTTGAACTGGATGATCCGCGCAAGCATCGGGAAAGCGGTAATGCACATGGACGCACCCAGGAAAAGCATCGCCTCCGTGAGGGAAGTTTTCTTGGGAAACAGCTCCGTATAATAAAAGAGAATCCAGGCCAGCCCGGCTCCCAGGACGAAAGGCAACACCATGCCAACCGCGGAAACGGCGATCGAGCTCTTCAGTTTGCGTCGCACGATGTCGATTCGAAATTCCAACCCCACGACGAACATGTAGAGCGCCAGGCCAAGCTGCGATGCAGGGAAGAGATAACTCTGCGTGTCGCGCGCTTTTTGCGTGGGATCCCACGGGAAGAGCCAGTGTTGCCCTTCCGGCCAGAGCAGGCCAAACAGCGACGGCCCGAGCAGAACGCCAGCCAGCATTTCGGCTACCACCTGAGGCTGGCCAAAACGCGCGGCGATTGCGCCCACGAGCCGGCAGAACAGTAGAATGACGGCAAGCTGGAGGAAAAATTGCACGGCAAGATGCAGGTTGTTCATTTGTGCGGCAAAATGCGATCGATCATCCCTCTGACAGCGCGGACTCTACCGAAATAAAACCGAATCGCACAACCCTCTATCTGGCTCGACCGAGCGCGCATCCGCCGTTTTCTCTACTGTGGCAGGATGAAGGTTTGCCCGATTTCGCGCAGGCCGATGCGATCAGGCGCCTCCTTCAGCGCCGCTTCGAAACGCTCAATCGGTTCACGGAACGGTTCGAAACTGAGCCGGAAAGTTTGATGATGCACGGGCATGATGAACTGTGCGCCGGCCTCATTCGCCATTTGCACGGCCTCTTCTGGATTACAATGAGTCCGAATCCACGGATCGTAGCAACCAATAGACATGATTGCGAGATCAATGCCGGTCGAACCGCGTAACTCGGAAAAACTATCGGTAAACGCGGTGTCGCCACCGAAAAGAATGCGACGACCTTCGCGCTCAAGAACATATCCGTTATAGCCGCGGTAATCATCGTACTGCAGTCGCGCGCCCCAGTGTTTTGCTGGAACAGCCATGACGTTCATCGCTCCGGTAGCAGTCTCGACGGACTTACTTTCACCCCAGCGCAGTTCAGTTACGTCGCACAATTGCGTCCGGCGGAGCAAATCGGTTGTTCGCGGCGCAGTCACGACCCGCGTTCGAGAATTGAAGCGGCGCAACGTGCGTACATCGAAATGATCGAAGTGCGCGTGCGAAAGGAGAATGAGATCAATCGCGGGCAGTTCGTGAATCGTCAAGGCCGGTGCGGTGAATCGTTTAGGCCCCAAAGTAATTCCTGGCAATCGAATCCCCACATGCGCGAAAAGCACCGGGTCGGTCAGGATTTTGATGCCGAAGAAATTGATCAGGACGGTCGCATGTCCAAGCCACGCCGCCGTGACACGCGAGTCGCTCCACGCAGTCGGAGTTGGCTTAGCGAAGGCGGGAAGGATCGGATCAAAGCGTTCAAGTATCGCGGCACGCCAAAGGTTTGCTGACCAATTGCGAACACGCGCACTGCGAAAGCTCGGTTGCGATGCGTCCTTCGTCATGTCGCACTATGCGCAAATGCGGATCATGGCCGCATGAAAAACGACCTCGTGCTCGATTGCCACACAGATTTGAGCCGAACCTGGGCTCGCCCGATAACACAACGCACTGACCATGCGCATAAGTCTTTGGTACCGGGGCTATCCCGGCATTCGGTTGCATGACCTGGCTCGGCAACTTCGGGGCTGAACGAAATTCGGGATCTCATGTCTAAAGTCGGGTCGCTCGAATTCTATCAACGCTGCGCTACTCAAGACCAAACCAAGCGACCCGCTCAACATGCCGAATTTCTGCCCTGGCGCGATCCGGCCAACAACTGATTCTGACTTCTCCTGCTCTACCGTTCGACTTCCCGGGTCATCGAGATAAATGGCCGCCGAGAACATAGGAATCGTTGGCGGAGGGATTGGCGGAATCGCTGCGGCTCTTGCTCTTCGTCGAGCCGGTATCGACGCAGTGGTTTACGAGAAGGCGCCCCGGCTGCATGAAGTGGGTGCAGGAATGATGTTGTGGCCCAATGCCACCCGCGTCTTGCGCGAGCTGGGCTTACTCGAAAATGTCTTGGCCCACAGCGGTCCGAACACGCATTTTCTGGTTCGAGCAAGCTCGGGCAAGGTTCTGATGCGCATTGCGCTCGGACGGTTCGACGTTCCCGCCGTCTGTATCCGACGAGCCGATCTCCTGGCAATCCTTTTGGCCGCCCTCCCTGGCGAATGTGTCTGCCTGGGCAGCGAGTTACATCATTTGGAACAGTCGAAGGGCAAAGTGCGGCTCCATTTCAAGAACGGCTGCGTGGAAGAACACGACGCCGTCGTCGGCGCGGACGGAATTCGCTCTCGCGTCCGAACGGAACTTTTCGGGGCTTCCGATCTAATCTATCGGGGTTACACCGTTTGGCGCGGTTTGGCGCGGTACGATGGCAATGCCGTGACGCCAGGATGCAACAGCGAGACGTGGGGGACGGGGAAACGGTTTGGAATTCTCAATACCGGTCATGGAAGATTTACGTGGTATGCAACCGCGAATGTTCCCCCTCATCATCTCGACGCGCCTTGCGGACGGAAACGGGAGCTTCAACAAATGTTCGCCGGATGGCACGCGCCGATTGCGGATTTTCTCGACGCAACCGAGGAGGACGCGATCCTTAAGAACAGCGCACGTGACTGCACACCGTTGCATCGCTGGGGCCATGAAATGGTCACGCTCCTTGGCGACGCGGCGCATCCATGCACCCCCAATCTCGGGCAAGGAGGATGCATGGCCCTCGAGGACGCGCTCGTCCTGGTAAAATCCGTGCGGACAGAGCCTGACTTGAGGACCGCGTTCCGCCGCTACGAATTGCTGCGGCGTCAGAGAACCAGACATATTCAAGCACGGTCCCTCTTAATGGGTCAGATCGGACAATGGGAGAATCCCCTGCTTGTGGCCGGGCGTCGGATTGTAACGCGCAGGCTTCCGGCAAGACTGTTCGAGCGCAATTTGAGGCGCGTGTATTCTTACAGTACTTAGGGTGATGCGCATTGCCGCGAGCGTCATTCTGATTTTCGCTGCTTCGATCGCGCCAGCGCTGGCGACCGATCCAGTCGTCAAATCCGACGAGGTCTACAAGGGTTGGCTGAACATGTATGATCTGAAGTTCGAAGAGGCTCACCGGACGTTCAGCCGCTGGCAGGAAATTCATCCGGACGATTCTCTTGGACCGGCCTCCGACGCTGCAGCCTATTTGTTTTCCGAACTGGCGCGCTTGGGAGCGCTGGAAGCCGAGTTGTTTGTCGACGACAACCGATTCGTAAGACGCAAGAAACTATCGCCGGATCCGCAAGTGAAGTTGCAATTCACCAAGCAGATTGATCAGGCTGACCAACTGGCCGACTCCGCGCTCCACAAATCCGGAACGGATGCGAACGCACTGTTTGCAAAATCCCTGATCTGTGGTCTCCGCGCCGATTACGCCGCGTTGATCGACAAGCAAGGCTTTACGGCACTGACTTACACAAAAGAAGGTCGCCCTTATTCGGATAAACTTCTGTCGGTGAATCCAGACGCGTTCGACGCCTACCTGGGTCCCGGGGTCGAAAATTATCTGTTGAGTCTGAAGCCGGCGCCATTGCGCATTCTGCTTAAACTGACCGGCTCTCGAATCGACCGTGAAAAGGGACTCGAACAACTCGAGAAAACCGCGCTCCATGGCTATTATTTCGAACCCTTCGCGAAGCTATTGCTGGCGGTCGCGGCGCTACGCGATAACAATCGAGAGCGCGCGCGCGAAATACTCAGCGGCCTGCACGATCGTTTCCCCAATAACGAACTGTATTCACGCGAGTTGACCCGACTCACCTCGGAGGACCGATAACTCTTTCCAGCACCTTTGAAAACGATCTGTTCAATATGATCGAATCTCGCCAATTTCACGTCGACACCGATCACATCCGGAAGCATTACGACCGGTTGTCACTCTTGTATCGGCTGTTTTGGGGCGAGCATCTTCATCATGGCTATTGGGACAACAATCAATCTGCCTCGCAAGCTCAGGTTCGATTGATGGAACGCCTGGCCGAAACGGCCGGGGTGCCGCGAGGCGGTGACGTGCTCGACATCGGATGCGGCCTCGGGGGTTCGGCTTTGTGGCTGGCGGAGCAGTTCGATTGCCAGGTGACAGGCCTGACCATCAGCCCCGTGCAAGTCAGGACGGCCACCAGGAGAGCGAGGGCGCGAGGCTTAAGCAGTCGGGTTCACTTCCAGATCACAGACGCGAACGCCTGGCAGCCCGAACCTGAGAGTGTTGACATGGTTTGGATTATGGAAAGCAGCGAACATTTCCGGAACAAGGGAGGATTTTTCGAAAGGTGCGCGGCGGTCTTGAAACCCGGGGGTGTCCTGGCGGTTTGCGCATGGCTTCGACGAGATGGGCCGATGCGGGAAGGCGAAGAGAAACTCGTAGCGACAATCGGAGAGGCGATGCTTAGTGCTAGCCTGGACACTCTGAGCGATTACCAAATGTGGATACGAGACGCTGGTCTCTCGGTCACAGCCGCCGAAGACATAACCCGCTACATCCAGCCTACGTGGACCCACTGCGCTCGCATGGTCGAGCGCCCTTTAGTGAAGCATTTCTTGCGCTTTACCGCTCCTTCCACACGCCGCTTCGTGAAATCCTTCCCTCTAATGAGACAAGCCTACGCTCAGGGAGCGATGGCTTTCGGCATCTTTGCCGCCAGGAAATGCAGATCAAGCTGATCTCGAGTTGAGATAAAGAATAGGCGGGGCAAATCGCGCGCTTGCTGTGTTCCCTCTTTAAAGTGACAGTTCCCTAGAATAATCCGATATAGTGCGAAGGTTTGATCCCGCCATTATCTCAGCGCTCCGCGGGTATCGTCGAGCCGACTTTCTTGCTGATTTCGGGGCGGGGTTGACGGTCGGACTGATCGCGCTTCCGCTGGCGATCGGGTTCGGCATCGCGTCGGGCGTTACCCCGCAGCAGGGACTCTGGACCGGAATCATCGCGAGCCTGGTGGTGGCATTGCTGGGCGGTTCTCGATTTCAAGTAACGGGACCTACGGGTGCGTTTGTGCCGGTCCTGTTTTCTGTCGTTGCCATCTACGGATACGGTGGCCTCGCCCTGGCCACGATGATGGCGGGCGCAATGCTGATCCTTCTCGGCACGCTACGAATGGGGAAGCTGCTCAAGTTTTTTCCCTACCCTGTCGTGGCGGGATTCACCAGTGGAATTGCCGTCATCATCTTCTGCGGGCAATTGAATGAATTTCTCGGGCTTGGCCTCAAAATGCCGGGACACGTCCCGCAGCAGATCGTCGCGCTCGCAAGCAATCTGCACCGCATCAACTGGCAGACCTTTGCCGCCGGTGCGATCACTCTCGGCGTACTCAAGGCGTGGCCGTTTCTAACGACGCGCGTGCCGGCGAGCATTGTCGCGGTGGTGGTGGTGGCTCTGGTCTCTTACCTCGCGGGCTGGCCACTAGCAACGATTGACAGCCGCTTTGGCGGCATTCCAGCAGGATTCCCTGGCTTCCATTTTCCAGTGGTATCTCTCGAAGCGATGCGCGATCTAATGGGTCCTGCTTTCACTATTGCCGCGTTAGGCGCGATCGAATCGTTGCTCTCGGCTGTGGTGGCCGACGGCATGACCGATACGCGCCACGATCCCAACCAGGAGCTGATAGCTCAGGGGATCGCAAATGTGCTCTGTCCAATCGCGGGCGGAATCCCCGCCACGGGAGCGATCGCACGCACGGCAGCGAACATCCGCACCGGAGCACGCACGCCGGTCGCCGCGATCGTCCACGCACTGGTCCTTCTCGCGGTCGTGTTTCTAGCCGCGCCCCTGGCTGGATACATTCCGCTGGCTGCGCTCAGCGCGATCCTCCTCACCGTCGCACTGCGCATGGCGGAACTTCACACCTTCGTGGAGTTGTGGCGCGGACCGCGCGCGGATTTCGGTGTGATGGTTGCGGCGTTTACGCTCACGGTCGTATTCGATCTCACGATCGGCGTCGGCGCCGGGCTCATCATGGCGGTCGTTCTGTTCCTCCGGCAAATGGAGGAAGTGACGCACGTGCGTCTCGTGACCGCCGAAAGCGAAGACGCAGGGACCGGATCGCACAGCATTCGCGGCAAGAATATTCCACCGGATGTAATTCTTTACCGCATCGAAGGCCCCATGTTTTTTGCCGCAGCCGAAAAGCTCGACATGGTGTTGCGCGGTTCCGGCGGCAAGCCGCGCGTGGTTATTTTCCGGATGCGAAGTGTACCGGCGATGGACGCCAGCGGTTTGCATGCATTCGAAGGAGCGATTGAAAAGCTGCGCCGCGACGGCGTGGAAATTTTGCTGACGGCCGTCCGGCCGCAACCGATGAAAGTTATGTTCGAAGCCGGCCTGGCTGAACGCATTGGGCTCGATCGCTTCTGCGCCGACATCGATCAGGCGCTGGCAGCCGCGCGCGAACTGCCATTGGCTCGTGACCGGATCTAAACTGCGAACCCCTCAACGTTCGCCGCAATTGGCGTTCGGATCCGATTCTCCGCAGGGAATCCCCACGAATTATTCCTGAGGGCGCACGCACGATTATTGCTGTTATGGTTGTTACATCCGCTTCGGATGAGCATCACAGCATAACACTAACAACAGGAAATAATGACCATGTTTTCAACACTTGAAGTTCAGCAAATCGGTGGATGTCTTTCCACACCAACAAAGTTCAGCACCCGCCGGATCCGCCGCGGATTGGCTTTCTCAGTGGCATTACTCCTCGCGCTTGGCCTGAGCGGGCAAGTTGTCCGGGCCGCAAATGACAATCCCGATCGGACTTCCGCCAACGGCGGAAACATCCTGGGCGTGACACCAGCGCCCAGCCCGACCGTAACACCCGAGCCTACCCAAACGCCGCATGCAACTGCGACACCCGAACCGACTGAGACGCCCGAGCCCACCGAGACACCACACGCCACACCTACGCCACACGCTACCGAAACGCCACACGCCACGCCTACGCCGCATGCCACCGGAACGCCGCACGCAACGGCAACGCCGCACGCCACCGAAACGCCACACGCCACGTGTACGCCGCATGCCACCGAAACGCCACATGCCACGTGTACGCCACACGCCACCTGTACGCCGCATGCTACCGAGACGCCCGAGCCGACTGAAACGCCCGAGCCGACTGAAACGCCCGAGCCGACCGAAACGCCGCATGCCACGGAAACTCCCGGGGCTACACCCTCGGCTACCCCGACACCTATGGTTGCGGTTCAGCCTTTGAACATCTCGACCCGCTTGCATGTCGATGCCGGACAAAATGTTGCCATTGGCGGCTTCATGATCACCGGCAATTCACCCAAGAATGTTGCCATTCGCGGTATCGGTCCCTCGCTCCAGTTGGACGGCGCCCTTGCCGATCCGACTTTGCAGCTCAGAGGCTCGGATAATTCGTTGATTGCAAGCAACGACAACTGGCGTGATAACCCTGCCGCGGCGGCGGAATTAGAGGCCGCGGGTTTGGCTCCTGGATCTGATTTCGAATCCGCGATTGTGGCCACGCTTCCTCCTGGCGCATACACCGCAATCATGAGCGGCAAGAATGGTTCGGCGGGCATGGGCCTCGTTGAGGTCTATGACCTGGACCGGGCCGCTGATGGCAGGCTAACAAACATTAGTACGAGGGGTCTTGTGCGCAATGGCGAGGACGTAGTCATCGGCGGGTTCATCCTCGGAGGGAATTCTGGTCAGGCCAACGTGCTGCTGCGCGCCATCGGGCCCTCTTTGGCGAATGCCGGAATTGAGAACGCGCTGGCCGACCCAACGCTCGAGTTGCGCGATAGCAACGGCCTCTTGTTGCAATCCAACGATAATTGGAAAGACAGCCAGCAAGCTGCGATCGAGGCTACCGGCGTATCGCCGGAGAATGATCTCGAAGCCGCCATCCTGGCAAGACTCCTGCCAGGTTCGTACACCGCCATCGCCGCGAGCAAAGATGGCAGGGTCGGCGTCGGCCTCATCGAGGTTTATAATCTGCCGTCGCCTCAATAATTCCTCGCAGGAACCTATCGCGCTCATCTCCGCCGGGGTAGTGGTACAGGATACCACTACCTCCGCCGGAGAATGTGGATGAACTCATTAAGCTGCCCTAAACTCAGCTCGCATGAAAATCGTTTCGATTAATACTGGCCCTAGCGCTACGAACGAAAAGCAAATTGGCCTCGATTAGGGATTACAAATCAAATACCTATCGCGTAAGGGGGGGCAATATTGTTGGGCGAGGTAACATGTTTACCATCCAGAACAGTTTATTGACGACTTCCACGTCAACATTGATCCGCGATATCTTGTTCAAGCCGCGGAATCCGTCACCGAAGCGGAACGACAACTCGAAAACGCGAAGACTAAGGCAATACGGACCCGCGAAGATTTCTTGAAGAAACTTTCGGAAAAGACCGGGATTCCTGTGGCTGCAACACCACCTTCCGTTTCCTAATCCAGCACACCGACGCACCCAATTCAGATTGGAAATCAGTCTGCGTTTCGAACCGACATACGTATGGCTAGGAACGGTGCCCAAAGGGGGCGATCGACACTTTCCGCGGTTCGCTGGCGTTTCCGTCAAAGACCTGTCCGCCAGCCATTGCAAAAACCGCTGATTACCCGAGAATCAGGAATCCATAGTGTCTATCCAGACACTGCTGTTACCACTTAACAACTCGCCCTGTCTTCAGCAAACACATCCCTCATCACAATTCGTTTTCGCGAAGGAAAAAATGACAAAGTTGCTGACTTTAATGCTCGGATTCGGTCTGATTATTCCGGTCTCAAGCCGAAGCCTGGAAGCTCAGACAATCAATGGTGCCAGCGCCGTTCAAGCGCAATCGCAGGCAGCGGCAGAAAGCGGCATCCAGCACATTGTTTGGGTCTGGTTCGAGAATAGAGAATCGACGGCCATCACGGCCGCGACGGCGCCATATTTCACCAGCTTTGCCGCAAACAACGTCAACCTGACGAACTTTTATGGGGTTTCGCATCCTTCCCAGCCCAATTACCTGGATGCTTTCTCCGGCTCAAATCAAGGCGTAACCGGCGACG
>Ga0209048_10006184_pt1 | contig 11230 bp, 8 predicted proteins | sample FrelakmetCRP12CR_FD_187146 | JGI IMG/M metagenome (GOLD analysis project Ga0209048, IMG submission 187146) | Freshwater lake sediment microbial communities from the University of Notre Dame, USA, for methane emissions studies - CRP12 CR (SPAdes)... | ecosystem: Environmental > Aquatic >... | reverse complement strand
TGGTGGCCAAGGGCGGAATTGAACCACCGACACAAGGATTTTCAGTCCTCTGCTCTACCAACTGAGCTACTTGGCCAAGGGGCGAATTATAGCAAAGTGATCCGCTCGCCCGGTACCCGCCCTTCGGCCTGCCGGGAGGGACCGCGCTCAGCCCCGAAAGAAGTCCAGCAGCTCCGCCAGCGTCTCCTCCGGCGCCTCCTCGGCAAGGAAATGTCCGGACGTCAACACCTTCCCCCGCACGTCCGTCGCCACGCTCCGCCAATCCCGAACCGGATCGAACAGCCGGTTGACCACGCCCTTCGATCCCCACAGCACCAGCAGCGGGCAGGCAATCCTGGCGTCGGCGTCCGCGGCATCGTGCTCGAGGTCGATCGATGCCGCGGCGCGATAGTCCTCGCAGGTCGCGTGGATCGTCGCCGGATCGCCGAAGCAGCGCGCGTATTCGGCAAGCGCGCGCGGATCGAAGTGCCGGAGCCCCGACGACCACCCCGCCAGCTTCCTGCGCAGGTAGTAGACCGGATCGGCACCGATCAGCCGCTCGGGCAGGTCGAACGGCTGGATCAGGAAGAACCAATGGTAGTACGCCGTCGCGAAGGCCTTGTCGGTCGCGTCGTACATGATGCGCGTCGGCGAGATGTCGAGCATCGCGACACGCTCGACGGCGTCGGGGTGATCGAGGCACAGCCGGTGCGCGACGCGCGCGCCGCGATCGTGACCTGCGAGCCGGAAGCGCGAAAAGCCAAGCGCGCGCATGACCTCGACCTGGTCCGCCGCCAACGCGCGCTTCGAGTACCCAGCGTGGTTCGCGCCGCCGTCGGGCTTCGACGAATCGCCATAGCCGCGCAGGTCGCTGCAGACGACGGTGTAGTGTTCGGCGAGGCGCGGCGCGATCCGGTGCCACATCGCGTGCGTCTGCGGATAACCGTGCAGCAGGAGGAGCGGCGGGCCGCTGCCGCCGACGATGCAATGGATCTCGGCGCCGGACGTCGCGATCCGTCGCGCGGCAAACCCCGGAAACAGTGCGTCGTCGGCGGTGCTCACCGGTTCAGCCCGCCTTCGCGTCCGACTTCTTGACGACGTCCGCCCACTTGACGACCTCGGCCTCTACCATGCCCGAGAACGCTCCCGTCGAGCGCGGCGAGCGCGAGGCCGGCGATGCAGCCTGCAATCCGCTTCACGACGGCAGTTTCCCTGGCGGCAACCGCTGCGCCTGCATGCTTCAGGCCACGAGCGCTTCGGCCTGCTTCGCGTCGATCCCGACCGACGCGGCCGCGGCGACCAGGTCCGCCCACGTCTTGTCGTCGAGCGGAACGCCGCTCGCGAGCCGCGACGCCCGGTTCGCGCGCTCGACGTCGCCCGGCGCCAGCACGGGCACGCCCGGCTTGGCCGGCGGCGACGCCTTCACGAAATCGACCAGCCGCCGCGCCTCGCGCGTCACGCCGCCCTGCGCGTCGTACACGTCGGGCGCAATGTAGATCGACAGCATGTTGTTGCGCAGTATCGTGTCGTCGGGGTCGGAGCTTCGCCCGGTCGACACGGCACCCGCGAGCAGGTCGGTCACGATCGACAGGCCGGATCCTTTGTGCGCGCCGACCGTGAGCAGCGCGCCGCCGGCGTAGAAATCCGCGGGATCGGTCGTCGGCGCGCCGGCCTTGTCGATGATCCAGCCCTCCGGCACGTGCTCGCCCTTGTTCATCGCCACCATCAGCTTGCCCTCGGCGACGGTCGACGTCGTCACGTCGAGAACCACCGGATCGCCGCCCGCGATCGGCACGCCGACCGAGATCGGATTGGTGGAAAGCCGCCGGTCGCTTCCGCCGAAAGGCGCGACGCGCTGGGCCCCGGACGTGTTGAGGAAGTGGAGCGACACCTGGCCCGCAGCAGCAGCCATGTCCGCCCAGTCGCCGACGCGTCCCAGATGGCCGCAGTTGGTGAGGCCGACCATCGCGATGCCCTTCGCGCGCGCCTTCGCGATGCCGAGCTCGGCGGCGAACTCGCCGATGACCTGACCGAAGCCGCGGTGGCCGTCGATGATCGCGATCGTGTCACTCTCGAAGACGATCGTCGGCGGCGTGTTCGGCATCAGCGTGCCGTCACGCATCCACTCGAGGTACTTCGCGACACGGAGCACGCCGTGCGAGTCGTGGCCGACGAGGTTCGAGTCGACGAGGCGGCGCGCGACGGTGCGGGCCTCGCCGGCGCCGCAGCCGGCGCCCCGCATGATCGCCGCGACGAGGTCGACAAGCTTTGTCGCAGGGACGGATTTCATGGGTCACCGATACGCTTGGGGTCCCGCGGTTGCCGGCAGCCGGAGATGCGGGCCGCGCCCCGTCAGTGGATTTCCGGATCCGGCGTCGGCGTCGTGCCTTCGAGGAAATCGAAGTCGCAGCCGTCGTTGGCTTGCGTGATGTGCTGCTGGTAGAGCGCGCCGAAGCCGCGCTCGAACTTCGGTGCGGGCCTCTTCCACGCGGCGCGCCGTCGCGCGAGCTCGGCGTCGCCGACGATGAGCTCGAGCCTGCGCGCCGGCACGTCGATCTCGATCAGGTCGCCGTCCTCGACCAGCGCGAGCGTTCCGCCTACGAACGACTCCGGGGCCACGTGCAGGACGCAGGCGCCGTAGCTCGTGCCGCTCATCCGCGCATCGGAAATGCGCAGCATGTCGCGCACGCCGGCCGCGAGCAGCTTCTTCGGGATCGGCAGCTGGCCCCATTCGGGCATTCCCGGCGCACCCAGCGGCCCTGCGTGCTTCAGGACCAGCACCGTATCGGCGGTGACCGGCAGCGCGGGATCGTCGATGCGGGCTGCCATGTCGTTGTAGTCGGCGAAGGCAATGGCGGGGCCGGTGTGCCGGAGCAGGCGGGCCTCCGCCGCGGCGGGCTTGATCACCGCGCCATCCGGCGCAAGGTTGCCGCGCAGCACGGCGAGGCTGTCGTTCGCGACCAGCGGATTGTCGCGCGGCCGGATCACGTCGCGGTCGAAGATCTGCGCGCCGGCGACGTTCTCGCCGAGCGTCCTGCCGCTCACGGTGCGCGCCGTCAGCGTCAGCAGGTCGGCGATCGACGCGAGCAGCGCGCGCAGGCCGCCGGCGTAATAGAAATCCTCCATCAGGTATTTTCCCGCCGGCCGCAGGTTCGCGACGAGCGGCGTCTTCCGTGCGATCGCATCGAAACGATCGAGCGAGAGCGCGACGCCCGCCCGCCGCGCGATCGCGACGAGGTGCACGATCGCGTTCGTCGAACCGCCGAGTGCGAGCACCGCGGTGATCGCATTGTCGATCGCGGCGGCGTCGACCACGTCGCGGGGCTTGAGATCCTCCCACACCATGTCAACTATCCGGCGGCCGGTGTCGGTCGCCATCCGCGCATGGCGCGAGTCGGCGGCGGGAATCGAGGCCGCGCCCGGCAGCGTGAAGCCCATTGCCTCGGTCGCGGACGTCATCGTGGATGCCGTCCCCATCGTCATGCAGTGGCCCGGCGAGCGAGCGATGCCGTTCTCGATTTCCTGCCACGTGTCGTCGGTGATGTTGCCCGCGCGCAGCTCGGCCCAGTACTTCCACACGTCGGACCCGCTGCCCAGCGTGCCGCCGCGCCAGTCGCCCCGCAGCATCGGCCCCGCCGGCATGAAGATCGCCGGCAGGTTCATGCTGATCGCGCCCATCAGCAGCGCCGGCGTCGTCTTGTCGCAGCCGCCCATCAGCACGCAGCCGTCGGCCGGGTAGGAGCGCAGCAGCTCCTCGGTCTCCATCGCCAGCAGGTTGCGGTAGAGCATCGTCGTCGGCTTCTGGAACGGCTCGGACAGCGTGATCGCCGGCATTTCGACCGGAAAGCCGCCCGCCTGCCAGATCCCGCGCTTCACTTCCTCGGCGCGCTGCCGGAAATGCGAGTGGCAGGGATTGATGTCGCTCCAGGTGTTGATGATCGCGATGACGGGCTTGCCGAGGTAATCGGCGCGCGAATAGCCCATCTGCGCGCTGCGTGAACGGTGGCCGAACGAGCGCAGGTTGTCGACGCCGTACCAGCGGTGCGAGCGCAGCTCTTCGGGCTTCTTGCGGGCGGTCATGGCGGGCTCCGATCCTGGGTCGGCGACGATTGGGCGTGCGGCGGCATTCCGGTCGGCGGTCGTGCGGGCCCCGTGCCCGCGGACGCCTTGGCGCTCCGATGTCCCCGCGGAAATGACTGCGGGCCATTATACGCAGCCGTTCCGCGCCCCTTGCGCACGGCTGCCGGCGCGCTATATTGACGCCGGGAGCGTGTCGGCACGCGCCTGCCGCAGCTGCGCAAAGTCCCTCCGCAATCGATTGACGCGCGCGACGGTGCGCCACCGCTGCCCACCCGACGAGGTCGCCATGCCGCCGCGCCGTTCTCCCGCAACGCCATTGCGCTCCTGCGACACGCGTGCCGCGAGGGCCGGATGCGGACTCGCCGCGATGCTTGCGCTGGCGCTGCTGTGGCCGATCGTCGCGTATGCGGCCGACCCGCCGGCGTCTCCCGGCACGAAGGTCCCGCCCGCGCAGGCGGACGAGGTGGACGCCGAGAATTTCTTCCGCTCGATCGTCAAGGTGCAGACACGCGCGGTGCCCGATGCACGAAGTGCAGCGAGCCTCGGCACCGAGCGCGAAGGCACGGGTGTCGTGATCGGCGAGGGCGAACTCGTGCTCACGATCGGCTACCTGCTGGTCGAGGCGGACGAGGTGACTCTCGTCGATCAGCGCGGCCGCACGCTGCCTGCGCGCGTGGTCGCGTACGACCACGCGAGCGGCCTCGGGCTCGTGCGCGCGGTCGTGCCGATCGGCGCATCGCCGTTGCCGCTCGGCGATTCTGGAAAGCTCGCCGAGCGCGACCCCGTGATGATCGTCAACCACTCCGGCGCGGGCGACGTGACGCTCGCCTACGTGGTGTCGAGGCGCCCGTTCACCGGCAACTGGGAGTACATGCTCGACCACGCGATCTTCACGTCACCGCCGACGTTGAACTGGAGCGGCGCGGCGCTCATCAGCACGGATTTGAGGCTGGTCGGTATCGGCTCGCTGATCGTGCGCGAGGCAGGAGCGGGCGACACGACGCTGCCCGGCAACATGTTCGTGCCGATCGATACGCTGAAGCCGATCCTCGCGGACCTGGTGAAGACGGGACGACGCGCCGAAAACGCGCGGCCGTGGCTGGGCGTATCTGCCGACGAGATCCAGGGCCGGCTCGTCGTGTCGCGGGTGTCGCCCCAGGGCCCCGGCGATGCGGCCGGCATCAAGGTCGGCGACATCATCCTGGGCGTGGGTGCGGAGGGTGTCCGCACGCAGGCCGAGTTCTACCGCAAGGTCTGGGCGCGCGGCGGTGCCGGGACGGACATTCCCCTGCGCGTGCTGCAGGGCATCGATATCAAGGAACTGCTGGTCCACTCGATCGACCGCACCGAGTATTTCCGGCCGCGGACGACGTACTGAGCGTGGGTCCGGACACATCCATCGGCGGCGCCGCCCGCCAACGTTGATCCGGTAGAATGCGCGGGTTTGCAGGAACCCCGCGTGCTGGTGCCGCCGCGCGCTCCCCGACGCCCCCGATGCTGGTCTACGCCGCAACCATCTTCGTCAGCGCGTTCCTGCTGTTCCTCGTGCAGCCGGTGATGGCGAAGCAGATCCTGCCGTGGTTCGGCGGCTCTGCGGCCGTCTGGACCACCTGCCTCGTCTTCTTCCAGACGGCGCTGCTCGCGGGCTACGCGTACTCCGACCTCGTCGTGCACCGGCTCGCCCCGCGCGCGCTGGTCAGGGTGCACACCGTCCTGCTGCTCGTCTCGCTGGCGGCGCTGCCGATCGTGCCCGCGATCCACTGGAAGCCCGCCGGCGCCGAGAACCCGTCGTGGGTCATCCTCGGCCTGCTCGCCGCGACGATCGGGCTCCCCTACTTCCTGCTGTCATCGACGAGCCCGCTGGTGCAGGCGTGGTTTGCCCGCGCGCGACCCGGGGCGAGTCCGTACCGGCTGTTCGCACTGTCGAATCTCGCGTCGATGCTGGCGCTGGTCGGTTACCCCTTCCTGCTCGAGCCGTGGGCGCCGACGCGTGCGCAGGCGCTGGGATGGTCGGCAGGCTACGCGCTCTTCGTGGGACTCTGCGCCGCGGCGGGCTGGTCGAGCGTTCGCCATCACGCGAGCCCGCCGGTCGTCGCGCTCGACATCGAATCCGGCGTCCGCGAAGGCGACGCTCCGCAGGAAGCGCCGCCGTCGTCCGCACGACAGGCCCTGTGGTGTGCGCTCGCGGCGACCGGCTCGATCCTGCTGCTCGCGGTCTCGAACCACATCACGCAGAACATCGCGGCGGTGCCGCTGCTCTGGATCGCGCCGCTCGCGATCTACCTGCTGACGTTCATCCTCTGTTTCGACGCCAAGGGCTGGTACCGGCGCGAGATCTTCCTGGCGATGGCCGCAGCGGGGCTTTCCGTGATGGGCTGGACGCTCGCGGACCCCGCGCTGACGCACGAGCTCGTCCTGCAGATCGGCGTCTTCTGCGCCGGGCTCTTCCTGGCCTGCATGTTCTGCCATGGCGAGCTCTTCCGGCTGAAGCCCGCGCCGCGACACCTGACCCGCTTCTACCTGATGGTTTCACTCGGCGGCGCGCTGGGTTCGGCGCTGGTCGGCATCGTCGCGCCGCTGGTGCTGCCCGCGTACTTCGAGCTCGCCGGCGGTCTCGTCCTCGCCGCATTGCTGCTCCTGTGGCAGGTGCGTCGCGAGCACGTCGTGTACGGCGTCCTCGCGGTCGCGGCTGTGCTCGCGACGGTCGGCTGCACCGCGTGGTCGATCCGCGAGTTCTACGACGACACGATCGTGGCCACCCGCAATTTCTACGGCGTGCTGCGCGTGAAGAAGCTCGGCACGAACGACGCAAACCTGCACCGCTCGCTGATCCACGGCACGATCCTGCACGGAACGCAGTACCTGTCGCCGGACCTGCGCACGCAGCCCACGACCTACTACACATCGTCGTCGGGCATCGGTCGCCTGCTGGAGGTGCTGCACCCGAGCGTGAAGCCGCTGAAGATCGGCGTGATCGGCCTCGGAACCGGAACTCTCGCGGCCTACGGCGCCAAGGGGGACGTCTTCCGCTTCTACGAGATCAACCCGGACGTGATCAAGGTCGCGCAGCGCGACTTCACGTTTCTGAAGGACAGCGCCGCGACGATCGAGCTGCCGCTGGGCGACGCGCGCCTTTCGCTCGAGCGCGAGCCGAAACAGTCGTTCGACGTGCTGGCGATCGATGCGTTCTCGAGCGACGCGATTCCGGTCCACCTCATCACGGCCGAGGCGCTCGGGATCTACCGGCGACACATGAAGCCCGGCGGCGTCATCGCATTCCACGTGACGAACCGGTATCTGAACCTGGTCCCGGTGGTCGAAGCGCTGGCGCGCGTCCAGGGCCTGCACGTCATCCACATCGCCGACGAGCCCGAATCGGGGATCGCGAGCCGCAGCGACTGGCTGCTGCTGTCCGACCAGCGCGAATCGCTCGACCGGGCCGAGCTGACCGAAGCGGCGAAGGAAGTCGAAGTGCGCAACGACTGGCGACTGTGGACCGACGACTTCAACAACCTGCTGCAGGTGCTGAAGTAGCGCCCCCGTGGTCCGGCTTCAGCCGGATCAAGGCGATGCAGCCGCGCGAAGGCGGCCCCACGAAACGCGATGCAGCCCGCCTGAAGGCGGCCCCACGATGCCGGGACCGGCTTGTCGCGGCGCTACAATAGGTGCGTGGATTCGAGAGCCGATGACCCCAGGCCCGCGCGCGACCCGGCGCCCTACCGCGCGCTCGTCCATCCGGCCGGCGCACGGCACGTCGAGGCGCTGGATCAGCGCGCGCTGCCGCACGCCGTGGTGAACGCCAGGATCGTTGACGCCGACACGGCGGCGCTGGCGATACGCAAGATGTGGGTCCGCGGTGCACCGCTGATCGGGGCGGTCGGGGCCTACGGCCTCGCCCTCGCGCTCGAGCGCGACGCGAGCGACACCGCGCTGGCGAAAGCGCACGCCGCGCTGGACGCGACCCGGCCGACGGCGATCAACCTGCGCTGGGCACTGGATCGCGTGCGCGCCGCGGTCATCGCGCTGCCCGAGCGCGAGCGCGCCGCGGCAGCGTGGCGCGAAGCCGACGCCATCTGCGCCGAGGACGAGGCGATCAATCATGCTATCGGCACGCACGGGCTGGCGCTTCTCCGCGCCATCTCGCGGCGCAAGGGCGGTCCCGTCAACGTGATGACGCACTGCAACGCCGGCGCGCTCGCGACCTGCGGCTGGGGCACCGCGACGGCACCACTGTTCCTCGCGCACGCCGAGGGTCTCGCGCTGCACGTCTGGGTGAGCGAGACGCGGCCGCGGCTGCAGGGCGCAAACCTCACGGCCTGGGAGATGGGCCGGCGTGGCGTTCCGCACACGCTGTTCGCCGACGTCGCCGGCGCGCTGCTGATGCGGCGCGGAGACGTCGACATCGTGTTGGTCGGCGCCGACCGCGTCGCGGCGAACGGTGACGTCTGCAACAAGATCGGCACCTACGAAAAGGCGCTGGCCGCGCACGACAACGGCGTGCCATTCTACGTCGCGCTGCCGTCGCCGACGCTGGACCCGGCGCTCCCGTCCGGCGACCGGATCCCGATCGAGACGCGCGCGCCGGAAGAGGTGCTCGCCGTGACCGGCCGCGACAGTTACGGCCAGACGGCGACGGTCGGCATCGCCCCGGAGGGCACGCGCGCGATCAATTACGCGTTCGACGTGACCCCTGCGCGGCTCGTCTCCGGGCTCATCACCGAGCGCGGAATCGCCGCAGCAGACCGTGGCGCGATCGCCGCGATGTTTCCGGAGCGCTTCCCGTGAGTGCAGCGGCGGTGGACGAGCGCGGCCTGCGCGACGCCGTGATCGCGACCGCACGCGAGATGAACGCGCTCGGCATCAACCGCGGCAAGGCGGGAAACGTCAGCGCACGCCTGCGCGCCGGGGCTTTCGACGGCTACCTCATCACGCCGACGGGGATGCCGTACGCGGAGATCCTGCCGGGAGACGTCGTCGCGCTGCCACTGGACGGCGCGGCCGACGCCGCGCGGGGACCGCGGCTGCCTTCGTCGGAGTGGCGGTTCCATCGCGACATCTATCGCGCACGGCCCGATGCCGGTGCAATCGTCCACACGCATGCGCCCTTCGCGACGTCGCTCGCGTGCCTCGCCCGTTGCATCCCGGCGTTCCACTACATGGTCGCCGTCGCCGGCGGCAAGGACATCCGCTGCGCGCCGTACGCGACGTTCGGCACGCAGGCGTTGTCCGACCACGCGGTCGCCGCGCTCGAGGGGCGCACCGCGTGCCTGCTCGCAAACCACGGGATGATCGCCGTCGGAGCGTCGCTGTCGAAGGCGCTCGCGCTCGCCGTCGAGGTCGAAACGCTCGCCGAGATGTACTGGCGGGCACTTCAGATCGGCGAACCGGCGCTGCTGTCCGATGCCGAGATGGACGTCGTCATCGCGAGATTCCGGACCTACGGCCAACCCGGTTAGACTCATCGCCGCTCACGCCCACGAGACTCCCCATGCCCGATCCGCTGCTGATTGCAAAGAATGCGCAAACCGAGCTCTTCCTGCTGCCGGCGTTCGCCAATCGCCACGGCCTCATCACCGGCGCAACCGGCACCGGGAAGACGGTCACGCTCCAGGTGATGGCCGAGCGCTTCTCGCGGATCGGCGTCCCGGTGTTCATGGCCGACGTCAAGGGCGACCTCTCGGGCATCACGCAGCCAGGCGCACCGTCACCCAAGTTTCTCGAGCGCCTCAAGCTGCTCGGCGTCGACGCACCGGCGTACGCAGGCTCGCCCGCCGTCTTCTGGGACGTCTTCGGCGAGCAGGGTCACCCCGTCCGCGCGACGGTTTCCGACCTGGGTCCGCTGCTGCTGTCGCGCGTCCTCAACCTGAACGAGACGCAGGCGGGCGTGCTCGCACTCGTCTTCAAGGTCGCCGACGACGGCGGGCTGCTGCTGCTCGATCTCAAGGACCTGCGCGCGATGCTCCAGCACGTCGGCGACCATGCGCAGGAATTCCAAACCAACTACGGCAACGTTTCCGCCGCCAGCATCGGGGCGATCCAGCGCGGCCTGCTCGCGCTCGAGCAACAGGGGGCGGAAAAATTCGTCGGCGAGCCGATGCTCAACGTGGACGATCTGATCCAGACCGACGGCGACCGCGGCGTCGTCAATATCCTCGTGGCGGATCGGCTGCTCGCCGCACCGAAGCTCTACTCGACGCTGCTGCTGTGGCTGCTGTCGGAGCTCTACGAGCGGCTGCCCGAAGTCGGCGACCCCGACAAGCCGAAGCTCGTCTTCTTCTTCGACGAGGCGCACCTGCTGTTCTCGGACGCGCCGAAGATGCTGCTGGACAAGATCGAGCAGGTCGTGCGGCTGATCCGCTCGAAGGGTGTCGGCGTCTACTTCGTCACGCAGAATCCGCTCGATGTGCCGGAGACGGTGCTGGGGCAGCTCGGCAACCGTGTCCAGCATGCGCTGCGCGCCTTCACCCCGCGCGACCAGAAGGCGGTCAAGTCCGCGGCCGAGACGATGCGCCCGAACCCGAAGATCGATACGGCGACGGTCATCACCGAGCTCGGCGTCGGCGAGGCGCTGGTGTCGTTCCTCGATGCGAAGGGACGTCCCGCCGTCGTCGAGCGCGCGTATGTCGTGCCGCCGGCGAGCCGCATCGGTCCGGCGACGCCGGAAGAGCGGCAGCGCGTGATGGCACAGTCGGCGCTGGCCGGGGTTTACGAAAAGACGGTCGATCGCGAATCGGCGTACGAGCGCCTGAAGGGGCGCGCCGCGGCGGCTGCGCCCGCGGGCGGGGCGATGCCGGCGGGAGGCACTGCACCGTCAACCGGCGGCAGCTGGACCGATTCGATCAAGGACTCGCTGGGCGGCCTCGTGTCGGGCAGCGGCCGCAAGGACAGCCTGGTCGAGGCCGTCGCGAAAAGCGCCGCACGCACGGTGGGCTCGACGATCGGGCGCGAGATCGTCCGCGGCGTCCTCGGGTCGCTGCTGGGCGCACGCCGGCGCTGAATTCGCTCGAGCAGGTCGATCACCGGCACCGCAAAAAGCGAAAGGCCCACCGCAAGGGTGGGCCTTCTGCTTTTAGGGTGCCTGACGATGACCTACTTTCGCATGGGTAATCCACACTATCATCGGCGTGCCGCCGTTTCACGGTCCTGTTCGGGATGGGAAGGGGTGGTTCCA
>Ga0209048_10006183_pt1 | contig 11230 bp, 13 predicted proteins | sample FrelakmetCRP12CR_FD_187146 | JGI IMG/M metagenome (GOLD analysis project Ga0209048, IMG submission 187146) | Freshwater lake sediment microbial communities from the University of Notre Dame, USA, for methane emissions studies - CRP12 CR (SPAdes)... | ecosystem: Environmental > Aquatic >... | reverse complement strand
GTGGCGGGCGGCTCGTAGCAGCGCTCCGACGGGACCCGTCTCTCCCGACGATAGACGAATCGGACAAGGCGAGCTATCCTTCCTGGCAGAGAAGAGATAGCGTCATGACCAAGACATCGCTCTCCATCGACCGCGAGAAGGCAGATGCCGCGGCTGCCGTACTCGGGACGAGCACGCTCACAGCCACGATCGACGCCGCTCTGACCGAGATCGTGAACATGGACAGGCGCCGCAGGCTGGTCGAACGGATTCGGCGCAGCGGTCGTGGCATCGGCCCAAACGACGAAGAACTACGGCGCCTCCGCACGCCGTGACGGTCGAGTTCCTCGTTGACACGAGCGCGTGGAATCGCATCAACGCCACCCCGCAGGTGTCGTCGCGCTGGACCGACCTTGCTGCGTCGGGCCAGGCCGCAATGTGCCCCCCGGTCAGGCTCGAGCTCCTGTTCTCGGCGCACGGCCCTGCCGACTACGCAGCCTTCGCGGACGAGCTCGACGGACTCCCGTCGTTCCCGCTGAGCCAGCGAGTGGTCGATCGCGCGGGAGCCGTGCAGGCGATCCTCGCGGGTCGCAGCCAGCATCGCGGCCCGAACCCGGTGGACCTTTTCGTCGCGGCGATAGCCGAGCTCAACGAGCTCACGCTTGTCCATTACGACCGCCACTTCGACTCGATCGCTCGGTTCACAGGTCAGGCGACCGAGTGGATCGCCCCTCGGGGCACGCTCGACTGAGCCGTCAGCTCGAGACTCGGGCGGCAGCCGAGGAGTCTCAATGAGTGCGATATACCCATGTCATGAGTAAGCGACTTCAGGTCATCCTCGACGAACGCGAGCTCCAAGAAATCCGGCGTGCGGCGAGCCGTGCCGGCCAGACCGTCTCCGAATGGGCGCGGCAGGCAATGCGTGCCCACGCACGTGCGGGAAGCTCGGGCGCCGATCCCGCCCGCAAGCTCGCGGTGATCCAGGGTGCTGCGACCCACGCGTACCCGACGGCCGAGATCGACGAGATGCTCGCCCAGGTCGAAGCGAGGTACGTCGCGCCCAGGGCGTCGTGATCTTCGTCGACTCGAACATCCCGATGTGCCTGGTCGGGGCGGCGCACCCCAACAAGGAACGGGCGGAGCTCCTCCTGCAGTCGGCCGTCGCCCGCGGGAAGCGGCTCGTGACCGACGTCGAGGTGCTCCGGAGATCCTTCACCGCTACGCCGCGATTGGACGGCTGGACGCGATCCAGCCCGCCTTCGACGCGCTTCTCGGTGTCGTGGACGACGTCTTCCGCGTCGAGCAGGCGGACGTCGACCTCGCGAAGGACGTCCTCCTCGGCGGGGTGTCGTTCACCGCGCGTGACGCACTGCACATCGCGGTGCTCGAGCGGCACGGCGTCCGGCAGGTGATGAGCTTCGACACGGACTTCGACCGTCGTCCGGGCCTCGTTCGGCTCGCCTGAGGGGGAAGCCCCCGGGCCCGAGGGGCGCCCGCCGGTCGATCGAGGCGCCACCGGAGCGCCGAGGGCGGGCGGGCCAGGCCGAGAGGGACTACGCGCGCCGGTAGAAGGCGGCGTCCGAGGGCGGCAGCGGGGTGTTCCCCAGGATCAGGTCGGCGGCCTTCTCGGCCACCATCATCGTCGGCGCGTAGATGTTCCCGTTCGTGACGTACGGGAAGACCGAGGCGTCGACGACGCGGAGGCCGTCGAGCCCGTGCACGCGCATCGTGAGGGGGTCGACCACCGACAGCTCGTCCACCCCCATGCGGCAGGTGCAGGAGGGATGGAGGGCGGTCTCGGCGTCGGCCCGCACCCAGTCGAGGATCTCCTCGTCCGCGGCGACACCCGGGCCAGGCGAGGTCTCGCCCGCGTCGAACGGCGCCAGCGCGGGCTGTTCCATGATCTCGCGCGTGCACCGGATCGCCTCCACCCACTCGCGGCGGTCCTGGTCGGTCGAGAGGTAGTTGAACTGGAGCGCCGGTTTCGCGGTGGGGTCGGCGTTGCGGATCCTGATCCACCCGCGGGCGTCCGAGTACATCGGCCCCACGTGCACCTGGTAGCCGTGCCCACCCTCCGGCTTCGTGCCGTCGTAGCGGATCGCTAGCGGGAGGAAGTGGTACATCAGGTTCGGGTAGGCGACCTCGTCGTTCGACCGGATGAACCCGCCCGCCTCGAAGTGGTTCGTCGCCGCCGGCCCCTTGCGGAGGAAGAGCCACTGGAAGCCGATCCACGGCGCCCGTCGCTTCTCGAGCGCGGGTTGCATCGTGACCGGCTGCGCGCAGGCGTACTGGACGTAGACCTCGAGGTGGTCCTGCAGGTTCTCGCCCACCCCCGGCAGCGCGTGGAGGGTCCCGACGCCGGCGGCCCGGAGGTGCTCGGGGTTGCCGATCCCGGAGAGCTGCAGGAGCTGCGGCGAGTTGATCGCGCCGCCGCAGAGGATCACCTCGCCCGCCGCGATCCGCTCGCCCTTCGTCGTCTCGACGCCGACCGCGCGGGTGCCCTCGAGCAGGACGCGGGCGACCTGGACGCGCGTGCGCACCTCGAGATTCGGCCGCCGGAGCACCGGGTGGAGGTAGGCGCGGGCCGCGCTGAGGCGCCGTCCCCGCCGGATGGTGCGGTCGAACTTCGAGAAGCCCTCCTGGCGGGCCCCGTTCACGTCCTCGTGCACGACGTGCCCGGCCTGCCGGCACGCCTCGAAGAACGCGTCGAAGAGCGGGCTCTCGGCCGGGCCGCGCTCGAGCCCGAGCGGCCCGCCGCGCCCGCGGAACGCGTCGTCCGGCGGCGCCGCGGTGCAGTCCTCCATCCGCTTGAAGTACGGCAGGCAATGCGCGTAGCCCCAGCTCTCCAGGCCCGGGTCCGCGGCCCAGCGCTCGTAGTCGAGCGGGTTGCCGCGCTGGAAGATCATCCCGTTGATGCTGGACGAGCCGCCGAGCACCTTCCCGCGGGCGTGGTAGATGCGGCGGCCGTTCATGTGCGGCTCCGGCTCGGATTCGTACTTCCAGTCGTAGAACCGGTTGCCGATCGGGGTCGCGAGCCCCGCCGGCATGTGGATGAACACGTCCCACTTGTAGTCCGGCCGGCCCGCCTCCAGGACGAGCACGCGGTTCGAGGGATCGGCGCTGAGCCGGTTCGCGAGCGCGCAGCCGGCGGAGCCGCCGCCGACGATGACGAAGTCGTGCTCGCGCTCGCGCTCGCTCACATCGAGATCCTACGCCCCCGCCCGCTCAGCGGCCCGCGAGCCTCCGCTGCCGCCAGGCCTCGGTCTCTGCGAGGTCGTTGAAGGTGAAAACGTGGAACCCGGCGATCTTCTCCTCGGGATCGGCGAGGGCGGGGCCGAGCCCCTGGATCAGCCGGTCGGGGCTGAACCCGCCCGGCTGCAGGAACCGCGTCACGAAGTTGCCGTGCTTGCGGAGGAAGCGGATCGACTCGCCGATGCCGATCCGTGTCGACACGCGCAGGAGCTTCGCCCGCTGCACCGCGCCCGGGATGCCGACGTAGACCGGGAGCCGGATGCCCCGCTCCCGGACCCGGCCGATCCAGGCGGCGGTCACCGCCGAGTCGAAGCAGATCTGGGTTGCGATGTAGCTCGCGTAGGGGGCCTTCTCCGCCATCGCCGAGACGAGCGTCGCGTCGTCGATCAGCGGGTGCGTCTCGGGGTAGCCGCTGATCCCGATCCGCTCGAAGGGGTGCCCGAGCTCGCCCAGGTCGCGGAGCAGCGCGGCTGCGCCCTCGTAGCTGCCCGCCTGCTCCTCGGCGTCGCCCGCGAGGACGAAGACGTCGCGCGTGCCGATGTCCTTCAGCCGCGCCACGATCTCGGCGAGGTGGCGGCGGTCGTTGACGAGCCGGGCGGTCAGGTGCGGCACGACCGTGTACCCGGCCGCGGCGAGCGCCTCGACGAGCGCGAACGACGGCTCGAGGCCTTTCACCGGCGAGACGGTCACGGTGAGCGTGACGTCCTTCGGGACGTGCTCGAGCACCTTCTCCTCGGCGCCCGTGAGCGGGATCACCTCGTAGCGCGAGCGGGCGATCAGCTCGGCGACAGTGGCAGGCCCGGCGGTCGACGTCGGCGTGGCGGCCATCACGCGTTCGCGTCCGGGAACGACGCCTTCTTGCGGTCGATGAACTCGCGCAGCTCCTCGTCGACGGCCTCGTCGATCGGCGGGGCCTCGTAGGCGGCGAGCATCGTCTTCCAGGTCTCGTTCGCCCGCAGGTTCGCGTCCCGGGCGCCCTCCAGCTCCCACTGCTCGAAACTGCCGTTGTCGGCGTTCGAGGAGCGCCAGAAGGCGCGCTCGAAGTTGGCGAGCGTGTGCGGATGGCCGAGGAAGTGGGTGCCCGGCTCGTTGCTCAGCAGCGCGTCGAGCGCCTGGCCGTTCGGCGTCATGTCGACGCCGGGCGCGAACGCATGCCAGGCGGCGGCCTGGTCGACGTCGAGGACGAACTTCTCGTAGCCCATCGTGAGCCCGCCCTCGAGCCAGCCGGCCGTGTGGAGGACGAAGTTGACGCCCCCGAGCATGGTCGGCTGCATGGTGTTCGCTGACTCGTAGGCGGCCTGAGCGTCGGCGACCTTCGAGGCCGTGAGCCCGCCGCCCGAGCGGAAGGGGACGCCGAGCCTGCGCGCGAGCGCGGCCATCACGTAGAGGATCAGCGCGGGCTCGGGCGTGCCGAAGGTCGGGGCGCCGGACTGCATCGACATCGACGACGCGAAGGAGCCGAGGATCACCGGGGCGCCCGGCCGCACGAGCTGGCAGAACGCCATGCCTGCGAGCGCCTCCGCGAGGGTCTGGGTGGCGGCGCCGACGACGGTGGCCGGGCTCATGGCGCCCGCGAGGATGAAGGGCGTGATCAGCACGGCCTGGTTCGCCTCGGCGTAGGCCTTCGCGGCGCCCAGCATGGTCGCGTCCCACACGAGCGGCGAGTTGGCGTTCGCGAGCGAGACGATCACCGTGTGCTCCTCGAGGAAGTCGCGGCCGAAGAGGATGCGCGCCATCTCGACGGTGTCCTCGGCCCGCAGCGGGTGCGTGACGGAGCCCATGAAGGGCTTGTCCGAGTAGCGCATGTGGGCGTAGACCATGTCGTAGTGCCGCTTGTTGACGGGCAGGTCGACGGGTTCGCAGACGGTGCCGCCTGAGTGGTGCAGGAACGGCGTCATGTAGGTCAGCTTCACGAAGTTGCGGAAGTCCTCGATCGTCCCGTAGCGACGCCCGCCGTCGAGGTCGCGCACGAACGGCGAGCCGTAGGCCGGCGCGAAGACGGTGTGCGGCCCGCCGATCTCGACGTTGTGCGCAGGGTTCCGCGCCACCTGCGTGAAGCTCGGGGGAGCGGTGGCCTGCACGAGCTGCCGTGCGAGCCCACGGGGTAAGCGCACCCGCTCGCCGTCGACGTCCGCGCCCGCCTCCCTGAACAGGCGCAGCGCCTCAGGCGTGTCGCGGAAATCGATGCCGACCTGCTCGAGCACGGTGTCGGCGTTTGACTCGATCAGCTCGAGCGGCTCCTCCGAGAGCACCTCGAACGGCTTCAGCGCACGCGTGATGTAGGGGACGCTGATTGCGTTGGTGACGGCCCTCGCAGCCTGCCTGGCGGCGCGGCCGCCGCTGCGGCGGCCACTGCTTGTCTCGGTCATGCTGGGCTCCTTTGGGGGGCGGAACGGCGACGGCGGCGGGCGCCGTCGGGGGAGGGCTCGGCGACGCGTCGGGGCGGCAGCTGCACGGCCGCGCGCAGCCGCTCGTAGGGATCGACATCGTGCGGGATCGCCATCGCGCCGACGAACAGCTCCTGGAAGCGCGGCTCGACGGCCGTCTCGATCTTCTCGACGCGCCTCACGACCCCCTCGATCTCGGCCCGGGCGGAGCGATCGAGGAGCGCGATCCGCGCGCCGGTGCCGGCTGCGTTGCCTGCGGAGGTGACGTGGACGGGGTCGCAGTCGGGGACGAGGCCGAGCACGAGCGCGTGCACCGGATCGATGTGGTTGCCGAACGCGCCGGCAAGGCGGATCCGGTCGACCCGGTCGATCCCGTAGCGCTCGAGGAGGAGGGTGCAGCCCGCATGGAGCGCGGCCTTGGCCAGCTGGATCTGACGCACGTCGTTCTGCGTCACCGTCAGCAGCGGCTCCCCGTCCGAGAGGACGTACGAGAACGTGCGGCCGTCGCTGACGATCCTCGGCGTCCGCGCCGCGAGAGACCCGTCGATGGTGCCGTCCGTCGTCAGGATCCCGGCGAGGTGCATCTCGGCGATGGCCTCGATGATCCCGGAGCCGCACACGCCCGTCACGTGCGTGCCCTCGAAGCCGGGCTCGTTCGACCAGGCCTCCGTTCCGATCACGCGGAAGCGCGGCTCCAGCGTCTCCGGGTCGATACGCACGCGCTCGATGGCCCCGGGCGCGGCGCGCTGGCCGCAGCTGATCTGGGCGCCCTCGAAGGCTGGGCCGGTCGGGCTCGACGCCGCGAGCAGCAGATCGCGGTTCCCGAGCACGATCTCGGCGTTCGTGCCGACGTCGACGATGAGGTTGACCTCGTCACCGAGGTGCGGTCCCTCGGAGAGGATCACGCCGGCCGTGTCGGCGCCGACATGGCCGGCGATGCAGGGGAGGACGTAGACGCGCGCGCCCGGGTGCACGGGGAAGCCGAGCTCCGTCGCGAAGCGGTGCACCGCCTCGTCGACCGCGAGCGCGAAGGGCGCCCCGCCGAGCTCCGTCGGGTCGAGCCCGAGGAAGAGGTGGTGCATGATCGGGTTGCCGACGACCGTGAGCTCGAGGATGTCGTCGCGTGAGACGCCGGCGTCGTTCGCGAGCTCGGCCGTGAGCTTCGCGAGGCAGCCACGGACGGTACGCGTCAGCTCCTTCTCCGAGCCCGGGTTCATCATCACGTACGAGACCCGGCTCATCAGGTCCTCGCCGAAGCGGATCTGGGGGTTCATCGCGCCGGCCGAGGAGAGCACCTCGCCGCTCGAGAGGTCGCAGAGGTGGCCCGCCACGGTCGTCGAGCCGATGTCGAACGCGATCCCGAGCATCGTCTCGTGCAGGCCCGGCCAGACGCCGCTGATCACCGACTCGTCGTGCACTGCGACCGTGACCCGCCAGCCGCCCGCGCGAAGCGCCTTCTGCAGGCCCGGCAGGACGTGCCCGTCGCAGGCGAGCCCGGTCAGCTGCCACTCACGTTCGAGCGCCTCGCGCAGCCGGCCGAGGTCGCTCGTCGGTGACGCCAGGTCGGGCTCGTCCACCTCGACGTAGTGGAGCCTGACGACGGGGTCGATCTCGATCGGGTGCGCATCGGCCTCCTTGCGCACGACCTGACGGTGCACCTGGCTCTCGGGCGGCACGTCGATCACGAGCTCGCCGAGGACGCAGGCGGTGCAGCCGAGCCGTCGCCCGGCGCCGAGGCCCCGCTCGGCTGCGTAGGCGCGCTCGACCTCGCTCAGGGGCGTGAGGTGCGATGCCGCCGACGTGATCCCGTGCTTCGCGTGCTCGCCCTCGCTCACCTCGACCTGGCAGCGCCCGCAGATGCCACGGCCGCCGCAGACGGAGTCGATGTCGACCCCGAGCCGCCGGGCCGCGTCGAGCACGCTGGTGCCCGCCGCGAACCGGCCGCGGCGCCCGGAGGGCGCGAAGACGACGAGGTGGTCGGCGCCGGGCGCGGTGTGCGGCCTGCGCCGGGCGCCAGGATCTCCGGCCCGGGTCACGCCGTCGCGGCCCTCCGTCGCCCGTCCCGACCCCCACGGCGGCCGCCGGCCGCGGCACCGTCTCCAGGGGAGTCGCCGTTCCGGGCGATCCAGGCGGCGCAGTGCTCGTCGTTGCCGTTCATCACGTCGGCGGCCCGGATCGCCTGTCTGACCTCGGCGTGCAGCGGGCTCGTGATCGCGGAGGTGAGGCCCGAGGCGATCGCCATCGGCAGAAACGCCGCGTTCAGCGCCGGGCGGTTCGGGAGGCCGAAGCTGACGTTCGACGCGCCACACGTCGAGTTGACGCCGAGCTCCTCCTTCAGCCGCCGCACGAGCCGGAAGACCTGGCGGCCGGCGGTGCCCATGGCGCCGATCGGCATCACGAGCGGGTCGACGACGACGTCCTCCTTCGGGATCCCGAAGTCGGCCGCGCGCGACACGATCTTCTTCGCCACCTCGAAGCGGACGTCGGGATCCTCGGAGATGCCCGTCTCGTCGTTCGAGATCGCGACGACGGCGGCACCGTACCTGGCCACGAGCGGGAGCACGCGCTCCATCTGCTCGTCCTCGCCGGTGACGGAGTTGACGAGCGCCTTGCCCTGGTAGACCGAGAGACCGGCTTCGAGCGCGCCGACGATGGAGGAGTCGATGCAGAGCGGCACGTCGACGGTCGACTGCACGAGCTCGATCGTGTGGCGGAGGATCGCCGGCTCGTCGGCCAGCGGGATGCCGGCGTTCACGTCCAGCATCTGCGCGCCCGCCTCCACCTGCGCGATCGCGTCCGCGATCACCGTCTCGAAATTGCCGCTCTTCATCTCCTCGGCCAACTTCTTGCGGCCGGTCGGGTTGATTCGCTCGCCGATGATCACGAAGGGGCGGTCGAACCCGATCACGACCTCGCGGGTCGGCGAGGAAAGGACCGTCTCTGTCACGCCTGCTCCTCTTCTCCGCTCGCGCGGATCAGCCGCTCGAGCCTCTCGTCGGGGTAGTCCTGCTCGATCTGTTCGGCTGCGGCGGCCACCTGCGCGGCGAGATCGTCACCGCAGGGCCGGCTCTTCCGACGCCATTCCTCGAGGTAGGCGTCCGTCCCGATCAGCCCGGCCCGCATGGCGGCGGCGTCGATCGCCTCCTGGAACCTCTCGGACAGCGGGGCCCGGGCCGCGTTCCGGCCCTTGCCCGCCGTCACCTGCGCGGGAATGTCGCGCCAGGCGATGATCGTGAGCTCAGGCATGCGCTGCCGCGTTCACGAATTGTACGAGCGACGGCTCCAGCTCGCCGTATCCCGTGCGCCGCTGCTCGAACGCGAGCCCGAGGAATGCCGCCGCGGCCGCGGCGCGCTGGCGCAGCGCCGGGTCGTCCGTCTGCGCCAGGTAGACGACGCGCCTGTAGTTGCCGAACATGACCTGCACGAGCTCCGGATGGGTGTCGAGCCGGTACGGGCGCACGACGAGGGCGTCGAAGTGCCGAGCCAGGAAGTCGGTCAGGTAGTACGTGCCGGCCTCCTCCTCCTGCATCGCGTCCCACGCCTCGTTGCCCGCGAGGAAGCCGTAGCAGTGCGCTCCCGGCAGCCGTTCGACGCGATGCCGCTCGAGCACGGCGTCGAGTGCGCCGCCGGTGCCGCAGTCCGCGTAGGCGACGAACACCCGCGCGTAGCGCCCCGCGTGCTCGCGCAGCTTCGCGTCGACGGCGCCCGCGATCTTCTCGGGCGTCGAGTGGAGCTTTGCCGGCAGGCAGCGGACGTCGACGTGCGTCCAGCCGTTGAGGCGGATCACCTGGAGCACCTCGCGCGCGACGGCGCCGCAGGCGAGGACGAGCACCTCCGGCGGGCCGGCAGGCTCGTACGCAACCTCTTTCTCGAGCAGCTCTGTGGTCGAAGGCTCCGGCATGTCCTCTACGCCCTTGCTGCGGCCCGCCGCGCCAGCACGAGGGCCTGGGCCGTCTCCGCCGCCACGGCGGCGTCGCGGCAGTAGGCGTCGGCGCCGATCGCCTCGCCGAACTCCTCGTTCAGCGGGGCGCCGCCGACGAGGACGATGTAGTCGTCGCGCAACCCCTTCTCCTTGAGCGTGTCGATCACGACCTTCATGTAGGGCATCGTGGTCGTCAGGAGCGCCGACATCCCCAGGATCTCGGGCTTGTGCTCCTCGAGCGCCTCGAGGTACTGCTCGACCGGGGTGTTGATGCCGAGGTCGATCACGTCGAAGCCCGCGCCCTCGAGCATCATCGCGACGAGGTTCTTGCCGATGTCGTGGATGTCGCCCTTGACGGTGCCTATCACGACCTTGCCCGCGCGCTCGGCCCCCGTCTCCACGAGGAGCGGGCGGAGGATCTCCATCCCTCCCTTCATCGCGTTCGCGGCGAGCAGCACCTCGGGGACGAAGAGAATGCCGTCGCGGAAGTCGATCCCGACGATGCGCATGCCCTCGACGAGCGCGTCGTTCAGCACCCGGTCTGGCCCCCAGCCGCGGGAGAGGAGGATGTTCGTGCCCTCGACGATCTCGGGAGCGAGGCCGTCGTAGAGGTCGTCGTGCATCTGGGTCACGAGCTCGTCGTCGGTCAGGGAGCTCAGGTCGATCTCTTCGTCGCTCATGCCGCACCTCGTTTCACGTCGTCGTAGCCGTTGCGGGTCGAAAGGGTCGAGGCCTCCTCGCGCACGAGCCGGCCGAGCTCGTCGAGCAGGCCGTCGTGCAGGCGAACGGTGGGGCCGGAGACGGCGAGCGCGGCGACGACCGCCCCGTGTGCGTCGCGCACCGGCGCCGCCACGGCCCAGAGGCCCGGCTCGAGCTCGTCGACGGCCGTCGCGTAGCCGCGCGCGCGGGTGCGCTCGAGGTCGCTGCGCAGGCCGACGTGATCGGTGATCGTGCGCGGGGCGAGCTGCTCCAGCGCCCCGGCGGCAACCGGCACGGCGCCCTCGGCGAGAAAGACCTTCCCGACGACGGAGCCGTGATTCGGCACGAGCCGGCCGACCCAGTTCGTCGAGCCGATGAAATGCCTGCTGTCGCGCTGGTCGAGCATCTCGGTGCCGCTCGCCCTGGCGACGCCGAGGTTGACGGTCTCGCCGCTCGCCCGTGCGAGCCGGTCGAGCGACTCCGCCGCAAGCGCGACGATGTCACGGGGCGGCGTCTCGCGGCCGGCGTAGGCGCGGAGCACGGGGCCGGGCGTGAGGGCGCCACGGGCCGGCTCGCGCTGAACGAGGCCCTGACGCTCGAGCGCCGCGACGAGGCGGGAGGTCGTGCTCTTCGGCAGGCCGCTGCGGTCGGAGAGCTCGCCCACCGTGGGCGGCTCCGCCGTCTCGATCACGTGCACGAGCAGCTGCGCCGCGCGATCGATCGACTGGGTTCCGGGAGTGGGGGCGGTCGTTGCCATCTCACATGGTGGAACGAATCGTTCCACCATGTGAGTCTACTGACATGCCACGACACGCGTCAACGGGCCCCGGTGCCCACGCCGCCGCTCCGGCAGGGCCGCCGCCCCGGCCGCTGTTGCGACGGCCTTTCGGTCAGCTCGATCGTACGGCGCTCGACGAACAGGTTTCGGTGCGCGCGACGATCAGCGTCCTCGACAGCGACCTGCTCGCGAGAATCGCGGACGAGGCCGAGC
>Ga0209048_10006182_pt1 | contig 11230 bp, 10 predicted proteins | sample FrelakmetCRP12CR_FD_187146 | JGI IMG/M metagenome (GOLD analysis project Ga0209048, IMG submission 187146) | Freshwater lake sediment microbial communities from the University of Notre Dame, USA, for methane emissions studies - CRP12 CR (SPAdes)... | ecosystem: Environmental > Aquatic >... | reverse complement strand
CAGAGAAGAATTGGCCCACTGGTTCGCGATTCTGTCTCCTACCCCCATCTCCTTGGCAAGGGTAAAGATCTGATCGGCAACCTTCAGAGAGAACCCCATGGGGTACCCTGCACGCAGGTCGCACATGATGGATGCCGTGTTTAAGATGCCCATATACCAGTTCTGGATATCCGTTTCAATACCTGTGGCAACAGCCCAGGCAGGGGTAATAAATGTGGTGATCCACTCGAAGATGTCCTGCGGCAATCCTTCCTGGTGAAAGTACCCAAGCTCATTGCCCTCCCAGGTTACCGGTGTCCCGGGGGCATCATGCCGAATGGACACCTCGTCTGCCTGGCACTGGATCTTGATAAGGTTCAATAACTCACCTAGTGCCTTCAGGGATGGCCCTGATTGGAGGAGCTTCTTCATGCCGAGCTCCAGCGAGATATTCACCTGCTTCATGGCCCCGGTTTGTGCAAAGGTGGCTACATGGGTCCCTTTCTTTTTTGCATGGGACAGTGCCTGGTGTGCGACATTAATAATCCCTTTTGCATCCTGGGCTTCATCGGGTAAGGTTGCCACCCCTATGGTCATGGTATCTGCAAGATCCGCCCCGAGGTTCAAGGTGGCTTTATGCAAGGCACTGACTGCATCTTGCGCAGTACAGCCGGGCAGGATTGCAAAGAAGCTGAGCTCTTCGTACCTCAATACCTTGTCATAGCAACGCAGGCCCTCCTGTATCCTCTTGGCTAATATCTTAAGGGTCCTTACCCCTTCGGGAAGATGTTGATACAGACCGAATTTGTCTCTATCTTCTATCTCAATGATCGCAACGCTTAAAGGAAAGCTGAGTCTCTTGGAAAGCTCCTCGTACTGATGCAGGATATCCAGGAGGATATGCCTCTGGGGGATATCAATGCGGATATCCAGTGCATCATCGAACTCCTTTTCAGGGGCCAGTACTTCCCTAAGCACCTTCTCCGAGCTCAGCAGGAGGTGCTTGGTCAGGATGAGATCATTCATGCAAAAAGGGATCACACCTTTCCTGAAAAGCTCTACGCACCCTATGATCTTGGTATCCTTGTAGATAGGAAGCCCGATCATGGATGTACAACTGATAGGAAGCTCATCGGTATTGAGCCCTGCCCGGGACATTTCCGGGACAAGAATGGGCCTGGCCATCTCCCGGATGGCATTGGTAAAGATATCACCCTTTTCGATATTGCCGGGTATCTCGCCTTGTAATCCCCTGCAGAACCAGGTATTCTGTGGTTCCCAAAGGTAGACAAAGGCAACATCATAGGGGGTAATATGGCCTATAAAATTGAGGAAAAGGTCCGATATCTTCTCGATCCTTACCTCCACGTCGGACAAGAGTGAAACCTGGAAAAGTAAGGGGATTATACTTGCATTATTTTTTATGAATTCAGGAGAGAGTTCAAGTGTTTGATCAACAATATATTCATTCAATCTATCAGGCCACATAGTAGTTCCCGTCTACTCCCCAAATTGTATTAAAATTAAAACAGTTAAATATACCCATGGGTTTTACATACGACTCTGTTGAGTATACCAGTATGATTCGAACTCTCGACAGGCCTTCTTCAGATCACACAAGGTCCTGATGCCCAACCTTCCGAGCTGTTCGAGAATCTCTCTCCTGGTAAGCCACACGATGAAGACCCCCATGGATTTCAATATGTTCTCAATAACATGTGCAAACATGGTGCCACAGATCAAATATCACTCAACATATTAATGTTACAACTGATAAAGGACTTATGGCCTCCTGAGGATTGATTCACTAATAGAACTTTTCTTACTCTTTATAAGAAATAAATTTCATACCGTGAGCACATAGTGCTATCATAAGAAATCAATATCCACAAGCATATAAGCCTGATCAGGTTGTTTTTTGCCTATCCGGAAAGCCCCTCATACCCATAGCCCACAGGGAACCAAAATACAGCCCGCTACCCAGCACTATTGATGAAAAAAGCAGCAAGCAGGATTTCAAGGTCATGCCTGCATTCCATATATTCATGCGGGCAAAAGGAACCAACACAATGCCCATTATGACAGCGGCTGCAAACATCTTACCAAACTGTCGCACATGCTCTTTCGGGATGTGGATTCCAGCCCTTCTAAGATATTTATGCTGAATAAGGACCTGGGCAAAGACCGAAATACTGCTGGCAAGGGCGATCCCGGCATGCTTCATAAAGGGCATGAGGATGAGACAGAATATCAAGTTCACTACCAAGCTCATCCAAGAGATGTTCACTACTGCCTTGGCCTTTTGCATGGCGTAGAGCGCCTGAGTCTGTATCCGCGTATATCCTACGGCCCAGAGACTTAAGCCATACATCTGCAGGGCATAAGCCGATGCAAGGGCATCGCTGTAAGTAAAGGCACCACGCAGGAAGAGGACAGCGAAGATGGGCCTTGCCAGGACAAGAGAGCCAACAGTGGCAGGGATTGTGAAGAGAAGGACCGTTAGAAGCCCCCTACCCATGAGAAAAGAGAACCGCTCCGTGTCGAAACGTGCAGAGGCCGAGCTCATAGCGGGCAGCATCACATTGCCCACGGAAAAGGCGAAGATCCCTAAAGGAAGCTCCAGAATCCTGTTTGAGTAATAAAGATAGGAAACGCTTCCCTGCGGAAGCAGCGAGGCAAGCAAGGTCCCTATGAGCACATTGATCTGATATATGGAGGCCCCGATAGCCGCCACACCAAGGAGGCGGATCACTTGCCTCACCCGTGGGGAATTGAAGTTGGAAGTGAATCCCAGGGGAACACGTTTTTTCAGCAATGGGGGAATCTGTATCAGGATCTGCGCGATACCCCCGGCTATCACCCCCCACGCTAACGCATCTGCAGGCGAAGAGAATAGGGGATATGCCACATAACAGATCAAAGGCACGCCGATCATAAAGAGGTTCATGAAAATCGGTGCAGCAGCAGGTGCCGCAAAATGTCCCAACGAGTTGAGGATACCCATGAAGAGTACGGCGACACCTATAAGGAGTATGTAGGGAAACATGATCCGGGTAAGGTGAACCGTCGTGTCGAAGACACCACTATGGAGAAACCCCGGAGCCATGACTGCAACAAGGGCAGGGGCGGCGATCTCGCCGATGATCACCACTACCACCAGGCTGTAGAACATCAGCGTCATGATCTGTTGGGCCATGAGGTAGGCCCGCTCTATCCCCTCACGCTCCTTGACCTCGCTGAACACAGGGACGAATGCCACGCTGACAGCGCCTTCGGCCATGAATCGTCTGAGGAGGTTGGGGATCCTGTTCGCAACAACAAAGGCATCGGCGAGGAGGCCTGCCCCGAGGAGCCAGGCCATTATCATATCACGGATAAAACCGAGGATTCGGCTGACTGCGGTGAGCCCACCGACCGTGGCGACGTTCTTCTTGAAGCCGTCCCTCATATCAGTGGAATTTATTGAGTGCGGGAGTGGCCGTACTAATCCCCCACGACCTTTGCCTTGATACGGGCATCCTTGGCCTTGATGGTCTCCTGATCAGTTTCGATATGCAATGTCCCGAAAAAGAAATCAGTAGGCAGACCTGCCTGAAAACGCACCTCCACCGAGATGGACTTGTCAGGATCGAGTTTCACCTTGCCCTGCTGGGAAATCGAGAGCACGGTTGAGGGGTTTGCGGATATGGAGGTAATGGTTAGGGGCTCTTTCCCCTTGTTTGTAATGGTAAACATCTTTTTATTAATAGAACCTGTTTTCACTGTCCCGAAATTGACATCCATAGGCGTTACGGAGAGGATCTCAACAATTTTAGCCTTCATGGTCAACTTGAGAACCGGCATCACCGGATCATTGGTTTCAACCTCGATGTTTTTCGTATAGTCACCTTTAATATAACGCGTTGAGATGTTCACCACGATTTTCTGAGTCTTGCCCGGTTCAATCTCCTGCCCTCCCGGGGCAGTTACCGTGGCGCCTCAACAGGGTTTGGGCTTGAAGGTAAGCTTCTGATCTCCTCCATTCTTAAGGAGAAATTCGTGTGACATATCCTTACCCTCAAAGAGAGTCCCTGCATCATAGACCGCCTGGTCTATCTGGACCTTGGGTGATGCATGGCATGATGTTACGGAAATCAGGGAAAGGGCGAAGAACGCGATGAACAAGCTCGTAAACTTCAAAGAATTAATCATAGAGTCACCTCCAGTACCCATGGCTAACATAATTTTTTTCTGTTTGCCACTGGGTTTTCAAGACCATTTTGTGTTCGTGTTGACTTTTCATACTCCAGAGAATACATCTAAGCCATGCGTGGAAAATTGGAACATCCAAGAGGGCTCATTGAGCTCATTTCCGTAGAAGTGGAACGAATCGATAATGAGTATCGAGAGCTGTGGCTGAGTTTTGAATATACCTGCCCCGGCGGCGAGTATAAATCGGCCATGGTGCTGCCTATCACTAACTCCAAAGAGATGGTGAACTTCTTTTTCAAAGAACTTATCAGCGAGGCCAAACACCTCTCTGAGATTGAAAAAATCGAGGCCTTAAACGTCGGACTCTTTGTGGCCAACAAGACCGACACCATGCTGCCGATAAAAAACCTGTGCCAGCGCGTGATAGATGTACTCAATATTGCCGAAGATCTTCATGAGAACCGCGAGTTCATTGACCTGTGCACCTCGGGGTTCCACTTCAAGGATGGATCTAACTCTTTGAGCGCCAAGGGTTTTGAGGAGCGCTTCAAGATCTTTATGGGCCGAGCCACGGACAAGATGTCACAAGGCTACTATACCATAGCGGCGGATGACCTGGAAAAGGCGAACATCCTGTGCTCTACCAGCCCACTCATAACCAAGCTCATAGGCATCTGCCACCGCGAACTGGGCCATCTCGATCTTGCCCTGGAGATGTTTACAAGGGCCATGGAACTCGGCGATAAGGAAAAGGATACCTATCTTTATCTCTCTGAGATCCACTTCTTCCTCAACGATATGGAGCACGCATACGATATCCTTGAAAAGATGCTTAAAGAACACCCTGGCGATATAAGGGCCCTTGTGGAACTCGCCAATATTAAATATCAGATGGACGAGGAATACACCACCTATCTTGACAGGGCTTATGCCATTGAACCAGAGCAGACCCAGAAGACAATCCTCCAGACCTTTGTGTTTAAGAAGGTGGGCGGAGGCAAGAAGGCCCGCATGTCAATCGTTGAGGCCTCAAGGCTTTTAGACATACCCGAGCACAGTATCAGACAGCTCGCCGGCAGCAACAGGTTGCCTGTCAGGGCATTCCCGGACAATGACGAGCTGGTGCTTGATGAGAATGAGCTCAAATCATGGGCCTACGTTTACAGGAGATACAAGCTGCTGCAGGATGAAATCGAGAGAGTTAGCACTCACCCGACAGGGGAGAAAAATCAAGGCATGGCTCTACTTTCCTGAGCCTGCACCGAAAGGCCTGCTACCAGCGCTTATCTTCTGCCACGGGATACCAGGCTCGAAACCAGACCCTTCTGACAGGGGCTATATCCCCCTTTTTGAAGAATTCACCAGCCTCGGCCTTGCCTGTGCCGCCTTTAATTTTTCAGGCTGCGGGCTGTCCGAAGGGAACATCGACATGTTAGCCTGGCATAAGGATCTGGACGCCGTCATCGATGCGGCTTACGACTGCCCCGGGATTGACCCGAAATCCATTCACTGCATCGGCTTTTCTGCAGGCGGGGCCATTGCATCAAGGATCGTATCGTATAATAAGCACGTGGCCAGCCTGCTCCTCATGGCAACCCCGTGTAACTTTGCCGATATCCTTCCAAAGGACCCGGCACTGCTCAAGGCCCACTTCCTTTCCATCGGGACTATCCGTGACGATTCCTTTCCCGGCGATCTCATGAAGTGGTACAAAGATTTTCTTGAAGTTGATCCGGCCCACTGGCTGCCGTTCATAAGCCCAAGGCCGGTGGGGATCGTGCACGGCGACCATGACGAGACCGTTCCTGTAAGCCATGCCAGGAAGCTCTATGATAAGGCATGGGATCCCAAGAAGATCACCATCTTGGAAGGCGCCGGCCACCAATTACGAAAAGACCCCCGGATCATACAGGTCATCCGGGACTGGTTGAAAGAGGTGCTTTAATCCACAATGGATAATCAGGAAAACAGGTATTTTCCGATCTTCGTTGACTTGCAGGACAAGCTCGCAGTGGTGGTGGGAGGCGGCATGGTGGCTGCCCGGAAAGTGGAATCACTCGTAAAGGCAGGCGCCAGGGTCAAGGTCATAGCGCCCGAGGTAGTGAACGAGATTGCAGAAACCGTGGATGTTGCCATAGAACTCAGGGAATACGAGGAAGACGATCTGGAAGGTGCCTTCCTGGTAATCGCAGCCACCCACAGCGAGAAGATAAACCGTGCGGTGAGCGAAGAGGCCCTCAATCGCCGGATCTTCTGCAATGTAGTGGACAGGCCCGAACTCTGCTCGTTCATTGTGCCCTCAATAGTGGACCGCGGCCCCATCAGGATCGCCATCTCCACGGGCGGCTTTTCCCCTGCCTTGTCCAGGAGATTACGCATGCTCATCGGCAAGAACATCGGAGACGAGTACGTGAGCCTGGCCGCCATCTTAGGTTTGATCCGCCCCCTTGTCCGTTCTCAGAGCGGCACATCCGATGATCACAAGAGGATCTTCGAACTGCTCATCGATTCGGAGCTTATCGATGCCATCCGCTCAGGCGACCGCAGGCTTGCCGAGGATATCCTCTTCCAGGCCCTTGGGCAGCACATCGACCTCAAGGGGATCATACCATGACCATCACCATAGTACTGGCGCTGTACATCATAACCAGCCTGGGTTTCATAACCTATCTCTTTTTCAGAAAAGACAGCATCCTTTTTCTCATAAGGTTCTTGTATGCAGCTTGTATCAGTGCCCATGCGCTCTTTGTCATCACCCTCTGGCACTCATCAGGCCGGCTCCCTGTCGCCACTCCGGTAGAGGGTCTCAACGCGCTGATTCTCTTTTCATCCATAGCCTTTATGCCCTTTGTCATGAAAAGGAGCACATCCATACTTGCTGCATTCTTTCTGCCGGTTGCCGCGTGCGTGCTCGCCTTCATTGCTTCACCCCTGCAAAGCACACCAGGGGTATTAACCGCCTCATGCCAATACTGGTACCCCCTTCACACCTTGAGTGTGATCATGGGTGAGGCCTTCTTTGTCGTGGCTGCCATCGTCTCGGTGGTATACCTTATCCACGAGAGGAATATCAGAACCGGCTCCATCCACTCGTCCGTATCCGCCCTGCCTCCACTGACCATGCTGGATTCCATCCTCTATATATCGCTCTCTCTCGGTTTCGCTGCCATCACGGTAGGCATGATCCTAGGCGGCCTCTGGGCATCTGCCGTGGGTCTTCGGTTCAGCCATATCGCACCGAAGGTAATTGCCGGCGGCCTGACGTGGCTTGTCTTTGCCCTGAGCCTGCACCAGAGGCTTGCCATCGGATGGAAAGGGAGGCGCACCGCCATTATAACCCTCATAGGTTTTGTGCTCATGGTGCTGTTATTCATCATTATCAACCTCGCCTTCCCTGGCTCTCACGGAATAAGGCTTATCTGATGGAAAGGATTTGTTGTATCAGCATCAACCACAAGAACGCCCCTGTAGATATCAGGGAGCGCATCCGAGTTGAGCCTGCGGATCTCCAGGCAATACTCACTCATGACGCCGAGGCGTGCCCCTTGAATACCTGCAACCGCACCGAGGTTTACTTTACCACCCTGGAAAAGGCATCCCTGTTAAAGCTTCTCGAAGGCCTCTCAGGGGTCGATGGTGCAAGGATCGAAAAGGTTTGTGAGTATCTGAGCGGCTCAGACGCGGTCCGCCACCTCTTCATGGTGGCTTCAGGCCTTGACTCGCTGGTTCTGGGCGAATCCCAGATCCTTGGGCAGCTGAAGGGTGCCTACCGGCAGGCCCTTGCGGCAAACATCACGGACACCATCCTGAACAAGGCCCTTCACCGGTCATTCAGGACTGCAAAACGTATCCGCACCGAGACCAGCATAGGGGCTTTTCCCGTCTCAGTGGCATCAGAGGCCGTCGAACTGGCCGAGCACATCTTCGGAGATATCAGCGATAGCAGCGTTCTTATAGTAGGCGCAGGGGACATGGCGGGCATTGCAGCCAAACGTCTGAAAGACAGGGGCGTAAAGCACATGCACATCATCAACCGTACCTTGAGCGCAGCCTGTGACCTTGCAGCCGAGCTGGGCGGCTACGCACTGCCCTTCGAGCGCATGTCAGATGAGCTTGCAGCCAGCGACATCGTCATCACCTCCACCGGGTCCATGCACCCCATCATCACCAGGGACATGGTGGCATCGGCCATGAAGGTCCGGAAGAACCGGCCCATTATCATCATCGACATCGCAGTACCCAGGGACGTAGAGGAGGCCGTGGGCAAGTGCTACAACTGCTATCTCTACGACATCGATGGCTTGAAGGCCATTGTTGATAAGCACTTTGTGCACCGTGAGACAGAGGCGAAAAGGGCACTCGAAATTATTGACGAAGAGGTTGATAAGTTCGAAAAATGGCTGGATTCGCTGTCCGCCCGGTCTACCATCAAAGACCTGTTCAATCTCATGGACTCCCATATCGCAGACCAGCTTGACTCTCTGTCCATCCCTGAAGGAGAAAAAACTGTTGTGGAGAACACCCTGCGGGCATCCTATAAAAGGCTGCTTCACCGGCCCGTGAGCTTTCTGAAGGAACATCCGGAGATTAAATATATCGAGAACGTACGGAGGATATTCCAGCTTGATGAGGACTTTTCGGATAGGCACAAGGGGTAGCGCCCTGGCGCTGGCCCAGACTGAGATGGTGAGATCTGCGCTTGCCAGGGCAGTGCCCGGGATAGTTACCGAGGTCGTCACCATTAAGACTGCCGGGGATATTCTGGCCGACGCCCCGCTGGATGCCATTGGCGGCAAGGGCGTTTTTGTCAAGGACATCGAGCGCCAACTCATTGAAGGCCATATTGACATGGCGGTCCACAGCCTGAAGGACATGCAGGCCATCTTGCCCCATGGGCTTATCATAGGTGCATGCCTTACCCGTGAAGATCCACGGGACATGCTCTTCTCTAAGGGATACTATGATCTGGATACCCTGCCTTTCGGATCAAGCATCGGCACATCCAGCATGCGCAGGAGGTGCCAGATCAAGATAGTCCGGCCTGATCTTAAGGTAATGGAGATCAGGGGGAACGTGCCTACCCGCCTGAAAAAGGCGGGAGAAAACTTCGATGCGGTCATCCTGGCAGCAGCCGGCGTTATCAGGCTCGGGTTACCCCTTGGCATTGCCATAGATCCCCAAAAGATGATACCTTCACCCGGCCAGGGCATCATTGCCGTGGAGTGCAGGGGCATGGATAACGAACTGAAAGAGATGCTCAGTAAGCTCGATCATGCCCCTACAAGGGTCTGCGGCGAGGCCGAGCGGACCTTCCTGGCAAAGCTCGGCCAGGACTGCAACCTCCCGGCAGGCGCACTGGCTGTTGTGAAGGGCGAAGAGATCTCCATCACAGGCATGCTCGGCTCGCCGGACGAGACAACCATGGCCAGGATGTCAATGAAGGGCAAGACACCTGAGGTAGGGCGCCGGCTGGCAATCAACCTCATGGAGAAAATACACGGGAACGGTTCGCAATGAAGGTATTTCTTATCGGGGCAGGTCCGGGTGACCCGGAGCTTATTACCATCAAGGCACGGCGTATCCTTGAAAGATGCGATGCCGTGGTCTACGACGACCTTATCCCCGAAGAGGTCTTAGGACTTGCTCCCAGTCAGGCCCGGAAGATCTATGTGGGAAAGCGCGGGGGCAAGGAATACATGAAGCAGCCCCGGATCAACGAGCTCCTCTTGGGGCTCGCGCAAGAAGGGCTGAACGTGGCCCGTCTCAAGGGCGGAGACCCCTGCATCTTCGGCCGCGGGGGAGAAGAGGCTCTTTTCCTGCGTGAGCACGGCATCCCCGTTGAGATCATCCCCGGCATTACCTCAGCCATTGCCGGCCCCATAAGCGCAGGCATCCCGCCCACGCACCGGGGGCTTGCAGCCTCGGTAACCTTTATCACGGCCCACGAGGACCCCACCAAGGAATCGGGCTTTATCGACTGGTCTCACCTGGCCAAGGAGCCTGGCACCATCGTATTCCTCATGGGGGCGGGAAGGATAGGTGCCATCGCGGGCAAGCTCATGGAAAAAGGCATGGCCGCAGACACACCCTGCGCCGTAGTCCAGGATGCAACGACCCCCTCTCAGCGCCACGTCATCTCCACCCTAAGTTCAATAGGTCATGAGGCCGAGTTGAAGCATATAGCCTCGCCCTGCATCATCGTCGTAGGCAAGGTAGTGAGCCTGAGTGAAAAACTTTTCTCCAAGAATGACCTGCCCCTGTCCGGCATGTCCGTGCTCATCACAAGGCCTGATCACCTTGCCTTTGAGACTGCCTCGCTCTTCGCAACCAAGGGTGCCCGGGCCGTGGTCTACCCCCTCATTGAGATCGCGGCGCTGCCATTTGAAATCCCTGACCTGAAGACCTATGACATGCTCATCTTCACCTCCCAGAACGCGGTGAGTCTGTTCTTTGAAAAGCTGTTCTCACAAGGCAAAGATGCCAGGGCATTCTCATTAATAGAGGTCTTCTGCATAGGGCCCAAGACACGGGATGCCCTTAAGGGCTATGGGATCGTTGCCGATGGAATGGCGCGTGAATTCCGGGCTGAAGGTATTGTGGAGCTTCTCGCTCATAGGGATCTCGCGGGCAAGAAGGTGTGTCTTCCCCGGGCCAGAGGCGCACGGCCCTACCTGGTGGAGGCCCTGCAGGCCAAGGGGGCACTGGTGGATGAGATCATCATCTACGATACCATCCTCCCTAAAACCGCGAACCCTCTTGGATTCCTGCAGGCCCTCACTGGCATAGATACCGCCATCTTCACGAGCCCATCGGGCATCAAGCATGCCCTTGAGCTTCTCAAAGGCGAACCTGCACTTCTTGGCTCCAAAAGACTCGTTGCCATCGGCCCGGTCACGGCAAAAGCCATGGAAGGCTTCGGCCTGAAACCTGAGATCGTCGCTGATGAATACACGGATGAAGGCATCATCAAGGCATTACTAGGAGAAACACCATGATCGGCATATCAAAACTCTACTGCGGCACAATTGAGGCATCAGACCCTCTGCGCTACGGCCGCTCA
>Ga0209048_10006181_pt1 | contig 11231 bp, 5 predicted proteins | sample FrelakmetCRP12CR_FD_187146 | JGI IMG/M metagenome (GOLD analysis project Ga0209048, IMG submission 187146) | Freshwater lake sediment microbial communities from the University of Notre Dame, USA, for methane emissions studies - CRP12 CR (SPAdes)... | ecosystem: Environmental > Aquatic >... | reverse complement strand
CCTCGCACATGGACTCCCTGGATTTGGGTCTCGGACTTATGCTCGGTTCATCCAAGAGCACCAGTGACAGCACCCTGGCTCCAAATTATTCCCGCGAGGGGGAAGCAAGCGCTAGCCTCTTCGGTGTGCGGGCCGGGATTTTAGCCGATCTGGGGGGAGGATCCAGCTTCGATGCGAGCGGATCTCTGAGGCTGGACAAGGCAACCGACAAGATCACTACAATTTCGGGTTCGCAGGGAGATTTTTCAGCATCGGCAACTGAGATATCTTTTACTGCACGGGGAAAATTCAGGGTATCTGAAAAGTTTAATTTTGTACCGTACGGGATGCTGGGATTTGTTTCAGCGGAGCCCAAGGAGAATACTCCCCCCCTCAATCTCCAGCCAACTACCGCATCCTACAAGTACAGCTCCACCGCCTATGCTCTCGGCCTGGGAGGTGAAATCCAGACGAAAAGTTTTTACATCGCTGGAGGACTCAGCTTCCAGTTTGCCCAGATGAAGCAGGAGATAACTGCTCCCGGAGATACCTCCACGCTTACCAGCAAATATACAGCCCTGCCTGTTGTCAACCTGGGGGGTGAATGGTCTTTCACCAACTGGCTGACCGGCCGGATAGGTTATTTCAGGTCCATAGGCACAGTCACCTACAAAGAGGAAACACCCAACTCCACAACGGAGAACACGAGCACTGCCAACCCGGGGAGGATACTTCCGATTCCCACTCTCCCTTTTCCGGGCGTGCACAGCAATATTGACGTGGGGAGCCTCGGGGCGGCCTCCTGGGACGGTATCGTGACGCTTGGGCTAGGGTTCCAGTTCGGCGGCTTCGCTATCGATGCCACGGTAAGTGAAGAAGCTCTGCGCCGCGGCCTGGGCCTTATCGGCTCAACCGACAATATCAACACATTCGGCTACATGACAGCCAGCTATAATTTCGAGGAATGATTTCAGTTTGAAATCATTGTTTGACCGGGCGACCCCTTGGAAGAGGCCGCCTTTTTTTATCTGCGTGCTCCCCTAAAGGGGGCTGACGTTGAAATTTGCGTGCTGATAAACGAAAAGGGGAGAAGAAACATATTGAACTGCAGCGTAAATATTTGTAAATTCATTTGATGGATAAAAAGCGCTTCTCAACAGGCATTCCGAAACTTGACCAGCATGTCGGGGGGATCCTCCCCGGCGATTCGCTGCTGGCTTTTGTATCAGACCCCCTGGACGCTTCAGATCTTGTACGCTCTCTCCTGATGCACGCGGCGGCCGAAAATATCCCGTTGTATTATTTTTCTCTGGACGGCTCATACAGCTCATTTATGGCAAACAACCCCAAAGCGGAATCATTCAGGTATGAAGGGGGAAAAAGCGCTTCCGGGAACATTCTGGCCAGGATCAAAAGGCATGCCGCCCTGGTAAAGGGGCGTTCATACCTGATACTTGAGGATTTGTCGAAATGGAAAAAGCACCTTTCGACCGACAAGGGAGTGACGGATTTGCTGGCATACATGGCGGAGCTTGCCGCCAAAAAAAAATCTTTCCTGATCGCCACGGCTGTGAAAGGAGAGTTCAAAGGGGACGCTCTGGCCGGCTTTAAGGACTGCGCCTCGCTCTGCCTGGATTTCATCCGCAACCAGGATGAATTGTACCTGGTACCGCTTTCTCTAAAAGGCAGATACGTCTCACCCGGGATATTGCCGTTCAGGTGCGATCTACAGGGAAGGAAAGCACGCCTGGAGTCGCCCGGGAAGCTGGACTCCATGCTCGAATCTGTGCGAGAAAGCTACCAGCTCCTGTTTCAGGAAGCGGGAGATCCGATGGTGATTTTCGACATCAATGGCGATCGCCGGGAGTTCAACCGCCGCTCGAGTGAAATTCTGGGTTATGAGGAGGGAGAGCTGAAGCTTCTCAAACCCACATCTTTCCTCGTACCTGAAGAGAAAATCAAATTTTTAAGGTTTTTGCTTGAGCTGCGCAGGAAAAAGAAGGGGACCGCCGTCCTTGACCTTTTAAGGAAAGACGGCCGGCCGCTCCACATGGAACTTCTGGCCTCGAACGTAGGGGGAGGACTTTTCCTGTGCGCCGGCAGGGACATCTCCGAACGATTGAAGGCAGAATCTTACTTGAGGCAGAAGGAAGCCGAGTACAGATCTATGCTCGACGCGATCCCCCTGGCCGTAGCGGTAGCTTTGGGTGAGAGGATTATTTTTGCAAACAGGGCTTTCTTAGGGCTATTCGGCCATGACAAAGATGGACCTGCCGAGTTGAATGTGAGGGAACTGTTCGCCCCTGAATCCCGGGGGGAGTTCCGCAAAAAAACCCGCGCTCCCGGAGAAACACCGCCGTTCGATGCGGAGTGCCAGAGGCGCGACGGGAGCCGGTTCTCATCTAGCGTGGCATTCTCACGGATATCCTATGGGTCGAAGGACTGTCTGCAGATCTCTTTCCTGGATATTTCCGCGCAGAAAGAATATACGGAGAAATTGGCCGAGTCTGAAAAAAGATACCGGCTGGCGGTAGAAAGCTCCCCCTACCCGCTTGCCATGCTAAGGGAGGGGAACTGCATTTATGCGAACAGGGCTTTCTTTGATCTGTTCGCCGTTGAGAAGCCCGAAAACCTGATCGGAACGGATATCTCCCTGATCGCAAGTGGGGGGGAGCGCCAAAGGCTTGCTCTGGCATTAAAAAAACGCACCTCCGGCAAACAGGCACCCGCTTCCTCGGAGTTTGTCGGCATCGGGGCTGGCGGAAAAAAGATTAATTTTGAACTCACGCTTGTACCCGTTCCAGGCGGAGCCTCGGGGGGAGAGATGCTGGCTTTCTGCCGGGACAGGACTCTGGATAAGATCAACGAGGAATCTCTCCGGCAGCACTTGAGGGAGATGCACCTTCTCAGGGAGGTCATTCCGTCCCTGGAAAGTACGCTGGATCTGCATAAGCTGGCTCATTCGGCTCTTTTCAAAATAATGGATGTCATGTCATGGGAGATGGGGGCGCTCTTTCTTACGGACGAAAAATCGGGCAGTCTCAATCTCACCACAACCCGCAACATGCCGCAGGGAGTGACGGAGAAGCTAGCTTCTCTCAATACTTCCGAAGGCATAGGCGGATTTTTATCCAAAACGCTTCTGCCGCATCTCTTTTCCATGGAGAGCTACCCGAGCTATCTTGCGTTCAGATCCCTTTTCAGGGAAGTTGGAATGAAGGGGATCTGTTTCATTCCGCTTATATCCGGGAATGAGAAACTCGCCGGGATAATCATACTGGGATCTAAGTCCGGATCTCTTTTAAGTGCATATTCCGAGGATCTCCTGACTGCGATAGGGGTGAGCCTCGGCCGCTCGGTTTACAATGCAAAAGTCTACAATCAGCTGAAGGAGAACGAAAAACGCTTCCGCGAGCTTATAGAATCCAGCTCCGACACGCTTTACACGGCTTCCCCGTCGGGCTCGTTCCAGTACGTCAGCCCCTCCATCCACGGGCTTTCGGGTTACTCCCAGAAGGAGTTTTACCGCAATCCCTCCCTCTGGCTTTCGATCGTGCATCCCGAGGATAAAAAGATCCTTCTTGAAAGGACCGCCCACTTGGGAGAGACAAACCGGGGGATTTTAACCGAATACAGGATACTTCCGCGGGGGAAGGCATCCTACCGCTGGATCCGCGACCATATAAACATCCCGGGGGACGCCCGGGGGGGTGTGGGGGGTGTTCTGGGAACAATAGTGGATATTACGGAGGAAAAACAGCTTCTGGAGGGCTTGAGCGGGCATAACGCTCTGAGTTCCAGCATCTTTGCCAGCATCCAGGAGGGAGTCGCAGTATATGACCGGCATCTGAAATGCATAAAGTGGAACAATGCGATGGAGAAGGTCACGGGCTTGAAGGAGCGCGAGGTTTTGGGGAAATACGCTTCAGAAACCCTGCCGGGTTACTCCCAAGCAGTCGAGCAGCTCCTGGCCAGAGCCCTGAGTGCGGGTGAGGTGTCGGGATCCGAGGAGATAAGGTATACAGCGGGGGGGGGCACGCAGGAAGTATACCTGAGGGCCAGATATTTTCCGATGCGGGGTGAGCGGGAAGAGATCACCGGCGTAATCGGAATAATCACGGACGTGAGCAAGAGCAAGTTCCTGGAACATGAGATGCAGCAGTCCGAGCAGATCCTCACGAACGTCATTGACGCCATGGGGGACATCCTCACGATCACCGACCTGGAAGGAACCGTGGTGCAGGTGAACAAGGCATTCCTCAGGATCCTGGGATATTCGCGCGCTGATGCCGTCGGATGCGAGTTCCCCTATCCCTGGGTGCTTGAGGGTGAAATGGGCCGCTTCGTCGTCTGGATAGCCAACCTGAGGGAGCGCACGTGGCTGCATGATTTTGACATGACATGGAAGGCGCAGGACGGCCGTCTGATTCCGATGAGCCTCAGCACCACGCTGCTCAGAAATTCGATGGGCGAACCGATTGCGATGCTGAATATCGCCCGCGACATAACAGAGCGTAAAAAGCTGGTACGCGACCTGGAGAACCGCAACAGGCAGATCGAGATGATAAACCGCATCATCTCCAAGGCGAACGAGACTCTTGACTTCGAGGAGATATTCTCTCTGATCGCAAAAGAGATAAACGGGATAATACCTTCGGACATTATAAACGTGGGCTTGCTCGCGCGTGACTGTAAAACTCTCTCCGTATATGCGGCATACGGCAAACAGCCCACAAAAAAAGGGGATATTTACCCGATTGAAAAAACGCTCACACACCGAGTCCTCCAGGAGCGGAAACCGATCGTTGTATCGGATATTCTGGCTGAAGCCCCGCAGGATGATCTGGTTTCCAAGGCGAAGGGGCTCAGGTCCCAGATAACGCTTCCCATACTCATGAAGGGAAACATCATAGGGTCCCTCGTCATCGGGAGCAGGGAGCCCCACAGCTACTCCGAGGAGCACGCGGCAATGATTGAACCCATTGCCCACGAGATCGGGGCCATCATTGACAGAGTCCAGCTGTTCCGGCAGGTCACGGACGACTCATCTTACATCCACAACCTCCTGAACTCGCTTGAAAAAATAGTATATACGGTGGATACGGGGCTCAGGATAAGGGAGGTGAACAGGGCATGGCACGAATTGATGCGGGCATTCGGCGCCCCGGCCGCCCAGGATTTTCACGGCCTGCATCTTTTCGACGTGCTGCCGGTCGATTCCCTTAAGATCCTATATCAGAACGTAGTCCGGGGGCTCCTTTCCGGGAAAATAAGTCATTTTTCGGAAGAAATTGTTTTCCAGGTGCCCAGGCGGGGGCTCCGCACGCATCAGCTGACAATCAATCCGATGGTGATCGACAAGAAGATCACTGGTCTTGTTTTTACCCATACAGACATAACGGCCCTGAAAAACACCCAGGCCGAGCTTAAAAGGAGCAACGAACAGCTGCTGGCGCTGAATGAGATAGCTGCTTTAGTAAATACGTCCCTTGATCTGGGCAAGATGCTGGTGGGTGCCATCCCCCTTCTGAAAAAAACGATCGGTGCAAGCGCGGTTATTGTTTATCTCAGGGAGGGGGGAGGCGACAACGACCTGGTGCTGGCAGGCCAGATGGGTTTCGGCGAGAGCGACCTGGCCGAAATCGGCCGCCTGCAAACAGCAGGCTCTGCCACGGGAGACGTGATTTCCAGAAAGCAGGCGATGTACATAAGGGAGAAGGCCTATGAGGACCTCCGGATATTGAAGGAGAACCGGGAGAGGCTCAAGCGCCTGCATCTGGAGGCCATGGCGCTTATTCCGCTCACCTCGAAGGAGACTGTCCTGGGAGCGCTTGATATATTTTACGACTCGCCGCATGATTTCACAGAATACGAAACACAGGTGCTCTCCCTTGTGGGCAGCCAGCTCGGAACCGCCATAGAAAACGCCCGGCTCTACGGCGAGTTGTATTCTCAGATAGACCGCCTCTCGGTTCTTTACGAACTCAGCCAGGAACTCACATCCACCCTGAACGTTGACCAGATATTCCGGGCGGTATACGCGCACGTCAGTAGGGTCATGCCCTACAGGAGTCTCAGGATAGATCTTTATAACGAGACCCTCGGGACAAAGACGCCCGTTTTCGGCGTCGAGCTCGAGGGCAACCGGGAAACCTTTATCCCCATGCCCGGTCAGCCCTCTCTTGTGGCTCCTGAGAGTCCCGAGCAGGATGTCCTGGAAGCCAGGCATTCCCTGAGGTCTGCCGACCGCGCCTCTATGTTCATTCCCATGCTCTCAAAGGAGGCAATTATAGGGATCATGGCACTTGAAGCTGAGCCCGGTTCAACCTACACGGAGAATCATCTCAGGCTTCTGGAAAGCATCGGCAACCTTACGGCCATAGCCCTTGAAAAAGGGAAGCTGTACGAGGAAACCCTCCAGAAATCGGCAGAAATCCAGAGGCGGAACAAGGAGCTGGATGATTTTACATACGTTGTGTCCCACGACCTGAAGGAGCCCCTTATCAGCGTGGAAGGTTTCAGCAAGATCCTGCAGGCCGACTACAACGAAATCATACAGGCGGAAGGAAGGGATTACCTGGATTCCATCGTGGGCGCCACCACAAGAATGAAGGGGCTGATTGACGATCTTCTGATGCTTTCGAGGGTCAGCCGTCCATCTGAGTCTTTTAAAAACATACCCCTCGGCATGATATTGCGTGAAATAGTTACGGACATGGAATTCACGGTAAAGCGGCGGGGGGTCAGGCTTCAGATCCCGGATGAGATTCCGCAGGTCTACGGGAACGAGACCCAGCTCAAAATACTCTTCAGGAACCTCATAAGCAATGCGATAAAATTCAACAACTCACCCGCTCCCGCCGTGGAGATCGCATTTCAAAATGCCGAAAATAATTATTATCTTTTCTCCGTCAGGGATAACGGCATAGGCATCGACAGGGAATTTCACGAGAAGATATTCGTTATATTCCAGCGCCTTCACCGGCGCGAGGAATATGAGGGTTCCGGGGCTGGCCTTGCCATTGTCAAGAAAATAGTCGAGAAACACGACGGCAGGATCTGGGTTGAATCCGAACCTGGAAAGGGTTCCACGTTTTATTTCACGATTCCGAAACCTTTGACACTTGAACAATAAGGGCCTATATGGAGAACGACATAATCAAAATACTGCTTGTTGAGGACAACAAGGATTTTGCAAAGCTTGTACAGGTTTACCTGCAGAGACACGACAAGGACAAGTTCTCAGTCTGCTGGAAGGAAAATTACACGGACACAATGGCCGAACTCCTCTCAAAGGGGGATTACGACATAATACTCATGGATTATTTCCTGCCCGGGAAAAACGGGCTGGAGATAACAAAGGAGCTGAAGGAAAAGAAGTACGACATCCCCGTGGTTTTTCTCACGGTAAACAAGGATTTTGAACTGGCCGTGGACGTGATGAAGCTGGGAGTGGATGATTACCTCGTCAAGGAGGAGATATCCTCCCCAGTTTTGCCAAAAACGGTCATCAGCATAATTGAAAAGCGGAGGCTCAAAGAACAGATAATGCAGGTGGAAATCAGCCAGAAGCGGCTCCAGGCAGTCCGGGAGACGCTCTCCGGCGTGCTGGCGGAATTTGAACGGCCGATTTTCGGGATGAAGACTCTCTCGGCGGAGTTCCAGACAAAGCTGACCGCCGAGGACAAAAGACACTATGTCAAGATAATCGACGAGAACATAAACAGGATGATCGACAAGCTGGAAAAGCTGAAATCCCTCAAGGTATACAAGACGATCAAGTACATAAAAGACATCAAGATGATCGATCTCTCCTGATGGATTTTGCCAGGAAATTCCCGCCTTACGGTTTATTTGGCATCGCTTTCATTTTTCTCTCCGAACTGCTCCTTTTCCTGGGCTTCAAATGGGCCGGCCAGTTTTTCACACCCATGGTCTGGACAGGGTATATTTTACTGGTGGACGCCCTGAATTACCGCTTCGCAGGATCCTCACTTATGACAGCCGGCAGGCGTGAATTTCTTGCAATGCTCCCATGGTCTGTCATCTGCTGGCTGATTTTTGAGGCTTACAACCTGCGGCTCTGTAACTGGAGCTACATTCAGCTGCCCAGTGATACATTCGTGCGCCTCTTCGGCTACGTGTGGTCTTTTGCAACGATATTTCCGGCTATCCTTGAGACGGCCGACCTGCTGAAGAAGTATTTCTCTTTCAAACGGGAAAAAAGCAGTATCCCGCGCCCCTACCCGCCCGCACCGGTCATGGCAGCCGGTGCCGCCTGCCTTCTGATTCCCCTGGTTTTGCCTCAGCCGGCTGCCTCCAAGCTCTTCGCAGTGGTGTGGGTCGGTTTCTTTTTTCTCCTCGACCCTGTGAAGGGCAAGGGGAGATCTGTCATTGCCCAGATGCTGGGCGGAAATTATTCCACGGCCGCCTCACTCGCGGCGTCCGGCCTCCTCTGCGGCATTCTCTGGGAGTTCTGGAACTACCGGGCTGTGGCGAAATGGGTTTATACGGTTCCTATTTCATTTGCTGGGCCCAAGATTTTCGAGATGCCGCTTTTGGGATACCTGGGCTTCATCCCGTTCGCATTTGAATGTTACGCTTTTCAGGAGTTCCTTGTGACTCTTTTTCCTGGGCTGCGCGTGAAAGCCGCGTGATAGGGGAATCGGGGAGTTTCTGGGCGGGATTTACCGGACTTCCCCCTTACCCTGGGATTCTTTGTAGAATAGGTTTTTCTTTCGTATATTTTCTGGAATTTACCATTAATATTATCTGAATCATGAGCAGAGTATACATAGAAGATTTGTCGCGGCATACGGGCCAGGAAGTGACGGTGAGCGGCTGGTTGTACAACATGCGCTCAAGCGGGAAGATCCGGTTTCTGATAATACGCGACGGTACCGGTATCATGCAGTGTGTCATGCTCCGGGGGGCCGTAAGCGAGGATGTGTTCGGCACTTTCGACCGGCTCACCCAGGAGTCATCCCTTTCGGTCACCGGCAAAATAAAAAAGGATGACCGGGCGCCGGGGGGATTCGAGATGGAGCTTTCAAACGTTTCGATAATATCCTTGGCGAGGGAATACCCGATCACGCCCAAGGAGCACGGTGTGGAATTTTTAATGGACCACCGCCACCTCTGGCTGAGGTCTCTGAAGCAGCATGCGATCCTGCGCATACGCCACCAGATAATCAGCGCTATTCGCGAGTTTTTTGACAACAGGGGCTTTATTTTGGTGGATGCACCCATTTTTACCCCGGCTGCCTGCGAGGGGACGAGCACACTTTTTGAAACGGACTACTTTGATCTGGGGAAGGCTTACCTTACGCAGTCCGGCCAGCTGTATGCCGAGGCTGGGGCTATGGCACTGGGGAAGGTTTATGTTTTCGGCCCTACATTCAGGGCAGAAAAATCCAAAACCAGGCGCCACCTTACGGAGTTCTGGATGGTGGAGCCCGAGGTGGCATTCAACGACCTGAACGACAACATGGAGCTGGCCGAGGAATTTCTGGTGCACGTGGTGTCCTCCGTTCTTGAAAAACGGGGTGCCGAACTTAAAACCCTGGAAAGAAACACCGCGTTTTTGGAAAAGGTGAAAAAACCATTTCCAAGGGTTTCCTACTCGGAAGCCGTGGAGATTCTCACGAAAAAGGGGATTCAGTTCACCTGGGGAAACGATTTCGGCGGTACCGATGAAACCGTGATTTCGGAGCAGTTTGACCGCCCGGTCATTGTCCACAGGTATCCCGCGAAAGTGAAGGCTTTTTACATGAAGCGCGACCCTCTAAACCCGGAACTTGCACTGGCAATGGACATCCTGGCACCCGAGGGGTACGGCGAGATAGTAGGCGGGAGCCAGCGCGAAGATGACTATGACCTTTTACTTCAGAGGATAGCCGAACACAAACTGCCCCAGTCCGCCTTCGAGTGGTATCTTGATCTGAGGAGGTACGGCTCGGTTCCGCACGCAGGCTTCGGCCTGGGCTTGGAACGTACCGTGGGATGGATCTGCGGTCTCGACCACATACGCGAGACGATACCTTTCCCCAGGATGATTTACCGCCTTACACCCTGAGAAATATGCTTCAAGCTTCGCACATGCGGAAGCAGTACTCGAGCGTCCTGGCGGTGGAGGACGTTTCGATCACAGCCCACAAGGGTGAGATACTCGGCCTTCTGGGGCCAAACGGGGCGGGAAAAACCACATGCATCAGGATGATCCTGAACATCATCAGGCCGGATGCGGGTACCGTATCATTCGACGGAAGGGCCTTCGACGACCGGATACGCAACCAGATCGGCTACCTTCCCGAAGAGAGGGGGCTTTACAGAAAAAACAGGCTGATCAACACCATATTGTATTTTGCGAGGCTGAAAGGGATCGGGACACAGGAAGGGAAAAGGAGGGCATATCGCTGGCTGAAAAGGTTTGAACTTTTGGACCGCCATGAAACCAGGATCGAGGAGCTGTCAAAAGGCAACCAGCAGAAAGTACAGTTCATAATTTCAGTCCTTCACGACCCCCAGCTCATAGTTCTGGACGAGCCTTTTTCTGGCCTTGATCCCATAAACCAGATCCTCCTGAAGGATGTTCTGAGGGAGCTGAAGGGCCAGGGGAAGGCAATCATCTTCTCCACCCACCAGATGGACCAGGCCGAAAAGCTGTGCGACAGTATATCTCTGATCGATAGGGGAAAGGTGGTGCTGGAGGGGAGCCTGCCTGAGGTGAAGAGCCGTTATGGCAAAAATACCGTGCAGGTGGAGTACGAGGGGGACGGTACATTTCTCCAGTCGCTCTCCTCGGTAAGATCGGCTCATGTTTATGAAAATTTTGCAGAACTGGTGCTTTCAAATGACGGGAAACCTTCGGAGCTTCTCTCTGAAATCTCCCGCAGGCTTGATGTCAGAAAATATGAGATAAGGCAGCCTTCCTTGAACGCCATATTCCTGGACATTGTGGGGGGGGGGAAGAAGATTTCCGGAGAAGGTGGGGATAGCGGAGAATGAAAAAAGCTTTCGTAGTGGCCCGCTGGGAATATGTCGAGAAGATCAAATCCAAGACTTTTCTGATATCTCTTTTCCTCATGCCAGTCATGATGGTCGCCGTGGGCGTTATTCCCTCACTTCTTGCCACAAGGGAAGATACGGAAAGCAAGGTGATCGGCCTCATTGACCAGTCAGGCGAAGTCGCGGAACCCCTTGCCGCTCTGATAGAGGAGCGGTACACACTGCCGGACGGCCAGCCGAATTAC